>Ga0307372_10004453_pt1 | contig 21589 bp, 23 predicted proteins | sample OX1MG_FD_202533 | JGI IMG/M metagenome (GOLD analysis project Ga0307372, IMG submission 202533) | Soil microbial communities from Risofladan, Vaasa, Finland - OX-1 | ecosystem: Environmental > Terrestrial > Soil > Coastal area > Acid sulfate soil | place: Finland: Risofladan, Vaasa | collected...
CGTGGCGAATCTGCGCTGGAATTCCCCCAGAGTGCGGGGAAACATGGGGTACCCTGCGGACGTGACTTTTCGTCGCATGTGTCGAGGTTATCTCTATGACCAGGGTCAGTCAAGTGCATAAGCCTATAGCCATATTAGGCGGGCCGCACGCAGGAATGATCCTCGCCCGCTCCATTGCATTCGCCGCCTGGCTCCTGATTCCGATCGGGATTTTCACTTTTTATCATCATAAATGGGGCGCGTTTTATGCCCTTATTGCCGCCATTTTTTCGTGGCTTCCGCCAGAGCGGCAAATGCTGATTTACATGGTTCAGGTAAGCCCCGACGCACTGATGGCATTCTTATTCCTTGCCGCTCTGTTGATGGCGGAAAAATGCACAGAAAAAGATTCTTCCGCTTGGTGGATGTGGGCTTCCACGGGCGCCGTCGCCTGCCTCTGCTTTCTGGCCAAACAGCAAGGCATTATCGCGCTTGCCGCCGCAGGGGCTTACTTTCTAATCCGGCGCGCCAAGTTCAAGCCCTTATTGTGGTTCACCGTGGGATTCCTGCTTATTTTCCTTGCCTCTACGATCTACTTTGAAATAACAAGCCACGGGCAATATTTCTACGCGATATTCCTCGATCTTCACCGTATTATGATTACCTCAAAAGGCCTGGCTCGCTATCGCCTGGCTGTCTTTTTATTCAAAGAGAATCTGTTCTTTGCGGCCGGCATTTACGCCGGTCTCTGGTTGGTTCTATCCCGAAAAACAAAACTTACGATCTGGCAGGTCAGTTTTTTTCTGCACATTCCATTCCTATTAAAAATCCTTGGCAATGCGGGCGGCGGGCCCAACTACTTGGCAACATTTTGGATCACCATTGTCATGGCCGCCATTGATGCTGTCTGGAATTGCGATTATGCGGATCATGCTCCTTCCACGTCTACAAAAATTAGACCTTCATTTATTTTTTCGCAACTACTGCTGTTATCCCTGTTGTGCAGCGAGACTTTTGCCATGCGAACCATATATCAGGATTTGAACATGGTCGGCCGCCCGTCCCATCAAAACGCCCTTGATGCGGAACAATATTCCAAGAAAATTGCCGCGTTGCTCGCGGGTAAGCCTAATGCAAAAATATTAACTGATAGGAATATCGGCGCCTTTGTCGCGCATAATGCAAATATAACCGATGAGGGTTCGAGCACATTTGAATACGCCTGGGCCTTCCCGTCGTGCAATCAAAACATCATTCTTAACGCCATTAAGGGGAAGGAATACAACTTTATTGTTAGCGGCCTTCAGCCATACCCCGCGAATATTACGCAGGCAATAGAAAAAAATTACAGGGTGGCCCTATCTGGGCAGATCAACCTGATTTTTAAAAACGCAGGTCTTCAAAGGGTTTATGTTCCAAAATAATTCCGGATGTAATAATATCCGGATATGCTTATCCACTTGACGCCGCCAATTTTGATAAAACCCGTGTGGAATGCGCCAGAAACTCACATCCCAGGGTTACCTGGATCGAAGAGGGGGTTGATAGGGGATCGGGGGGATCCCTATCCAGGGGGGATCGCGATCCCCCTAATATCCCCCCTGGATCCTCCTAATGATCCCCCGGATCCCGGATCGATCCCCCTATCCCCCGATCCAGGTGTAGGCGCCGTCAGATTCCTTGCGCGCCAGGCTATCCCGGATGAGCGGGCCTAATCCCGCGTATATGCTTATCCACTTGACGCCACCAATTTTGATAAAACCTATTGAAAATGCGGCAGAAACTCACGTCCCAGGGTTACTCCATTTTCCCGGGAACCATCGGGGGCATTCTTTCCCCAGTCTCTTGATTTTATCGTCCCGATTGAAGCCTCACAAGCCACTTCCCGCGAATTTGGTGGCGTCAAGTGGATAAGCATATCCGATTTATTAAAAGCTAAAATCTCGCAAATAAAAAATCGTAAAATACAGCTTCCATGGCCGCGAATCAAATCGACCCGTCCTTTTGGCGCGGAACGCCGGTGCTGGTGACCGGCGGCGCGGGCTTTGTCGGCAGCCACTTGGTGGAGCAGTTGGCCGCCTTGGGCGCCCGCGTCCGGGTGCCGCACCGGCCCGGCGACTCTCTCGATTTCTTGGGCGCCGTGCGGGCCCGAATCGACCTGGTCCAAGGCGACTTGAAGGACTTGGAGTTCTGCCGCAAGGCCGCGCGCGGGCAAAAAACGGTCATGAATCTGGCGGCCGTGGTGGGCGGCATCGAATACAACATCGCCCATCCCGCGTCCATCTTCCGGGACAACCTCGGCATCTTCATGAACGTGCTGGAGGCCGCGCGGCTGGAAAAAGTCGAGCGCTTCTTGACCGTGAGCTCGGCCTGCGTCTACCCGCGCTTTTGCAGCCTGCCCACGCCGGAGGAAGAGGGCTTCAAGGACGTCCCCGAGCCCACCAACCAGGGCTACGGCTGGGCCAAGCGCATGGAGGAATTTTTGTCCGCGGGCTACGCCCAAGAATTCGGGATGAAAATCGCCGTGGCCCGGCCTTACAACGCCTACGGCCCGCGCGACAACTTCGACCCGAAGAGTTCCCACGTCATCGCGGCCTTGGTCCGCCGGGTCGTGGAGGGCGAAAACCCGCTCAAGGTCTGGGGCAACGGCGACAACAGCCGCTCGTTTCTCTACGTCAAGGACTTCGCCCGCGGGCTCATCCTGACGGCCGAAAAATACCCCGAGGCCGACGCGGTCAACCTGGGGGCCGGCGAGGAAATCCGCATCGGCGATTTGGTCCGGCTCATCTGCCGCCTGGCGGGCGCGGCGCCAAAAATCGTATTCGACTCTTCCATGCCCACCGGCCAGCCCCGGCGCCGCTGCGACACCCAAAAAGCGGAGCGCGTCCTGGGCTTTAAAGCCGAGTATTCCCTGGAGCAGGGCCTCAAGGAAACCATCGCGTGGCGCCGGGCCGCGGCCTTGGCGCGAAAATGAGCTTCCCCAAAGAAACCATCGGCGTGGGCGGCCTGCGCATCGGCCCGCGCGAGCGCGAATACGTCCTGCGGGCGCTGGACAGCCACCGCCTGTCCTACGGCCCGTTCACCCGGCGCTTCGAAAATTTATTCGCGAAACTGCACGACAGCCGCTTCGCGGTGTTCTGCAACTCCGGGACCAGCGCCCTGCACATCGCGCTCCAGGCGCTCAAGGAAAAGCACCGCTGGAAGGACGGCGACGAGGTCCTGGTCCCCGCGGTGACCTTCGTGGCCACCTCCAACATCGTGCTGCACAACCGCATGACGCCGGTCTTCGTGGACGTGCGCCCGGACACCTACAACATCGACCCGGCGCTTATCGAGAAGAAAATCACCCGCAAAACCCGCGCCATCATCCCCGTGCACCTGCTGGGCCTGCCGGCCGACATGGGGGCCATTTCCAAAATCGCCCGGCGGCGGGGCCTGAAAGTCATCGAGGATTCCTGCGAAACCATGTTCGCCCGCTGCGCGGGGCGCAAGGTGGGCTCCTTGGGAGACATCGGCTGTTTTTCCACCTACATCGCCCACTACATCGTGGCGGGCATCGGAGGCCTGGCCACCACCAGCGACCCGGACTTGGCCGTGCGCCTGCGCAGCCTGATGAACCACGGCCGCGATTCCATCTACATCTCCATCGACGACGACAACAACGCCCGCGGCGCCAAGTTCGAGGAAATCGTGGCCCGGCGCTTTAAATTCCAGCACGTGGGGCACAGCTTCCGGGCGACAGAGCTTGAAGCCGCCCTGGGCTTGGCGCAGCTGGAAAACTGGAAGAACACCCTTAAAACCCGCCAAGCCATCGCGCGAAAATACATCGCCGGGCTCTCGGATTTGCAGGACGAGCTGCAGCTGCCCGTGGTCCCGCCGGGCCAGGAGCACGTCTTCATGCTCTTCCCCCTGGTCACGCGCCAAAAGTCCAAAAAGGACCTGGTCCATTTCCTGGAGCGCCGCGGCGTCGAGACCCGGGACCTTCTGCCGCTCATCAACCAGCCCATTTACCGCAAGATGTTCGGCAACCTGGACAAAGAATACCCGGTCGCGCGGCGCCTGAACTCCCACGGCTTCTACATCGGCTGCCACCAATACATCTCGCGGCGGGAACAAGAGCACGTCATAAAGACTATCCGGCGATTTTTCAAGAAATAATAACCGCTTAAAACAAAGAGGGACCCATGAAAAAAGCGCTGATTTCGGGCATCACGGGCCAGGACGGCTCCTATCTGGCCGAGCTCCTGCTCTCCAAGGGCTACGAGGTGCACGGCCTCATCCGCCGCGCCAGCACCTTCAACACGTCGCGCCTGGAGCACATCTTCGCCGACCCGCACGAGCGCGGCGCCAAGCTCTTTCTCCACTACGGGGACTTGGCCAACTCGGAGCAGCTGGCCAACCTGCTCTACAACGTGCGCCCCGAGGAAATCTACCATCTGGGCGCGCAAAGCCACGTGAAAGTCTCCTTCGACATGCCGGAATACACCGCCGACGTCACCGGCCTGGGCACCACGCGCATCTTGGAAGCCCTGCGGCGTAGCGCGATCAAGGCCCGGTTCTACCAGGCCTCTTCCTCTGAAATGTTCGGCGCGGCGCCGGCGCCGCAAAGCGAGACGACCCCGTTCCAACCGCAGAGCCCCTATGCCGCGGCCAAGGTCTATTCCTACTGGATGACGGCCAACTACCGCGCGGGCTACGGCCTGCACGCGTCCAACGGCATTTTGTTCAACCACGAGAGCCCGCGCCGCGGCGAGACCTTCGTCACCCGAAAAATCACCCGCGCTGCGGCCGCCATCAAGGCCGGCCGGCAAAAAAAGCTCTACCTGGGCAACCTCAAGGCCAAGCGGGATTGGGGCTACGCCCCGGAGTACGTGGACGCCATGTGGCGCATGCTGCAGCAAAAGAACCCCGCGGACTACGTGATTGGAACCGGCGAATCGCACACCGTCGAGGAGTTCTGCCGAGAGACCTTCGGCTACGCGGGCTTGGACTGGAAAAAATACGTGGCGACCGACCCGCGCTATTTTCGGCCGCTCGAGGTCAACGTCCTCAAGGCGGACCCGTCCAAGGCGAAAAAAATCCTGGGCTGGGAGCCCAAGGTCCGGTTCCAGGAGCTGGTCCGCATCATGGTGGACGCCGATTTCGAGGCCGCGGGCTTGAAATCCCCCGGCAAGGGGCGGCAAATCCTGGACCGGCAATTTCCCCGATGGCACCGCTGGGACGGCGCGGTCACGGCCCTGCAGGAAGCGGCGAGGCACGGGCCTAGGGCGTGAGCGAAGCCGCCGTTTCGTCCGCCCATAGCGCTTTTATTCCCCCCTGGCTGCGCCACGCCGTCCGCACCGTCCTGCACCTGATCTTCGACGCGACCGCCTTGAAGCGCCTGGACATCATGCCCGGCATCACGGGCTTGTGGCAGGTCTCGGGCCGATCCGACCTCGACTTCGAGCAGATGCTGGATCTGGATTTCTACTACATCGAGCATTGGTCGCTGGGCCTGGACCTGCGGATTATCTTAAAGACCGCCCCCGCGATTTTCTCCGCCAAGGGCGCGTACTAGATGCTATCAGAATTTCCGCAGCTGCATCTGTGCCGAGCCCGAAGGGTCTCGGTCTAGCGCGCGTCATGGACCGGCGATTTTTTAAAAATTGGATTTACGGCGGGCTCTGCCTCTGGGCGGTCTTGCAGCCGCTCTCCATTGCCGGCGCCAACCTGGCCATCGCCGTCATCGCCGCCGGCGTGCTCGCCCAAGCTTGCATCGAACATTCCTGGCCACTGCGGCACGGCGCCCTGGAAAAGCCGCTGTGGATTTACGTGCTGGCCGGAGTCCTGGTGAGCGCGCTTGGCGCGGGATTCGGCAAGAGCCTGGGGCAAATCGGGAAGGATTCCCAGATGCTCGCCGATTTTTATATTTTCTCCGCGGCGTTCGCGGCCGCGGACGGAGCCTCTATTCTTGCTTTTTGGGCCGCGGGATTTTCCATCGCCGCGATCCTGGGCCTGGGGCAATTCGCGCTGTGGCGCTGGGACAGGCCCGCGGCCGGCGCTTTTAACCGCCTCATCGCCCCGTCCCATTTCTGGTCCGCGCTTTACGTTTCCCTGCGCGCGCACGGCACCATCCATCCCGTGACCTTCGGGGAAATCATGGCCATGGCGGTCTTGGGCGCGCTGGCCCTGCGCATCAGCCGGCGCAGGGCGGGGCAACGCGCCGGGGCGCTCAGCGCGGGATTTCTGCTGCTCGCCTTGGCGGCGTTGGCCTTGAGCGGAACCCGCGGCGCGTGGCTGGGATTTTTCGCCGGAGCGGCGGCCATTTTCCTTCTGGAGCCTCGCTTCGCCGCTCCCGAAACAGTTGCCGCCGCCGCCGCCATCGCGGCCGTGGTTTTCCTGAGCCCCCGGTTTTCCCATGCCGAGGGAAGCCTCAACGTCAAAGGCCCCAGCTTCGCCGATCATCTCTCGCTATGGAAGACGGCCTGGCATATGTTCCTGGATCACCCGCTTTTCGGCGTGGGCCTGAGCCACTTCTCGACCCTGTTCCCGAAATATCATTCCGTCCCGTTCGAGGGCGAAATCCATTTCGGCAACGCGCACAATCTTTATCTGCACCAAATGGCCGAGCGCGGCCTTGCGGGCCTGGCGGCCCTGCTGCTTTTGCTGGGGACGATGGCGCGCCGCGCCTGGCTGCTGCGCCGAAAATCGTTTTACGGGCTTTGGTTCCTGATTTGGATTATCGCCTTCCTGTTCCTGAATCTCACGGAATCCGCACTGCAGGTGGGGATGGCCTGGATGCCGACCTTGGCGCTCTACTGCTGGATGGAGCGCTCCCGCTCGTAAAAGGAATAAGCCTGGCGCGAAACCCTGCCCGGTGCTAAAATAGGGAACCGGCATTTTTGGCCCGCGAACTCATGGAGAAAAAAAGCGTCCCCTACCGCAAGACCGTCTTTGTCTGCGCGAACGTCCGCGCGGACGGGCGCGCAGCCTGCGCCAACCCCGGCCGCGGCGGCGCGGAGCTCTGCGAAGCGCTAAAAAAGGCGGTCAAGGACGCGGGCTTGAAGGGCAAGGTCCGCGTGGCCAAGTCCGGGTGCCTGGATTTGTGCGCGCTGGGGCCCAACGCCTTCGTCTATCCCGGCGGGCAGTGGCTCTCGGGCTTAAAGCCCGAGGACGCGCCCGAAATCCTGCGCGACCTGCTCGCCTGATCGGCGCTTCGGAAATCTGCCTTCCCCCGAACCCCAGGAAACCCATCCCGGGTTTCCCTCCGGTTGGATTGCTCCCTGAGCGAGATGAGCCACAGAGCGCTCTTGACGGGGCGAGCGAAGGAGCAATCCGGCGCCGCGCGCTAGAGCGGGTAGGCGAACTCGAAGTTGGTCTCGGCGTCCTTTAAGCCCGGCGCGCGGCCGTCCTTGTCGGAGACCGACGGGTTCTTGAGCGGCCAGGCGATGCCCATGGCCGGGTCGCTCCAGAGCAGCGTCCTCTCATGCTCGGGCGAATAGTAGGCGGTGGTCTTGTAGAGCACCTCGGCGCCGTGGGTCAAGGCCAGAAAGCCGTGCGCGAAGCCCGGCGGCGCGTAGATCATCTCGGGCTTGTCCTCGGAGAGCTCGACTGCGGACCACTTGCCGTAGCGCGGCGAATCCCGGCGGATGTCCACGACCGCGTCGAAGACCCGCCCGCGCGCGCAGCGCACCAGCTTGCCCTGGGCGCAAGGGTTTAGCTGATAGTGCAGGCCGCGCAGCACGCCCTGGGCCGAGCGCGAGGCGTTCTCTTGCACGAAGCGCGGCAGGCCCATGGCCAAGAAATCCTTCTCCTTGTAGGTCTCGGCGAAAAAGCCGCGCGCGTCCTGGGCGCGCTCATGCCGGAGGAGCAGGACCTCGGGCAGGGGCAGGGGCGACCATTCGAAATTCACGCCTCTAAGGATAGCCTTGCGCCGCCGCCCCCGTCAAGAGCGCCGCGGCCGAGGGCTGACGCCGGTCAGGGCTCCCGTTGGGCGCGGAGGCGTGTGGTCCCTCGGCCGAGCACCCAACGGGATGGCCGGCGTCAGCCCTTCGCGGCGAGTCAGCGAATGGGGCCGCAGCGATGCATGTCACGCGGCCGTCACGCGGGCTTTATCCGGCCGCCATGGAGCCGCGCGAGCGCGCCGTTCTATAATATTTCAAGACCACGCGCTTTTAAGGAGAACGCAATGACGACATCGGCGAAGATGCTGGGAATTTTGACGGCGGCGGCGCTCGCTCTGGCTCCGGCGGCGCCTTGCCTGGGAGAGTCCGCCGAGGCCTCGGCCCTTGGCGGCGCGTCGTCCTTCGCCCAGGCGGCGGTCCGGGCCCGGGCGATTGTCTCCGGCGCGCGGGCGCAGGCCGCCCTGAACGACGCGCTCTACGAGGCGGCCTGCCGCGGCGATGAGGCGGCGGTGGTCTCCTTGATCCGGCGCGGCGCCGACGTCAACGCCGTCTACGCGCCCAGCGTCGGGAACAGGCCCTTGGACGCCGCGGTCATCTTCGGCGCCGACGTCCTGGCCGTGGCCCGGACGCTCATCAAGGCCGGGGCCGACGTCAACGCCGCGGATTTCTCCGGCATGACGCCGTTGATGTACGCGGCCCAGTACGGCCGCGTCCAAGTGCTGCGCCTGATGCTCTCCGAGGCCCGGCCCAACCCCGCCAACATCAACGGCGCGCTTTTCTCCGCGGTGGATACGGGCGGCGCCGGCGCGACGCGGCTCCTGATCTCGGCCCGCGCCGACGTCAACGCCCGGTGCGGCCCCAACGGCTACCACGCGACGATTCTCATGCTCGCCGTCCAAGAGTCGGGCCGCGACCTGGGCGTCATCAAGGCCCTCATCGCGGGCCATGCCGACCTCAACGCCCGCGATTGGCGCGGCCGGACGGCCCTGATGTACGCGGCCGCGGCCAACCGGCCCGACCTCGCCGCGCTTTTGCGCCGGGCGGGCGCCGACCCCGATCTCCGCGACTACGCGGGGCGGACGGCCCAAGACCTCGCGCGCGCGGCCGCGCAGAAAGCCGCCGCGTTCTCCCGGTGGTGCCGCCAGAACCCCGTCGCCTGCCAGGACTAGGCGCGTGGTTGCGCGCGCGGCGGCGGCCTTGCTAAACTAGGCCCATGATTCTCCTAGATCCCGTCAACGCGATTACCAGTGTCTCTTTCTACCGCAAAATCGCCAAGCAGGCCTTCTCCCGCACCCTGCTCTACCTGTCCTACCTGGCCCTGATTTTCTGCGTGCTGGGCGCCGCGGCCCTGAAGATCCGCGTGGGCCCGGCCCTGGACCAGACCTTCGCCTGGCTGGCCAAGTCCGCCCCCGTCTTGACCTTCGGCAACGGCAAGTTTTCCTCGCCGTCCCCCATGCCGGTGGTGCTGCGCGATCCGGCCGACACGGACATCGCCGTCGGCGTCGACACCACCCGCACCGCGCCCATCACCGAGAAGGACATGGACGACGCGGGCGTCACCGCCTATTTGACCCAGTCGGACTTCTACCTGCGCCGGCCCAACGGAACCATCGAGGACCGAAGCTTTTCCGACACCAAGACCGACAAGCCCGTCACCTTGGACGCGGCCTTCTACCAACAAGCCTCCGCGCTCCTAAACCGCATTCTCTATCCCGCCGCGATCTTAGGGCTTTTCATCGTGTTCCTGGTCTGGAAGCTGGCGGCCTCGCTGTTCTACTCGGTCGTGGCCATGGCCCTGAGCAACCTGCTGCACAGCGGCCGGCCCTACGCCGAGCTCTTCAACCTTTCCGCCTACGCGCAGACGCTGATCATCGCCGTGCAGATCATCTTCCTGTTCATGCCGTCGCGCATCCCGCTGTTCTCCCTGCTGGCTCTCCTGGTCACCGGCTCCTACCTCTACTTGGCCCTGCGGCCGGAGCATCCCCAGGACGCCGCGGCGGCGTGAGGCGGGCCCTGCTCGCGGCCGGCGCCGCGGCCGCGATTTTCTTGGGCGCCTGCCGGGCCAGGGACTTTTCGCTCGCCGGCACCGTGACCGTCTCCAATCCCCTGCGCGAGCGCGCCGCGCGGTCCAACTCAGTGCTCTTCGTCATCGCCAGAAACCAGGGCGGCGTGCCGGTGGCCGTGCGCCGCGTGGTCAACCCCGTTTTTCCGGTGTTCTACGAATTGGGCCGGGCGGATCTCCTTTTGCCGGGCGCGCCGCCGCAGGGGCCATTTTCCATCGAGGTGGAGGAAAACTCCCGCGGCGACGTGGGCAAACCGCGGCGGGGCGACTTGGAGGGCCTGCGGGCCGACCCCGTGCCGGACGGCTCGCGCCAGGCCGACGTGGTCGTCAACCGTCTGGTGCGCTAGGCGACGGAGAGCTCGGCGATGCGGAAGGTGGGCGCGCCCGTGGAGCCGTAGAAGACCAGGTCCGAGCCCACCGCGTCGATGCGCGCCAGAACGTCCATGAGGTTGCCGGAAATCATGGCCGAGCGCACCGGGGCGCCCAGGCGGCCGTTCTCAATCTCCAAGCCCGAGACGCCGATGGAGAATTCCCCCGAGACGGGGTCGACCATGTGCATGCCCATGGCCTCCAAAACCAGGATGCCTTTCTTGGTCCCGGCGATGATGTCCTCGCGCTTGGTCTGTCCCGGCGCCAGGTAGAAGTTGGACGCGGAGGGCCCGGGCAGGCCGCGGTAGGAGCCGCGCGCCGCGCTGGCGTTGCCGCGGCGGCCGTCCTTGTTGGCGCAGTAGATGTCGTAGAAGTACTCCTGCAAAATCCCGTCCTTGATCATGGTCTTGCGCTTGGTGGCGCAGCCCTCGTCGTCGTAGAGGGAACTCGCCGCCCCGCCGGGCAGCCGCGGGTCGTCCGTGAAGGTGGCCAAGGGCGAAGCGATTTTGAGGCCCAATTTCTTGGCCAGGAGCGACTTGCCCTTGTGCACCGCGTCCGCGCAAAGCAGATCCGCGATCAAGTCCAAGAACTCCCCCGAAATCCACGGATCGAAGATGACCGCGCGGGGGCCGCTCTCGGCTTGGCGCGCGCCCAAAAGCGCGCAGGCCCGCTGCGCGGCTTGGGCCCCCAATCGCTTGAAATCAAAGGAGCCGTTTTTGCGCGCCGAGGCCGAGGCCGCGCCGATTTGGCTCTCGCCGTTTTGGCGCGCCAGCACCGAGGCGCCGGCGCCCGCGAAGGTGCCCTTCTCCGCGGAGACAAGTCCGCGCGAGTTGACGACGGCGCTTTCCCCGCGCGTCTCGTGGTAGCCCGCGCGCAGCACTTCGCCCGCGCGCGCGTCGGCGCCCAAGGCCGCGGCGCACAGGGCCTCTAAGTCTTTCTGCTTGTCCTGCCAGGGCCCGGAAAGGACGCTCTGGTCCCAGAGGGACGCGGCCAGGGCCTCCGCCGCTCCGTTTTGGCCCGCGTCCGGGGGCGCGAAAGAGCGGAAATAATCGCTGGGCGAGTGCTTGAGCTGGGCCAGCGCGGGCTCCAAAAGCCCGCTGATTTTTCGCGGGTCCAGACCGCCGCAGGACGCGAAGGCCGCGCGGCCCTCCTGGATGATCCGCAAGCCCGCGCCCGCGGACTCGGAGTCCTCGACCGCGTCCAGGCGCCCGCGGCGCAGCTCGACGCTCCGGCCCGAGCTGCGCGACACGTAGAGCTCCGCCTCCGCGCCGGCCGGCAGGCGGCCGCGGATGTCCGCCAAGGCCTGCTGGGCCAGCGCCTTTAAATCCTCCACGCTCAGCGCCGCGCCATGCCGTTTAAGCCCATATAAAGGAGGAGAAAGCCGATGAGCAGGAAAAAGACTCCCCACTTCTTGCGCTCCAAGGCGATGTGGCTGTCGTTGAGCAGATAGTCGCGCAGAAAGGAGTTCAGGCGCGCGATGAGATCGGGGCGGTAGAGATAGCCGAAGCCCAAAATAAAAAAGACCGCGCTCAAGACCAGCTTCCAGACCGAGATCATGGGGCGGGCGCGGCGTTGAAGCGGTTCATGGCCGCCTCCAGCCCCGAGGTCCGCGCCAGGCGCGCGGCCTGCGCGGCCAAGTCCAGCACGCCGCCCAGGGCCTTTTCCTCATCCGGGGAAAACCGGCCCAGCACGTAGGCCGCGCCGTCGGCCTGGGGCGGCTTGGGGCCGACGCCCAGGCGCAGCCGGGGAATCTCCTCGGTGCCCAGCGTCGCGATGATGGACTCCATGCCCTTATGCCCGGCCGCGGAGCCCGAGGGCTTCAAGCGCAGGCGGCCGAAGGGAAGGTCCAGTTCGTCGTAGCAGGCCAGAACCTCGCCCGCGGAGACGCGGTAGAAGTCGGCCAGGGCGCGCACGAAGCGGCCCGAGTCGTTCATGAAGGTTTCGGGCTTGGCCAGGAGAAGCCCCGCGCAGGAGCAAGAGACGCCCAGGCCCTTGAAGTTCTTCCAAACGCCCGCGGGCCCGGCCAGGAATTCCACCAGCCGCCAGCCGATGTTGTGCCGGGTGCGGGCATAGCGGGCGCCGGGGTTGCCCAGGCCCACGATGAGTCGCAGCTCGGCCAAGAAAGTCCGCGGCTATTTCTTGGCGGGCGCCGCCGCGCCGCCGCCCGATCCCTTGGCATCCTTGCCCTTGGCGTCCTTGGTCTCCTTGGCGTCCTTGGCGTCCTTGGGCAGGGGCTTGCCGTCCTCGTCCTTCTTGCCCTTGACCGCGCTGAGCTCGGGCTCGGCCGGAACGGCTCCCGCCGCCGCAACGGCTTCCGCGGCTCCCGGCACGGGCTCCGCCTCCTCCACCTTGGCGATGGTGACGTGGACCACGATGTGCTCGAGGTCCTCCAGCACCTCGACGTCTGGTCCCAGGGGCAGCTCCTTGACCAGGATATGCTTGTGCAGCTCCAAGTTCGAAACATCCACCTCGATGAACTGGGGGATTTTCGTGGGCAGGGCCTTCAAGGTGAGCTCGCGCAGCTCGTGCTGGAGCACGCCGCCCGAGTTCTTGACGCCCGGGGCCTCGCCCTTGATGTGCAGAGGCACCTTGGCCGTAATCTTGCGGCTCAGGGAAATGCGCTGAAAATCCGCGTGCCAGAGGCGCTCCGAGACGGGATGCTTTTGGAGATCCTTGACGATGACGGTCTCCGTGGCGCCGCCCAGCTCCAGGTGCAAAATGGCGTTGACGCCGCCCTGCTTGCGGGCCGCGAGCACGTCTTTTTCCGCCACCGTGACTAAAATCTCCGGCTTGCCCTCGCCGTAAACGACGCCGGGCACGCGCAGGCGCGCGCGCAGCGCCGAGAGCTCCTTCTTGGTGCCCTTCGCGGGCCTTTTTTCCGCCGTCAATTTGATGTCTTCCATGTTTTTTATTCCTCGTGTCTATTAAACAAAAAGGGCGCTGATGGATTTGCCCTCGTGATTGCGTGAAATCGCCTCGCCCAGCAAGGGGGCGATGGAGAGGACCTTGAACTTGCCGCCGTCCAAGTTCCGGATGGGGATGGAGTCGGTCAAAATCATCTCCTCGATGTCGGACTTCTCGATGATATCCAGGGCCGGGCCGGAGAGCACCCCATGCGAGCAGGCCGCGTAGATGCGCTCGGCGCCGGCTTGCTTGATCTTGGCCGCGACCTTGGTCAAGGTGCCGGCAGTGTCCACCATGTCGTCCAGGATGAGCGCGGTCTTGCCGTCCACCTCGCCGATGATGTTGTAGACCGAGGCCTCGTTGGGCCGCGGGCGGCGCTTGTCGATGATGACCAGGTGCGCGCCCAGGCGCTTGGCGAAGGCCCGGGCCCGCTCCACGCCGCCCACGTCCGGGGAAACCACCACCAGGTCCTGGAGCCCTTTCTTGCGGATGTAGTCGAGGAGAATGGGCGCGGCGTAAAGATGGTCGACCGGGATGTCGAAAAAGCCCTGAATCTGCGCGGCGTGGAGGTCCACCGTGATGACGCGGTGCGCGCCCGCGACGGTGATGAGGTTGGCGACGAGCTTGGACGAGATGGGCACGCGGGGCGCGGTCTTTCTGTCCGCGCGCGCGTAGCCGAAATAGGGGATGACCGCGGTGATGCGCCCGGCCGAGGCCCGGCGCAGGGCGTCCATCATGATGAGCAGCTCCATCAAGTTCTCATTGACCGGGCGGCAGGTGGGCTGGATGACGTAGCAGTCCATGCTCCGCACGTTCTCGTCGATTTGCACGTTGATCTCGCCGTCGGCGAAGCGCGTGACGTGCGCGCGGCCCGGGGGCGCGCCCAGGTAGCGGCAGATGTCCTCGGAGAGCGCCCGGTTGGCGTTGCCGGAGAAAATCTTGAAGCGCGGAAAAATCCGGATGGGCTCGGGCTTGGCCGGCGCGGGCGCGGCCTTGATCCTAGGCATGGTTTCCTCCGGCGACTTTGCGGCCGCCGTTTAAGAGCAGGCCGTCCTTGGCGCGGCCGGCCTTGTTCTCCTGGCGCGCGCGGCCGAAGGCCAGGGCCCCGGCGGGCACGTCTTCGTCGATGGTCGAGCCGGCGGCCACAAGCGCCCCGCGACCCACGCGCAGCGGGGCCACGATGGTGGTGTTGGAGCCGATGAAGGCCTTGGCCTCGATAACGGTCTTGTTCTTGCCGCGGCCGTCGAAATTGCAGGTGATGGTCCCGGCTCCGATGTTGACGTCCTCGCGCACGTCGGCGTCGCCCACGTAGCTCAAGTGGTTGACCTTGGAGCCCGCGCCCACGCGCGAAGCCTTGATTTCGCTGAAGTTGCCCACGCGCGCCCGCGGGCCCAGGACCGAGTCGGGGCGGATGTGGGAAAAGGGGCCCACTTTGGTTTTTTCCAGCACGCGGCAGCGCGAGAGTTTGGACATCTCGATGTCGCACTCGGCGCCCACCTCGGAGTCCTCGATGTGGCAGTGCGGGCCGATGACGCAGTCGCGGCCGATTTTGGTCTTGCCGCGCAGCACCGCGCCCGGCCAGACAACGCTGTCCTTGCCGATTTCCACGTCCGCGTCCACGTAGACCGAGGCCGGGTCGATGATGGTCACGCCGGAGAGCATCAGGCGCTCCAGGGCGCGACGGTTGAAGTGGCGCTGGGCCTCGGCCAGCTGCACCCGCGTGTTGACCCCGCCGATTTCCTCGGGCGCGGCCGAGAGGTGCGCGCCGATGCGGCCGCCCGAGCCGCGCGCGACCTCCAAAATATCGGTCAGGAAAAATTCCTTCTTGGGGCCCTTGGGGCCGATGGCCTTCAACCCCGCGGCCAGGGCCTCGGTTTCAAAACAGTAGACCCCGGAGTTGACCTCGGAGATGGCCAGCTCCTTGGCGGAGGCCACCGCGTCCTCGACGATGCGCAGCACCTCCCCCAGCGGACTTCTCACCACGCGGCCGTAGCCGCGCGGGTTGCGCACGCGGGCGGTCAGAAAGGTGACTTGGTTTTTCTGCTCCTCGTGCAGGCGCAAAAGCGCGTAGAGGCTCTCGTAAGTGATGAGCGGCGCGTCGGCGCAGAGCACCACGGCGGTCTTGAACTTCTTGAGAAATGAAAGCGAGGAGATGACCGCGTCGCCCGAGCCCTTGGGCTCCTTTTGGCGCACGAAGGACAAGGGGCGGCTCACGCCGCCTTCCTTGGCCATGGCCAGGCACGCGGCCTTGACCGCGTCGCCCTGGTGGCCGACGACCACGCCGATTTCGCCGGGCTTAAGCGCGTTGGCCGCGCGCAGAACGTGGAAAATCATGGGCCGTCCGCCGATAGGGTGGAGCACCTTGGGCGTGCTTGAGGCCATGCGCCGGCCCTCGCCCGCGGCCAACAGCAGCACGCCCAGCCCCCGGGCGGATTGTCCGTTTTTCATGGTCGCCTTGGTTCCCAGGCCTGGACTCGAACCAGGAATAGCGGATTCAAAGTCCGCTGTGTTACCATTACACCACCTGGGAGAAAAGTCCGGTTTCCTTCGGTATTAACGGCATTTTTTGCGAACGCCTCGGCCTCCTGGGTGGGGGGCTTCTTGGGCTCTGGTGGCATTAGGGTGTCCATCTCGCCCGCCGCCAGGCTGTCCAGGACCCTGACCGCGCGCGCCTTGTGATCGGGCGAAAGGTGGCTGTAGCGCTCGGTCATCTTGGCGGTCTTGTGGCCCATGAGCGAGCCCACCGTGGGGAGATCGACGCCTCGCATGACCAAATGGGAGGCGAAGGAATGCCGCAGGGAATGAAACACCACGTCGCCGCTTAATCCCGCGTCTTTGACCGCCTGCTCGAAGGCGTAACGGATGCGCCCATAAAGCAGGGTCCGGTCGGTGCCGGTGAAAACGTAGGGCGAATCAGGAGCCCGCCCGATGGCGCGAAGCGTTCCCGCCAGCGGAAGGCTCATCGGAACATGGCGGGCGCTTTTATTCTTGCTGTCCCGAACGCGCAGGATCACGTTCTTAAAATCAATGTCGTCCCAGGTCAAATTGACGATCTCGCCCTTGCGCAGCCCCGCATGGATGGCGACCGTAACGATGGGCTTAAGCCAGGAAGGGCAGACGCCCAAAAGCGCCGCGATTTCCCCGCGCTCAAGAAAGCGGGTGCGGGCGTTGTTTTCGGAGTAGAACTTAATGCGTTTCGCCGGGTTCTCTGTCGTCTTACCCCAAAGGACGGCCTTTGAAAACATAGTTTTGAGCGCGGCCATGTGCCGATTGATTGTAACGCCGGAAATCTCGCTCTTTTTGTCCCGCCGGTAGTTTTCCAGCTTCAAGGGAGTAATCTCGGAGAGGCGGACATTGCCGAAATATTCGACAAAGCCGTCCAGTATCCGCTGGTCGTCCTCCCAGCTCCGCTTGGCGGGCTTGGCGTGATTGTCCATGTAAAGCTTGACCATCTCGGCTAAAGTCGTCTTCGATTCCCTGCGCTTATCCAAAAACTGGCCCTCGGCGATTTCCACGCGCCGCTTTTGCAGGACCACGGCGGCTTGCGCCCGGTTAGGCCCGATTCTTTCGCGGAGCCTGCGGCCCTGGAAGCGGTAGTCAATATACCAGTCCCAGCCCCCGTCGGATTTTGCCTTGCGGTAAACGCCCATAAAGGACCTCCAATTTTGTCATTTTTCGCCGAGACTTGCAAATTCGCGCGCGGCTTGAAAGCTTTCCCTTGTCCAGCGCTCGATTTCATCCGGCTGGAAGCGCAGGAGCGTCCCGCCTATCTTGTAAAACGGGATGCGCCGCTGGCTGACCCACTCGTAAACCGTGCGCCTGGAAACGCTCAAATGCCGCGCCACGGCGTCCACGGTCATGAATCCCTGGGCGGCGTCGCTCATTTTTGATTTTGCGGTTCCAGAAGTTTTGCTATAGCCGTCGGCAAACTACTCCACCCTCGGCCGGTATTCACCAGTCGCCCGCGATGCGGGCCGCCATCTCTTTGCGCGAGTGGCGCACGCCGTCGAGAGCCGCGGCGTATTCCTCAGCGAGCTTTTGCAGGCAGTCATTCAAGCTCTTGCCGAGCGGACAGCCTGGTCCGCCGGGGTTGCCCGGCTCCCTTTGCTGATCAGGTGATCAGTAAAAATATCTTTGTTTTCAGCCATGGTCTGCGCTCCTTTGTCCGCAAGCAGTCCCCCAAGGGGGTGCGAGGCTTCCGTAAACGGGTGCGAGGCTGGCCTTATCCCCAACTTGCCACCGCAAGGCCGCGAACAGGCCCGCCCGAAGCCCCGGTTAACGTCCGACGCCCTGGCCTGAAAAGGTCGGCCACAAACGGCGCACGCAACGGCAAGGCGTTTATGCCGGTTCATGGGCGACCGCCTTCTCCAACGCCTCGACTGCTTGCCGGAGTTCCGGCAGCTTATCGAGCGAGAGGCAGAGTCCTTTTTGCGTGGGCTTCAGCTCTCCGGCGTCGTTTCGATAGCAAACCCGAATATCGAAAAGCTCTCGGCCATTCCAGGTTTTAACAATGGCCCGCACCGATTCCCGGCTGTTCTTCCCGAACTCTGCCACAACTTTTTCATTTTCCATGACTCCCCCTATCTTTTATAATGAGACTTTCAAGTAAGCAGTAAGCCGTTGGGTAGAGACGTTGTGTAAAGGCTTACTGCCTTTAAATCTTCTGTTGTGTCTTGTGTCTTTATATGGGCAGCGCCCGGCCTATCTTTACCTTTTACAAAGCGGTAGGCATTTTCAGCGATTCGCCAGACTTCCTCTTTGGGTAGCGGCGGGATGCAGGCTTTCCGATTCAACGCTTCTATACGCTTGGAAAGGTGCCCCGCCGTCGTTGACTGACAACGCCGATTCCCGCAGTAGAAGCAGTTGCCGCGAGCAAAGCCGCAAGCCGCGCTGAAAAGCTCGCTGTTGCGGGTCCCCTCCACAAGGCGGGAAACTTCGCTCGTGGCCGCGATGCTACCGCAAACCTCCGCAGGGGCCTTACACGCCTCCACGATCCAATCGGGCGCTGGCGCAACATTCGCGTCAATCGCGATCTTGTAGGCTTTGCCCGATGGGTGGATGCTCGGCGGCGCAACCACATAACCGCCCTGGCCGATCAAATCAATGCCCGAGAACGCTCCAATTTTTTTGGGCAGAGTTTCCTTCGCCACGTAGAGATAGTGCCAGCCCCCGCCGCCAGTTTCTGTCGTGAAAGTCGGCGGCAGAGGCAAGCCCTTCAAAGATGTATCGCCGCCATGTCGCGGGTCCACGTCCACCGCGATTAAATTCCCGGAAGGCGCGCCCATGACGAGGCCGACGCCCGCGTCCGGACAATCCTTCCAGGCCTCCACCAGCTCAGGCTCGGTCATCTGACGCGCCAAACGGTTGCGAAGATCAAAGCCATGCGGCGGATTCTTGGATTTGGGAGCCAGCGGGATCGGAGCCCAGCCGCGCCCCAAGTAACCGCAGGCGGCCTCTTGCGAGGTCATGTTTTCAATTCCCCGCGGCTCAACCTGCGCTTCAAACGCGCGACGTCTCGCGGATCATAGAGCCGCCAACCACCGGGCGTTAAGCGCGATGGAATCCGCCCGCGCTCCCGGAGTCGGACGAAAGCCCGCGCCAAATCATCCAGCCGCCGGCGGGTCAGTTCGCTACAGGCCCGCGTCGTTAAAGTCAGATGGGCCGCTTTGGTTACAGAAGCAAGGCTGGCCTTAAACCGCCGGCTCAGCATATCGGCCCGTATAGGTCCGCAGATGGCGCAATACTTCGCCGCGCGGCAGTATGCCCCAGGATGGCAGGCCCCCACGCGGCAAGCGAGAGCACTATCGATAGGCTTGAGTGCCCCGGCCATTCCTTGGTTATCCCGTAGCAGCTTTACCGGCAGGCTCTCCCCCGGAGGGATGCTATACTGATCTATTAAAGGGGGCGTCATCGTTCAGGCCGCCTTCCGGCTGCCGCCACTTTGCGGCCTTGTTCCAAACAATCCTGGACCCACGCCGCGAGTTTTGGATCGGCGGCTACATCTTGGTAGAAAAAGCGAGGACCTGAATCGCTTTCTTGAGATGGCAACGCTACCGGGCGAGCATCCCCGCTGAAAACTTTGGTCAAGCAATCGTCAAGCTCCGCCTCCGAAACAATGTCCCGGTCATGCCCTTTGGCGGTAAAAACCGGCGGGACTTGGGGCTCGCCATTTGCTGTGGGTGGCAAATGGCCGGAGGCATTCTCATTTGCTGTGGGCGACAAGTCATTGTTGCCGTGGGCGGCAAATGTCCTCCGTCGAGAACGCAGAGTATTGGCTTTAGAAGATGGGGTCGTTATCTGTGGAGAAGAAGATTGGGCCGTAGCCGCGTCATGAAGGAACTCCTCGCCGTCTGCCGGGGCTGTCTGCCCGGTGATCGGGAGATCACGTTGCGGCCCTTTCCCGGATATCCGTGCAGGGCGGCAAAGCGCATTATGCAGATCCTCGGCCTGTTGTCCATCGGTCCAAACCACGGCAACAAGCCGCCGCCCTTTGCGCCGCCGAACCAAAACCTTCAGGGTCTCAAGCTTCTTGAGCGCGCGGCTGACATTAGGAAGCGTAATCCCTGTGTTTTTCGCAAGAGGCTTAAGCAAGCCGCCGGAACGGTAGGCCACACGCGTGTCGCCGTCCGTGATCGCGCAGACAGCGATAAAGACAAGCAGATCGGCGCGCTGAAGCTGAGCCACACGAACAGCATCCTTGAAAATCCAGAGCGGGATTTGGACGTGCCGGAATCTGTTCGGGACCTTCGGGCAACCGGCTTCCTCCGCGACGCGCGCATTCCAAGCGGAAAAATTCGCTCTCCGCGCGGTCTTCGCGTTCAAAGGTCCGCCGTAGTCCGCCATTATCTGCCTTTCTCTCCGTGGCTCATTTTCCCGCCCATTCTCGTGCAAAAACGAAAGGCCGCCCCGGCGGGAGCGGCCCGAAACGATTTGATGCCGCCGGTCGTCTAAGTCAAGACAGTTTACCAGGCGGCCAATTTCTGGGTGGGACAGTTATTGATAACCAATACCCGCAAAAGCCTGACGGGCGGGTAGGAAGGCTTGCTATCGGCGGGGCTTTATACGATGGAAATGGCGCTTTACGTTCTGTTCTAGGTTGGCGCGTTTTTTTGAACCCAAAACGTCGCCTTTTTTTGTTTGTTCATGGATTTCCTCGGCGAGGTAGCGCGCGCTTCTTTGTTTCGGGTTTTTGTATTTTTTCCGCGTCTTTTCGACGATTTCCTGCTCTTCCCGTGAAAGCCCGCGCGTCTCACTGGGGCCGCCGGCCGATTGGCCCTTCTTCGTGTCGAAAATATCGTCCACGCAGTCAACAAACTGCCAGAACAATTTTTTCCCTTCGGCGCTGCGCGGGAAGCAGGAGGCATTTATGAATACGGCGCGGCCCCGAGGGCTGTCTACTGGAACGAGATGGCATAGCGATTCAAACGTCTTGTGATACCTTTTTAGGAAATTCTCTTGGGCGCGAGCACTCTTGCTGATGCGTGCCGCGTTTCCTTCAGTTGCCCCCTCTCGCGCGGCGACCGCCGCGTTCGCCCACACCCGAAGGCTCGACATGAAATTTCTGAAGGCGCCCAACCGATAGCCACTGTTGTTGGGGAATACGCCCGCCGGTTCTCTTGGCGGAATGGGCTGCAAGAAGCCGTCAACCTGGGCCGGGCTTCCGAACAATCGTTCGTATAGCGCGCCGTGGGGGGTCCAAACCTTCCTGCTTTTGCTCCATTGGAGAAGCCCGCGCGACGCCAAACCATCCACATCGTATTTGGCCTGCTTAAGCTGTTCAGTAGTGAACCCGGCGCGCAACCGCCTAAAAACCAATGACGGTCCGTCAGCCGATTGCGTAGGACCATGAATCTTATAGAAAAGGTCCGCGAGCCCGGAGAGTTCCGCGACTTCCCTGCTGACCGCTTCTTGATAATTCTCAGGCAGAACGGACCGCCTATTTTTTCTTGTTTTCATTAACTGCTTTTCAGCTTCACCGACCCAGTTGTTTAGAGCTGCTCGCCTGCCTAAAGCATCGCGCTCGCGGAGAAATTTGTCCAGCGATTTATCAATCCTGACCCGCCGGGCGCGATCCTTTGTCTTTCTCCCCATAAAAAAGGCCGTCCCCCGCAAGAAGGACGGCCAGAGCTTGGGCGCTTGCGGTCGCCTGCTGCACGGCCATTTTACCATTTCCCAGCGGTAGCTCGCGCTCGCGCACCTATGGCCTACGGCCAAACTGATCAGGTGATCAGCGGGCGCGCCCCGCGCAGCGGCTAGATAGTCACCCCTAGTAGTCCGTCTCGCGTAATCTGACCATTTATGCTTGAATCTCTGCGCGCACGCCGAGCGCAGGAGGATGGCCATGGCCTACAAGCATATCGTCAAGCTCTCGGCGGAAGAACGGACCGGACTC
>Ga0307372_10004455_pt1 | contig 21574 bp, 8 predicted proteins | sample OX1MG_FD_202533 | JGI IMG/M metagenome (GOLD analysis project Ga0307372, IMG submission 202533) | Soil microbial communities from Risofladan, Vaasa, Finland - OX-1 | ecosystem: Environmental > Terrestrial > Soil > Coastal area > Acid sulfate soil | place: Finland: Risofladan, Vaasa | collected...
CGAGAAATGTGTGAGCGGGATGGAATTTCAGTTCCGATTCAGATTCATTTGCCAGAACCATTCGACCGGACAATGTTCGAGAACTCTGCAAACTGAGCACTCCGCTTAATCAAACCAAAAATCTACCCATCCGAAAGTGAGATTCGCAAAAGTTGTAGCGAGGAGCCGAGCGCGCGGGCCCGGCACGCACGTTCACGGTACGCTCCTTCCCGCGCGGCACAACCGCGGGCCGGGATTCACGCCCTGGTCCTGCTTTTTGTTTCATCCGCTGGAGTAATCGCGCGGCCTGTCACAAACTGCCCAAAAACATATGAATTGCGACCGCCGACGTTTCTAGTTAGAAGTGCGTCATTTAAGGACGGTTACTTGATGAGCTTTGGGTTTGTGGGCAGCCGGCCCGGTTGGATCCGTTCCCTCAATTCGAATTTGTCTTCCAACTTGCGGCGCGAAAATTTGCAGGTATCTTCCCACGCTTCGGACGTGGGGTTCGATTCGCTTCCTGCTTATTCGGATGCAAGGGCGGGGGATGCCGCGCGTGGAGCGCGGACAACAGCAGCGGGCTCTATTTCCACGAGCGCCTGGCACGGCAAGTGGAAGACGTGCGCCTTGGTGCAGACGCGCTCGAACGCACACGTGCGGCAGCACAGGCGCTGCTCAAAACTCCATATCTCGCAGAAGGCCTCGCCGTCCTCTCCGCTGCGCCGACCGCAGCGCGTCCTGTTCTCCGCGGTGATTTCGCTCGACTTTGCAAGGAGCACGTTTCCATGCGCGCAGTGATGAGTTTCGCCCGAGGGAAAGAAGGAGCGCTCCTTCACATTGGAAACGGTGATGGGGCCAGGTGGCGCGCCGACGCCCGCAGCGTTGCTCTTACCCCATTCATGGTACGGACAGTCAGGTACGGACGGCTCAGGCAGGAGGTAATGCGTGTGCTGGCCGGTAACGACGAAATACTCGTCTTCCGACAATTGGGTCACAGCCTTATGTACGTCGAACGACTGGGGGTCTATGAAGTGATCCTCAAGCGGAGTCGGAACCAAGGCGGTTTGAAGGCGTTCTGAGATTTCCCCCAAAAGGTCTTCCGCAGCGTGTCCTACATCGGCGAGGTGCGTGCCGAGTTGACCTGCTGCATGCGGCAATTCAAACTGGGCGCGCGGGTCCGGGTTCTCCACGCGGATCGTAGTCCCGAGTTGTGTACGGAGGATAACGACGGGTGCAACGTGAATGATCGGTGCGGGCTGTTTGATCGCGGGCGTCTGCTGATAACGGAGACGCAGCGCGTGCATCGCGTTTCGCACGAGAGGTGCGGTGACATGGAAAGGCACTTCGACAGGAGCCAAGAACGGAAGTTCATCGAGGACATGCTGATGTTCGAGCGCCAGGTACACTTCGGCGCTGTTGTTCGCAATGGCATCCGCATCTCCGTAAATCAGAATGTCTTCTGGCGGACAGGCCGCGTCGCCTAAAAACGCCGTGGGCTCGCGGAAGAGAATGAGCCACTCACCATTCGTCATGGCGACGCGCTTCGGAACTTGCTTGGTTTTCGTGTGAATCGACCGTATGTAGTCCTTCAGCTCCACAAGCCAGTGGTTCCAATCGCCGGTCAATTTTTCGCCGGCGAGTCCACGCGAAACGATCGCAGAGGGCCCTCCGACGGGATCGACTGGAATCGCTGCAGCGTCTGAAGCGCCGGGTGCCGGAAGAGTCGCAAGTAAAGGCAGCGGCGCCTTTAAGCGTTTTGCCTCGACGACGAGAAGCGGTTTGAGCGTGTTTTGCTCGAATCCCAGATAGTCGAGAAACCGCCGCTTGCCGGAGGCGTCGGATCGCACCGCAGTCTCGGGAACAAGGTTCGGCAGTCCTTCTTCGACTTTGGCATTCAGTCGCCAGTTGAGCGCTTCGAGCAGCGCGTTGATGATGTAGCAACGCGCGTGATATTCAAGCGAATCGTCGATGTCGGCTTTGGTGAGGGACAGAGCAGCGTCCTCGAGCGCGGCGCGGAGTTTGTCAATCCTCTCGCGAAAGACATACTCATATTTCAACTTGGCCCCGCGAAACGCGGTCTTGAAATCGGTCGCGTTTCGAGTGCGGTTCACCGGTAGATTTCCTGAAGCCGATAGGTGAGGCGCCGGGCGTTGGACCAGCCGGCTTTGACGAACGTGTCGAGCAACTCGACGAGCGCCGTTCGGCAAGCGTCATCGTTCTGGAGCAGATCACGATATTCCGCCAGGTACCGTTCGACGAGCTGCACCACGAGATCGGCGGCCATCTGTTCGAACTGATAACCGTCCTTGGCGCTCGAACGGACGACCTTCCCGGCCGTCAGAAATACCGCGCGCGGATCGAACGCCACAAATGTTTCGAGCGCCTGCAGCAGATTGTGGGCGATGCTGGGGAAACTGAGTGCGGCGAGCTCGTCGATGATCAGGCGAGATTCTTCGAAGAGGCGCCTTCTTTCGGCCGAGCCCGGCTGTTTCTGACCTGGTTGTCTAGATTGCTGCTTGAGTTCGAAGGCACCCGAGCCGAAGTAGTATTCCCCGGCGGCGGTATCGAGCAGACGGACGAATTGCCGAGCGCGCTCCTGATCGGCTTCTGGCCAGTCGTCAAACGGTGTCTGGCGGCGCGCTTCTTCGAGCGCCGCGAGTTCCGCCTTGACCGACTGTACGATGCGGCGGAAGACATCGAGCGCGCGAAGGCGAATCGCATTGTCTTTCGCGGACGGCGTTTCCGCGGAACCGTGGGTGATCAAGCTCCGGAGGTTGAGGAGGACACGCTCGAGCAGTTGGGGATTCTTCCCAGGAGTCGTGATGAAGCCCGAAAGGAGTTCGCCGCTCAGGGGATGTTCTTGCCAGACGTGGAGTCCGGTCAGAATACCGATTGCGGCTCCAGAGACTTCTTCCGCGTCCGTGAGTTCCCGGTCGAGCACCGTGCGCACGCAAAGTGTCGAGCGGTCGGGCTGCGCTCCGGCGAGCTGCGATACGGGACTCGTGAGCAAACCTGAGAGTACGCCCCGGCTTGCGTCGCTTGCGGCGATTTGTTCGATGATGCGCCACATGCGGTCGGGATCGGTCAGGTACAAACTCGTCAGGCGTACGACGATCTGAAACCGCACCGCAGGCACCGGGTCTCGGCTCAGGTCCTCGACGGCAGTGAGAAGGTCTTCAGTGGCACAGGACTTCGTGCGCGCAAGATTCGTGAGGCCTTGGGCCGCGGAGATGCGCGCCGCGGGACTGCCCCACGAGGGAGATTTATCGAATTGAGCATCTTGAGCGGGATGAGGCGCCGGTGAAGGGTGATTTCGGAAACCGAGAAGCACTACTTTCGCGAACGCGCCCACCGGAGAATCACAGGAGACTCCGTGATTTTGGGTGATTGAGACGCAAGCTTCAGCTAGCACACCGGCCGCGTAGTCGGCTTGCCTTGCGTCCACGCCCGCGGCCTCGGCAGTCGAGAGGCCTTGGTGGAGCATGCGGAGAGACGGGAGGATTTTCTCGATTTCTTCCGGCGTAGGACTAGTGTTTCGATGTCCGGCCGCGAAGGCAACGGCGGGTTCTTCAAGCCGGCGGAGGTTTGCATTGGCCTCGGAATCAACGGCGACACCTTGGTCTTTCAGATATTCGACTTCGCCGTAGGCCCGGTTGAAGCTCTCGAGGCGCGCGAGAGGCTCGTTTTGGGGGACACGTTGTTCCTCGACCATTCTGGTGAGAAGCGCTTTGGCTTCGGCTGTGGTCAGGGATTCGAAGGACAGACGTCCGAGAAGGCGATCGCGAATGGCCCCGCCTTGCAAACGGTGGTCCGGTGAAACGGTATTGGGTATGGCTAGGATGGCTTGTTCGGTCCGTTCGCGCTCGCCGGCCGCGAGAGACGCAAAACAGGACTCAAGATACTCTCCAGCGGCGTGCATCGTGTCGGTTCCCGTAAGGACAGGAAACGCGGAAGCGAGAGGCGCGACTTCTTGGCCGATGGTCGCCGGGAACTTGGCCCCGAGCTGGAGCAGTCGCGCCCAGAGCACGGCCGTCTGGTTTTGTTCGACGATGACGCGAAGAATCTTTCGAAACTCATCGAGACCATCAGCGGAAGCGCCCAAGCCCTCGCAACGAGCCACGAGCGCTTCGAGCATGCGAAGTGGGTCTTCGTGGCGGGCACTCAAACCGCCATCCCAGATCGAGCTGTAATCGGTCAGGATGCGGGCTGTTCGCTGTCCGAAGGGAAACGTGGCGGCGACATCGGTATCGTGCACGGATCGTTCTTCTCGCACGTGGGCTTCGACTGCGCGAATTACCGCGCTCGTGGCTCGTTCGGCTTCGGCCGCGAGGAAGTCGGGAAATACTGTCGCCAACTCGTATCGAGCCATGTCGTAGTCCTGACGGCGGTTTCCCGAAAGCCGAAAGATACAACTAGGATTCATTGCCGTCGGCGCATCGGACTTCTCGCGAAAGCCAAAGGCTGCGATGTAGAGGTCTTCGATGAACTGGGGATCGAGGGGCAAGAGTCGACGGGCCTGACGGCAGAGCCACGGCATTTCCTCGAAACCGTAATTCTTCAAATGTTCCTGCTCGAAAGTGCGGCGCAAGAGTGCCGCCGATTCCTGAGCGTTGCTTTCAAATGTCTTCGCGACGCACTCGATCGCGCGTGCGATAAACCATTTATCGCGCCGATCGGTCTGCCAGGCGAATTCGAGCAGACGCCTCGCCGCGGTGCCCAAGTCGGCCAGTTGTCCAGGAGTCGCTTCGCCGGCGGACTCGCACGCTTCTGTGACCAGCGACCGCAACGAATATGCGAGGGAAAGGCGAAGACCGCGGCTGACGCGTTCCATCAATCGAGCCCAGGGTTCGCCATGGGGCCCGACGAGAGGATGATTCCTCCGCGAGGCAACCAGAATCGAACCATTCACATGCTCGAAGACTTGATCGGCAAGGGATTGCTGTCGAGCGTCTCGACCCTCGACGCGCGCGAGGAGTGGTTCGAAGTCCTCAATGGTGCCCGCGAGTTCTGCGGCGGCGGCAGGGCCAACGAGTTTGCCGATTTCAGGTATGCCCGCACTTTCGACGAACAGAAACGCGAGATTCCAAAACGCCGGCTTCCCCGCACTGGTCCAAAGATGGTGGAAATGCAGAGTGAAGCTCGGGTGCAGGATGAGGGTAAGCTCCGGCTTTTGCTCGACCGTCCGAACCAGCGCTCCCGGATCCCCGCGCAGTAGCAATCTCGCGGCGGCGTAGTCGAACAGAACGTGATGCGAAAACGCGAGCACGTAGCGATTCGGTTGTTGGTCGAGCGAAGGCTGCCATTCGACGAGAACCTGAGCACTCTTGAGGTTTGTGAGGGCCTCGCCGCTTGCCGCGTCCGAGACTTGCGCCGAATCCATGCGCAGCATGCGTGCTTCGGTCATCGCTTGGCAGACGCGGTGGAGTACGCGTTCGCGTGTCTCTCCCTGTCCATCCGAGCCAAGAACACGGTAACGCCAGTAGCGGTCGAGGAGTTCGAGCTGCGTACGAATCGGAGTGATCTCCTCGACGGCCATCCCCCCGGAAAGTAGAGCCGCGAGCAGCCGCAGGTTGAACGGATTGCGAAGAAGATCGCGGAGCCCCTCGGGTGCGCGGCCGATCAGTGCGGAAAGCTCGGGCGATTGCGACTCAACCTCGCGCAGTTCGACATCGGAAAGCAGTCGAACGTTGACGTGCGAAATCGTAAGGAATTCCTCATCCCGATATTCCGGTGAATCTCCGGTCGACGGACGCACCTGGAAAAGATCCCGGAGCTCCTCGCTATAGCGGAGATCGAACTTGCGAATCGAAGCGATCACGCGCCAGCGCGTCTTGGATGTGGTCGCATAAGCAATGAGTTCGCGGAGGGTCTGAGCGGCGGATCCTCCGCGCGCGGCGTCGAGTGCGTCGATGATTAGGAATGCAGGAGCGTCGCCGACCCAATTGTCAAGAACATCGGCCAGGTTGTGATCGAGCCCGAGTTCCTGGCGCAGCTGTCCTTCGCTGGCCGCGGTCAGTCGGTCGACAGCCAGCATCACATAGTCCTGCCCCTGCGACTTCAGCCGGTCGGCGAAGTGAACCAAGGTCCCGGATTTTCCAGCGCCTGGTTCGCCTACCACGAGAATTGACTGCGCGATCGAGAGCCGTTCTATTTCTCGGGTGACGGCGCGGTCAATCTGGACGACCTTGTTCGCCACACGGATTTTTGCTAGGTCGGAGAGTGCGTCTTCGGTCCGCTGAGTGATCTGCCGCAATTTCGCAAGATCGGGTTCGTAACTGCGGGGAACGTTCAGGCTTGATCCGGCCGCGAGTAGTTCGCGCTGCAATGCAGCGCGATCAGCGCCACCGTGATTTTCCGCGATTCGGGCGCAGAATTGCAGAAGCGTCGCCCACGCAGCATCGGCCTGGGTTTCGTCGGCGAGCACGATGTCCCGAAGCAGGGTCTTGGCCTCACGCTCCGTATCCCCGCCCGGATCGACGCCAAGAACTTCCACCCGGATGAGGGAGAGTGCATCCCGCACTTCGGCGTCGGTTGGCGCGGCACCGGTTTCTTTGCGATACGAATCTCGCAAGAGAGTCTCGAGTATGCGAAGCGCGCGCGTTTCGTCCTTGTTGCTCGGAGCGTCATCTAGCGGCTGAACAGGCAGCAACGTGCGAACTTTGGAGAGGACTGCCTGGAGATGCACGCGGACGGGAGCGGAAGTTGTCGGACCGACAACGATCACGAGCGCATCGCGAGCCGGATCGAGGGGTCTTTCCCACGGTCGACTGCCTGGAGCACCGCGAAAGGCCAAGATCTGCCGCGCGAATTGATGGACGATGGTTCCCAGAGTAGAATTTGCGGCGCTCGAAAGGTCGAGCGAATGCTTCACGTTGACGAAGGCGAAGGAAGAGGCCGAAGTGCCGACCAAAATGTCGTCGACTGGCTGTTCGGTTTCACAACGAACGAGACTCGGAATTCCCGTGAGCCCGAAGATGCTGCCACCAGACGATTCACACAGAATGCGAACGGCGACCCAAGCAGCGACGCGGTTCTGGAAGTTGATTCCGGCCTGGGCGGCAGCGCCGCCGGCATTTCGTTTAGTTTTGGTCTTCGGTGCCATGAAATCAATCTCCGAACGTTACCTTAATCCGCTGCTGCAAGGGCATATTTTACGGTAGCCAAAGATCCATTAAGACTCCGTGGTGGCGAAAGCCAGCTCAGTCTCCCATTTACCAAACATTGTGACCAGAAACATCTGATATTGGGCAGCGAAATCGGTCGAATATCGGGCCTTACAAATCATGGGGTTGCGAAACCCAACGAAACAAGGTTTTTGGGCAGCAAATACGCAACAGAGTACCCCTCTTGTTGCCTTGTGGCCGCTCGATTTCTCGATTTCGAAGGAGTTAGGCCGTCATTTCATGCCATCCAGTGCGACTGTAACGTTGCGTTTTCGAGGCGAGAAGCGGCTCGGACCGACCTAAGTTTAGAGAAAGTCCGAGGCGGCTCGACCTCTAACGGGGAACTCAACATGCGGTTGTGGGCATAGTGTTGCGAGAAGATTGTGAACCTTTGATACACTCTCGGTCGGAGATGGGGTTCGATTTCGGCACACAAATCCCCAGGATGGCGGGCAAAGACTTTCTTTCGTTGTCCTCGAGAGGTTTGCCTGCGTTGCCGCCTGTTCAAGCGGGAAGACCTCGAAGCTCCCTTAAGCCAGTAACGGGAGCGATCGGAGATAATGAGCGCCGAAGCGGCGAAATGCCATCGGATTAGCAACAATGCATACGGCAGGGGCAGGTGATGACGGTGCATGGATCAAGCATGGTTGCCCAAACTGCACTGAGCACGAAGAAGCGGCATCGGACTTCGGCTCCGTACTCGTCCAGAATCATCAAAGCGGGAGCGTTGATCGGCGACACGAAGACGCTGCTTTCCCACTGGGATGTCGGTGCTTCGATAGAGAAGAACATTGACCGGGTGCAGCGGGATAACGTCTTTGGTAAGGCGTCTCGTTCTCGTGTCGAGGACATTTTGGCGATCTTCCGGCAACGCTACATCAGCGAAGAAACAGTTACGAAAGCGCTTGTTACTCTCGTCCGAGGAAAGTTCCGAGCTGCCGCCCTGGAGCGGTTGTTGTATTTCCATTCCGCTCGTTCAGACCGATTACTTCACGATTCCGTTACTGAAATTCTTGTTCCGATGCATGCACGGGGCTTGGTGGACATTGACGTGCTGGATTTCCAGCGGTCCTTGGCAAAGTGGGTGGATGACGGGAAGACGATCGGCCATTGGTCCAAACCCACGATCACCCGCATTTCCCGAGGATTGCTCTCGGCTCTTCGGGACTTCGGAGTGCTTCAGGGGGCAGTAAACAAGAGAATCGCTCCCGCCTACTTTCCGATCGAGTCGTTTGCGTATGTCGTGTTTTATCTGAAGCAGCACCAACCATCAGGAGCGAAATTGATCGAGTTATCGGACTGGAAACTGTTCTTCTTGACGAGGGAAGGGGTCGAGCGATTCCTGTTTGAAGCTCACCAGCGTGAGCTGCTGGAGTACCATGTTGCCGGCAGTGTTACCAGGCTGACCTTCCCCGCTGAAACCCTTGAGGAGTATGCGAATGTCCTCGCTCAGAGATAGTATCGCTCCTCTCGAAAGTGACCTAAAGGCTGTGCCGCCGAGGATCAACGTCTACCATGACCTCCCCTTTGCGATCATGCGGTACGACCCGACTGATGAATGGGAACTCCGCCGGGAGATCAAGTTGTTGGCCACTCGCTTGGAAGCCGTCGGGAACGAGGTTCACATCATCCCAATGTCGGAACTTCTTTGGTCGGCGTTAGAGCAGGTTCGTCAAAAGGACGATGACGAAGGGCTCGAAGCGGTCATTGGATTGGAAAAAGAGCGAGGCTATGTTGAGGCCCAGCAGCAGGTGGCCACGTACTTATCGAGTAGGGTGTGGATTCCGCTGTGGGATCTACTCGCAGGGAGACTCGCGTCAATCAGCCCGGAGAATTCGGTCGTCTTCTTGACCCGTGTTGCAGCAATGTCGCCAGGGATTTTCCACATGTCGATGCTCCTCGACAAGATGCAAGGCAAAGCCAAGGTGGCAACGATCCTGTTCTATCCAGGCTCCATCGAGGGCACGACGGGCCTACGTTTCATGGACCTGAAAGATCGGGAAGCACTCGGCAACTATCGAGTCAAAATCTATGGCTGAGGAACAGGCTAATCGAATGAAGACAATTGGCGATCTGTTGACACGTGATCTCAGCCGCAAGATCGAAGAGATCATACAAGTCGATCAGGCGGACGAGCAATCTGTCCATGATGAAATCACGGAATATGTCGCCACCGATAGTATTCGTGAACAGTACCACGACCTCCTGAAAGCCGTCGCTGAGGCCCCCAGTGATCCGCATGAAAGCGTCGGCGTTTGGGTCTCGGGCTTCTTCGGGTCCGGTAAAAGTTCGTTCGCCAAGAACCTCGGTTATGCACTGGAAAACCGCACGGTCCTCGGCAGCAAATTCGCCAATCTCTTCAAGCAACAACTTGGCGATATCCGTACCAGCGCCTTGCTCGACCTTATTAACGCTAAGACGCCAACCCAAGTCATCCTCTTTGAAGTTGCGAAGGAGGCCGACACAAGGAAGGTCACACAGCGAATTGCCGAGTTGATGTATACCGTCCTGCTGCGTGAGCTTGGGTACTCAGAGGACTTTGACATTGCAGAATTGGAAATTGAACTTGAAGCCGAAGGGAAACTCCCTGAGTTCATAACCACCTGCAAGACTCTACTGAACAAAGACTGGGAAACAGTCCGAATCGGAGCGCAGAAATTATCACGTGCGAGCGCCATTCTGCATCGGCTTGATCCCAAGCTCTATCCTTCGGCGGATTCGTGGTCGCACTCCCAACGGAATCGAGACGCATCAATCTCCGTGAGCAAGGTAGTCAAGCGTACATTCGAACTCTGGCGCCGCCGCCGTAAGGGTAAAGCCCTTGTGTTCATCATTGATGAAGTGGGGCAACACGTCGCTCGCAGCGGTGACAAGATCGAAGACTTGCGGGCGACGATAGAAGAGTTCGGCAAGGTCGGTAAGAACTTACTCAAGGAGCGAAAGATCATCGCTCCATGCTGGATCGTGGTTACGTCACAAGAAAAACTAGATGAGGTGGTCGCCGCTATTGATTCCAAGCGGATCGAACTGGCCAAGTTGCAGGACCGCTTCCGCTACCGGGTAGATCTCGCGCCCTCCGACATTCGGGAAGTGGCTACTAAGCGGGTTCTGGCGAAGAAAACGGACGCCGAGAAAACGCTGAAGAAACTTTTCTCCGAGAACCAAGGCCAGTTGAACGCTGCACTACGGCTCGAACGGACGACCCGTCGCACGGACATCAACGAAAGTGATTTCATTCACTTTTATCCCTACCCGCCACATTACATCGATCTCTGCATCGGGATTATGTCGGGGATTCGCCTTCAGCCAGGCGCTCCGAGGCATTACGGTGGGAGCAATCGTACGATCATTAAGCAGGCATACGAGATGCTGGTGTCGGATCGTACCGCGTTCGCCAAGAAGCCCATTGGGGCGCTTGTGACGCTCGATAAAGTGTTCGAGCTAGTAGAGGGCAACCTCTCAAATGAGAAGCGCACCGACATCTATCAAATTGCTGAACGATTCAAGGACGATCCTCAAGATCACGGTTGGGCATTGCGCACGGCTAAGGCCATCTGCCTCCTGGAATTCATTCGTGACCTGCCTCGCACAGAAGCCAATTTAGCCGCTGTCCTGGTAGATGAAGTAGGCAAGGCGACGCCACTGGGTGAGGTTCAAGCCGCCGTTAAACGGTTGAATGCTGCCCAGTTCATTCGCAATACCGAGGAAGGCTGGAAGCTCCAGACCGCCCAAGAAAAGAACTGGGAAACCGAACGCAGGGGCCATCTCGAACCGAAGCCCCGTGATCGGAATGAACTGACACGCACCGCACTCCAGCAAATTTTTGATGAGCCGGAATTCAAAACCTTCCGCTCTCAGAACCGCTCATTCCGCATCGGCATCAGCGTGGATGGCGCGGGTATTGGCGATGAGGGCGAACTTCCGCTGACCCTGTGCGTGGCCGAGGATGCCGACGAACTTACCAAGCGTATTGAGGACGTTCGCACCGAAAGCCAGCAGAAGTCCCATGAGAACGATATCTACTGGCTGTTCTGCTTGACGCCCGAAATTGATGAGTTGGTCGGCCAGCTTCACGCCTCAAGAAAGATGGTGGACAAGTACAACCAACTCAGCGCCCAGCAAAAGATCAGCCCTGACGAAGCAACGTCTCTTCAGGATGAGAAGAACTCCAAGAACGGCTTCGAAACCCGCTTGCGGGACAAGCTGACCGAGGCGATGGAACGTGGAACGGGTATGTTCCGGGGCGTGCAGAAAGATGCGTCCGCCTTGGGCAAGAGCCTCGGCGAAATCTTAAAGAAACTCTTCGGGCAGGTTGTTCCTGACTTGTATCCGAAGTTGCAAATGGGTTCTCGGCCACTGAAGGGTGACGAGGCCGAACACATCCTCAAGGCGGCTGACCTCAAGGCACTGCCCAACGTTTTCTACGTCGGCGATCACGGACTGGGGCTGGTCATCAAGGATGGCCAAAAGAACATCGTCAACTCGAACGCCGATGTTGCGAAGGAAGTTCTCGACTATCTGAAGAGCGAACACAGTTACGGTAACAAAGACAGTCGCATGGGCAAGGCGTTGGAAAAGAGATTTGGCGGCACGCCGTACGGTTGGGAACGTGACATGCTGCGGCTGATCCTCGCCACGTTATTCCGGGCGGGTGAGGTCGAAGTTACATACCAGGGCAACCGCTTCCACAACTACCAAGACCCAGCCTCGCGTATGCCCTTCACCAGCAATCCGGCATTCCGGTCGTCTCTGTTCTCGCCTCGACAATCGGTCGGCCTTAAGACTCTTACGCAAGCTGTCCAGCAGCTTGAAGACCTGACCGGAGAAGAAGTCGATGTGGAAGAAGGAGCCATCGCCACGGCGTTCAAGAAAGTCGCCGCCGAGGAACTGGAAAAGCTCTATCCGCTCAAGGCCACTGCTGAAGCGCACCGCCTCCCGATCCGGTCGATGCTGTCCGATTACCAGCAGACATTGATGGGAATTCAATCGTCCGCTTCCGACGACTGCGTTCGCATTCTCACTGAGAATGGCAAGGACTTCGGGGAAACCCGAGATAAGGTGCGGAAGCTCCGTGAGTCGCTGAATGCGGAGGCCATTGGCGTTCTGCGGCAGGCCCGGCAAGCAACGGATCAAGTGTGGCAACGGCTTGCCGCTCACAACGCCTCGCCGGAACTCGCATCCACGGTTGAGAAACTGAAACATCAATTGGATTCCGAGACGTTCATTGATTCGTGGGATGACATCGCCTCCGGTACCAAAGCGGTGATGAACGCTTATCGCGATGCTTATTGCGAACTATTCGACCGGCGAAAGAATTCCTACGAGTCGGCCATCGGTGAGATTAAGAACCGCACCGAATGGGGACCGCTAGTGGCCAACAATTCCAGTATGGCCGCTGTTCTGTTGTCTCCGCTACAGGGTCGGGTTGGGACCGATGAAGACAAGGAATCGGTGAAACGCGGCACGTCGCTCGGCCAGTCCAGCCTCACTGAAATGGAATCGGACCTTGCCGCCGTAGATGGGCTGAAATCGTCAGGCTTGGTCAAGCTACAAGAACTGTCCATTGGCGGCGAGAAGAAAGCACCCGTGCGAAAGGTTCGAGTTTCGGAGTTCTTCAACCGCCCCATTCAGACGCAGGAAGAACTCGACAAAGCTCTCAATCTGATACGCGATTCACTTCAGAAGTACATCGACGAAGGCGCAATCATCATTCTGGAGTGAACAATGCTCAGCCCCCGCCAAATCTTTGAGGACAACGTTCGCCCTGCGGACCTGCTGCTGAAAGTATTTCGTCTCCTAGAACATGATGCCCTCAATACCGAGGAGGACCTACTCCGTTCGCTGCGACAACTTGCAAACGCGGAGAAGGATGAATCCATACTCGTCATCTCCAACGGAATATTCTTGGGACTGATCCGGGAATTGGCGGAAATTTCGCCTGCATCGATCAAGCGCAGCGCCTTGTGCAATTTGTTGCGACAAGCAGTTGTTACCGCTAGCACGGCGATGGAAACCTACCTGCCGAGTCTGTTGCGGAACAATCTCCCGGAAGTCATCCGGCTTAGAGGGCGAGACTTTGTGCCCAAGACGGATGAGGACATCAAGAACCAATTCAAAAGTCTCACCTTTGCCCTTGATGAAGTTGCTCGCATTCTGGTTGATCCTGACCCGTTGTTCGTTGCGAACAAACTGATCAGCAGCCTCAGTTTCAATTATCTCAGCGGCAAAAGAGGAATCCATGTCACGGGCGTTTTGCTCGCCCTTGACAATCCGTGGGAGCAAATCGCTCAACAACTAGGCCGTGAGGAAGATGATCTGAAGAAAACTCTCGATGCCACGGTGAAACGTCGCAATGATATCGTGCATCGGGCCGACCGCTCCCAGGATGATCCTGCCGGACCTGCACAAGACATCGGCTTCCCTTGGTCTAAGCACGCGGTGGAAACGATTCGAGTCGTTTGCCTCGCACTGGACGATCTCGTGGCAAATCGGCTCAAGGAACTGAAGCAACAGGCGGCGGCGTCCCAGCCGCAGGTATCGGCGTAATCATGAATCAAGAGATTCGCAATAAGCTCCGCAACGTCGTGACGCAGTGCCGCAGGCTGCTCGAAGAGTCCGTTTCACAGGACCTTGAGGGAAAGTTCGGCATATTCGCTAAGAGGGATCAAGTCACCGCTGATCCGAACGCGAAGATGACTCATCTTTCCGAAGAAGAGCGGATGGCTCGTAAGGATATTCTCGATCACCTCGGCCACATCAAGGCCCGCGGCTTCAAACCGAAAGAAGCACTCGACCAGTTGGTGCGGGAAATTGCCTTTACGCATCTAAACCGGCTTTGCGCCTACAAGATGATGGAGGCAAGGGAGGTCTACGTCGGCGGCCAGAAATTCCGTGAAGCAGTAAGCCGGGGCGTCAATTCCAACGGAGTGAAGTTCTATCTCGCCGATCATCCGGAGGACGAGCGCCTGTTTAACACGGGACATCAGGATATTGCCTACCGGCATTTTCTGGACTGGCTGGGCGGGTTGCTGTCCGACGAAATAGGCGTGTTGTTCAATCCGAACGACCCGGCCAATCGCCTCTATCCTCGACAGAAGACGCTCGATGAAGTGCTGGAATTGCTGAATGGCGGCGGGATCAAACCCGAGGAAACTGAGTTGCGGGAGGAATGGCCAAAGATTTGGTCGCAGGACGAAACTATTGGCTGGGTGTACCAGTATTTCACCCCCAAGGAATTAAGGGACCAAGCCCGCAAGGATAGTCCCGCTCCTCGCAATTCCTACGAACTGGCCTTTCTGAATCAGTTTTTTACACCCCGCTACGTAGTGGGGTTTTTAACAGACAACACACTTGGTCGAATTTGGCACGAAATGCGAAAGGGCGACACCAAGCTCAGGGACCAATGCCAACAAATGGTCCGGCGTCAAACTGAGATTTTCCTGAAAGAAGGCGAACAGCAGCCCAAGGATACTTCACATGGACGTGATGATCTATCGCAAGAAGAACTGCTCAAAGTCCCTGTCCACATCCTACACCGTCCCAAAAAAGACCCACGGGAACTCAAGATTCTCGACCCGGCATGCGGGAGCGGCCACTTTCTTCTTCATTGCTTCGACCTACTTCTGACCATATACGATGAGGCGTATGCCGATCCTGAACTCGGGCCTGCCTTCAAGAAGGACTACCCAAAACTGGAAGATTTGCGGCGGGATGTTCCCCGGTTGATCCTCGCCAACAACGTACACGGAATCGACATCGACCTGCGATGTGCCCAAATTGCGGCCCTTGCTCTTTGGCTTCGTTGCCATCGGGCTTATCAAGAAATGGGGTTGAAGAAAGACCGGCCCAAGATCACCCGCTCCAATTTCGTCTGTGCCGAACCGATGCCCGGGGAAGAGCAGATGCTCACGGAGTTCGTTGGCCAACTGGAGCCGAAGCTGCTTGCGCAACTGGTCGAGGTGGTTTTTGACAAAATGAAGCTCGCCGGCGAAGCTGGTTCACTCCTCAAGATCGATCAGGAAATTAGGGGTACCGTAGCCGCAGCCAAGAAGCAATGGGTTCAGGAGACGACCAGAGCTACGGATCGCAAAGGCCAACCTCTTTTGTTCACCCAAGCAATGATGGACCGTCTCGCCGGAAAGCCGGAACAGGCTTCGATGTTCGATCTCTCGGACATCACAGACAACCAGTTCTTCGAGCAGGCGGAAGTGAGAGTTATTGACGCACTTCGTCAGTACGCAGAAAAAGCGCATAACGGCCAGAAGCTTCAGCGTAGGCTCTTTGCCGAGGATGCAGTGCGCGGCTTTGCCTTCGTGGACCTCTGCCTAAAGCGGTATGACGTATTGCTAATGAATCCACCATTCGGTGACGCTAGCATTCCCAGCAAGTCCTATATCGACGATACTTATCCCCTATCAAAAATTGAGGTTCATACAGCATTCCTCCAGCGGATGCTTGAGCTAAGCCAAGGAAATGGATGTGTGGGTGTAATTTGCTCACGCACATTCCTTACGATCTCTTCTGCCCAAGGGCTTCGTGAGAAAGTGCTGCTACCGCAATCTTCAATTTCTTCTTTGGCTGATCTGGGAAACGGTGTCCTTGACACCGCTGCCGTCGAGACATGTGCCATTACATTCTCTCGATGCCCTGTTCAGCAGAGTGTGTTCTTTCGATTGCTTGATGTCGATGCCAATGACAAATCCCTAGCACTCAACTCCTGCATTTCGTCGGTAGCAACTTCGTTAGAAAATCAAAACGTATATTCGCTGCGTCAATCCAGCTTCGGATCGCTTCCGGGGTCACCATTTGCGTATTGGATAAAAGAATGGGCGTTAGACCTGTTCCGAACTAACCGTTCACTTGCGGAGAGCGGCTACAAAGTCGCTATAGGATGCCAAACCGGAGACAATGAGCGATTTTTGCGCCTGCGCTGGGAGGTCGCCCCAACCCAGATTGGAAAAGATAAAACCTGGATTCAATATAGCAAAGGCGGAGACTACTCGCCATTTTTCTACGACTTCTATTTGTTGCTGAATTGGCGAGACGAGGGAAAAGAAATCAAGGAAGCGGAAGTGGCAAAGGGAAGATCGATTGGAAGAAGCATCACCGGGGTAGAGTTTCACTTTCGACATGGTTTGACTTACCCACTTGTAACAAACAAAGGGTTAAGCGTACGACCGATGCCGTCAGGTGGCATCTGCGATAACGGGGGCCCCGGCATTTATGCAGATACTGAGTGCGAACTCTGGTACGCGCTGGCGATCTTGAACTCCTCCATATTCGAGTATCTGGTGCGCTGCTTTACCAGTAGTCGCCATTGGCAAGCTGGCTATTTGAGTGCCTCCCCATTCCCCAGCGGGAGTGCCAAAGAAAAGGAAGTGTTGGCAAACCTCAGTCGGGCGGCTTTCGAATTAAGAAGAGCTATCGAGTCTCGAAACGAGGAGCATAGCGCGTATTATGCTATTTCGACCGAAGCGCTTCGCAGTGACTTCCAACAATATCGTGCTGTGGCATCGACATTCGCTGAATCCCGGCTGGAGCTTGATCGTAGAGTATCCGTGGAGTATGGGGTTACGGAGGAAGTATGGAAACAATGCCACGCAAGTCAACCGGAACGAGGGCCGGGAATCGAAATTGGAAACATACTCAGTCTCGACTTCAGCCAGTTTGCCAGCCAAGAAATAAGTAGAAGAGTCAGTTATTTTGTTGGGGCAATGTTCGGCCGGTGGGACATTCGTTTTGTTTGCAACGATGGCCTTGAACGAGTCGTGCCTGGCCCATTTCGAATGCTTCCTGCTTGCTCGCCCGGAATGCTACAAGGAGCGGACAGCCTACCGCTGACAGGGACCCCTGATGGATATCCGGTCAGCATCAGCAGAGGCGGCATTCTCACCGATGATCCCGAGCATTCCGACGACATAGTGCGTCGGGTGCGGGATGTCATCGAGGCCATCTGGAAGGATCAGGCCGATAGCATCGACAAAGAAGCCTGTGAAATCCTTGGTGTTAGCGAACTGCGGGAGTACTTCCGCAAATCGGGCAGCGGCGGCTTCTGGGAAGATCACGTTTCCCGGTATTCCAAGAGTCGTCGCAAAGCACCGATCTATTGGCTGCTCCAGTCCTCAAAGAAAAACTATGCGATCTGGCTTTACTACCAACGACTGGACAAAGACCTACTGTTCAAAACGCTGGTGAATTACGTCGAACCGAAGATTCGACTAGAAACGAGCCGTCTAAGCACGCTGCGCACACATAAGACCTCGGCGGGGGATTCGGGCAAAGAAGCCAAACGGCTGGCTAAGGACACAGAACGACAGGAAGACTTCCTCTCTGAACTGCGGGACTTCGAGGATAAATTGCGTCGGGTAGCGAACCTGCATCTTGAACCGGACCTCAACGATGGCGTTGTCCTGAACATTGCTCCTCTCCACGAACTCGTGCCGTGGAACGAGGCGCAGAGCTATTGGGAAGAACTGCTCAAAGGTGGGTACGAGTGGTCCTCGATCGGCAAGCAACTTCGGCAGAAAGGGCTGGTGCAGTAATGGCCGTCGTCACCGAATCTCTCATTCAACTCATCGCCAAGCAGGTCGATGATAAGGGGCTGGTGGTCTGGTATGACCCGGAGCGAGCATACGGTGCTGTAGCTGCGGATCTCCACTTGCCCCACACGACCGTGGCCCGTTACAACGGCAGCTTTTTCCGGTTGCGAAAAGAGATCGATCATCTTCTCGACGACAGCAAACCACCTCGTCTGGTCGTTTACGTGCCAATTGAACGAACCGAGACAAATAGTGCCCTCATCGAACTCGATTGTGCCGGGGTTATCATGCAACCCCGCCAACAACCACCTGCTTGCAATACCCGGCTATCCGTCGTGGCTCGGAATTCCCTGAAACTCATTCTGGGCGAGGATCAAATTGCAGAAATCGAACGGCAGGTAGAGTCGGGCAAGCTGTCGCTGGCCGATCTGAATTCTCTCGCTGACAAAGGTAAAGACATATCGACGGGCGTCCTGACGCTAATCTTTGGCTCGGCCAACCCGCAAGAAGTCGCCTTGGCATTCCTCAATAACAGTCAGTGCGACGAGGAAATCGGCAAGAAAGAATCCGAGAAGGAACTGCGGCACCTGCTACAAGTTAGCTTTGACATCGAACTCCCCGCTGCCGAATCCCTGTCGAATTGGCGGGTTAAGTTGGGACGGCATGTCTTGCTCACGGATTTGTTCGCCGCCCTCAAGAAGCAAGTGCCATCGTCGCTCTCTTCGGTCCCAGTGGCCACCAGCGCGGGTGGTGTTGATGCCAGCGTACGATTGGCGCGCACATGGCGAAACAGCCGGGACGTACGGGACAGCTATGTGGCCATTGCCAACAAAGTCGAAAAGGAACTTGGCCTCGACCACCTTGAGCTGCCCGTAAAACCACTCAAGGAAAATGAAACCTTCTTGTGCGTCGAGCGAGCGTTGCTAGTGAATGTGGAAAGCGAACTGCTCAAGATGGCGAGCCCGGATCTCTTACAACTGGCTGAGTGTCGCCTTTCCCGATTCTGGGCCGACATGATTCCGCCGATCCAAGCTCAATGGGCGCTAATCTGTTCCGCTGCCGAGGTCTTGATCGAAGCCAACCGGGTTGGCAAGGAACTCAAGACGGCTTCGACTACAGTTCCCGCTCTGGTCAAAGCTTACGCCGATGGTGATGAGCCCTGGTGCTTGCTCGACACGCATCACCGTCACATGGAGAGTCGCAAGTATAACTTTGAGTTCGCTGCCAGCGACCAGCATCACGGGCTGGAAAAGCTCATCACGAAAGCTGAGCAACGCTACACCGAAGTCGGCTCAGAACTGGCGAAGCAGTTCATCACCTATTTCCAGAAAGCCAAGCATCCGATCAAAGGGCTGCTCCAGCAGCGCGATATTTTCGAGAAGCAGGTGAAGCCGCTCCTGGGTGAAGTCAAGGTAGCCTACGTTTGGGTGGACGCCCTTCGATTCGAGATGGCTCGCGAGTTGTGCCGGTTGCTGAAGGATGACTTCAATTTAGAAATTCAGCCCGCCATTGGCACGATACCCACGATTACCGAAATCGGCATGGCTGCATTATTGCCAAAGGCTGACGAGTCCGCCAAGGTTGTGACGGTGGGAGGCGGCAAACTGGCGCTAGAGATCGCGGGTAAGGTCATCAAGGATCGCAAAGATCGTGTGACGTTTCTAAAAGAAAATGCGGGAGTATCGGTCTTCGACGCCAAGTTGGACGACCTGCTCCCCAAGCCAGGCAAGAAGTTCAAGGAAGGCATTCAGAACGCTCAGTTGATCCTGATTACGTCACAGGAAATCGACGAACTGGGTGAGGCTGACAACATGGCCCAAGCCAGGCTCCAGATCGACGGAGTACTGAGCCAATTGCGTCGGGGCGTGCGGGTGCTGGCCGATCACGACATCAAGACAATTGTTCTGGTGGCCGATCACGGCCATCTTTTTGCCGACGAAATAGGGGATGATGTGAAGATCGACTCCCCCGGTGGCAAGACTGAGGACTTGCATCGCCGCGTATGGGTGGGCGTCGGGGGAAACGCCGAACCTTCGTATCTACGGACCTCACTGACTTCATTGGGCGTGGAAAGCGAGTTCGATATTGCGACTCCGTGGACCTTCGCTGTTTTCAAGTCGCCGGGTGGAGGGCGAGCGTATTTCCACGGCGGATTGTCTCCACAAGAACTAATCGTCCCCGTCGTCGTGATGCGCTCGGCGGTGAAGCCCTCCGCTCCCTCGACCGGCATTCAGTGGTTGCTGACTCCCGGCACGGCGAAACTAACCACAAGGTTCTTCTCCGTGCAGATTGCCGGGAGCCAGAGCGAGTCGAACCTTTTCGGAGTTGAACCTCCCAAGGTGCGAATCGAACTGCGGACCAATAAGAAGTGCGTGTCGGTCCCGGTAAGTGCCTCGTATGGATTCGAGGATGCTACAGGCGAAGTTAAACTGAGAGTTGCAGAGTACAATCACAAATTGATCGAACCGAACACCGTCACCGTGATGCTTTCCGAGGAGATTCCACAAAAGACGGTAGAGGTATGCTTGCTCGATGCCGCCACTGGGGCCGAACTGGCAGCAACGCTGAAGGTCGATGTGACTATTTCAATGTAAGGATTAGCGATGCCAGAGCTAGACCAAAAAGCGACATCCGTGTTCGCGGGCAAAGTAGTTCGCAAGGACTTGGTCCGCAAGGTGAAGGTGGGGGCCAATGTTCCGGTCTTTGTCCTTGAATACCTGTTGGGGAAATATTGCGCCACCAATGACCCCGCGGCCATCGATGCCGGGCTGAAGGTGGTCAACAACACCCTTTCCTCGAACTTCGTCCGCCCCGATGAAGCCAACAAGGCGCAGTCGATGGTCAAGGATAAAGGGAAGCACACTTTCATCGACAAGGTGCAGGTACGGTACGTTTCCGAAGATGACAAGTACTGGGCCGAACTGAAGAACTTTGGACACAAGTACGTCCACATCCCCGAACACTTCTTGCGGGAGTACGACCGCCTACTGATGGGCGGCATTTGGGCGCAGTTGGATATTCGGCACTCATTCGACGAAGACCAGAAAGGCAAACGCAGTCCGTTCTGGATCGACAGTCTGAAGCCAATCCAACTTGCGACTTTCGATCTCGACGAGTATCGGGCGTGCCGCAATCAATTTACCACGGATGAATGGATCGATCTGCTCTTGCGCACTATCGGACTCGAACCGTCGCACTTCAATCGCCGTCAGAAATTGCATTACTTGGTGCGGCTGATACCGCTGGCCGAGACCAACTACAATTTGGTGGAGCTCGGCCCACGTGAGACTGGAAAGAGCTACGGCTATCAGGAGTTGTCGCCATACACGATTCTTCTCACCGGGCCAACTACTGTGGCCAATCTGTTTTTCAATATGGCCAGCGGCAAGATGGGATTGGTTGGAATCTGGGACGCCATCGGCTTCGATGAAGTAGCCGACCTGCAAAATATGCCCAAGGAGGTCGTGACAACGCTCAAGACCTACTGCGAGTCGGGAACATTCGCCCGCGGAAAGGATTCCCTATCAGGCATGGCTTCTATCGCCATGTTTGGAAACACGAACCAGCCGGTCGAAGTGATGGTGCGGTCATCGCACCTGTTTATGCCAATGCCCGACGTGATCCGCGAGGACATGGCGTTCCTCGACCGAATCCACTTCTACATCCCCGGCTGGGAAATGCCAAAAATGAAGGTAGAGTTTTTCACTAATCATTATGGCTTTGTTGTGGATTACCTCGCCGAGGCCGTACGCGAACTGAGAAAGCAGACGTTCACCGAAGTTCTCGACCGTCATTTTTCGCTCGGGTCACACCTGAAATCACGTGATGTCAAAGCGGTGAGGAAAACCGTTTCGGGGCTGGTCAAATTGATCTACCCGAATGGTGAATTGTCTA
>Ga0307372_10004456_pt1 | contig 21570 bp, 19 predicted proteins | sample OX1MG_FD_202533 | JGI IMG/M metagenome (GOLD analysis project Ga0307372, IMG submission 202533) | Soil microbial communities from Risofladan, Vaasa, Finland - OX-1 | ecosystem: Environmental > Terrestrial > Soil > Coastal area > Acid sulfate soil | place: Finland: Risofladan, Vaasa | collected...
TCCTCGCTTTGCCTTATACAACATGAAGGAATCGTTCTGTTTTTTTGCTATTCCAAAGATGATGTAGGAGGATCAATCTAGAGAACATGGCAGTGCCCCCGTTTCCGGTCTCCCGGCCTCGATCTGTGCGCGTGACGAAGGAGATGCTCGGCATTCAAACGCATAAGAGCATCCTTTATCTCGATCACAATTTTTTTTCTTCGGTCCACCGCGGCTACGATCCTCAATGGGACACGGCAATGCAGCGGATAACGGAATTGCTCGATTTACAGTTGGTCGCGGTGCCTTACTCCCCCACTCACGAAGCGGAGGCGGACTTCTATACCCGGCGCGACGATCTGGTGAAATTCATTCAAAGGGTGGCGCGTGGACACCACTTCGAGGCTTACTATCGCGTTGAAGAAACGCAAATCCTGAAGGCTTTCCAGGCTTACCTTGCTAACGAGCCGACGACGTACATAAAACAGGAACGCGACGCGTTGCCGTCGAGCGTTCACGATTGGGATGGCGATTACTCTGTTAGCGTGTTCCGCGTCGCCTCCGGCGTCGAACGTAAACGACAATTCAAGGAACGGGCCGTCAAAGAACTCGTGAACACCTTGAGCAATTGGGCTGCGAGCAAAAATACCTTCGAGCAAGACATGGAACTTGAGCTACGAGATGCTGGCCGCATTTTGATGAAACAGTACGCAAAGAAAACGGGTCGGCTTTGGACTGGAGACTTTTCGGCACTTGTCGATTCACCGGTAAGCGCCTCCGTTGTGGGGGATATGGTCTACGTTCTGTCCGTCAAGAGAATGGAAGGAGACGCAGCGCGGGTCATCCCCGCGTTCTTCCAGTCCCAACACTTTGCCGAAGTACCGTCACAACAACTGTCCGCCCGACTGTTCAGCACCTTTAAGAAGCGCGTTCGTGACGGGGCGTACCCCAGCCGAGACAAGGCGCGGGAGAAGTTGTCGGGCTTTTTGTTCGACGTTCAGCACGCGGCCACCTACGTGCCATACTGCGACGGTTTCTTTACGGACAGATTTATGGCCGACGTGTTGAATGACAAGCACGTAGACGCCGAACGAACCTTTGGATGCAAGGTTTTCAGTGTTTCAAGGACGACGGAGCTTTTTGGCTGGCTGGAAGACCTTAAGTCACGCATGACAGCCGACCACGCCGACGGCCTGAAGTGGGCTTACCCGAAATATCGTTCAAAGAGCACGACGAACTAAAACCGTGCCGGCGAGTGCCAGTTAAGGAACGGTGGAGTACGGCCCCTTCCATGTCGGGTCTAGGCCCACCGTGCGTCGGATTAAGCGGAAGCCGTCCCCTCGTCGAGTTGAGCCGGAGTTCCAACGTTCGGTCGAAGACGCCCGACGATAACCTCATAACAATATCGTGGGCAGTACGGAACCAGCAAATGCACAATCACTGAAAGCTCATTCCCCCGCCGCAGAAATCTTAGCTCATGCAGTTCCCTTGGCTGTACGTCTCGCCCGCGATCATATCCGCCGACCCAATAATTCCAGTCCTGTGTATCAGCGCCTATGAGGTGAGCGACATACAGTTCCTCGAACGCGTCAAACCCCAACTCCGCCACGGCAAAAGAATGGCCGATCTTTGCAATCAGCCGCGCGAGCGCCATGGCGTTGATCGTAACCTTGTCTTCGAACCCATCCGCACCAAGGCGGGCAAGACGCATTGCGATATCAGGGAAGATTTCCGCATTGATGAAGCGAACGGACCAGGTTTCTTGCGGGCGGGCGCGACCGACGACGCGACCGGGCGGGTCAAGAAACATCATGAAACGCACGAAACCCGGATGATCGGCCAGCTTGACCTTCTGCTTCCAGGAATGCGCGCCACGCCGTAGTTTAAGCATATATCCGTCCGGGCGGTGAAGCGGATTCCGCGACGGCAGGCCGAGATGCGAACGTAGCGCGCAGAGGTACTTGCGGAGAACGAAATCCTCGACTTTGCAAGTTGCCTTTTGGTGGGTTTTGCAACTCGCTCTGGGAACGATCAGTTCCCCGCCGAAGCCCAACGGAATAATGTGTTCCTTCGACAGGTTCTCCGTCTCCGCGCAGTAGAGACACCTATCGAGCGGCGCGTAAACCTTCGACGGATACGGAAAGTTTAGGGAATGTGTCGCACTTGTCATTTCTACGCTATTGCTGGATCGTAAGAGAGAGCCTGCTTCCAGTCGTCGGTTCGTAAAGAAAACATTCCCGATCCTTAAAAATCATTCTTATCGAAAGCTCCTTGGATACGGGCCAGTTAAGAGCAGCGCCGAACCGGGCCGCGTTGCTTCTCACTATTCCTTGCCAATACGTTAGCTCGGCAAATATCTTGTCGCAGTCCGTTCTGTCTTCCGAACAATCTCCCGACGCCATCAGCCCTCCGCCAGGTGCCAGGTAAACCGTACCATCTCTCATGGTGGTGGCGAAATTCGCGTTTTGATTACGCAGGCTAAGTCTGTCACTAGATGGCATCGCTTCACCCGGAACGCCATGCCATTTGCCAGCGGCTATTTCCTCCGGCCAATTGTCATGGAGAATTTGCAGCAGCGATGTATCCACCCACACGTCATGATCGTGCGGCAACGCTTGCACGACAAACACATCTGTGTCCGTAATTCTGCAAAGCAGAATGTGTGCGGTCCCTTCAGGCCGAAAGTGCAGGTGTTGTATCCCCCACGCATTGAGTAACCCGTCATTTTTGTCTGGGCGTTTCTTTTTGTGAATGTCCCTGCTCAAATTCGGTTTCAAGTCCCCACCAGATCTTATCAGCGACTTCAACGCTTCATAATCCGCCTCATACTCTTGAGGAACCGAAAGCTCCCGTGATTCATGCACGGCCCTCCGTGCGGTAATTGGAATTCTTCTGTTGTGCGCATTAAGATACCGCATCGTGTTCTCTTCCAATGTGCGCGAGTAGTCATAGTTCAACCCGCAGATCGCCATTCCGTTTTGACGAAGGAATTCTGTCCAATCGCCTCTGAAATCCACCATCAGATTGCTTGGGGCCAATTCGCGAGCGCCACCTGTGCCAGCTTCAGACTGGACGCCAGATATACGCTCTCCTGCGAGATGGAAGTAAGGACCGCGCGCCTGACTGCGCCCCATCGCTGCACCCATCGCCCCCGCTGCCGCGAAAGGGCCGGTATCCGAATGAACCATGAACGTGCGCGTGTAACCCTTCAATTTGTCGAGAAGCGCGCTCGTGCTCATAATCTCCCACTTTATCAGCTTTCAGCCATATGGGGGTTACAGGTGATTTGCGCGAAGGGTTCACAGGTGGGAGAGTAGAATGGTGCCAGGGAGTCTCGCCGTGGCTGAACATTTTACGCTCGGACCAAACTGCAAGTATGCAATTCTCGCCATACACAACGTGCGTGTAGACGTTCCAGCCGATCTGATTCTGCAAGACGGCACAAGGATAGCATTGGAAACTTTCCCGTTTGCGTTGGACGACCACTGGAAGGATTGGCTTGGGACCATACAGTTCAACGAACTTCAGGCCTGCAACGTGTTTCTCGTGCGCACCGCAACAGAGGGTTGGCCGGAGGGACATCTCCCGATTTCCGGCGATGAAGTAAGCCAGAGGCTCCAGCACGAAGTCGGCGGCCTCTTTGCGATGCTCCGAATGCTTGGAACAATCGAATATGAAGGGGCATTCATGCTTGCGGGTTACGTGCAAGAAGGGAAGCCTACCTGTAAGCATTTTGCCAAGACAGAACGCTTCAACATCACCCGAGGATGTTTGCCTTGGCTAATTAAAGAAGAACACCTACGTGCAGCGGTTCAACTCTTCAAGGCTTACTCGGCTCTCCAGCAGAGATTTCTCAATGCCGAGAGATGGCGATTTGGACGGGGCTGCAATTATCTGAAGACAGGTTTAGAGCAGCATTATGCCAGCGACCGGCTCCACGGATTTGTTCGAGCACTTGAGGCACTTATCCTTCCCGAACCGGGGAAAACAGAAAGGCAGTTTGTTTCCCGGTGTGCTTTATTCGCGGGACCCGAGGCTGCGGAAGATAACATCCGCACGATGCTCAAGGAAGCATACAGAATGCGCTGTGATATCGAGCACGTACATGACTGGGATCGTTCTCTGCAAACGTATTCCGTTGATGATCGTGAAAACGTTGCCCTATGGAGGACAAGGCAGATGGAAGCATTGGTTTGTGCGGCGAATACCAGAATCTTGCTCGACACAAGCATTCAACAGTACTTCGACAGCGATGCAGCTATTGCTGCTTTCTGGCAGAAGTCAGAAGACGAAATCCGTGGGGCATTCGGCAACATTTGTGACATTACGCAGCTAAAGATCGTCAGAAAATATGACGGCAGTGGCCGCGCAGCGGCTTCAGAATGGCCAACTGGGTGGCTGGACAATCTTCGCCGCGAGGCAAAATCCGTCTGAAAACCACGCCAGCCTATGGGCATTGAATCTAGTTGGTCCCGCTGCACTCGATCCTGGGAGTCAGGACGGAAATAGATACCGCCGAATTACTCGCAGAAAAGACCGCTCTTTTCAAAACGGACTGCGGTCATTTGGCTTCCCATCCCTGGCTGGTCAGCGTCAGAGCCCGATTCATCTGTGTCTTTCCGGCCCCGTCAATGGTCGAAACAATTCCGGGAAAAACTCTCTGAATGCTGGGCTTTTTGCCCATTCAGCAAGATTCTCGATCCTGTATGTATAGAAGACTGTGACTTCTTTGGAGTCCCCAGCGGCAGTCGGCCCCTGCGAGTTGACGATTTTGTCCAACGCCTGTTGTCCGTAACAGAGGTCACCCTGAACCTGTTTGTTTCCGGCTAAGCCGAGGCGGTCTTTCTCCCGATAGGATGTCTTGCCGTTGTCAGTCAGTTCGTATCGGAGGACTTTTGTCTTGACGGGGCGGTGCGCCCATCGCTGGACGAATAATTGACCATGTACGGCGGGTCGGTGAGCACGAAGTCGGCGCTGCCTGACGGCATACCAGCAAGCAATTCCACGCAATTGCCGTGGAGCAGAGCATTTGTGAGTCCTTTGTTGAGTTGAGAATTGATTTGTTCTGATTTCATTTTCTGTTCTCCTGTTAGGTAAATTGGTTCCTTCAACCAGGAAGAGGAACCAAAGCACCGCGCCCACAGGAGGACGGAAAGGCGAAGTTGTGGCTTAGGAGGCTGGAGCGGATGGCAACGGGTGTGACAGGAGAGAAGTTTGCGACTGGCGCAGCCGGGTGCTAGAGCAGGCCAACGAGGAGGGAAGATCCGTCCAATACTTTGCCGTCTCTGATTGATAGCTGCGGTCTATGATGGAAAGCAGCTCATAGTGGAGCGAAGGTGTGAGAGACGTTGCGTGTGAAAGAGAAGCAGGTTGGTCGGTTGACGAGAATCGGGCGCAACACTGTCTGACCTAATGCTTCGCTTCTGAAAGATTGTCTGATAAAAGACCTATACCGATGAGCACTGCCTACCACGCCCGTTATTTTGCGTATGAGCTGACTCGAAAACGGCCAGCCGCAGACGCGGATCGGCTCTCAATGTCGCTTTTTGATGCCTGTGTGGATCTCAACCCACACCAAATCGATGCGGCGATGTTTGCTTTGAAGTCTCCGTTGAGCAAGGGCGTGATTTTGGCCGACGAGGTCGGCCTGGGTAAAACCATTGAAGCAGGTCTTGTCCTATGCCAGTACTGGGCTGAACGACGACGGCGCCTGCTGGTCATCTGTCCCGCTTCGCTCCGCAAGCAATGGAGTTTGGAGCTAGAAGAGAAATTTAATCTCCCGACTCTTATCCTAGACGCAGCAACTTATAAACAGCTTCAACGAGAGGGCACACCCCATCCTTTCCTAACCGACAAGATTGTCATTACTTCAATTCATTTTGCCAGCACGATGCAAGGTGATGTGCGGCCTGTGTCTTGGGACCTTGTGGTTATCGATGAGGCTCACAAACTCCGCAATGCATATCGGACAAGCAACCGAATGGGCCAGATGCTTCGCGAGACGCTTGAGGAGCGCCGAAAGCTTTTGCTCACCGCAACGCCGCTTCAGAACTCTCTGCTCGAACTTTACGGGCTCAGTACGATTGTCGATGGCAGGATTTTCGGTGAAGTAGCTTCATTTCGCTCTCAGTACATGAATCAGGAAGCGGACTTGGAAGAATTGCGGGGACGACTACAGTATTTCTGCAAGCGGACTCTCCGGAAGCAAGTTATCGAGTACATCCAATACACGGAACGGAGAGCTGTTACTGTGCCGTTTCGACCTGGAGATGAAGAGCAGCGGCTGTACGACGCAGTCTCGGAATTCCTGCTCCGCGACGACACGTATTCGATCCCATCTCGCCAGCGGGTTATGACGACACTAATTCTTCGCAAGCTTCTTGCTTCCTCGTCCTACGCAATCGCGGGCACTTTAGACACGCTAAAGTCGCGCCTTCTGAAACTACGCGGCGGGCTGCCAGCTGAAGAGGATGTTGCCGAGCAACTGGTCCTCATTGAAGAAATGGAAGAGGACTACCTGGAAGAATCCGTTGAGGCGACCACAGGGGAGGAAGCCGAGAAGCAAGAGCTGCCAAAACCGGCGATAGACCGGAAAAAGCTAGAAGCCGAGATCGGAGAGCTGGAACGGTTCAGCATTTGGGCTCGGGGCATCGGGACAGATACGAAATCACGGGCGCTCATCAAGGCTCTTGAAGTGGGCTTCTCGGAAATGGCCAGAATGGCCGCAAGCCGCAAGGCGCTGATTTTCACGGAATCACGGCGAACGCAGCAATACCTTAAGACATTTCTTGAAGCGAACGGCTACGCTGGCCAGATCGTTCTGTTCAGTGGTTCTAATTCCGACGCCGAATCGCAAGTCATCTATAAACAATGGCTAGATGCAAATCAAACTACCGGGCGAGCTTCTGGCTCTAAGGCAATTGATATCCGCACAGCCCTCATTGAGCACTTTCGGGATCAGGCGACGCTTATGATTGCTACAGAAGCAGGCGCGGAGGGGATTAACCTCCAGTTCTGCTCGGTCGTAATCAACTACGATCTGCCGTGGAATCCTCAGCGCATTGAACAGCGGATTGGCCGCTGTCACCGCTACGGACAGAAACACGATGTTGTCGTGATCAACTTTCTCAATGAGCGCAACGCGGCAGATAGTCGGGTGCTTGAACTACTTGCGGAGAAGTTCAGCCTCTTCAACGGCGTGTTTGGCGCTTCCGATGAAGTGCTGGGATCAATCGAATCTGGGGTGGACTTCGAAAAGCGGATTCTCGAAATCTACCAACAGTGCCGTTCGAAGGATGAAATCGACGCCGCATTTAAGAAATTGCGCGAGGAACTTGACGCAAATATTCAAGCGCGTATCGAAGCCACGCGACGGGCATTACTCGATCATTTTGACGAGGACGTACACGCTCGGCTACGCGTGCAGTTGGACACTGCCCGCGAGCAGCTTGATCGCGTTGGGCGGCTGTTTTGGTCGCTTACCAAATACATGCTTCGCGAGTGTGCAACCTTCGATGAATCGAACTTGACGTTTCACTTGAATACGACTCCGGCAGCGGGCATTGCTCACGGAACGTATCACCTGATCTCAAAGTCCCAGCCGAACATTCCCGGAGAGTTTTTGTATCGTCTATCGCATCCACTTGGGGAACACGTCATCGAAACGGGCAAGCAATGCAGCACACCGGTCGCGACAGTAACTTTCGACATGAGCACGCATCCTACCCACATTGCAGCGGTAGAAGCCCTGAAGGGCAAGCAGGGATGGCTTTTGCTTCAAAATCTGGTTGTCGATTCCTTTGAGCGCGAAGAATATCTGCTCTTCTCAGCGACGGGCGATGACGGTAAGTCTCTTGATCAAGAAACTTGTGAGAAACTCTTCCGGTGTGGCGGCTCGGTTCGGAATTCAGATGTCCAGCCTCCCGCGTATGCCGACCGGCTGACTCGTGAAGCGCAGCGTCACGCCGAAGCAGTGATCGCGCGGTCACTAGAGACGAATAGCCATTACTTCGTCCAGGAGCGAGAGAGGCTCGAACGCTGGGCCGAGGATATGGTGCTTTCGGCGGAGAAAGAACTGTTCGACACGAAAGCTCAGATGAAGGCGACAAGTCGGCAAGCGCGTCTGGCCACAACTCTCGAAGAGCAGCACGAAATTCAGCAGAAGATTCGCGATTTGGAGAAACAGGTCCGCCAGCAAAGACAACGCATCTTTGATGTGGAAGACGAAATAATGGCCAAGCGTGACCAGTTGATCGTTTCATTGGAGAAACGATTAAGCCAGCGCACATCCACTGAACACATGTTTACAATCCGTTGGGTAGTGGAATAGAGTTCCCTGAGGAGCGGACTTCGATATCGACGGTTGTTGCTTTTGAAGCTATAAATTCTCGGGTAAGAGCTGCGATACGCGAGCCCAAAAACGATCTCGCAGGTTCCCAATCATATAGCGCCTTGTAAATCCTCCCTGCCGCCCGTGGCGATCAAGCAATTTATCTGCATTGGAGTACTGGGGAGATTTGCGCTCCAGCAATGAATATGCGTATTCTGCCTTCCCCTTAAGTTTTACGAAAACTACGGCGAGCGGGCGCTTCATCCCTTTGATTTGAGGCATCTCAAGGCGACGCATCAGCCGTCCGTAACCTAGCCCAGAAATCACGATTGGCCGGCGAATGGGCTGAGTTTGACCTGCGCTTGTAAGAACACTAATGGAAATATCGGCAGGTTTGTCCTTTTCAATTTCAAAAAAGCGTTCGACGACCGGAAGCGGAATCTGCACCTGCGTGTGCCGAGTCTCCTCTAGCAAATCCATTAGCAAGTATTGACGACCTTTGACGCTCTGATACCTGCGTCTGAGCCGAATCCGCCCGCTCCTTGGGAGCCGAATTCTTGAAAGGGGCTTCCAAAGTTTTCGGATACGCCGATTATCGCTGCGTGGTTCCAGGGCAGTGCGTTCCGGGAGGATCGCCAGCAATTTCTTCACGTCACGATGGGTCAATTCTCGAAGAAACCGGGCTGACAAGGGTCTTTTTGGATGGGAGAATGTTTCCCAAATCGAAAGCGCATCCGCCCCGATATGCGAGTTTCGAGGCACTTTTTCGTATAGGAGCAGGCTCTCGAAATTTGATGCGAGGCCCCCTGAAGTTAGGTTCGACGAACCAACGACGAAGTCAATTTCTGACCCTCGATCATAAATAAAGAGCTTGGGATGAAAAATCGCTCCCGCGCTTGGAGCATGAAAAACTCGGACATCGATCTGCTTGATATACGCTCGTTTTAGAGCGAAAAGTTGCTTTACGGCCTCTCGGTCGGTTCCATTCCGATCAACTCCAAAGATGATGTCTGCGGAGTTGCCATCCGCCAAGAAAACATCCAACAGTGGCGCGATGGCGGACACGCCGGTGCCTGAAACAAACGCGGTTATAACTTTAAGGGAGTGTGTTCTTTGTCCGACGCCAGTCCGACACCAAGCTTCGAGAACTCGGAAAAGACAATCTTCCGTAGTGGCCTGTTTGATGTGCCTCGTTCGCATCGCTTTTAGTCGAGCCCCTTCCCGATAGCCATCGGCCACCCGCTCAGTGTTCAGCCCACATCGTACCGTCTCATGGAGATTGACGTAATCATTTATGTACCAGGAATGCTCTGAAAGTCATCGCGATTGCTCTCGTAAATGGAATCGACCGGCCCGACATCAGGCATGTTCTTGCGGAGTCTCACCGCCAAGCAGCGTCGATTCTTTCTGCCACTCATCGTATGGCGCTGGTCGTGGTGTAGACTATCGGACTCGCCATGCGTTGTCGGGTTTGGTCGGGCAAAGGTCGGCCCGGAATGCACTCTTGAGAAAAAAAGCTTTTTAAGTACAAGATATTGTTATTCATTGAGTTTCAAAGCAACCGAGGAATGAGAACGCGTGATGAGCGATAGAAACTTCGACAAGTTCAAGGCGCTTTTGAGAGAACTATTCATGTTCGATCAAGCTGACTTGGACTTCGGCATCTATCGGATCATGAACGCGAAGCGAGGGGAAATCACGAGCTTCCTCGACCGCGACCTCCTGCCGCAAGTGCGGGAGGCGCTGGGCCAACTCGAACAGGCTGACCGTGCGGCACTCGATGCGGAATTGGCCAAAGCTGTCGAGCAGGCCAAGGCCGTTGGAGTCGAGCCAGACGTCACGCCCCGCGTAAAGGAACTTCGGCAGCAGCTTGCACAGAAGGCCGATGTCGAAGCTATCGAAAGTGAAGTGTTTTCTGACCTTTACAGTTTCTTCCGCCGCTATTACGACGAAGGCGATTTCCTATCTTTGCGGCGGTACAAGGAAGGTGTTTATGCGATCCCATATGAGGGCGAGGAAGTAAAGCTCCATTGGGCGAACGCCGACCAGTACTACACGAAGACCACCGAATATTTTCGCGACTACACTTTCAAGCTGGTCGACGGCCGCCGCGTGCACTTTCGACTGGTGGAGGCCGATACCGAGCTGAATAACAATAAACTCTCCAATGGTCAAGAGCGCCGGTTCATTCTCGCCGAAGTCGAGCCGTTGACTGAGGAAAACGGCGAGCTAGTGATCTCCTTCGACTATCGTCCCGACGCAGAAAAACGGAGTCAGGTCGACCTGAATACCCTCGCGGCCCTCCGGGTTTTACAGGCAGACGGGACACGGAATTGGCTTGCCGGGCTGGCTGCCAAGGCAGCCACGGAAAAGAATCCAGACCGCACCTTGCTCGATAAACATCTTGCGGAGTACAGCGCCCGCAATACGTTTGATTATTTCATCCACAAAGATCTGGGTGGCTTTCTAAGACGCGAGCTTGATTTTTACGTCAAGAATGAAGTGATGCACTTGGACGACATCGAATCGGAATCTGCGTCGCGAGTGGAACAGTACTTGGCAAAAGTTAGGGCCATTCGCCGCATCGCCCACAAGATCATTGATTTTCTGGCGCAGCTCGAAAACTTTCAGAAGAACCTTTGGCTTAAGAAGAAATTCGTTGTTGGGATTAACTATGGCATTACTCTTGACCGTATTTCGGACGAGCTTTATCCAGAAATTGCTGCCAACGAAGCTCAACGCGAGGAATGGGTGCGTCTTTTTGCGATTGACGAAATCACGTCTGACCTTGCCAGACCCGGCTATTCGGTGCCTTTGTCCGAGAGCTTCCTCAAGGCCAACAAGTTTCTGGTCCTCGATACAAAACACTTTGACGACGATTTCAAGGTACGACTCTTGCACGGAATCGACGATTTGGATGAAAACATTGATGGTCTTTTAATTCACAGCGAGAATTTTCAGGCTCTTGCTCTTATGCGTGCGCACTATGCGAACCAGGTGGGCTGCATCTATATTGATCCCCCTTACAACACCGGAGGATCAGAAATACTCTACAAGAACGAGTATCTGTCCTCCTCATGGCTGACCCTGATGGAGAACAGAATCGCTTCGTCGATTCCTCTCCTGACCGAAGACCCGGTTCTTTTTGTGGCGATCGATGATTTTGAGATGGTTGATTTATGCGAGTTGATTGATACCCGTTTCCCAGATCTCCGGCGGGAGATGATAATCGTCAATCATCATCCTCAAGGGGGGAAGGCGAAGACGTTGGCCAATACGCATGAATACATGCTTGCATGCGTTAACGCGGCCTCGGATCGTACTCTCACGGGAAGGTTGAGTGATGACGGGGTGGAGCACCGCCCCTTCAAGCGAAGCGGCACCGCTGAAAGCAACTTCCGATACGGAAGACCCAATAGTTTCTATGCAATTCTGATAGACCCGAAAGCGAAGGAGATCGTGGGCGTCGAACCTCCGCCCCCGGTCGGGGACCGGTATCCCACCGGCGCAACAAATGGCGGGCTCATGAGGGTCTACCCTCTGGGAAACGAGGGTGAAGAAAGAGTGTGGAGGCGGTCATACGAGTCGTGCCTGCCTCTAATTGCCGAAAAGAAATTGCGTTGCAGCGACAATCTCACCGTTTATCAAATCATTGAGGCCCATGACAGAACACCCGCCTTGTTCAGCAATTGGGTAGACACGAGGTACAACGCCGGTACGTTTGGCGCAAATCTACTTCGGAACATCATCGGCGAACAGAATCCTTTTTCTTACCCGAAATCGATCTTCACAGTCGAGGACGCGATATTTTCCGCTGATGTCGAAGACGGCGCAGTTTGCATGGATTATTTCGCTGGTTCTGGCACTACCGGCCACGCCATCGTCAATCTCAACCGCGAGGATGGTGGACGGCGCAAGTATCTATTGGTGGAGATGGGCGAATACTTCGATACCGTCCTGGTTCCTCGAATCAAGAAAGTGATCTATTCCAAAGACTGGAAGGACGGCAAGCCGGTGTCGCGTGAGGGGATTGGCCAAATGTTTAAATACATGAGGCTAGAGTCCTACGAAGATTCACTCAATAACCTTGAACTGAAGCGGACACGTGAACAAGGCGAATTACTGGAGCGCAATTCGTCGATGCGTGAGGACTACATGCTGCGGTACATGCTCCAAGTAGAGAGCAAAGACAGTGCCTCCCTGCTCAATCTCCATCAGTTCGAGGACCCCTTTAATTACAAGATCAAGGTTGGTACGGGTAGCGCGGGTGAGACCCGTCTGGCTAACGTGGACCTACTAGAAACCTTCAATTGGCTTCTGGGGCTGCGAGTAAAACACACCGACACCATCCGTGGCTTCGGCGTCGTTCAGGGCACGAATCCCGGCGGTGAGAAGGTCCTGATCATCTGGCGCAATGCCCGCGAGAAATCAAATGCGGAACTCGACGAATTTTTCCTCAAGCAAGGTTACAACACTCGCGATCTGGAGTTTGACCTGATTTATGTTAACGGCGACAACAACCTGGAGAACCTGAAGCGTCCAGATGAAACTTGGAAAGTCCGTTTAATCGAGGAAGAGTTCAAGGACCTGATGTTTGATGTCGAGGATGTCTAGAGGAAACGCGTCGATGCCCGAAGCCGTTGTACAGCGCAAGAATCGCCGGAATGTCCCGCCTCGGTTACCGTTCGACCGTCGTCTGGTCCTGCATCGATGGATGCTGCATCTGTTTGAGGCAGACAGTTTCGAGAAGCTGGGCGACTCGCTGCGCGATCCCACTTATGAGGGCTTTGACGAGGAAAACGTTTCACGCTTCTATCACGTATTGAAAGCGCGCCTTTTCGAGAGACAAGAGCTGAGCGCCGACATTTTGCTAGGCTATGACCAGAATGTTGTCCGATATTGGCAGCGAATCACGGCGAGGCGCAACCGCGACGGAAACTTCGTGTTTCCGAAATACTTCCAGTATCTGGCGCTAGTTTTTACGGAGATTTACCTCGACCGCTACTTCCGCGATCCCGGCAGCCTGCTGGCCAATCTGAATCAGTTTAATGCTGAGTTCAATGCTGATGCGCCCGAAGCCGACCAGGTAAAACCTTATGTGGTCGACGAGTTGAACAAACTTGCCTACTGGCAAGCCACGGGCTCTGGGAAAACTCTTCAGATGCATGTGAACATGCTCCAGTACCGCCACTATCTGGCCCTGCACGGGCGTGACCGGGAGTTAAACCGGGTCATCCTGCTCACGCCGAACGAGGGCCTATCGAAACAGCATCTTGGCGAGTTCGAACTTTCCGGCATCCAGGCGGAGCTTTTCTCGAAGGAAGGTCGCGGGCTTTTTGCGGGACGTTCGGTGGAGATCATTGACGTTCACAAGCTAAAGGAAGAGATGGGAGAAAAGACCGTCGCCATCGACGCCTTCGAGGGCAACAACCTTGTATTGGTGGACGAAGGACATCGCGGCGCATCCGGCGAGGACTGGATGGGGAAAAGGACCCGCCTCTCCGAAGAAGGATTTTCTTTTGAGTATTCTGCGACCTTCGGTCAGGCGGTAAAGAAAAAAGAGTCTTTGGCGCAGGAATACGCGAAGTGCATCCTCTTCGACTACTCCTATAAGTATTTTTACCGCGACGGCTACGGCAAGGACTACCACATCCTCAATCTTGAAGAGACCTGGAACGAGGACTACTACCAACTCTATCTAGCCGCTTGCCTGTTGGTCTTCTACCAGCAACTTTGTCTGCACCGCGAAAAAGGGGATGAGTTCCGGCCATATCTGTTGGAGCGCCCTCTGTGGGTGTTCGTTGGCAGCAGCGTGAATGCCGTGCGGACCGAGCGCGGGAAAAAAGTGTCTGACGTGATTGATATTCTGCTTTATCTCGCGAGTTTTGTGCGAGATCGGGCACAGTCCGTCGCGCGAATTGACCGTTTGCTCCGCGACCGTGCCGCGCTGACTGATGCGAAAGGACACGAAATCTTCGCCAATGCCTTCGGCTACCTGGCGAGCAAGCGTAATTCGGCGGACGAAGTCTTCGACGACATCCTGAAAACACTTTTCAACACAGCGACAACCGCCGCTTTGCATGTGGAACAGTTGAAAGGTTCGGAAGGTGAAATTGCCCTGCGGCTTGGCGACAACGAAGCGTTTGGCGTAATTAACGTCGGGGACGCGCCCACCTTGTGCGAGCTTTGCCGACAGCATGACGAACTGAAGGTGACTGATCGTGAGTTCAGCGGCTCGCTCTTCCACAATCTGAGCAGCGGGGACAGTAAGGTCAACGTCCTAATCGGCTCGAAGAAGTTTACCGAGGGCTGGAATAGCTGGCGCGTGAGCACGATGGGCCTGATGAACGTGGGCAAAACGGAAGGCTCGGAAATTATCCAGCTCTTTGGCCGTGGCGTACGGTTAAAGGGATATGGGTTCTGTTTGAAACGAAGCCAGAAAATCGAAGAAGAGCAAGGCGTTCGCGCGCCTCGCTTTATCCGACCTTTGGAAACTCTGAACATCTTTGGCATTCGCGCCGATTACATGCGCCAGTTCAGGGAGTACCTGGAAGAAGAAGGCCTGCCTGCACAAGAGGAACGCGAAGAGTTTGTGCTTCCCGTGGTCAAGTTCAAGAACCTGGAGCAATTGAAGTTGAAGATTATCCGGTTGAAGGACGACATCGATTTTAAAAAGACGGGACCAAAGCCGACGGTTGAACGGCTCAATGGCAACGAAGTTGGCGTGACGCTCGATTGGTATCCAAAGATTCAATCGGCGCGAAGCAAGGGCATCCAGGCTACCGCCGATCCAACGGAAAAGAAGGAAGGCAAGCTGACCAGGGACCACTTGGCATTTCTGGACTGGGAGACGCTGTTTTTCGAATTGGAGCAATTTAAGAGCGAAAAGATCTGGCACAACCTGAATCTTCCGCGTGACGCGGCCCGCCGCCTGTTGGAATCGCCCGTTTGGTACAAGTTGTTGATCCCGCCGGAAGAGTTGGAGTACACGAGCTTCAGTCGCGTGCGCGTGTGGCAGGAGATCGCCGTCGCGCTACTCAAGAAATACTGCGACGGTTATTACAAGTTCCGAAAAAACGAATACGAGCTGCCCCACCTGGAGTACCGCGAGCTAACGCCGGACGATCCAAATTTCTTCGACGAATATCGGTTCTTGATCGCTAAGTCGGAAGAAACGATTATTGAGACGCTCCGTCGAATCAAAGAAGAAATCGAACAAGGCAAGCTAAAAGACGTGCAGGTTGGCAATCTGCACTGCTTCACCTTCAACCGGCACCTATACGAGCCGTTGATCCACATCCGGGGAGACCTGATTGAAGTCAAGCCCGTGTCGTTGAACGAGGGCGAGCGGGACTTCGTGTTGGACCTGCGGCGATACCACGGCGACAACGCTGCGTTGTTCAAGGGCAAAGAATTGTACCTGCTCAGAAACCAGAGCCGAGGGCGTGGTATCGGTTTTTTTGAAGCCGGCAACTTTTACCCGGACTTTATAGTTTGGCTGCTGCTACACGAGCGCCAATACATCACCTTCGTGGACCCCAAGGGTATTCGCAATCTGCAAGGTGCAAATGACTCGAAGATTCGGTTTCACGAGACAATTAAAGGGTTGGAGCAGCGCCTTGGTGATCCCAAGATAACTCTCAATTCATTCGTGGTGTCCGTGACCCCTTACAACCAGGTGGGCTGGTGGGAAGGCGGGATGACCGAGAAAGACTTCGAGAATCACCATATTCTCTTCCGCGATGCAGAGAAGCGGGCTCACCTGGAAACTTTATTCCGAAAGCTCCTGGGACTTTAGTTTCTTGAGTCGCCAGTCAAAACCGTGAAGCTCTACTATTTCGCATACGGCTCCAATATGTGCACCGGGCGACTGCGTGCGCGGGTGCCGTCCGCCAGATCGGTGTTTATCACATAGCTTAGCTGTCACACTCTCAAGTTTCACAAGCGTAGCCAGAAAGATCGTTCCGCAAAAGCGGACGCTGAATACACGGGCCGGGAAACTGACGTGGTGTGGGGCGTTATCTTCGAGATCGATGCAGCGCAGAAGCAACGTCTTGACGAGGCGGAGGGATTGGGGCGGGGATACGAGGAGAAATCAATCAGCTTGAAAGATTGTACGGAGCAAACGTACGAAGCCTCTATGTACTTCGCATCCTCTACATACAAAGACGCTAATCTAAGGCCGTATTCCTGGTATTTGCGCTTCGTAGTGGAAGGTGCCAAGCAACACGGGCTGCCTCCAGAATACGTAGTGTCGCTGGAACGAGTTGAATCAACCGAGGATCAGGACCGCGCGAGAGACGCTCGCGAGAGAGCGATCTCATGTAAGTGATATTTGGAGGGCCTGAGGACGACTCCGTGAGGACCCCACTTTAAGCGGGGGGCGCGGAGTTTCCCTCCGCGCCGATTGCACTGAGAATCTGTGTAGCCGTTTTCTGAATATATTCCAGACTTGCCGTTAGAAGCTTCGCGTCACCCTCGTAGAGTTGAATGTAGTCTTGAGAAGCTGAGCCCGTTTCTAGGCTGATGGCATGACAGACCACGAATGCGACAGCCTCTGCCTCAGTCTCGCGGCACCGCTTTGAAGTGCTGCTGCGGCGCTCGTCCCGGTGCATCATTTCGTGCGCGAGTTCGTGTGCCAGCGTCGCAAAGTCTTCAGCCGGAGACTGTCCGGGCATCAAAGTGATTTTGCCTCCCGCAGAAGTGCCTCGCGCCGGAGCAATGTCCTGTGAGTATTCAAGAGCGATGCCTTGCTCGGTGACATACTTCGCGAGGCGCTCTCGGTACCTGCGAGGATCGCCGTTGACGCTGCCGATTGTGGGAAGTTCTTGGCCGTCCGTCTGGCTGATGTCGAAGACGTAGGCCGCACGAAATCCGACAGGTGTCGATGATTCGTCGACTTCATTTTGTTCGGCCCTTTCATCCTTTCGCCGGACGATGGGAGCAAGGATAAGAATTCCTTTCTCGCCCTTCTTCACGAATCGCCCAAGCTTGTGCCAAGCATGAAAGCCTGCCACGTGCGTTGCGGTCGGTTTTTGCGATGCGATGAGCATCACATTTCGCAGGCTGTAGCCGTGGAATCTTCCAATCGCTGTAAGGTACTGCGTCAGCGTTTCGCTGCGACCCTGGTTGAGCGCCGCAACGAGTTGCTCGATTGCTTGATTTGTAATTTTCTTGATGTTTTCTGAATTCATTTCTTTGTCCTTTCAGTGAGTTGAGAGTTGGTTCCCTCAACCAGAGAGGGGAACCAAATCGCAACAGAATCACTGAAAGGACAGAGAGCGGAGCGGTCTGGTATTTGCGGCTGGAGCGGATGGCAACGGGCGTGACAGGTCGCTGTTCACCTGGCGCGACCGTGTGCTAGCGGAAGCCGGTGGGCAACGAAATGAGCAAAGGCATGCTGTTGGATATACGGCCAAATGGAAATCTGTGAAGATTAGGCTTGCGTCTTATGAAGAGCGGATGCTGCTTGCGTTGGCTGTGTACGAATTTCTTCGAGCCATCACAAAAGTGCTGCCTGCGTAGGCGCGCAAACCACTTCGGTACGCACTTCATATATCGGCGTAGTGCTTGACCAGAAAAAAAGCAGATCGGGAAATTCGGGGTGTGCGTCTTCACGCTGGAACGGCGCGCGAACAACCTCTAAGGTGCCTTCTTGACCACTCTGATTTGGCAGGACCTCTTGTCCCTTAACGATGGCCCCGGATTTTGCGGCAAGATAGACGCAGGACCCAAGATCGAAGGATTTATTCCAGCGAATCGTGTGTTGATCGTTGCAGGCTGTCGAGGAGAAGAAAGACTGCCTGCGATACTTGGGTTCTGGGACCTCGTTGCTGGCGCGTTTCATCTTTTGAAACACGAGTTGCTCAGCCGGAGTGGCGAGGGCGCGCTCCTCGCCCTTCCGCAATCGATACCTTAGGAGGCCTGCCACTGCTATTCCAGGGTGCGCGGTTGCAAGACGAAAGACTGTTGCCTCGAACGAGCTTCCAAACTTTTCAGTAAGTGCCTCAACGTTAGCCAGCGTAAATAGCCCACGATGTTCACCCCTGAATTCTTCAAGGGGCATTAATAGCTCCGACGCTGCCAGGTCACAAAGTCTTTCGAGCTCATTTGCTTCCCGTGAGTCGGAACCACAAATATCTCGAAACCTTGCTCCTGTCATCGTGTTTGGGAAAAACGTGTGGCTGATTTCATGGGCAATCGAGAAAGCAACCCTGCCTGGCGGTCGTTTGGGATTGTAGAGAATTTGGCCTCTGTTTCCGCGAATCTTGCCGCTCAGGATAAGAACAGCGTCACGGGGTTCAGCTCTCCGCCGTTCGATGTTCATCGGGGATATTGTGAGCCCACACAGAGACGCAATGATTTCGAGCCGCTTCATGGGGCTGGCCTGGTCGCCGTCGTACGAACGGTACTCGCAGTTAAGTTTCCCCGCTTGATTTACAACAGCCGAACGCGGATCTACGAGCTCTCCCGTAGCACGAATTAGGGATATAACGTCCGGGTCAGAATATTTGCGTCCACCCACACGAACAGTTTCCATCGCTCATTTCTGTGGCTTTCTTTGTCCCAACATATTCAGCGTTTCGATTAGGAATCGCCACCCCTCCTTATCTTTGGGTCTCTTTCCCCTGAAATTTATCTGAGCCAGCACCTCGACATCATCATCGGACAGCTTGAGCTCTCCCTGAAGGTCCTTGAGTCCAGCAGGTAGCTCGGACTCCTTGCGTTTCGCGCGGGAAGTCTCTGCTCTGGCGTTGCCTTCTTCCAGGAGCTCATTCAGCGTAAGACCAAAGACGACGGAAATGGAATAGATGTATTGGATGTTCGGTTTTCCCGCTGAACCATTTTCGAGGTCCGAAAGGTACGCCTTTGATAGCCCACATTCCTTGGCCAGGTCTGCAAGCGACCACCCCTTGCCCTGCCGTAGAAATCGGATTCGATGCCCCAGTTTCGTCAGGTCTATGGTCTTGCTGTCCATTATATACAACCTGTCGTAAATAAGTGTTGACCCAACTGTCCCCCTGCGCTAACCTCTGTTGTGAAAAGACAACGGGTCAGCGTACGTGGATATTGAACCGCAGATCTGGCCCAAACTCAAGTCGAAAGAGAAGCGGAATGGTAGATCGGCGAGTTTTTTCTATCAACAAGCAGCCTTCGCATGAGGACAACCTTAGGGGTTGGAGCGCGGCTAGCGCAGTTACGGGCGGAGCCGTTGGCGGACCGGGTGGATTCGTTATCGGCCGAATTCTTGGAACGCTATTTGGTGATGGAATTGATCTTGAATAAAAGGAGAAAGCAGATGAAGAAGAGAGTCGAGTTTGATGCGCATAAGATCGTCAAGAAGCCAACTGAGGTTGAATTCACCACGAAAGACGGCAAGGATGTCGATTTCACGGCCAATAAGAAGGCGAAGGTTCCCGTCCGCGTACGATTTAAAGCGAACGTGAAGTAATGGTCGTCGGCGGAGATTGGCTGCGAGAGACTAGCGAACCAGGCCTAACCGCCCCTCGTTAGATGAACGCGCGCTTTGGCCTCCGCAGAGCGTGAGAGAATATGTATTTGATTCTAGGTAGAGGAGATTGCGAGTGGCTAAGAAAATCCCCGCCCGTGTATTCACGGCGTTCGACTATGACCATGACGAGAACCTCAAAAATCTGCTCGTAGGGCAATCTAAGAACGAAGACACTCCGTTCGAAATGCACGACTGGTCTGTCAAAGATCCATTCCCCGGAGACTGGAAGGCCAGAGTCCGCGAGAAAATCGGAAGGGTCGACCAGGTTATCGTGTTATGTGGGGAGCACACGCATGAAGCAACTGGTGTCAGCGCCGAGCTGAAAATCGCACAGGAAGAAAAGAAGCCGTATTTTTTGCTGTGGGGATATTCCGATAAGACTTGCACCAAACCCACTTCTGCCACCGGAGACGACAAAATTTACAAGTGGACTTGGGACAATCTCAAGAATCTCATCGGAGGGAGCCGGTGAACGGAATGGACAACGGTGATGCCGGACATTCGTTCGACCGGCCCATCAGAAATCCCAGAGTGGCCCACGGCGAACGATTTCGGGATCACCTTCGTCTCGGACAAAACAAACCGCATGTCGTTTCTGCTCAGAAGGTCAACGACCTTGTTATGACTCCAAACGGAGCATGTTCGAGAACGGAGGATTTATGAGCAAGCGCGTCTTCATTGCATTCGCCGTCGAAGACAAAACTTTTCGGCACTTTCTTGTGGGTCACGCCAGACATCCGAAGACGCCGTTTGAATTTGTCGATATGTCTGTTAAGGAACCGTGGGACGCGAACTGGAAGACAAACTGTCGAGCGCGGGTTAAGGGCTGCGACGGTGTTATCGCATTGATTTCGAAAAATACCGCCAAAGCAGACGGGGAGCTCTGGGAGATACGGTGCGCCTACGAGGAAGGGATACCGACCATGCTGATGTGGATCAACGACGAACGCCCCACACTTCCGGCTTTGCTGAAGGGCAAGCGCGTGAACATTTGGAGTTGGGATAACCTTCAGACATTCGTCGACAATCTGTGAAGTAAACCCATGAGAAAAGCCCTTGTTGTCGGCATCAATGATTATCCGAATGCCCCGCTGCGCGGTTGCGTGAATGATGCTAATGCGATAGGCAGCGTTTTTGGAACTCATGGCGACGGGGCACCGAATTTCGAGATCAAACTGAAAACCTCACCAAGCGAAACGATTACAAGAGCTACGCTTAGGGCCGCAATCGAGGCACTATTTTCTGGAGATTCGGATATTGCACTGCTGTACTTTTCGGGGCACGGCTTCATTAATAGCCTCGGCGGTTACATCGTTACGACGGATTTCAAGAAATACGATGAAGGCGTTTCGATGGATGATATTTTGAAACTCGCCAATCAGTCAAAAGCGAAAGACAAAATAATTATCCCAGATTGCTGTCATTCTGGTGCATTTGGATCACCAACACTCACCGGCACAAATGTGGCTCAACTGTCCGAGGGCCTATCTGTTCTAACAGCAAGCCGTGATTCGGAATCCGCTCTTGAAATAAATGGAATTGGTGTCTTTACTGCCCTTGTTGTTAGTGCTCTACAAGGCGGTGCAGCGGACTTGCGTGGCCATATTACACCCGGCAGCATATACGCCTACGTTGACCAAGCGTTAGCGGCTTGGGATCAAAGGCCGATATTCAAGACAAATGTAACGCGCTTTACATCCCTCAGAACTATATCGCCGCCTGTGCCATATGCGACGCTTCGAAAATTGAC
>Ga0307372_10004457_pt1 | contig 21569 bp, 24 predicted proteins | sample OX1MG_FD_202533 | JGI IMG/M metagenome (GOLD analysis project Ga0307372, IMG submission 202533) | Soil microbial communities from Risofladan, Vaasa, Finland - OX-1 | ecosystem: Environmental > Terrestrial > Soil > Coastal area > Acid sulfate soil | place: Finland: Risofladan, Vaasa | collected...
CCCAGAAGGAAGGCCGCTTCAAGAGCGAGATGATCCCGGTGCCGGGGAAGAAGAAGACGAAGAATGCCGACGGCACCGAGAACTGGGAAGATGCGCTGATCGATTTCGACGAGGGCATCCGCCTCGGCACGACGCCAGAGACGCTCTCCGCCCTCAAGCCGTCATTCCGCGAAAATGGTGTCCACCACGCCGGCAACTCCAGCCAGATCACCGATGGGTCCGCCGCGGTGCTGCTGACCCACCCCGATTTGGCGAAGGAGATGGGCTGGCGCCCGCGCGCGCGCATCGTCTCCCAGGTGGTAATTGGCACCGACCCCGAGCTGATGCTCACCGGTCCTATCGATGCCACGCCAATTGCCCTCAGCCGCGCCGGGCTCACGATGCGCGATATCGACCTCGTCGAGATCAATGAGGCCTTCGCCAGCGTCGTCCTTGCCTGGAAGCGCGAGACCCACGCCGATATGAGCAAGGTGAACGTCAACGGTGGCGCGATTGCGCTCGGCCACCCGACGGGCTGCACCGGCGCGCGGCTCTTTGGCACAATCATCAACGAACTCGAACGCACGGGTGGCCGCTACGGACTGATCACCATGTGCGTCGGTGGTGGCATCGGCACGGCGACGATCGTCGAGCGGCTCGACTAAAAAGCGACACCAGTGAGGAGTCCGGGCGTTAGCCCGGACTCCCTGCACATCGGCGCCGCGGCCGCACGACTATGGCTTCGGCTCCTGCGCCGGCATCGGGTTCTTGATCCCCGAGCCGATCGTGCCCGCGAACACCCGGTCCAACGCATCCAGCGTCCATCCACCGGCCTGGTAGATCGTGCGTGCCTTGTCGGGCAGCGACATCAGGCTGATCTCGTTCCCGCCGACGATGAAGTCGCGGCCGTTGATGCTCGCTGCCCGCTCCGTGCAGAGAAAGACGACGAGCGGTGCCACCAGCTCCGGCCTGAGCTCCTCCATCTGCGAGATCGCATCGCCGGCACTCGTCTCCGCTCCACCGGAAGCCCGTGCCGCTGCCCGCGCCCGTTCCATCGCGGCGCGCAACTCGGGCGTCAGCGTGAGCCGTGTGCCGGCGCGCGGCCGGATGGCGTTCGCCGTCACGCCGTAGCGTCCGAGGTCCAGCGCGAGCGTCCGCGTGAGTCCGACGATGCCCTCCTTCGCTGCCGAATAGTTCGCCTGTCCCATGTTCCCCAGCCCGGACTCCGATGAGGTGTTCACGATCCGGCCGCTGCGCTGCTGCCGGAACACCAGCGACGCGTGCTTCGTCACCGTGAAGTGACCCTTCAGGTGGACGGCGATGACGGCATCCCATTCCTCTTCCGACATGTTAAACACCATGCGGTCGCGGAGGATCCCGGCGTTGTTCACCAGGATGTCGAGCCGGCCGAACGTGTCCAGTGCCTGCTTCACCATCCGCTCGCCGCCCTCCATCGAAGCGACGTTGTCGTAGTTCGCGACTCCGTCGCTGCCCAGCTTTTTGATCTCGGCAACCACGTCGTCGGCGGGCGATCGGTCGGCGCCTTCGCCCGCTGAGCTTCCCCCGAGGTCGTTCACGACCACGCGGCAGCCCTCCTGGGCGAGCAACAGCGCCTCTCCGCGGCCAATACCGCGCCCCGCACCTGTGACGATCGCAACCTTACCTTCGAGCCTTCCGGGCATGGACCTCTCCTTCGTGTAGTCAGCCGCTGAACTCTAGCACGGTTGCGGAGCCCCGAGCATCGGCGATCGCTGCGAATCCGGTCGACAAACCCGCCGCTGCCAATCCACAATCGGGCGGTGCCCACGCTCCTCGCCATCATCCCCCATCCGGACGACGAGTCCTATAGCTTTGGCGGGACGATCGCACTGGCTGCACGCTCCGGCTGGCGCTGCCTGGTCGAGTGCGCCACGGCCGGCGAGTGCGGTAAGCGCCACGACGGTGGGCTCGCCACCGAGGCGGCTATTGGCCGAGCGCGGATACGCGAGTTGCGTGACTCTTGCCGCATCCTGCGTGCGGAGCCGCCGCGGGTCTGGGGACTCCCTGACGGCGGCCTCAGCGCGTCTGTCAGCGCCGGGCCGCACATCGCGGACTTGCTCCACGACCTCGCTCCCGACCTTGTCCTCACCCTTGGGCCGGATGGCGCCTACGGCCATCCCGACCACACAGCCCTCCACCACTGGGTCCGGGACGCCTGGCTGGCCTGCCCTGAGCCACGTCCCGCCCTGCTCTGGCCCGTGTTCCCGCCCGGGCTCTTCCTGCCCCAATACGATCGATGCCGGCACATGCTCGGCGACCCGCCGTCTCCCGCCCCCGGCGAGGTCGGGTCGGACACATTCGATTACGAAGTCCCGATAGCCACCGTTGCCGCCATCAAACGGGATGCGATCGCGGCGCATCGCACGCAGCTCCCCGGCGCCGACCCGCAGGCGATTTTCCCGCCGGGTATCGTCGCGGCGCTCATGGCCAGCGAGCGTTTCAGCGATGCGTGTGGCTCGCCCCAACCACGGGCTGCCGCAATGTTGCGCAATTTCTTGCCCTGAGGCCCGCAGATGGAACTTTTTGCAAGCGCGCGGCGTCTGGATTCACATGGACCAGTTCATCCCGCTGTTCACCGCGTCCACAGGGCCATCGCCCGCGCTGCTCATCACATTGTTGGCGGCCGGCGCGCTCTTCATCGCGTTTGTCATCTTGCTGATCACGTCCTCGAAGGACGGGTAAGTCGGGGCGGCAGCCGTGGCTCCGGGTCGTAGGCCACACTGGCCACCTTGTGGCTGACTGCCTATGGTGCGCGAAAAGGCTCTTCTGGTGCTGTCCAGCGAGTCCCACGGGTATATCGGTCACATCCTATGGAGTAGCTACATGCGGCGGTTTCTGTTCCTCGCTGTCCCGGCCGCCGCGGTGGCACTTGCCGCGTCACTTGCGATTGCACCACACGCTGCTCTCGCTTGTTCCGGAGACCCCACATACAACCCGCTCAAGGGCGCCGATGCGGCTGTCTATGGCCACTTCGACCGCATTGCGCACGACAGTGCCCGCCCGTCCGCACCATACGACCCAAGCCTGCTTACCATCGGCGTCGAACGCACCCTCGTCGGCGATCCCCTTGGGGCATTCATCGAAGCACATGCTGATGTCCCGCTCCCGAAGGTCCCCACGATGTGTCCCCAGTTTGACCGCGAAAACCTGGTCGGGCGCCACGCAGTCATCGCTCTCTACCGCGGGGTCGATGGCTCGTGGAGCACCAACAGGGTTGCCGTTTGGTTCGTTGGCGACACGCGCCTGCCGGCCGCCAGCGACGCGCTCGCCCGCCTCCTTGACCCACCGGCGGCGCGCCGGACGCTCACGGCTTCGGTCAGCCCGCAGGTTGGCATCTGCGATTCCACCACTTTCATCGTCCGCGGCACGGGCTGGCCGGCTGTTGCCTTGATCAATGTCAGTGTCAACGGCGGCTTTGGGGTCATGGGAAACTCCGGTGCTGACGGGTCGTTCGAGCTGCTGCTCCGGCGGAGTGTCCTGCCTTGCACCAGCGGCGGCGACGTCACCCTCTCGGTGACCGCCCCGGCAGTGCTCTCGCTTCAGCCCGTCACGCTCCGACTCGGCGTGCGCGGTGCCGGCGCGCCACTCCCGCCAGATGCAGGCTCGGGGACGTCAGGGCACGGCCAGCAACGGACGGCGGTCGTCGGGGCCATCCTCCTCCTCGCGAGCGCGCTCTTCGCCGCGGCGGCGCTTACGCACCGGCGAATCGATGCCCACCGTTCGCGGTAGCCGCGAGCCCGGTCATCGGCGGTTGAAGCGGCTTCCAGCCATGTCGGGACCGTCGCGAATGATCGCTTCGACCGCATCCGCCGCGAGGCTTATGGCCTCGTCGAGCGCGCGCTTGTCGTCGCCCTGGGGCGCGCTCAGCACATACCCGGCCACCACCTCGGGGTCGCGCGTTGGTTCGCCATTGAGCGACGGCCGCCCGATGCCCACACGCACGCGGATGAATTCAGAGCCCACCGCCGCTGTGATGCTCTTCATGCCGTTGTGCCCACCATGGCCACCGCCTGCTCGCACCCGCAGCGCCCCTACGGGGAGGTCGAGCTCGTCATAGAGGACGATCGTGTGGGCCAGGTCACAGCCGCTCCATTGCAGGGCCTGGGCGACCGCTTTGCCACTCAGGTTGACATAGGTCCGGGGCTTCACCAGCGCCACGCGCACTCCCGCCAGGCTGCCCACACCGATATGCATCAGGCTCCCCACCGCTTTCGGCTGCGTCCCGGCACGTTTCGAGAGTTCGTTGATGGTCCAGAAGCCGACGTTGTGACGCGTCCGTGCATACTCCGTGCCCGGGTTCCCCAGCCCCACAACCAGCCATTCGGCGGCAAATCTCGGCCCACCACCGCGAAAAAGGCTGCGCAATGTCATTGGCTTAACTGTCGCATCGGCCACACTTCCGGAATACACTGCGCGAGCATCAGAAAGCTCCATCGGAGAGTGCTTCATGGCCGCTACCGTGAAAGAGACGATTCGCGATCTCCTTGCCTCCACGCTCGAAACGGCGGAAGCGCTGCTCGCCGCCGCTGACTCCGAGCTGCCTCTCCCGTCGTCCCACGTTTGCGCGCAGGGCAAGGACCTCTGGGCGCTCGTCACCAACGATATCGACCACGAGAAGATCCACACCGGCCAGGTGATCGAGGCGCGCTACGAAGCCCGCCGCACACCTTCCGCGATGGAACGCCTCGTTGCGGAATGGCTGGAGGAGCGGGCGCGCTTCATCGGCTCGCTTGCTGGCCTCAGCGATGAGGAGTTCAACGCGGAGACTGCTCCCGGCCAATGGACCTATCGCGCCGTCGCGAAGCACGTCCTGCTGGTCGAGCAGGACTCCATCCGGACGCTGGCGGCTGATATGGCGGCGCGCCAGTAAGGTAGCGCTGGGGCCAGCACCTCAGGCGAAGGCGGTTACCGCCAGCAGCACCGCCGGCGTGACGATGACGATCGCCCAGGCTACGCCGACGAACTGGATCACATCCGCGATGATCACTTTCGGTGTTGGCTCCGGTTCGTCCGGGCGGGCATCAGAGTAGGGGACGTCTGCGATCCACTCCGCCGCTGCGGGTGCCTCGTCCGCTTCGCCCGCGTCGAAGGCGTAGGCCGTCACCAGGTTGCGGGTGGCGCGGACGAACGCTGTCCACGCTGTGAACAACGCCAGCGCTTCCAGGCCCGCCATACACAGTCCGGCAACAGCCACGGCGTGACTGTTATTGAGCGGTGTGCCTGCGATACTCGCGAACGAACGCGTGGAGGCCGATGCCAGGCTGCCCTCCGCAAACGCTGTGATGGCCACAGCGGACGTGACAAGCAGCGCCAACAGCACGCCTGCCCAGATGCCGCCCGCAAGCCAACGCCCATCGCGCAGGGCTGCCTGCAGCGGCGCCCTGGCGGCGGGAGGGGACGCCGTGTCCGAATGTGTCAGTTGCGTCATCTGCTCCTCCACCGGTGGCGCATCCGCCACGGCTGGCATCTTAGCAGCCCCCACCCCGCCTGCGGAGCCATTACAATCTCGCAACCACGCCCGGCGGCCGCCCGGCGAAGGAGGGGCCATGGCGACACGCGATGAAGTTGACCAACTCAAGACGAAAATGCGAGAAGAGCGGGCAGCGCTCATAAGCGCCGCTCGCTCGCTCAGCGCAGAGGACGCCCGTCGCGTCCCCATCGATGCCGAAGGCGAAGAGCAGTGGACAGCGGTGGAGCAGCTTGCCCATCTCTGGGAAATGGAACGCAACTACGACGCCTGGGTGCGGGCGGCCCTGGAAGCCGACGGTATCGAGCTCCGGGGCATCTCCGGCGAGCCGGTCGCCATCCCCGTCGAACGCGCGAACGCCTATTCGGTCGAGGATCTGTTGCGAGCGCTCGAATTGGAGCGCGCCTATACCTCTGGGCTGATCGATGGCATTCCGCTCGACGCATTCGACCGCACGGCCGTGAGCCCCATCTTCGGCTCGCTCACCGTCCTGCAGTGGCTCCGTTCGTTCTATCGTCACGATCGCCAGCATTCGGCGCAGATTGCGGGCCGCAAGAGCGACTACCAGCCACGGTTCCAGGGGCCAGAGCCGAACCAGCGCCGGGACCGCATAGAGCGCGTCCAGCGCGGTCCGTAGGAGCTGCCCCTCCCGGGCGTTCCCGGTCAGGCTTTCGGGTTTACTGCCTCCCCAGCACGCAGCCGCGGCAGCGGGGCGAGTTTCGTCGGCACCACTCTGCGCCGCCCGCACTTTTCGCACTCACGCACCCGGACGGCGCTACTCGCGAGGTTGACGAAATACCGCCAGCGATGTTCACAGGACCCGGTGTGTTCTTCCATGCTGTCATAATGCCGAAACGCGCGTTCACGCCGGGTTTCAGTGGCATCAATTCTTGTCACTTCACCTTGCCATTCCACGCTTTGGTTGCTCCGCCCGCAGGGCGACGCCGGCGCGCCGGCCCCGTCGCTCGATTGCCCGGGTGCTCGCTGCGTGCCTATAGTACGGCTCTACACCTGCCATGCTGATCGATCTTCACGCCCACACCTGGCCTCGCTCCCACGACAGCGTCCTCAACCCCGATGACCTCATCGTGCGCGCCAAACAGGCGAAGTTGGATGCCATCGTCTTCACCGAACACGACACGGTCTGGGACTACAAGTCCATCGAAGAGCTGCGCGCCAAGCACAACTTCCTCGTGCTCGCCGGCGTCGAAATCAGCACCGACGATGGCCACATCCTTGCCTTCGGCATAGACAAATACGTCTTCGGCATGCACCGCTCGCGAGAGCTTGCCAGCTATGTCGAACGTGCCGATGGCGCCCTCGTCGCGGCCCATCCCTATCGCCGCCAGATGCCCTGGTTCAGCCGCAATGACGAGGAATACCGTGCGGCGCTCGAAAAGGCGAGCCGCAACCCCGCCTACCAGTATGTCCAGGCGCTCGAAGAGTGGAACGGCCGCGGCAGCGACAAGGAAAACGAGTTCTCCAGGCGCCTCTGCGACATGATGACGCTCCCCGGTACCGCAGGCACCGACTCGCATTCAATTAGCGATGTGGGCAAATGCGCGACCTACTTCGAAGCCGAGATCCACGACGAACGGGAACTCATCGCCGCCCTCAAGGAGGGCAAGTACCACGCCGTGGACATGCGCTCCGGATCGCCCGTCGCCACGCGTTGATCGCCCCGCTCTCGTTCAGGGAATGCTGATCTCCCTCGCCTGCAGCGTGAGCGCCATCCGCGCCCTCCCGAGCGCGTCCGCCTTTCCAAACACCGTCACCACATCGCCCGGCTGCAGGACTGTCCGTCCGTCCGGCACGGCTGATACCGCCCCCCGCCGCACGAGCACCACCAGCGCCCCGGTGAGCCCTGGAATCGTCTGCAGCGCGCGTTGCGCTGCGGGGTTCGTCACCACGATCCGTGCGATCTCCACGTCATCCGCCTGGGCTATCACATCCCGCAGGGCCGGCTCCGCCACGATCGAAGCCAGCTCCGCGGCAACCGCCTCCGCCGGGTTGACCACCGCTACGCCGAGCTCTTCGAAGGCCGGGACGTTCGCCGGGTCGTTGACTCGCGCGAACACGCGGTCACACCCTAGCGTGGTCCGCGCGAGCTGTGCTGCCAGCAGGTTGAGGCTGTCGTCGGGTGTTGTCAGGAGGAACGCACGTGCCTCGCCAACGCCAGCCTTGCGCAGCGTCTCGGCGAGACCGATATCCCCGATGAGCACTTCAAATCCAGCGTCTCGCGCCTGGACCACGGCATCTTCGGCGGTCTCCACGATCAACACTTGCTCGCCCGCTGCGATCAACTTGCTCGCGGCCCGCCGCCCCGTCTCGCCGGCACCGGCGATGACGGTTGTCATCGGGTAGATCCGCAGGAGGCGTGCGAGTGGCTGTGCATAGGCTGATTGTAGGGCGATTGTGAGCGCAATCACCACGAACACCATCGCCACGAACTCCGACTCACTCGCGCCGAGCCGCTGTTTTGCCTGCAGCGCCACGATCCCCGCCAGTGATGCGGCGACGACGCCCCGCGGTGCGACGGCCGCCAGGAACGTCCGCTCACGCCACGAAAGGTCGGAACGGAACGTCGAGATCGCAACCAGCAATGGCCGGCCCGCGAGTATCAGCACCGCGACCACAATGAACCCGTTCGGCCACAGCTCGAAGACACTCTGCACGCGAACCGATGCCGCCAGCAGCACATAGACGCTGGCCACGAGGAACGCCACGATGGACTCTTGGAATGATGCCAGTGCTTCGCGATGCGGCAGGTTCAGGTTTCCCAGCGCGATACCCATCACCACCATAGCCGTCAGCCCGGACTCGCTCGCCACCGACTGTGCCACCGCGAACGCCGTCACCGCGGCCGCGACGACGATCAGCGAGATCTCCCTCCCGGAAAGCCGGTGCACGATGCGCGGTGCAGCCGCGACGACGAGCGCTCCGACAGCACCCACTGCTGCTCCGACTAGGACCTGCTTGGCAACCCAGAGCGCCGGCCCGGCCGGCCCGAAGCTCGAAGAGACGGCAAGCTGCAGGAGAAACAGCGTAAGCAACGCTCCGAAGGGGTCGATGATGATGCCTTCGCCCATCAGGATGGCCCGCAGCCGGTCGTTCACCCGCACCGACCGCAGCAGCGGCGAAATCACACTCGGGCCGGTCACGCAGACGAGCGCCCCGAAGAGTGCCGCCAGCCGCCAACCGAAGCCCACCAGGTAGTGTGCCGCCAGCATCCCCACGAGGGGCGTGAGCAGCAGGCCGCCGGCCACAAGATTTCTCACAACCGGCCCCAGGGCACGCAGCAGACGCCAATTGAGGACAGTGCCGCCTTCGAACACGATCAGCGCCACTGAGAGCGACACCGTCACGGACGCAAGGTTGCCCAGGCGGCCAGTCTGCACCACGTTCAAGCCGTCGTGCCCAAGCCCCATCCCGACAGCCAACAGGAATACCGGCAGGGGGAATGGGAGCCGGCGGCATACCACCTGCCCTACGGCCGCCGCCGCGGCGATCACCGCCGCCGCGCGGAGGGCGACTTCCACTTCCATCGCGCTGAGTCTACTGGCCGTCCCGAACCTGTCCAGACGGGAAGCCTGTGTCCCGCGGCGGGAGGCCCGTGCGCTTCACACTCCCCGATCGCGGTAGTACTATCCTGTTGCCATTACGCGCTAACCGTAGCGAGCGACGAAAAGGAAGAAAAGTCAGCATGACCTATGTGATCACCACTCCCTGCATCGACGTCCAGGATCAGGCGTGCGTCGAAGTATGCCCCGTCGACTGCATCCATTTCGACGAAGGCGAAGATCGCATGCTCTACATCAACCCGGACGAGTGCATCGACTGCGGCGCCTGCGAGCCGGCATGCCCGGTGACCGCCATCTTCGCCGAGGACGACGTCCCCGCCGATCAGGCCGCCTTCAAGGCGATCAACGTCGACTGGTACAGCGACAAGGCCTCGGTCCGGGCCAAAGTCGCTGCCATCAAACCGGCCTGAAGCAAGCCCTCGCGCCGCCGAACGCTCAGGAAGCCACCCGCCGGGTGGCTTTCCCGTGTTCTCCGAACCCGTCTCTCGATTGACCGTGGCGAGATTCACGGTAGTCTGGGAACGTTGCGCCACGTATTGAGCGTGGTGCGGAAGTTGAGGATTCCATGGCAGATCGCGCCGTTATCGTCGCCGCACCCCGTGTGGTGCTCGGCAAAAAAGTCAAACAGCTCCGGCGGCAGGGCCGCCTCCCCGCCAACGTCTTCGGACGCGGTCTCCCGTCACTCGCCATCGACATTGAAGCGCGCGAGTTCAGCCGCAACATCAAGGCCAGCGGGCTTCGCAGCATGTTCGAATTGAACGTCAGCGGCGAAGCCCGGCCACGCTATGTCATCATCCGCGGCATGACGCGCGCCGGCGGCACCGGCGACCCCATCCACGTCGATTTCTTCCAGGTGGATCCCTCGAAGCCCATCACGGCGAACGTCCCGCTTCGCCTTGTCGGCGAGTCGCCCGCGGTCCGCGACCTCGCCGGTACCCTCGTCCAGGGCGTCGACCTGCTGCACGTCAGGTGCCTCCCTCTCGCCATCCCCGACGCAATCGAAGCCGATGTCTCGGGACTCAACGGTTTCGATGTGACGCTGACGGTTGCTGACCTCGATGTGCCAGAGGGCGTGGAGATCCTCACCGATTCCTCCGTGCCGGTGGCAACGGTTGCCCCGCCACGCATCCGCATCGACCTCGCTGCTGCCGAATAACGGCCGCGCTGTGGCCGAACTGACCTACCCGGCCGACCCCGCCGAGACTGCCCTCGCGCTCTTCGTGCGCTGGTTTGGCTCGCACTTCGCCCGGAGCACGGCGCTGGCCGAATTCGCCTCTGCCGGCGGCGTCCTGCGGGCCACCCTCAGCGTTGGCCGCCGCTGGAGCGTCCACGTTTCCATACTCAACACGCTCGCAGCCGAGGCCACGCTCCCCTACGAAGCGAGCCGGGCAGCAATCGAACGGCGACTCGACCACGAGGGGCGGGCGGTCGCACTCTGGGCGCCTCGCGGTGCGGACCTGCCTAACGCCGAGCCGGGTCTGAGCGAATTCGCACTCGCCATCGCCGAGGCGCAGCCGCTCACCGATGGCAGGCTCGAAGTGCGTCGCCCCGTCAATCTCTATCTGCGCCGCGTTGCCACAACGGGCTCCGTCATCACCGTCCTCGGCGGCCTTAGCTCACACTGGGCTCAGTTTACCAATCGCGTCCCCGGCAGCTTCAACCTGAATTCGCTCGAACTCCACCGCCTTCCCGCGAGCCAGGACGAACGCGAAGCACTTGCTGAGCGGGTCGTGATGGCAGCCGGACAACCCGATGTGGACGACACCTGCGTCATCCCGGCCGAGGATGTCTGGACTGCGACGGACCTCGGCGAGGGACGCTCCTGCGTCCTCGGCAGCCCCCGGCCCGAAAACGACGAGCAGAGCGCCGCCCTGCGCCGCACCATCCGCAAGCTATTGCGCGAGGCCGGGCCGCCGGCGGCCGGGCAGGCAGATGCCTCCGCGCTCGTGGTCCTTGGCGCCGCCACCTATGCCGAGGACGAAAAGCTCTCCTGGGCGTTGCGCGGCATGGACCCCACGCTCTATTCCGGCTACGGCATCATCGCAGTCATCGCCGATGGCGTCGTCAAGCCCCTGCTCGAACCCACGCGAGGCACCCTCGCCTGGGATGCGCCACTCGCCTGACGTGTCGCACACGTCAGGCGAGTGTACCGCTTTCGACGGGACGCACCATCGAATCCTGCTGCCGGGCGGTCAGCCATGCGCCGCGGCCCACAGCCGTCATCGCTTCACTGCTTTGTAGAAGTCTGTGCCCAGAGAGGCTTGCCCGTCTGCCCATCGACGAGCTGGTAGAAGTACTTTGCCAGCCTGGCGGGGCCAGCAGCAGGGCCCGCCGGGCCGAGGTCAGGGATCGGATTTATCCCGCCGGGGAACTGGAGTGACACGACCCACAATGGGCGATGCACGGGCAGGTTCACTGACTCGTCATCGATCTGAGCGATGCCGGACTCAATCACTTTTGCGTCGGGCCATAGTTTGAGCGCCACCGCTTCGGCCTGCCGCCTGGTTACGGACTGCGACCGGCTTGCGCTCGCCGCAGGCCTCGTGATCAAGGGTCCGCCCTCCCCCACTATTGTCTGTTTGGGCAGTGATGGGAGGAACGCGGGGTCGGGGTTGGTGGCCGCGCTTAGGTGTGCGACGGCCATCCCGCCAACCGCGAGGAGTGCTGCGACTCCGGCGATGATGCCGATCCGCGGGTTGCGCTTCAAGACGAGCATGCTCTATCCCACCCGCCAATGCGGACTGCACGAAAGATGTCCGCTCCGCAGGTAGTGCAAGTCTACAAGTGCAACACAAGCAAGCCAGACGGTGGCGTCAGTCGCCCCACCCGCCCCGATACCACGACTGTTCCGACTCATATCCGGGGCGTGTGCTTTCAAGCGCGGCGTTTGCTGCCTGCAGGTATTGTGCCGGCGTCGTGATGGAAGCCTCCCACCGTGCCGCGCCTGCCCACGCCCGCACAAAAAGCCCGGTGCCATCTGCGGAGCGCGCAAACGGAGTGGTCCCCAGCTTCGTCCGTGTCCTCTCCGTGAACGTCTCCGCACCTTCGACATCGGATTCGGTGAGCACGACGACGAAGTGTGTTTCATCGAGGCGTGCCACGATGTCGGACTTCCTCGCCGATTCGAGCAAGCATGCGGCCACGTATCGCGCCGGCGATGGTCGCGACTCCTGCCCGTCGCGCTCCTGGTAGGCCGCCGGCCGTACGTCGTAGAGCGCTACTGCTGTCCGGTCGCCGTAGCGCAAGCCGCGCGCGATTTCGCGCTTCAGCAGTTCATGCACCTGCCGGGCATTCGGCAAACCCGACTCCTCATCAACGTATTCAGGTCCCGCGCAGGGGTCGGCGGCGTCCTTCGCGCGACTGCCGTGTGCGCCCCTGCCGGCCAACACAGAGGCGATGCAGAGTGCTGCCGAAGCACCGGCCACGGCGACGCCCGGCGCCGTGACGCCCGTGGCCGCCATGCCCATCCCCACGCCGAGGCCCATGGCGGCTGCCAGCAGGCCCCAGCGGTAGAGCTCCGCTCCTCCATTGGCCGCTCCAGATTGCCGAAGTTCAGGCGACGAATGGGCCATTGGAGTCCTCCCTCTTGCGAAAAACCGAGATGATCGGCCGCGCCGTCTTGCTGTCGGTGAGCCGTTTGTCCGCCGCAGTGAAAATCTCTGACGGTTCGCAGCCGCTGCCACTCGCCACTCCGAACGTCAGCGTTACCGGGATCGATGCCACCCACTCTCCGGCATTCAGACGCTCGACCTCCTGGGCGATTCGCCGCGCCATCCGCCGGCCGAGTTCAATGTCTCCATCCGCGACGATGATGCCGAAGTCGTCGCCCCCCACACGAGCCGCGAAGTCGCTTGCTCGGATGCAGCGCGCAATCCCGGAGGCGGCGCGCCGGATCATGTCATCACCCGTATCGTGTCCATACGCCTCGTTGACCGTCCGCGTCCCGGTAACGTCGATGATGACCAGTGTCACCGGTGAATCGGTCGCCCCCGCCCGATCACACACTTCCTGCAGCCGCTCATCGAAGGCATGGCGGTTGAACAGCCCGGTGAGATGGTCCGTACGAGCCTCCCGCTCGAGCCAGCGCACCATGGTGTCCCTCCGCCGCGATGCCCGGCTCTCTTCCACAGCCGCCAGGACGCGCGCCGCGACCTGCTCCTTATCGGCAACCTGTTTGCTGAGAAAGTCGTGCGCCCCCAACTTGAGGGCGGGCAACGCCTCGCGCTCGTTCTCGCCATCAGTCAGCAAGACAACGGCCATGTCGCCGTGTTGCTCGCGGATGCACCGCGCCACTTCGCCGTCCCGTTCGCTCCAGAGCGCATAGTCGATGAGGGCAACGTCGAACGCGCCGCCATCCAGAAGGGCATGTGCCTCTGCAGCGGACTGCGCAATCTGTACGACAAATTCGCCGTCTGCGCGCAGCAACTCGTGCGTGCGGCGCGCGTCCTCAACCGATGGGTCGATGACGAGTACGCGACGCACACGGCGGCGTTCGCCGGTGGAAACGTTCTTCGTGACCATGGGCTCCCCCACCATCACTATCGGCATGAAGCCCGGCGCCGTGGAGGGGCAGGTGATCAAATCAGGGTCAATCTGGACGAACTCCCGCAACGCCTACCGCCCTCGGCCCACCGATCCCCGCTACGATAGAATCACCTACCTCAGGAGACTCGCACTCATGGGACGTGAAGAGATTGCCGCGCTCATCGCCATACTGCAGGCGGAGGCCGGCAAGCCGAACAACGGCCTCGCCCTTGGCACCTGGAAGATCGAATACAACAAGGCACGCAGTGCGTTCGTGTTCGACAAGTGCGAAAACGACGGATACTGCGAAGAGCGGCCGGCAGTGATAGCGCTGAGCGGCGAAGTGCTCGACAAAGGCGGGCCATTGTTCGATTAGCAGCGCCCGCGCCTCGCTCTTCTGCCTACACGAACCCGCGCAGCGTGATCGCCCGCCCCACTCGCTCAACTGCCACGTCGAATGCCGCCTGCCGGGGCCGCGTGCCGTCCCGGCCCGACCGCGCCATCACGTCGTGGAACACTGCAACCATCCGCCTCGCAAGTTCGTCATTGACTCTCTCGATCGGCCAGCGGAACTGCTGGATGTTCTGCGTCCACTCGAAATATGAAACGGTGACGCCGCCCGCGTTGATGAGCACGTCCGGCAGCACGACCACGCCCCGCTCCGCCAGGATCGCATCCCCGCCGGGCGTGACCGGATGGTTCGCCGCTTCCACCACCACCCGTGCCCGGATGTCTCGGGCATTTTCGCTCGTGACCACTTCCCCGAGCGCTGCGGGTACGAGATAGTCACAATCGAGCTCAAGGAGCTGATCGTTGGTGATCGGCGTCGCCCCGTGGAACCCCGCGACGCTCCCCGCTACCCCGAACCAGCGGTCGACATCGGCAATGTTGAGCCCTTCCGGGCTATATATCCCGCCCTTCACATCGCTCACCGCAATCACCTGGAAACCCATTTCGGCCGCGAGTCGCGCTGTCCAGGAGCCCACGTTGCCGTAGCCCTGGATGGCCACCCGGATATCCGAGGGTGTCGACTTCTCCACGCTCGCGTATTCGCGCATACACGTCGCGACACCGCGCCCGGTCGCCTGGTCGCGACCGAAACTCCCACCGAGCTCCACCGGCTTGCCCGTCACAATGCCGGGCGTGTACCCATACTTCTGCCCGTAGGCGTCCATCATCCAGGCCATCGTCTGCGCGTTGGTACCCATGTCCGGAGCCGGGATATCCCGCGAAACGCCGAGCACCATGCCGATGTGCTGGGTGTACGACCGCGTCAGGCGGTTGAGCTCGGTGTCGCTCATGCGCATGGGGTCACACATCACGCCGCCCTTCGCCCCGCCGAAGGGCAAGTCCATGAGGGCACACTTATAGGTCATCAGCATCGCCAGTGCGCGCACCTCGTCGAGGTCCGCCTTGGGGTGGAAGCGCACGCCACCCTTATACGGCCCGCGGGCGCCGTTATGCTGCACGCGATAGCCTTCGAATATCCGCAGCTTGCGGTCGTCCATGCGTACGGGCAGCTGCGTCCGCACTTCGCGCCACGACGTGCTCAACAGGTCGACTACCTCAGAGCTCAACCCGATCCGTGCGGCCGATTCCACCATCGATTGGAGGACGGACTGGGAAGGCGACAGGCCGGCCTCGCCCTGCACCGGCACCGGAAGACTTGAAGGGGCTGCGGACGGCGCTGCCATAGCGGTCTCCTGGCGGCCAACAGCCGCACTCTCATTGTCGACGCCTTCCGCCTGGAACACTACTCTTGCGCGCGCCACTCCTCCCCTCTTCCTTTAACGGCCGATCGGCGCCAGACTCCCCGCATGGGCAGCGTCTTCATCTCCCGTGCTATTCCCGGGGATGCACCGGGCTTGCTTGCCGCCGCCGGCCACTCCGTCGAGCAGTGGCCAGAGGACCTGCCCGCTCCGCGGGACGCGCTGGCCGCGGCACTTGCTCGCTCCGATGCCGCGATCACCATGGTTGTGGACCACATCGATGGCGGCATGCTTGCAGCCGCCCCGCGCCTGCGCATCATCGCGAATATGGCCGTTGGCTTCGATAACGTCGACCCGCTCGTAGCGGCTGATGCCGGCGTCTGGCTCACGAACACGCCCGGTGTGCTCGCTGAAACCAGCGCTGACTTCGCTTTCGGGCTCATGCTTGCCCTGGCCCGTCAGGTCGTAGCGAGTGCCGCGGACACGCGCTCCGGCGGCTGGAAGAGCTGGACGCCCACCGCCTTCCTCGGCACCGATGTGCACGGTGCCACCCTTGGCGTTGTGGGGATGGGCGAAATTGGTGAAGCCATGGCCCGGCGCGCCTCCGGGTTTGGCATGAAAGTGCTCTACGCCAGCCGCACCCGCAAACCAGAACTTGAAGACCGTCTCGCCTGCCGCTGGTCCCCTCTCGATGCACTCCTCGGCCAGGCCGACTTTGTCTCGCTGCACACGCCGCTGAATGCTGAAACGCACCACCTCCTCGGACCCACACAATTCCGGTCGATGAAGCCTTCGGCAATGCTCATCAACACCAGCCGCGGTGCTGTCGTGGATCAGGATGCTCTCGTCGCGGCGCTTCGATCCGGGAACCTCGCCGGTGCGGCACTCGACGTCACCGACCCGGAGCCGCTGCCGTTGGATCACCCCCTCTTCGCGCTCCCCAACGTGATCATCACCCCGCACATCGCCAGTGCCAGCCTCGCCACGCGTTCGAAGATGGCCGCGATGGCTGCCAACAACGTGATCGCGGTGCTCGAAGGCTGCGAGCCCTATAATCCTGTCAACCGTCCGCTCCATCCCCGCGTGTGAGTGACGCGTATTCAGGCAAACTTGACACATCACCGGGGAACGCAGACAAAGGGACGGTACCCTGCTCCCGTGGCGCCCATCGCGCCTCCAGTACGCCCATCCGCCCCGTCGGGGTTCCCGGAGAGATACGTGACCAAACCAGCGAAGGCCGCCGGAAACCTCTGGCTTGCGGAAGAACTCTGGAAGCTCGATGCGATTGACTTCGGAGACTTCACCCTCGGGCGGACTGCCGTCCATTCCCCCATCTACGTCAACTTGCGCCGCCTCATCAGCAGTCCTAAGGCTCTTTCCCGCTGCGCGAAGATCATCCGCGAAGAGCTCGAAGCGCTCGTTTCCATGCGCAACCCTCACGTGCAGCCGTTCACGCTTGTTGCGGGCGTGCCGTTCGGGGGTCTGCACGTCGCCACGGCGTTCTCGCTCAACGTTTCCACACCGATGATCTATATCCATCCTCCCTCCACCGACAAGGCAAATGTCATCGAGGGCATTTTCGTCCGTGGCCAGAGCTGCCTCATCATCGATGACCTCATAACCGGGGGCGGCTCCATCCTCCAGACCGCCGCCACTCTCTCCGAGGCCGGCCTTGTCGTCCACGACGCTGTCACCCTGATCGACCGTCAGGAAGGCGGGCGCTCAGCCCTCAAAGCCGCCGGCATCAACCTCGTCAGCATCCTCACCCTCCAACAAATAGCCAACTACCTCATGGCTGCCGGGCACATCCCCGAAGAAACCTACCGCCGCACGATGGCCTACCTCGCCTCTCGCGACGGCAGCTGAGAGGCTCAACCGGCAGTTGGGCTTCAAGCTCGGCGAGTGGCACGATGTCGCCTATCTGCTGCCATCTCTGGAGCCAGTCTAATCCGCATTGACTTGCCCCCGCTGGCCGTCACCTTTCGCCTGCGCCGCGCCATTCGTACAGTGAAACCGCTGTGAGCGATTCAGAGGTGCAGGTCGATGACCCGGCAAAGGGCCGACTTTCCGATGCAGAGCTCCTGGCTCAGCGTGCTGTCCGGCGCGACCCCGATGCGTGGGGGGAAATCTTCGAGCAGCACTATCGGGCCGTCTTCGCCTTCGTCCGGTATCGCCTCCGCGGCGCGGCCGAGGCCGAAGACATCGCCTCGCAGGTTTTCGAGGTGGCCTATTCCCACTCCCACCGCTTCGATTACCGCGGCGTCCCCATCGAAGCATGGCTCATCGGGATCGCGCGGAACCTCTGTCGCGACCATATCAAGAAGCTCGGCCGCCGGGGCTACGAAGAAGAGCTGGACGAATTTAGCGGCCCTACCGAGCCAGATCAGGCCGCCGCAATCGACCTCCGCCAGGACCTCGGCGCCGCAATGCGGGCGCTCACCGAGGATCAACAGGAAGTGCTCTCCCTGCGATTCCTCCTGGACCGCTCAGTGGAAGAGACGGCACGACTCATGAATCGCTCCGAAGATGCCGTGAAGAACCTCCAGCGCCGGGCGCTCGCGGCCATGCAACGATCGCTCGCCAGTCAGAATTACCCCGGAGCGTCGCCGCCATGACTGCCGATCGCTTCGACGACCTGCTCGCGCGCGCCCTCGCAGCTGGCGCTATCCCGCCCGAGGCGACCGAGGACGAGCGTGCCCGGCTGGCTTCGCTCCTCCAGGCCGGTGCTGTCCTTGAACAGACTGGCGCGCGTACACACCTGGAAGCCAGCGCAGCCATGCCCGCCGCCCGCGCCCGCTTCGAACGCTTCCTCGCCGGCGAACAGCAGCGGGCGCTTCCTGCTGCCCCACCGCGGCCTCGTCGCGGATTCCTCGGACGCATCCTCCACCCCAACCGCGGACTGCTGCTTGCCGGTGGGGCTGTCGCCGTTGGCCTGATCGCGATTGTGGGCGTGTTTGCAGGCGAGTCGCTCGTCACGGGTACTGATACTGCTTCCGCTCAGGTGCTCATGCCCAACGATTACGTTCAGGTCCAGGGAGTCGTCAAGAGCATCACGCCCCAGGGCTCAACGACCCTCGTGGAGCTGCAATCCGAGTTCGCCGACGTGAAGCTTGTCGTCTCGCCCGATACATCGGTGGTCAACGGTTCGGGCGGGCAGGTCTCCGACATCAAGGCCGGCGAAATGCTCCTCGTCGGTGGCCTCGTCAACCCCGACCAGACCGTCGCGGCCCAGACAGTCGCTGTTTCCGCCCAAAAACAGGCGGCCCCGCAGCAGTCGCGCCTCCAGGCATTGAAGAAGTTCATGCCGAACCTCCAGGGTCGAGTGATCCTGCTCGCAGTCTCCAAGGATGGCTCGACCGCACGGGTTCTCATCCAGGCGCCGAACGGCACGCGCTACATCGTCAACGTCTATCCAAGGACAGCCGAGCGGCTGCTCACGGCTTCTTCCACTGTCATCGGGGCCAACGTCCTGGTGAGCGAAGGCGAGGTCCCTAACGACGGTATCTTCGCGCTCAGTGAAAGCGCCACGCCGGCCGCTGCATCGGGCTGCCCTGTTACGGCGGCAACTTCCCGGCCGGCGTTCGTCGGAGTCTGTGGTGTGATCGCCGCACGCATGGGCAACGTCATCTTCGTGATCGATGCGAACCGAATTACCCATCGGGTGGTGATCACCGCTCAGACGCGCTTCCTCCTGGGCGAAAGCGGACTGACGCGCGCATCGGTCCGCGAAGGCAAGAGCGTCGTTGGGCACACGATCGCGGTGACCGGCGGCTATGGCGCCGACGGTCGAGTCATCGCCAATGTCGTGGTCGTCGGCAAGCTCTTCTCTCCCGCCAGGTAGCCCGCCGCCAGCGAATCACCGCACCCTGCGGTTCACGTCGGCAAAGTCGTTGATCGCGTCGGCGAGGAGGTTCAGGGAGAACAGGAACAAGGCAAGGACGATGGCAGGGAAGAGGACGTAGTATTGCGCGCCCGAAAGGATGTACGTCTGCCCCGTTGAGAGCAGGTTCCCGAGTGACGGATTCGGTGGCTGGACGCCCAGTCCGAGGTAGCTCAGGCTCGCTTCGCCGAGGATAGCAAACGCCATCGCGAGCGCGAGCTGCACCACCAACGGCGTCAGCGTATTCGGCGCCACGTGCCGGAAGATCAGGCGCACGGGCGAGCAGCCGGAAGCGCGCGCCGCCTCTACATACACCTGTCCAAGTTCGCTGAGCATCGCTGCGCGCGCAATCCGCGCGAAGAGCGGGATATTCGTGATCGCCAGCGCCACCACGACGTTGCGCACCCCCGTGCCGAGCACGGCCACGACCACAATCGCCATCAGGATGTTGGGGAAGGCGAGCATCGTGTCGGTGAGCCGCATCAAGATGCTGTCGACAATCCCGTGCATGTACGCCGCGGCATAGCCAACGAGGATCCCCACCACCCCACCGAGGACCGCCGAGGCGATCGCCACCTGGATCGATAGCTGCAACCCGACCAGGCAACGCGCCAGCAGGTCGCGTCCCAACTCATCGGTGCCGAAGAGGTGCGCAGAGCTCGGCTGCAGGAGCCGGGCACCGCTGATCTGCGCAAGCGGGTCCAGCCCGAAGACCGGCGGCACCGCGTATGCCACGACGATCAGGACGATCAGGATAGCCACCGAAACGACGGCTGCGGGCGAGCGCACGAACGTCTTTAGCCAGCGGCCCGCCAGGGATGTCCGGCGCTGGTCCACCCCCTGCCACGCATCATCCAGTGTCGCTGCAGGCGATGTCACTGGCGGATCCTTGGGTCCACCAGCCCATAGGCGACATCCGCGACCAGGTTCACCAGGATGAACACGAGCACGAACAACAGGATGAGCGCCTGGATGAGCGGGTAGTCCCGGGCGCGTACTCCATCCACGACAAGGCGCCCCAGGCCCGGACGCGTGAAGACCAGCTCAATCACCAGCGCACCCGCGAGGAGGCGCCCAACCTGCAAGGCGCTGACCGTGATCACCGGGATGAGCGCGTTTCGCAGCGCATGCGTCATCACAACGGTGCGTTCGCTCAGCCCCTTCGCCCGCGCCGTCCGGATGTAGTCGTTATCGAGCACCTGGCGGAGGCTCGCACGCACGAAGCGCAGCAAGACCGCGCTCGTGATGCAACCCAACGCAACGGTCGGCAGGATCAGGTCCTTCAGCGCTTTCCCAGGGTCACTGGTGAACGAGGCCCAGCCCCCGGACGGCAGAATGCCCCAGCGCGCCGAGAACAACACGAGGAGCAAGATCCCCAGCACGAACGTGGGCACGCCGATCGCGAGCCCGGCGAACGCGTTGGCGATGAAGCTCCAGGCCGAACTGCGCGCGGCCAGGATCCCCAGGCCGACCCCCAGGATCATTGAGAAGAGATAGGACGCGATCCCGAGCTGCAGTGTCGCCTCCATCTGCGTGCGGATGAGATGGGCAACTGGCAGCCCATACTGCAGCGAATTGCCAAAGTTCCCCTGCACCGCATTCCCGAGCCAGTGCACATATTGCACGACCGGGTTGCCCGTGAGGTGGAGCTGCTCGCGGAGCTGCTGCACCTGCTGCGGTGTCGAATCCGGCCCCGCAAGTTGCGCTGCCGGGTCGCCGGGCACGAATCGCACCAGCATGAACACCCCGAAACTCGCCAGCAGCAGGACGGGCACAGCCTCCACGAGCCGCCTACGATGTACTGCGTCATGGCTCAGGCCGCTCGCTAGGCAAGGGAGACCTTCTCCACCAGCGGCACGGCGTAGTCGTTTGTCGTGAACCCGGTCACGCCTTTCGTCATGATCCATTCGAACGTCTGACTGCAGATCAGGAAAACCCACATGTCCTTGTCCCACAGCTGGTTGAAGGTCTGATACAGCGCCTTCCGTTCGGCATCGGTTTTCGCCGCCGCGAGGTCCGCCTGCAACGTGTCGTAGGCCGGCGAATTGTAATTCGTCGCGCCCGGCACCCGCATCTGGTTGTTCATCACCGTCAACGAATCGGGATGCATGGTGTTGAAGCCAAATCCGTTGAAATAGGCGCCCGGGAACGCCCCCTTGAGGAGCTCGGGGTTGTAGACGCTTTCCTCCAGGACCTTGAGCGTCAGGTTCACGCCCGCCTTCTTCGCATCTGCCTGGATGAGCTGGCCGATCTGCTGACCGGCGGCGAGCCTCGATGGGATGATGATTTCGATCGGTGGCGTCCCGTTCTGGTAGCCCGCCTGCGCCAGCAGGCCCTTCGCGGTCTGCACGTTCAGCGGGTCGGCATCGTAGCGGCTCTCATAGGCTGGG
>Ga0307372_10004459_pt1 | contig 21559 bp, 18 predicted proteins | sample OX1MG_FD_202533 | JGI IMG/M metagenome (GOLD analysis project Ga0307372, IMG submission 202533) | Soil microbial communities from Risofladan, Vaasa, Finland - OX-1 | ecosystem: Environmental > Terrestrial > Soil > Coastal area > Acid sulfate soil | place: Finland: Risofladan, Vaasa | collected...
ATCTGCACCGATAAGAATTGACTCTCAAGTGGTTGACATAGATGGACGTAAGATTGGTAAAATCAAAAGACTCCACATGAACACTGATACCAACGAGTTAGAATCTATCGAGGTGTCTGATGGTCTTGTTGGCTCGAGAATATTTCGCACTTCAGAAATCTGGGGTGTTGGAGAAAAGGTAATTCTCAGACAAACAAAAGACGAATATAAAAATCCATAAAATCTTTTTTTTACATAAAAAAGGAATAATAGTATAAAGACGTCATTAATTCTATTTTTATATTATTTTATGCACATATTGTTAGATGTATATTGTAAGTTTTCACTGCAATTGTTTCAAGTTTTAATTTTCATAAATCGGAAAAAAGTTTCTGTACTCTATTGGACAAAAAATAACACGATTACCATTAAATCTGAATTTCGCCTGAAATTAATTTTGGAATAAGAATGTCTCGAATTTTTTGCAAATTAAAAATTTGAATTTTATTATTTATAATTAGTTCAAATATTGGATTAGACATATTGTTAATTTTATTCAAAACATCATTAGGTGGAATTAATACCAATGCTTCTGATAAATGATGTCTCTGTATGTGTCCCATAGTTGTTGCTTTGTCGTCAGCTATTCTTCGAAATTTCTCTAAATGAAATTTTATCCATTGATAATAAAACCATTTTTGAAATTCCGATGATGTTACTTTAAAAATATGTTGATTTAATGCTCCTTTACCACCACACCATATCATTAATTCTAATGAACCAGACCATGAAAATAAAACATCACCATCGTTTACCACATATTTATCATCCAAGTCAATACGTGCTTTTTCGGAATCAGAAGTAATCCCATTTTTCATTTCTCTGATCTTAATTACTGGTAGAAAATCGTTATTTGTAGGACGAAAATTTTGTAAAGCCAATCCATTGAGAAATACCGCAATTTGATCGAGCTGTTTTACTATCCATCTTTTTGGGATTTCTCCAAATTCAGAATCAATGAACTCTGTTTGTCCATCAAAATCAATAAACCATGATTTAAATATTGAATCAATAATTTTTTCTAATTTTTTATTCTGATCTTGTCTAAGTTCTATTAAATCATCTAATTTTGATATGTGATTCAAAATCTTATCTTGTATGTGTAATTCTGGTAGATCTAACATCAATTCATCAAAAGTTTTGATTGTGATTGTATCAAATACTGTGCCATACGCAAGTGCTGAATATGACAAATTTTTCAAGGAATAATATAGAAAAAGATTTCGGATTACATCCTTTTTAGGAATTAAACCGTAACAAGACTGGTTACAACTCATATCTTGATTCATGATGCAGATCTTACCCACTGTACCACGTGCAGAAATTATTATGGTGCCTCTTGGCAATATTTTTGCTGCACTATTTTTTACTCCTAATGCAGTAATTGTTTTTTCAGTATTTTTAATGAAACGTTCTGAACATTCAGCAACATCTTTGGCAGTAGCCCATTTTATCTCTCCATTCCAATATTCTGGTACGGAAGTATTAGGAGTTCCACTTAAAATAATCTCACAAGTTGAAGAAACTGGTACAGATTTCATGGACTTCTATCTCCTTTAGTTCTTTTCACCATAATTACTCTCAACTTGCTGCATTATAACAGGAACTAATTTTTCAAAGGATTCTACTGGAAAATCATGTTCAATTAAAATTTTCTTTATTCCTGAACGAATCTTGGCCTTTATGCTTTCCTGGTTTAACCAATCAACAGATGTATTACGTTTCATAAAATCAGCCAACTCTGAAGCAATCTCTACAATTACTTTATCTGATTTGGCATATTCTTTTCCTTGAGATACTGCATCATAAAATACAATTTCTTGCTCTGTCAATCCCAACTCTTCTTCTTTTCTCTTCCGTTTGTTTATATCATCTGACACTTGCTCCATTTGTTCCCATGTGGTCTCAAAATTCTCAAAACGACCATGATAATTTGATAAAGCTTTTTCAATTCTTTCTTGAAATGACTTTTTTGCCACTTCGTTTCGCCTAAATTTTACTTTAATTGCATCATCGAGCAGTTTATGTGCTAATTCTACCTTGAGGTTTTTCTGCTTCATCTTTGCAATCTTTTTTAGATATTCTGGATTTAGCTCAAATTTCTCAGGATCATAATTAAGGGTAAATTTCTTAAATGCTTTATCACTAGCAACTCCTTTTTCAACTAGTTCCTTGACAGCAGCATCTATCTCTGGAGGAATAAACGGGTGCTGAACTGTATTTTTTGTAACATATCTTCTAAGATTTTGGAAAAATTCTAAATCATCTTCTACATCAAGACAAGCTGGATTAGGAGTACATACTGCATATGCTTTTGTCAGTTCTGCAACATTTTGGAAAAATTTTGTCTTTATTTCCTCAGTTGCAACAATTTCATTTATAGCATTTAAAAATAACTCGTCAAATTCTTCTGAAGATAGGTCGTTTCTATTATCTACTGGATTTTCAAAGAAGCTTAACAATTCCTTATGTTTTTTCTGCATATATAGAAGAATTTCTGTAGTTGGCTTCATTGCTTCTTTAATATCTGCCTCATTGAATACCTTGAATGATTTTTTCAAATCATCTGCAATTCCAATATAATCTATAACCAAGCCGACTGTTTTTGTTGGCTTCCATTTTCTGTTTACCCTGGATGTAGCTTGGAACAGATTATGATCTCTTAGTGGTTTATCAACATATAGTGTATGAACTAGAGGTGCATCAAATCCAGTTAGATACATGTCACAGACAATAAGTAATTCTATATCATTATCTTCATCTTTGAAATCTTCCACAAGATCTTTGACTTGTTGTTTTGTTCTATAATGTTCTTTTAGGTATTCTTCTTTTTCTTTTTGTTTCTGTGTTGGATCTTTTATGTTAGATGACCCAGAAATTACACAAATACACTTTGGATGATTTGGTTGCTTGTTTATGTATTCATAATACATTCCAGCTGCTTTTTTTGTTGTAGCACAAAGCATTGCCTTTCCTTTTGGAATAAGTTTCTTTTTTGAATTAAAATGAAAGACAATATCTTTTGCGATCTCTTCAATTCTTTCTTCACGTTCAACAAGTGTAACCAAGTCTGACCATTTTTTAGCAAGAGCTTCACTCTGCTCTTCACTAAGATTTTCAGTAATCTGTTGATAGTCTTCTCCAATGAATTTGTTTAGCAGGTGTTGAGGCAGTAATCTTCCTTCATATCCAATCTCAACAGTAGTTCCATCCTTTACTGATTCAGATTGGGTATATCTAGTGATTACAGGTCCAAAAACATCTGTAGTAGAGCGATCTTCAAGCTCAATTGGGGTTGCAGTAAAACCAACTTTTAGTGCATTAGGAAGAGCCACTTTGAGATTTATGGCCATCTTTTTGTATTGAGAGCGGTGTGCCTCATCAGCAATGATGACGATATTTCGCCTATCGGATAATTTGGGGTATCTTACCTTTCCTTCTCTTTCTTCTTTGGTTGTTTGGAATTTTTGAATTGTAGTAAATATGATATTTCCTGCAGGAATTTTTAATTTCTCTCGTAAATCTTCAATGCTATCTGCTTCTTGTAATGTTACATTTGGTTTGGGATATGGAAATCCTGCGACTTCAAAGAAATCAGATAACTGTTCATCTAGATCATTTCTATCTGTTATGACAACAAATGTTGGATTGTCCATTTTTTTTACACGCGAAAGCATCTCTGTAAAAAATATCATCGACATTGATTTTCCAGAACCTGTACTGTGAAATACTACACCTATTCTGTCTTCCTTTGGATCTTCATAGACTTTTTTTGCCCTTTCTACTAGTTCATTAATTGCCTTGATCTGGTGTTTTCTTCCAATCTTTTTTATGATTTTAGAACCATTGTCTTCATATTCAATAAAGTTGTAAATTATGTTTAGAAGATCTTTTTTCTCAAAAGCTTGCTCTATTAAATAATCTAAACGAAATCTCTCTGGGTCTTTTTCTTCTCCTGGATCATCTTTTTCATACCATGTAAAGAAAAATTCAAAAGGCGATTCAAATGTTCCATACCTTGCAAGTTTTCTATCACTGATTACATTAAATGCATTATAATGAAATAATTTTGGAATGTATAATTGATAATCGGTTTCACCTAATTGATTGAATGCATCTATTATTGTTGTAGATATATCAAAAGGATTTTTGTATTCCAAGACGATAATTGGAATTCCATTTAGAAATATGACATGATCTGCACGTCTTTTTTTGTGTTGTTCTACAATGAATTGTCTAACTGCAAGAAAATTATTGTTTTCTGGATGTTCCCAATCTACAAAATTAACTAGTTTTGGAAATGTCGTTCCATCTTTTTGTGGAATTTTTACTGTAATACCATTAAGTAGTAAAAAATGAAATTTACGATTACTTTCCATAATGTTTGGTGAAGAGATTGCATGTAATGCCCCAATTGCCTTCTCATAGGCATCATCTGGCAATCCAGGATTGATTTTTTCTAGGTTTTCTCTTAGTCTTTTTTCTAAAATTACCTCTGTTAGTGACTGTCTTTCAGGATTTTCTGTACCTGGGTTATGATCTGGTCCCCATTGAGTTTCATAATGTAATTTTTCAAATAGATGATTTGCTGCCTCTTCTACCCAACTTTCATCTAATTTCATTTCTGTCATACTTGAATTTCTCCTGAGATTAGTTTTGGAAGTAAAGAATCATGTATTTTTGTAATTGTGTTAATAGATGAAATATTTTCTAATATTTGATTAAAAATTGGTTCAATTACCATGTTGAATTTTTTAATCATATCTGCCTCTGGAACAAGTATTCGTAACTTTTTCAGATCCTTGAGTACTATTCGAGGTAAAGCGGATCCAGATGAATGCCCCCCTATGAGAATGTCTTGGATATTTTTCTGCCTTAAATAACAATATATGAAATAACTAGAGATTTTAGGCCTTAGTATTGCTATGGATGACAAAAGCACCAAATTGTCAATTCCATTAAAAACATGGGTGATTCCCATAGTACCATCTTTCGAAAACAATATGTCGCCTCTTTGTGGTTTACATCCATTTTTTATTAGTTGAAAATAATCTTGTTCAGATATTGGTTTACATGAGGAAAAATCAATGTCATATTCTCTCATATCTTTTACACTTGCTATTCGTTTTGTTCCACTTGGGAATTCTTTTGGAGATGTATGTGATCCATCTGTAATTTCTTTACAGATCTCAATTATATCCTGGACATTCCATCCTTTTGGAATTTGACCCAATTCACTATCGACAAACTCTATCTGTCCATCAAAATCAATAAACCATGATTTGAAGATTGATTTAATGATTGTCTCAAGAAGGTGATTTTGTTTTTGCAGCAGATTGATTTTTGTTTTAATAACATTAAGGTGAAATGCTAATTTAACTTGTGTTTCAATATCGGGATATTCGATTTCTAAATCTTCCAACATCTTTTTTGTGAGTGCGTTTCTAGTACCACCAGACTCTGCCATGCTGAGGAGATAATTCTGAGTTTTTTTATCAATTAAAAAATAGTAAAGATAATACGGATTTAATTCAGAAGTAGTTCTAAGAATACACACATGCTGATTTACTCGTGCTGGAAGAAATTCTTTTGAAATTATGAATGTTCTAGCCACCGAATCACCTGTGATGTTAATTAAGACATCATTTTCAAGTACTTCGACAGTTTTCATTTTATCTGCAGTTTCATCCGTGATACAAACTAATCCATCTTTTTCAAAATGATCATTGTAAATATTTTGACTACGAATAAGGTACGTTCCAGCACCGATGTACACAGATGAACCTCCTCTTGGAGTTATTCCGCTGCCAATTTTTTGTGTAAGTAGCAAAAGTTTTTTAGATTTCAAATCCTAGCTCTTTTAGGTTTTTACGAATCTCTTTATCCAGATCCTTTGATTTCTCAGACAACTTTGAATATTCTTTTACCAATCTCTTCATTTTATCTTCAAACGGTTCATCATCCTCTTCAATATCTTCAGCACCAACATATCTTCCAGGAGTTAAAACGAAATTGTTCTTTTCAATTTCTTTAATTGTTGCTACTTTACAATATCCTGGAATATCTTTGTATTTTGGATAACCTTCTTCTCCCACATAGGAGCGATAAGTTCCAGAAATCTTTTCGATTTGTTCTTCTGAAAACTCATTTTGAGCTCTGTCAATAGCCGTAAATATTTTTCTTGCATCAATAAATAATGTCTCACCTTTTCTGTTCCTATATCTCCCATTTGTTTTATTTTTTGTAAAAAACCATAAACATGCAGGAATGGTAGTTGTAAAAAATAAATTAGTGGGTAATGCAATCATACAGTCAATCAAATCAGCCTCTACAATGTTTTTCCTAATTTCGCCCTCTGTTCCTGAAACTTGCAAAGATCCATTTGCCAAAACCAATCCCATTCGACCATTTTTTTCATCTAAATTATACAGCATATGTTGCATGAAAGCATAGTTTGCATTTGTTTTACTTGGTGTACCATACACCCATCTTTTATCAGCAGATAATTGGTTGTATCCCCACTCTTTGACATTAAATGGTGGATTTGCTAAAACGAAGTTGGCTTTTTTATCATGAGGAAATTTATTGTTTTTGAGTGAATCTCCAAGGTAAATGTTTGAAGTGTCAATTCCACGTAAAATAAGATTCATTTTACAAATCCTCCAGATTCCATCAATTACTTCTTGACCGTATATTGATAGATCATCCTTTCTCCCATGGTGTGCTGCCAAGAATTTATGACTTTGAACAAACATACCTCCTGAACCGCATGTAGGATCAAAGATGATTCCTTTGTAGGGTTCTAAAATTTCAACTAGTAATTTTACAACTGAACGTGGTGTGTAAAATTGACCACCGCGTCTTCCCTCACTCATCGCAAATTTCTTGATGAAAAACTCGTATGCTCTTCCAAAAGTATCTGTATCAATTGCTTTTTTTGTTCCAAAGCCAATCTTTGAGAACTCGTTAATTAGTGCAGTGAGATTCTCGTTTGCAATCTTTGAATCAGAAAAGACTTGAGGTGAAACACCTGATAAAACTGGATTTACCTGTTCAATTTTTCGTAGCATTTGATCAATTCTTAACCCAAGATTTTTCTGAGTAGCTTCTTTCATTAAATCAGACCAGCGAGTACCTTTTTCTAAAAATGGTATGTTTTTTTGTATGTATTCATCTTTATCCTCAATTAACATCTCTCTTTGTTTTTCGGACTTTGCAGATTGTTCAATCTCTTTTCTTCTTTCTTCGAATCTATCTGAGATAAATTTTAAAAACATTAGACCTAATGCGATATACTTGTACTGGGAGACTTCAACAGTTCCTCTTAGTTGCTCAGCCGTTTCCCAAAGGGATTCTTCTAGAGTTTTTACCTTCTCTTCTTTTTTGGGTTTTTGATTGGATTTAGCCATTTTACTTGTTACTTTTTTGTGATACATGGTAGTTAACACTATCTTTCATCTTGTCTATTTGGTTATCTTGTCCAGAATGTGATAATTTTTCCTTTATTGCAAGATACAACAAGTCATCATCATGCGGCTTGTCAAGCAAGTCTTGAATAAACTTCTGTGGATCTTCTCTCCATTCAAGCACCTTTCTTAGATGTTCTTCAAATGTTGCAAATCCACTTCTTTTCTCTTTCTCTAATAATTTATCAAATCTTCCAGTGTTAACACCACCCCTAAGAGCCAGATATATTACAAATATTGTAATCTTGTCTTCTGGAATGTTATTTTGCTTTGCATACATTTTTCTATAAACTGATAGCTGCCTTCTATGATCTGCTGAATCATTAGAATTTTTGTTTGTCTTGTAATCTACCAAAAGATACCCGTCATCGTGCTCAAAAACAGTATCGATTCTGCCTTTTAAGATTATTTTATCATTTACGTCATGATCTATTACAGAGCTTAGTGACATATCGCATTTTTGTTCATTTTTCAAGAATTTCAGTCCTGGATATTGCCTCTTTAGGTCTTCAATAACATCAAGCCCATTTTGTACAGCTTTTCTTACATCGTCCTTGTAATCATCAATTTTTGAATTGTTTTCTAGGATACTCTGGATTGCATCATGAACCGCAGTTCCAAAATCTAGTGCAAATGAAACACCTGGCTTTTTGATAATATTTTGTAACAAAAACAAGTAAGGATCCGTTTTGACACTAGAATAAGACAGATGTGGTAGAGTCTTAAAATAATTTCTAATATACTGTTCAAGCCAATCATCTTCTTTCTTTAGAAGCTTCTTTGATTCATCAAATCTTCCTCCAATAAATAATGAAAACGCCTCAGAGAGTCTGCTGTCCATTTTAACTGCAATCATATTTTCTGCAGTTGGGTCCATCTCAATTTCTGAAAAATTCTCAACATAGTACATTGATTTTTCCTTGTCATCTGTTATGACAAACAACTTCTCCTTTGCCCTTGTAAATGCCACAAAGTCTATTCGAAGTGATTCTTCTTCCAACTCTTTTTTTACTTCGATATTATTTGATTCTAGTATTGATTGTACCACAATATCTATCAAACTTGTTCTTGATGCTCTTGAACTTGGAAGATATACTACAACATCAAAGTCTCTTCCCTTTGCCTTGTGAACAGTTGATAAAATTACCTTCGAGTCGATGTTTCTTTCAGTGTAAGACTCTTCTGCAATTGCAATAAAATCAAAGAGTCCGTCAATTGTGGGTATTGAAAGTGATAGATACTCATCAATCTGTGTCTTGACAGTAATTGCTGTTGCAAACCATTCTGAACCTTTAGAGACACATAAAGGATAGATTACATCGTCAAATGCCTTGTCAATGTCTTCTCGTTTGAATGATATTCCAAGGGATCTTATCTTATCAAGGGCGTTACTGTTCTTATCAGTCTTGAATATCTTTGACATCTCAAATGCCTCTTTCAGTGTATATGGTGAAAATATCGTAAATGTTGAAGATATTTTGGATTCAATTCTATCATAGAGCAGTCCTTCAAGATAGGAGATTATCTCTTTTTTTGCCATCTCAGTTGTTGCCTGAGATGTAGTTGAAGAATATGGTATATTGCAAGAGTCAAGAAATTGTGATATCTCTACAATCTGGTAATTTGTTCTTGAAATAATTGCTATAGTCTTGTCCTTGTTTTCATTAATTATTTTTTCAATCTGTGTTAGATGAGCCTTTGTGGATATTATCTTTGGATTACTTCCAGATGGCTTGTGTGCCTTGAAATTTGCAAGCTCTAGTTTAAAAAATTCCTTGTTTGTTGTTCTTCCAAGAAAGTTTTCTTTAGAATAATCTAGAATCTGTTGAGTACTTCTTCTGTTTTCTGTAAGAAGCATTGGCTTGCATATCTCTTTGAATCTCTCAAAGTTTTTCACAGAGCCTCCTTGGAAACCAAATATTGCCTGCTTGACATCCCCTACAAGAAATATCTTCTCCCCTACCATCTCTACAATTTTAGCTTCCAACTCATTCATGTCTTGCATCTCATCAACTAGAACATGTTGGAATTTTTTTCCATGAAACTTTTCAATAAATATCAACAACATGTCAGAGTAATCTACTGCCCCATGCTTTGATTCCTCATAATCCTTGTATGCTGTTACAAAATGTTTCAAAAATGTCTGGATCTCTTCAACAGAGTAACTAGATTTGATATTTGGATAAATGGAGGCAATAATTTTTGATGCCTTTTTGATATCTATCTTATCATACGTAATGCCAAAACTCTTGATGTACCTCATGGCATTTTCTGATTTTGGTACGATATCTGTGATTAGATAGTTTTTTTCATAATTAAATGCCTTGCTTGTCTCATAGCTTCCAAGTATTGAAAATCTCATTGCATTATTTCCAACTATTTCTCTTGAGATTATTCCTGCATCAGTTAGATAGCTAAACGCAAAGCCATGAAACGTATGTATGTTAAGCTTCATTATCTCAGTCTCTGGAAATGGCCCTTTTGACATCTCCAAAATTTTATCAAACATTTCCTTCTTTGCCTTTTCAGTAAATGTAATACACAAAATGTTCTCAGGATTTACGCCTGTTTCAAGAAGCCTCATGACCCTCCAGGATAACGTGGTAGTCTTGCCCGTTCCTGGATTTGAAACTACTATTGCGTTATTGTCAAATTTTATAATTTTTTCTTGTTCTTGGGATGGTTGTAGGCTCAAAAATCTTCATTTTTTGTAGAGCAACGGATGATATTAAATGCAGATCCCTTTTCCACATATTTCTTTCGCTAAAGATTCAATATCTTGTATGCGAGAACCTTTTTGTATTTAATTAAATGCATACTAGGAAGAAAATGAATTTACTGAATCTGTCTAAATTGAAGGATAAAAGGAATTGAGATGAAGGCTCATGAAACTCAATTTCTAAGTTTTTTAGAAGGAACAAAACAATTCATAATACCTATCTTTCAAAGGCCATATAGTTGGAGTTCAAAAGAGTGTAATCAATTCTGGAACGATATACTTTTAGCTGCGCGAGGTTCTATTCCTGCTCATTTCATGGGTTCGGTAGTTTACATTCAACATGGGATGCATTTGTTGTCTTCCATTCATCAAGTCATGGTTATTGACGGACAACAAAGACTTACAACAATTTCGTTACTTCTTTCAGCATTAGGTAAAATTTTAGAAGAAAAAAATATTCAAATTGATACAAATAAAACTAAACTTGAAAACCGATTTCTATTAAATCGAGAAGAGAGCGAGGAAAACAAATACAAACTTTTACTAACAAAATCAGACAAAGATAATTTAATCAACATACTTGAGGGAAGAGAATCTCTAATCAAGGGCTCTAGCAGATTGGTTCAGAATTACAACTTATTTTTAGAAAAAATAAGAAATACTAGTGATTTAAACCAATTAATTCAGGGAATAAATAAACTGTGGATTGTAGAAATTGGACTAGACAGCAATACAGATAACCCGCAATTAATTTATGAAAGTTTAAACTCTACTGGATTAGCACTTTCAAAATCAGATCTTGTACGAAATTTTGTATTAATGCAATTAGATAAACCCAAACAAGATGATCTATACAATAGATATTGGTATCCAATGGAACAAAGTTTTGAGTTAGACAAACACTCTACCTATTTTGATCGATTTATCAAAGATTTTCTCACAATTAAACTAGGAAGAATTCCAGTAATGAGAGAACTATATTCTGATTTTAAATCGTATGTATCATTAAACCGTGATCGTGGGATAGAAGATCTTGTTAAAGAGGTTTCTCAATATTCAGAGTATTACGTTCAATTTGCGTTTGAAAAAATTGATGATCACGACATTAACGATGCTTTACATGACATCAATGAACTAAAAGTAGATGTTTCATATCCATTCTTACTTGAAATCTTTGAAGACTATTACAAAGGAATCTTAACAAAAGATCAATTACTTCTCATCTTACGCTTAGTAGAAAGCTATGTTTTTAGAAGAGCGATTTGCAATATACCGACAAATTCACTAAATAAGACATTTGCAAATCTATCAAAAGAAATTGATAAAGAAAATTATCTTGAAAGCCTCAGTGCATCTTTCTTTCTAATGGATGGTGCTAGGAGATTCCCTAGAAATGAGGAATTTACAGAAGATTTCCTAACTAGAGATATTTATCACATTAGAAGCATAAAACACATACTGTCTAAATTGGAAAACTTTGATAACAGAAAAGAGCAAGTAGATTTGAAAAAATGTAATGTTGAACACATTATGCCACAGAACAGAAATTTATCTCCAGAATGGCAAAAAGACTTGGGAAAAGAATGGCAAAAAGTTCAGGAAAAATATCTACACACAATAGGAAATCTAACACTAACTGGATACAATACTGAGCTTAGCGACAAGCCATTTCTTGAAAAGAGAAATATTACTGGCGGATTTGCCAATAGTCCTCTATATCTTAACAGATCATTGAAACAATTAGATACTTGGAACGAAGATCTAATAAACAAGAGATCTGAAACTCTGAAAGATATGGCGATACAACTGTGGCCATTTCCGCAAATTTCGTCTGAAGTTGTTGAAAAATATAAAAAAACCGAGAAAAAAAATAACAAAACCTATTCAGAAGAAGAACACCTTGAAAAGGGAACAGATCAAGCCAAAAAACTGTATCATTTAATAAAAAAAGAAATTCTAAACTTAGGAAACGATGTAACATGTACCCCAACCCGCTACTATGTTGGATTTTCAAGAAATTCTAATTTTATTGCATTAAGAATAAGAAAGTATTATGTCAAGGTTACTTTAGTCACAAAAAGTAATTTTACAGATTCAAAAAATATCACAGTGCCAGATGAGATTCATCATTACAAGGGAAGATTAAAAAAAGTACATCTGAAAAATGAAAATCAGTTACCAGAAATTATGGATGTCATAAAACAAGTCTATGAAACTAATTAAAATCTAATATTTTTATGGAAGTGGACCCAAAATGGGCACATCGTGTTAATATTCAAATCATTCACATGCATAGTCTACATGGGGAAGATTTATCTGTAGAGGTTTTCGGTAAATTGCTAAATTAAAAACTCTGCAGCCTGAGAGCCAGCTTCTGTAATCTTGATCCACCTATTTCTTCCAACCTTCTCAACTTCTACAAACTTCCATTGGTCAGCCAATGGTTGTATGATATTTTTATCAAGGCTTGCAAATCTTGCCTGCTCAAAGTTCTCTTCTCTTGCACCTATGGTAATTATCTTGGCATCATCAGCTAATTGTGCCATCTCTTTTTTTGTTATCTTGCCGCCATGTTCTCGTATGATTTTCAATGCGGTAACAAGTTCTGGCTTTGGAATTTGAATCTCATAAGCTGGTAGTCCTATGTTTCTCTTCCAGCCAATTGATTGTTGCTTGCCTTCAAATGCTGCATACCTTTCGGCTTCTGCATAAAACGGCTTGACATTATTTTTAGTATTAAATATCATGCATGCCATCATGCAAGCAATTGCCTGAATTTTAGAGCCTGATGCTACATTTACGTAAATGTCATTTGCTTTTTCTTTTAGAATTATTTCTTTAACAGATTTTATTATCTTGAACAAATCAAGCCTGTCTGCTTTTGCAATCTCATACTTGATGTTATTTTTCTTCAACTCCTTTTCGATCTTTTCCCTGTATGCTCCAGCCTTATCTTCTGATGCCATATCGTGTATCAAAAGCCAGACCTTGTCTGCTCTCTCCTTTATTGCAGGAATCACGATCCTGTCTATCTCAAACCCTACAGGGGCAATGTGTACGCGCATCTTGGATAAATTACTCATGATAGTATCTACAGTCTACATACTATAGATATGATATATAATAATTCCGGTCTACTAGTTATTGTATGATAACCACACAAAACATTACACTTGATTCATGCGTAGTAATTGGCATGATAGAAGGTCCAAGACTTGGAATGAAGCTAAAGCGAGGCCTCAAAGGAAAATCTGTAAAAATTGTACTATGTGATATTGTACTCTCAGAAGTTAATCGAGTAAGAGGATATGCTAAAGACTACATCGTTTCAAAGATATCTAAAATTCTTGGAAGAAGTGTAGAACTACAACAAACTAATTTTCAGGAAAAAGAAGATGCACAAAAACTATCTGGACAATTTCTAGAATGCCACAACGGAGACAATGTCATATTAGCACTTTGCAAGATACGGGATTACATTCTTGTAACATTTGATAGAGCACTGCTTCGAACCTGCAACTTTGTTGGAGTGATTGCATTTAATCCGTTGCAGGCAGGAGGAATCTAAGATGAATATTTTTGATAAAGCATTTCGATTGCTGCCAAAGTCTGTTCAAGTTCCATTACTACTAGAGGATCTAAAAAGAGTAGATGCATACCTAGAATATAATCGGGGACAGGTCAGATACTTTGAAGAAAGAAGCAATGATCTCAGGTCCAAGCTAGCTGAATTGGGAGTGAGATTGTAATGATTGGAATCATAATTGCTCTTCTCCTAGGGTACTGGCTTGGAAAGAACGAAAAGAAAGAACAAAAACAAATCGACCAACAATACGCTGGCTCTGTAAAATACAATGGAGTAGATTACGGTTATGTCAGAGACGGAGAATCTGTGGAGGATTTGACATGAACAAATTCAGAATTTATGCAGCGTCATCAATGATATTGTCTTTTGGCGGAATTGCATTGATGAGTGCAGAAAAAGCACTGGGAGTTGCAATCATGGTAATAGGTCTTGTACCTGCTCGGAATACGGTATCTTAAGATTCGTTGAGTCTTACAGGACTAAAACATATGTTCTAAAAGAGCGAATCGAAGTTTTCAGATGCAGGTCATCTAAGGTTTCATGTTTAATTCCGTTTAGAAGATCTATCATTTTAGATCCTCGTGTATATTCTATATCTGAAATTTCATTTGACAAATAGGCTTTCCAGTTACTGTATTGTTTTCTTAATGCCAAAAACCATTCTGGCAATCCTACCATCTACCATACGAATAATTGCATCATTTCGGTGTCAATCGGTAACATTAATAATAATACTTATATAGTTACTTAGCATATAAGGAACATGGTACGACCGCGCATGAGACAACCTGGAATCATAGTCTTACAGTCACCACGAAAGGTATCTATTGATAAACTGCATTTTGATGTTGATAATATCAGAATAGGTCATAGAAATTTTGAGTCCGAAGAAGCAGTCGCTGCTGCCTTGTGGGAGATGCCCGATATGGATTTGTTGTATGACGATATTAAGAGGCGTGGACTAGAAGAACCACCAATAGTTGATCATCATAGTGTTGTTTTAGAAGGAAATCGTAGATTAGCAGTTTGTAAACGACTGAATGAAGAACAGAATAAAGGTGTTAAATTGCAACATGATTTCAGTAAAATTTTATGTAAAGAAATAGATCCATCCACATCAGAACTTGATAAAGAAGCTTTTTTGGCATCAGTGCATATTGCAGGAAAATATGAATGGCCTGATGTCAGTCAAGGCAGATTATTGAAAAAATTACATGAAGAAAGAAATCTATCCTTTGAGACTCTTGCTGAGATTACTAGAAAGAGTAAGGCTACTGTAATCAAAAAAATAGCTGCTTACGAATTGTTGGAAAGATATAGAAAAAAGTTTTCAAACGATCAAGATTGGGCAGATAAATATCCTCACATGTGGGAGCTACTCAGAAAGGATCTTGAAGATATTAGAGACGATACAAAAAAGTTTGATATGTTTATGAGATGGCTACATGAAGGTAGAATATCAAATAGTAAAGATGTTAGATTACTTAATCTAATTTTAAAAAATCCAAAAGCATTACGTGCATTACAAGAAGAAGGTATGGGACAAGCTATCTACAAACTGATGATACAAGATCCCAGTATTAGAAGTCCCACATATAAAAAAATCACCAATATTACTAAATTACTATATGCTTTTCCTACAAAAGATTTTGTTGAAACACTAAATGACGAAGTAAGAATTTCCGTCCTGCAAGACTTGCACAAAGCAACAAAGCGATTGTTAGATCAGATTCAATCAGCAAAAGGAGATAAAAAATGAATTACTTGTCTTTTACAAAATTATTTGATTACAGTTATCGAATGTTTAGAAGTGCACGTCTGACTGCCAATCAGAAGCAGTGTGCTCTACTTCGGTAACCGATGTGTCCTGTAAAACATTGAAGAGCTAATAGCTGGCCGCCAACCAGAAGTAGTTAGACTTCAATGGGCCTCCACAGCACAGGCACATCGTGATTTTTTTCTTATTTCCTTATGAACGATCTAATATAAGATAATTTCTATTTTGAATTTTAAAAATATCGTGTATATGTGAGATAGAAAAGGATTTTTAAAAAAATATTGCGTTATCTCTCCAAATGATAGACAAATATAGATTCGAAAATATCAAAAAAGATAAAAATTCAAAGGTTATGTCATGAGCTGAGAGTTTACAGGTAAAATTATGTGCAGTCAACTTGACAGAACCTGAAAAGGAACGTAAAGAGAGGTTGCTTGATAGTGTGCCTGAAACTATACGAGTTATTCTTAGCGAATACTTGAGAAAGAAATCTTAATCAAGAAATACTCTTCCCATAAAATCCGCACCGATTAAAATTGGTACCAATCCAACACCCATCCAAGTCAAAGCAAAAATTGTTCTATTATCAGTTCTATCTTGTTGCTTTTGTTCTGCCTGTATCTTATCCGCAACAGATTGAAGTCTAAACACTGGTCCATGTTCTCCAAATACATGCACTGTACTATTGTCATCAACAACTATTGTTGTAAATGACACATCTCCTGTTTCTGAAAACACGGTTTGATTATGATTTGAATACCAATTACCACCAATATGATAAAGAGGGATTGCTGGTATAGGTGGAATTGAGTTAGAAAAAATTTGACGTACATTAGTATTTATCAAAGGTGCAATAGCATCATAAGTCATGTTATTCAAAGTTTTAAAATTAAATTTATTATCCGTATTCACTAGTACAAGAATAGATTTGATGTGATCAATATGATCTGCCCCATAAGTAATCCCATAATCAATACGATTTGACTCTGCAAAAATTCCATTTGTTTCAAAATTTGTTCCACCTAAAATCATAGTTTCGAGATTACCCTTATTGTCACGCAAGTCAAGAGAATCCCCATAACCATTACAACTTTTTTCTTTATCACATTGCGGATTTGTCTCAGATTGGTACTTTTCCAATAGTATAGGGAAACCGAAAAAACCCATTATGCTAAAACCTAATACAAACAATACACAAGATACTACAAAGAATTTTTGTCTAATTGGTTCAAGTGCTCGTAAAGTCCGAAAAGCTTGAAATGCCCAAAATACACGAAAAGCCCGAAATCTCCAAAGTCTGTTAAATACCACTTGTTGACTTTGTAGGTACTAGAATTAAAAAGATCGTAGTAAATGGTAGGATGAATCCTAGCATAAACATGGGTTCTCTAATTTTTTCATCTATTTGATTACTTGAGCTTAAGGCTATGAAAATAGTTGAAATTATTGATATTATTATCATCATAACCAAAGGTTCTGTCAAGTCTACGTCGGGAATTTTGACTGTAAAAAATCGTCGGTTTAACTAAAAATTATCGGAACTATCTGAAGCATAAGCCCAAAGATAATGCTAAAAAAGGAGGTGATTTCTTGATACATCTTTGTCCTCATTGTGGAAAGCGATGGGTATCTGATATTGAGTATGAATTTGTGTGGTGTGAGTCATGTAGAATCAAACTTTGGCGATATTGGAAACCTCAAGATTTCTGATTTAATCAATAGTAAAATAGTTCTTGTAAATAGAATAATTGTTTGACATGGGACAATTTGGAGAACATTTTGGTGCTAATTATGATGTAAAGAAAATACAAAACCTACTTCCTAAAAGATACACAGGCTACGGAGTACAAAAAAAGAGAACAATGGTAGAAAAATATTATTCGACAGGGCAGATCATAGAAGCTTTTGCTGTACTTTATGCAATTATTGAAGTCCAACTTATTGAAGTTTTTAGAATTAAATTGCAATCAGATTTGCAATCAAAGCCGTGGATTGAATTGGAATTTAAACATGAATGGGAATATGCACAACTAATTCGGGTATTAAATGAAATTGCTGTTTTAAACGATAATGAATTTCAAAAATTTAAACTGTTTCAAGATGGCAGACACAAAGCAATCCATCAACTTCCCTTGCCATACCTACACGATAAAATATCAAAAAATAATCTTGATAATGCATTTCGTTCGGGTTTGGAAGCTTATGATATTGCAGAATCAAAATTGAAGATTTTGATGCATTTAGCATTCAGAGATATAGATTGGGATAAACATAGATCTGAAATACTAAATTACATGAAGGAACAAAGACGAATTAGAATAGACGAAGTAAAAAAAAGACCACGTAAGTAACTATTATGACTCAAGATATTATCATGATTGAATTAGCAAAATCTATTGGAATTATCGGAATTGTTATACAGGTTTTTGGTTTTATCTTCATGCTTAGATACTGGAGTGATCCCTATGAAAGACATATAGAAGAATGGGAAAAATTTCAAAAAATATTACACCCAAAGGATTATGAAAAACGAATTAAACGTGATTTTAACTATTGGAGAAATTATCAAAATAAATCCGAACCATCTCCACATGGAGAATGGTTCGTGTCTCTGAGGTTTGCAAAGTTCTGGCGTACTATGAAAATCACCTCCTTTTTTAGCATTATCTTTGGGCTTATGCTTCAGATAGTTCCGATAATTTTTAGTTAAACCGACGATTTTTTACAGTCAAAATTCCCGACGTAGACTTGACAGAACCAAACAATAAGTTGTTTATTAAGAAGTGGTACGGTACAATACGAATTTGTATCTGGTCTTATAGTTTTTGAACTAACAGATAGTTGAAGTCTTACAGGTTTCATACCTATTTGTCATCTACGAGATGGTCTTCATAATATCTAATTCAATACTTTTGCTATCATGAGAAATAATGATGAGAGCATCAGTACAATCCTTTGTCCTTTGCTAATGATAACTTGTTTGTAGCAAAGAAATACTCCAAATCTATGTCATGCGTCCATGTCATGAGGTTACTGTCTCTATTACTATTGTTTTCATTGTTGTTGAGATTTAAGATGTTTTTCATATTTTTACTCCATTGTTTATCTTTTGCAAAAGTCTCTAATAATACCAATCTGGCTGATATGTCATTTATTTTCCTTCCAATTTCATCCGTTATGTAAAACCAATTTCCACGAGTAATCCAACTTTCCACATCAGGCCATTTTAGTAATAACTCCATCCAATTTACTATTTCATCCAAATCTGCACTCTCTAATCCCTTAGCGCGTCTTTTCTGTCTAACTAGAGTTTGAAACCTTAGTACATTTATTATTCTCTTTATTTCTCGTGGGTTTTCAGTGAATCCTGCCAAGAAATTACAATATGTGCTTATTAATTTGTCATCATCAAATATTTCCTTTTCATCTATAAATTTGTCCTCATCAAGCGTACTTTGACTGGTTGGCTCATGTGTAGATCCTCCTAAAGTAGATGCAGAACTATTTTTGATCGGAGATCCTGTTTCAGTATTTTTAGTATCTAATGTTTCGTTTTTTATTTTCAATATGGATTGAAGATAGGATTGCCATTTACTTTTTGTTGGAGAGGGCAATGTGATTGGAAGTTGAATGAATTTATCCATGAATTTCCAACCGAGAGATTCTGTTTTTGAATAACTTGATAATCCTTTTATCATTGATGCATACGCGCTTTCAAGGGATGCAACTATCATTTCTGTATCCATTCCTAATACAAATACACAGTCATCTATTCCAGTAGAAATGAATCTGTTTAATGCCTCGATTATTTCTACAACCTTCTCTGGAGAACATCTATCCAAGTCATCAATAAAAACAATAATTGGTTTATACTCTGTTGGCACTACCTTCAAGATCTTCTCTATATCCTGTTCCACATTATGTGCTAAACCAAGTTTATCAGTATAATCAGGTATATGCAAAAATTCTTTGTAGGTGTGCTTGATGGCAGTATCTCCTGCTTCTGAACTGCTTGTAAAATATTCTTTTAATGAAGTAAGCGCCCCAGTAATTGCAGAAACACTAGTCCCAGCAATACCTATCAACGGATTTTGAGTCGCAAAGTATTCAATTGCAGAAACACCAGCTCCTAGAGATGCAATTGCAATCCATTTTAGAGATTTATTTATCCATGCATTGATGGTGTTCTTTTTTACTTTTTCCTCAATTTTTTCCGCTTGTAATAGATCTCTATTTACCCGTATCCAAAATTTTGTCCTCTCCATTTCACTTGTCAAACGATCCGTAATTTGTCTAATTATGGCATCTGCCAATCCTGCCCAAACTTGTTGATTATTTTCATACTTCCAAGCATTGAACCATACTGTAATTTTTTGAAAATCTTCCTTCTTAACATCAAATGCCTCGGGAGGCATTTGTTCATCTGTATTTTTTAATTCCTTTAAGAATTCTGAGTATGTTAATTCTGAAAAATTCTGCAGAGGTTTCTTATTTTTCTGACTCTTACTATTTTCATCTAATATAGAACGGACCATTCTCATAACTGATGTCTTTCCAGCTCCCCACGGAGCATGAATGCTAATTGTAAGTGGAGGTTCAGTATGTCTCAGAAATTCACATATTGACTCGGCGATTATGTCATGTCCTAGCTTATCCTTCTCCGCCCAAGTATCACTCGTTACATGGGTTGAGCCAACTATCTTCCTAGAATCTTTCCATCCTTGTTCACCACCATCTGGACTATACGGTATTGGTTTTTTTTCTGTAATGTATCCTCTTTTATTCGTAGGTACCGGGTCTTTATAGTCAGAATAGTTGGCAATTTTTTCTGAAAGCTGAGTAAAACCGCTCATAAATTCTGTTTCATTTTTGTATTCACAAATACTGTACCATGAAACATCTTTTCCAAATACAATATCTTTATCCTCCTGCATAAAACAGAAAAGAGGGATTCCTCTTTCATTAACCTGACGTAATATTCTTTTTTGTTGCTCATCATAGATTGATAATATTGCTATAACAGCATGAATTTTATAATTTTCAAACAAATCTGTGAGGTCTGGATTTGACATTGGTTTTAAAACTGCGATTTTATATTCGGATGTTTGTGTAAGATAAGATTCTAGTCTCTCTGCTTCCTTTTTTGTATCTGTCGCATATGTAATAACTAACAAAATATCAGAGAATCTCTAAATCCGTGCCATAATAACACTTGTTTATTTATAAAAAGAATCAATTCAATCACAATTTGTTTGGAATACTGAATGACACTAATCTTTCTCAAAAAAATTCACATGATTTTAGTTATGTGAAAATAAAAAAAGGAAAAGGAGTTTTGTAGCTACTCCGATTAGCTTACTGCACATTTTATGTCAAATTATTTTCACAAAATTCGTTGGGCCCGCACTGACTGTCAGCAAGAGAACCCCCGGACTAGCATTCACATTGAAAGTAGACCTAATGGAATCCAACCATTTACTTGGTTCTTTTTTTCAATAACGCAAGCTCTGGCAGTGCAAGGGCAAAATGAATGTGAATGCAATCATCTGCTTCATCCTGGTTACAAAACATCTTGTTGTTTTTAAGATAAACCTCCGCCAGTTTCCCCGTCTTGTGATCTCTGAGTACCAATGTTTCCCCAACACTGATTTTTTCAATATATGGTGCATAGTTTTTCAAAAAATTATCTTTTTCTACATTCAACAAGAGAGTTTCATTGACATAATCTACAAGTGTTAATCCCTTTTCTTTTGCCTTGTTTTTTACTTTTTGATATGTTGCTTCTTCTATAGCAACAGTTGGATTGCGTTTCTGCCTGTCTTTCATTGACATGTCTTTGATATGGTATGATATTACTAGAATATATGTTTTACATGTTAATAACACGTAAATAAAGAGTTGTTAACCCGTAAACTTTATTATTAACATATTACATGTTAAAAACATGTTATTTACAAGTTTACAATTTGACT
>Ga0307372_10004460_pt1 | contig 21556 bp, 25 predicted proteins | sample OX1MG_FD_202533 | JGI IMG/M metagenome (GOLD analysis project Ga0307372, IMG submission 202533) | Soil microbial communities from Risofladan, Vaasa, Finland - OX-1 | ecosystem: Environmental > Terrestrial > Soil > Coastal area > Acid sulfate soil | place: Finland: Risofladan, Vaasa | collected...
CCAGCCCGCTCTCCTCATTGATTCACTCGATTTCAGCGAGATCGTGGCGCACCAGCGAGAAGGGGACTGGACAACGCTCGGCAAGATGCTCAGCGACTCCGCCCGTCGCCTGGAGTGCGGTGGCTCGACGGTGCTCGCGATCTGTGCGAACACGATGCACAAGAACTTCGCCGACGTGGCGAACTCGGTTTCGATTCCGGTCGTCGATATTCGTGACGCGCTGGTTCGCGAGATTCGGGATCTAGGCGCCTCGTCCATGTCACTGCTAGGCACCAAGTACGTGACGGAGGGAAGTTTCTTCTCGTCACATCTCGAACAAGCGGGCGTCCACGTCATCAAGCCCGTCGCCGATCAGGTCGACACCCTCCAATCGATCATCTATAACGAACTGACCCAGGGCGTGATCTCGGCGTCATCACGACGTGCGTTTATGGATATCGCCGACGACTGTCGTTCACGTGGTGGCGAGGTCGTTGGACTGTGCTGCACCGAATTCGGACTGCTGATAGACGAGGACGACGCGCCGTGGCCCTTCGTTGATTCGACGGTGGCGCACGTGAAAGCACTGCTAGACCATTGACGTACCGAGATCGTGTTTCGTTCGCCACGACGAGGACGCTTCGTTGGGCGGCGATGAGGTTCACGACCGGCGTCGCCGTCGTGATCGCGGCGTGCGCGTTGGTCACGATCACGACGTCTCGCGCCGACGCGGCGACGCCCGGCCAGGTCATCACCGTGCAGGCGGCCACGGCGCGGTCGCGGTTGGCGGTCCTTCGAACGTGGGAGCTTCAGAGCGATGGTCGCTACGTTCAGGTATTCGGACCCTTCACTGCGTACGTAGGAAAGAACGGCGTTGGTCCGACGAGAGAGGGTCTGGGGAGAACACCTGACGGGGTCTTCACCCTTACGCAAGCCTTTGGCAACCAGCCCAGTAATGGAACCACACTGCCGTACTTTCGCGCGGGCGTCGACGATTGGTGGGACGAGAACCCCGCCACGCCGCTCTACAACCGTCACGTGAAGAGCGCGGTCTCCCCGGGAGGGGACTCCGAGAACCTCTACGACGCGGGCCGCGCGTACGCGCACGCGGTGGTGATCAACTACAACACGAACCCCGTCGTGAAGGGGGCGGGGAGCGGATTCTTCCTCCACGTCAGCGTCGGTGCGCCGACGCAAGGTTGCGTGGCCATCCCCGTGGGAGAGCTGAACCGCGTGATGCGCTGGCTTCGTCCGAGGGATCATCCGGTCATCAGCATCGGAGTTGGCGCGGCGCCGCTCGCCGCGGTGCGGTTCTCGAGCTGACGTTGCGCGAGGCGTCAACGGTCTGGTGGTCGAGACCGATCGACCGTCTTCGAGTAACGCGGTCCAGTTGTTCGCGGCACCTCACGTTGCGTTCACGTGCGGTGCCGCGACGGCGCCCTCAGACGGGCACGCTCCATCTCAGGAGAGTCCCCCCGGACTCGAGGTTTTCGACCACGAAGACGCCGTGAAGTCTCTCGGCGCGCTTACGAAGATTGACGAGTCCCATTCCCGAACTTCTGACCGGCGGTGTTTCGATGCTGATGCCGACGCCGTTATCGACGACCACCAGGGTCACCTCGTCAGCCACGCTGAGCGTCACGGCGAAGCGTGTGGCGTGCGCGTGTTTTCCGGCGTTGGTGAGCGCCTCACGAAGAACGGCGAGGACGTTGTCGGCCGTGCGCTGCGACACGCCGTTGTCGACGGGTCCGTGAAAGACGACGTCGACGCGAGCGCCGAGCATGGGGGCAAGTTCCGTAGCGAGTTCGTGGACCCCACGGCGAAGACCACCCGGCAGGGCACTCGCGCCTAGTTCGAAGATCGCGGCGCGGATTTCGTTCATGGTGAGGTCGAGATCGTCGACGGCCGCTTCGACTCGCGCCACCACCTGATCCACGTCACGCAGACGCGCGGCCTCCTGGAGTTTCATCCCGACGGCGAAGACGCGCTGAATGACCCGGTCGTGCAGGTCTCGGGCGATGCGGTCGCGGTCGTCCGACACGCTCAGCAGTCGAACCCGGTCGTTCAGCCGGTTGTTTTCGATGGCGATGCCCGCGGCGACGGCCAGGGCCTCAGCGAGGGCTTCGTCTTCCTCGGTGAAGTCCGTTGCTCCCATCTTGTCGGTGAGGTAGAGGTTCCCGTAGACCTCGTCTCGCACGCGTACCGGGACGCCGAGAAAGGAGTTCATCGGGGGATGGTGAGGTGGGACCCCGTAGCTGTCGGGGTGTTGGGCGAGGTCGTCGAGACGCAGTGGCGCTGGTTCGGTGATGAGGAGTCCGAGAACCCCACGTCCCGTGGGCCGCGGGCCGATGAGGACTTCCTCGTCTTCGGACAGCCCGACGGTCACGAACTGGTCGAGTCCGGTACGAGCTTCGTTCAGTACTCCGAGAGCTCCGTAACGGGCGCTCACCAGGGTGCACGCCTCTTCGACGAAGTGGCGCAAGAGGACCGAGAGTTCGACGTCCGCCTCGATCATGAGTACGGCGTCGAGGAGGCGACGGAGTTTTACCGAGTCGTCGATCTTGCTGTAGGGCACGGCACCGATGGTACTCATCGTTGTTTGTCCTCCACGACGCGCTATTGCAGGGAAGTCGGGGCGCGGGCCGAACACTGGCACAATGGGCACTATGACGATACGGGTTTTCTTGCTGGACGACCACGAGATGGTGCGTGAAGGTATCTGCAACTTTCTCGAGAGTGACGACGAGATAGAAGTCGTGGGACAGGCGGCCACGGTGGCCGAAGCCCTGACGCGCATTCCCTTAGCGAAACCCAACGTCGCGATATTGGACGTTCGATTGGAGGACGGGAGCGGGATCGAGGTCTGCCGAGAGGTTCGTTCCAAGCATCCCGAGGTCATCTGTCTGATGCTGACGAGTTTCGCGGACGACGAGGCGCTGTACGCCAGCGTGATGGCCGGAGCGGCTGGCTACGTTCTCAAGCAGATCCGAGCGCGCGATCTCATCGCCGACGTGAAGAAGGTGGCCGGCGGTGCGTCACTGATGGACCCGCGGGCGGTAGCGCGCGTGGTCGAGCGAATAGCCCATCCGCCCAAAGAGTCGGACGCACTGAGCCTCCTCTCGCCGCAAGAACGCCGACTGTTGGACTTCATCGCGCAGGGTCTCACGAATCGCCAGATCGCTGAAGCTATGTTCCTCTCGGAAAAGACCATCAAGAACTACATGACGGGGCTCTTGACCAAACTCGACATGAACAATCGCACCGAAGCGGCGATCTTCGCCACGAGACTGAAGGGTGACACGCCAGGTTCGGTAACGACGTGACGCTAGAGGGGAAGCCTTTGCGCGAGTTCGGTTAGGTTGACGCCGTGATTGGAGAGTGCGCGTTCGAGTCGACTCCGCTCCTCGCCCGGGTGAGCGAAGTCGACGGCCCTGGCTTCGATGCCGTGCGTCGCGCAGAGCTTTATCAACGCGCGGTCGTAGGCGATCTCCTTCGCGAGCGTTAGATACGCGTCGTCGCCCGTCGACGGTCTGGCGCTGAGCATCTCGATGCGACACTCGAGCACGTGGTCGAAGAGGGCCCCCGCGCTCAACTCACCGTCCCAGTTCTCGAGGGCGTCACTCAAGAGATCGGCGTACATTGAAGCGCTGACCCTGCGCTGGCGTACTGTCTCTTCCATCTCGTCACCGTCCCTGGTTGACCGATCAACTCGTCGTGTCGCTCACTGCGTCAAGACGACCTTGATGGCGCCGGTGTCGGCCGCGCGCGCGAACACGTCGTACGCCGTCATGATTTCGTCGAGGGCGAAGTGATGGGTGGCGAAGGGGGTGGCGTCAACTTGGCGTGACGACACCAACTTCAACAGCGTCGGCGTCGAGTACGTGTCGACAAGACCCATCGTGATCGTGACGTCGCGCGTCCACAAGGTCTCGAGGTGCAGCGTCGCGGGCTTGCCGTGCACGCCGATGTTGGCGACGTGTCCTCCGGGACGCACGAGCGCGGTGCAGAGCTCGAAGGAGGCCGGCACACCAACCGCTTCGATGGCCACGTCAACACCGAGGCCGTTCGTCAAGCCCTGGACGTACGCGACGGCGTCCTCGCTGGTGTTGTTAAACGTCAAGTCCGCGCCGAAACGCTTGGCGGCGTCGAGACGCGCGTCGGCGAGGTCGATGGCGATGATGCTGCTGGGCGAGAAGAGCTTGGCGCCCGTGATGGCGGAGAGGCCGATGGGTCCGGCGCCCACGATGGCGACGGTGTCGCCGGGCTGGACGTGACCATTGAGCACGCCCACTTCGTACGCGGTCGGCAGGATGTCGGCCAACATGAGGATCTCCTCGTCGCTGACGCCCTTCGGCATCGGGTACGTGGACGTGTCCGCGAAGGGGACGCGGACGAGTTCGGCCTGGGTGCCGTCGATGAGGTGGCCGAGGATCCAACCGCCGCCGCCGAGGCACTGTCCGTAGTGGCCCTCGCGACAGAATCGGCACGACCCACACGCGGTGATGCACGACACGAGGACTCGATCACCGATCGAAAGGGTTTTGACGCCGGATCCCACTTGTTCCACCGTGCCCACGGCTTCGTGTCCAAGAATTCGCCCGGACGTGACTTCGGGCGTGTCGCCCTTCAAGATGTGAAGGTCCGTGCCGCAGATGGTGGTGGCGGCGACGCGAACGATGACGTCGGTGTCCGCTTGCAGCGTCGGGTCGGGGACGTCCATCCACGCCTTGGTCCCGGGTCCTTGGTAAACGAGTGCTTTCATGATGTGCCTCTTTCTGGTTGCTCCATCGACGTTTCGTCGAGTGGTGAACGAACGACTGCGCGGACACAAACTGTGCGCCGCGTACGTCGCGCGCCCATGTTTGGTCGTACGAGTGGTTCTGTAATGAGTATCGCTCTCGAGCAACGCGCGTTTGTAGGGACGAAGGTCCCCACTATTGGTGACGTTCGCCCCTATTTCATTGACCGACTTTTGGCTGACACTAGATGCGAGTTCTTTTAAAAGGAGAGAAGCTTATGCAACGCAAAATGTTTGACGTCCTCGCCAGTGCGGGTGGACTCCTAATAGTGGTGGCCCTTCTGTTGGCCGGCGGCCTCTTTACGTGGGGTTACTCGTTCACCAACTCGAGCATCAAGAGTCAGTTGGTTCGCCAAGACATCGTCTTCCCGTCGAAGGCGGCGTTCGCGAACGCGAAGCCCGGCACCGAGGTGACCCCGGGGATGATTCCCTACCTGGCCCAGTACGCCGGCATGCAGCTCACCACGGGCGCGCAGGCCAAAGCGTACGCCGATCACTTCATCGCGGTGCACCTCTCTCAGATGCCCTACGGCGGTGTGTACTCCAAAGTCAGCAACGCGTCTCGGGCTAACCCGACGAACACGGCGTTGAGTGCTGAAGTCCAGACGACGTTTCAGGGCACCACCCTGCGCGGACTCTTGCTCGAGGCGTACGCCTTCTCCGAGTTCGGACTGATTGCCCTCTACGCAGCGATTGCTTCGTTCACTCTGGCGGTCTTGATGGCACTGCTGGTAGCCCTCGGCTTCTGGCACGCTCGACGTACCCCTCAGGACAAGGAACTCGCGCTTCACGTTGAAGCCGAACGAGTTCTCGCTTCCGTCTAAAGCAGACCAGCGCTCGATTGGAATCAGCGACGCCCGGCCCAGCACTCTTGGGCCGGGCGTCGCTGTCGCCAAACTGTGAAAAGATGCGAGCCAACGGTTTGTCGCGGGAGATTGCAATGATGGAAGAGCGTCCGTCCCCCTACGACGTCGCCGGTGGTGAGGTCGCGTTCGTCGCCCTGGCCGACGCTCTTCACCAGCGCTGTCTCGATGACCCGGTGCTGAATCATCCGTTCTCCCACGACATGGACCCCGAGCATCTCGAACGACTCGCCGGCTACCTCGGTGAGGTCTTCGGCGGGCCGCCGGCCTATTCGGTCCTTGGTGGCGGCCACGCCGCGATGCTGATGATCCACGCGGGAACGGGGGCCGACGACGAGATGGCGTCTCGATTCGTCACGTGCTTCGATCTCGCCGTGGACGACGCCAACCTGCCGAGTGACCCCGAGTTGCGTCGCGTTCTCCACGACTACATGGTGTGGGCCACGGGCGAGGTGCATTCGTACTCACCGCTCGGTTCGGTGGTGCCCTCGTACGTGACGTTTCCGCACTGGTCCTGGGACGGCCTCGAGACGTGAGCGAACGTGGAGCGAGACGTGCGTCGCTAACGTTCAGCGCTGCGGTGCAAATCGTTGGCGTCAATCCCTACGTACTGGTGAACGCCAAGCAGGTCCAGGGGTTGAAGCCAAACTGGCGCCGGCCGATGCCAGTGCTGGTCAAGCTCAACGGCAAACCGGATACGCCGTGGCGTACCAATATGATGCCGACGGGCGGTGGGGAGTTCTACCTCTACCTCCACGGCGGCATGCGAAAGTCCGCGCGCGTCAAGGTCGACGACGTGGTCGAGGTCACCTTGCGCTTTGACGACGCGTACCGCAACGGCCCACTTCACGATTCACCGGACTGGTTCCAAGAGGCGTTGGAGGCGAGCTCGCTGGCGATGACGAACTGGACCAACCTCACGCCGAGTCGACAGAAGGAGATCCTTCGCTACTTCGCCGCGTTGAAGTCCGACCAGGCCAAGACGCGAAACCTTCTCCAGGCGCTGAGAGTCCTCGAGGGCGAAAGCGATCGCTTCATGGGTCGCGACTGGTCGAAGGGGAAATAGGGGCGTCCCTCGAATCGGTCACTCGGACCTTGGTACCGTGTGGGTTGGCTCACCGCGAGTCCCACCGACGGAGGATGACGTGACGACCGCCCCACACCGTTCAGAGGTCTTTGCCTTCGCCAACGACGTCGTCGACCGCGACGCCGCGACGGACCCGATCTTCGCCACGCAGGCGGGGATCAGCGAGTTCGACCACCTGCTGCCGGACTTCTCTCCCGAGAGAACGAGCGCCGACATCGGGACCGTGCGCGCATTCCTCGACGAGTTGGCGACGCTCGACCCCCTCGACGACGTCGATCGCGTCGCGTTCGCCGTGTTGGACGAGCGCCTGGTCGCCCGCCGGGGTCTGCTCGAATCGGGCGAGTCGGCGCGCGTCTTCTCGGTGCTCAACTCACCGTTGTCGGAGACGCGCCAGGTCTTCGAGCTGATGGCGACGGGCTCCACGGAAGAGTTGAGCGTCGTCGCCCAACGACTGAGCCAGGTACGTCCCGCTCTGATGAGTTGGCGACGCACCCTCGAACTTCTGTCGACGAAGGACCAACTCGCGTCGCGTCGTCACGTTCTCGGCGTCGCGGAGCAGGCGGCGACGTACGCGGCGGGCGCGTACCGAAGCTTCGTGCGCCGTGTCGCCCCCGACGCCACCGAGGACAGCGAACTCGTGACCTCGGCGAAGGACGCCGACCTGGCCTGCGCGGAGCTTTCGACGTGGATGATCGAAGAGTTGGCGCCTCGTGCGAGCGAGCATGACGCCTGCGGTCTCGAGCGCTACCGCGCGTGGAGCCAGTACTGGAACGGCGCGGTGCTCGACTTCGACGAACTCTACGCCTGGGGCCACGCCGATCTCCGGCGAATCAACGCACGAATGTGGGAGATCGCGGGGCAACTCGCTCCCGAGGCGACCAGCCTCGTCGAGGTCGCCGAACTACTCGATCACGATCCGGCGCGCGCCATCGAAGGGACGGACGAACTCTTGGCGCGACTCATCTCCTTCACCGAGCAGGCCGTCGAAAAACTCGACGGCGTCCACTTCGACATCGATCCGCGCATCCGATTCTGCGACGCCCGTCTGGCGCCGGAGGGCTCGGCCGCCGCTCCCTACTACATCCCACCCAGCGAGGATCTCTCTCGACCGGGCACCACGTGGTTTCCGACCATGGGGGCCACGTCGTTTTCGTGGTGGAGCCAAGCGTCCACGTGGTACCACGAGGGTGTGCCGGGCCATCACCTCCAGTGCGCCACGTCGATCATCGAGGCCGACCGCCAGAGCCGTTTCCACCGACTCGAGGCGTGGACCAGTGGCTACGGCGAGGGGTGGGCCCTCTACGCCGAACGACTGATGAACGAGTTGGGGTTCTTCGACGACCTCGGTGACGAGATGGGCTACCTCGCGGGCCAAGCCCTGCGTGCGGCACGCGTCATGGTCGACATCGGTCTTCACCTCGAACTGCGCGCTCCCCACGACCTCGGGACGCTGGGCGACCTCGGCGACTGTTCGGGCAAGGTCTGGACCGCGGCGATGGCGGTCGCGGTCTTGGAGGAGAAGGCGATCCAGAGCCACGATATGGCGGTCTCCGAGGTCGAGCGCTACCTCGGACTTCCGGCCCAGGCGATCTCGTACAAGGTGGGTGAGCGCGCGTGGTTGAGGGCGCGCGAAGAGGCGAAGACCCGCCTCGGCGCCGATTTTTCCTTGAAGCGCTTTCACGCCTTCGCGCTCGCCCTCGGACCGATGGGCCTTGACCCTTTGGAGGAGGAACTTCGTCGGTGGGACGGTTCCTAGGGCCGCTCGACCAGCACCGTTTCGTACGAGGCGAGGAGGCGCTTCGCGTTACGGGGTCGAGGGCGCGGCGGCGGACTCGCGCGGCGTCCACGGCACGACGGGCGAGGTCCGGCGCTGGTAGTTCGCGTACTCGGAATAGCGAGAGAGGGTGATCCGCTCGGTGAACCTGGTTGAACCGACGAAGAGCAGGGTCAAAAGCGCCGGCCCGAGCACGGTCCACTGGACCAGAGACCCCGCGGCGACGCTGCCCATCAAGAAGAAGAGCCACCACTGAGCGAGTTCGAAGAAGTAGTTGGGGTGGCGCGAATAGCGAAAGAGACCGCTATCGAGAAACTGCCGTTGAGGAACGCGGCCGGCGTCGACGTCGCGGCGCTTCGAAGTTTGAAAATCCCACTGTTGCTGGTCGGCGATCGTCTCACCGAGCGTGCCCGCGAGGAAGACCAACGCGAGAATGGCGTCGAGGACGCCGTAGGGGGTCCTCGCGCGATGTTCGTAGGCGTCGTAGGCGGGCAACGCGATCAGGACGAGGATGACGTTCTGGTAGATGACGATGAAGAACAGGTTGAAGAGCTGAAACTGCCAGGGACGCATCGCGGAGCGAAGCACCGCCCACCGGTAGTCTTCGACGCCTGAGTAGCCGCCCTTTCGAGCGAAGTTGTAGGTCAGTCGCGCTCCCCAGAGGGTGACGAGCGCGGCCATGACGTCGAGGCGAGCGTTCGCGAGTCCCGCGTACGTCGCGAAGACCCAGGCGTAGACGACGGGCGCGATCGACCAACTTCGATCGACCCAGGAGGTGTCACCCGTCGCCAGCGAGGCGATCCACGCGAAGGCGCAGGCAACGACCGCGATGAGGACGACGAGAAGAAGCGGCGTCATCACTGCGTCAGGTGGACGTGGGGTCCTTGCGTCGTCGGCCGAGAAGCCACAGGAAGGCTCGGCCAAATCTCCCGACGTTCTCGCTGCGTCCGTGCGCCGCGTCGTGATCGAGGCGTGTGGCGTGCGGCCCGTCGCTACTCGTCGTAAGACCCGCGAGCTGGATGTTGCTGGCCTCGGCGCCTCGGGGAACCTTGGCCATTCGACGTCTCATTTTCCTTGGTTTTTCACCGGAAGATCCCATGACCGCATCCTCTCACACAACCGACGACGTCTCGCCAACCACGTTCGCTCGTCGGGCCAGGTCAGTCCGGCGACACGTCCCAGAGGTGATGGTGGGGATCGTGCAGACCGTAGGTGCCGAGCGAACTGACGCTGAACTGGCTGCCGTTGGAGCGAGTCCCGGGCCGATCCCACTGCGACGGCGTCACCGTGTCGAACCGGTCGGCGTAGCGCGCGGCCGCGTCCAAGAGCTCTCCGGTGACGAGCGCGGGACTTTGCAGGTCGTAGCGATCCTCGAGCGCGGTTTCGTCCTGATCCCAGTTTTGAAACGTCGGCCCGTCCTCTTCAAGCATTAGACGAAGTCGTTCGTCGAAGATCCGATAGACGTCACGTACGTGACAGGCGTACTCGAGGGCTGACCAGCGGTCCTCACTGGGTCGAAGTCGGACGTCGCTACGTCCCAAGACGCCTGTCCACTGGGCTGCGTTGTCGCGTATGGCCTGGCTGAACGACGCCCGAGGGTAGTCCCCAGCACTGAAACCACATTCAGTGCAAGGTCGTTCGAGGACCCAGGTCCAGTCCTTGGTGTCCGGAGTGATGGGCATGACACGAATCTACCGTTCACTGCGGCGTCGCCCACGAGCTTTCCGGCGAAGCGGAGTCGCGCTGGAGTGCTCTTCGATGACGTCGACTTCCCCGGTAGCGTGGCGACGTGGACGACGCCGAGCTACTCCAGAAGCTGGGGGATGGCGACGAAGGGGCCTTCGTCGAGATCGTGAGGCGCTATCACCAGACACTGGTGAGAGTGGCGCGCTACTACGTCAACAGCGAGGCCAGCGCCGAGGACGTGGCCCAAGAGACGTGGATCGCGGTGCTGCGTGGAGTGGAACGCTTCGAGGGTCGCTCCTCGTTCAAGACCTGGCTGCTACGAATCTTGGTGAATCGAGCCCGAACGACGGGCGCGAGAGAGCACCGCGTGGTGCCGTCAGACTTCCTCACGAGCGAGCGTTCGGTGAGCGCCAGCCGATTCGATCAAGGAGGACTGTGGAACGATCCACCAGTTCCCTTCACCGAGCGAATTGACGACGGCATCGTCAATAGGCCCATCGTGCAACTCGTGCACGACTGCATTGGCCGCCTACCCGAGTCGGCCCGGGCGGTTGTAACGCTTCGCGACGTCGAAGGACTGTCTACGGCAGAGGTTGCCGAGCTCTTGGACCTGACGGAAGCCAACGTGCGGGTCATTCTGCACCGGTGCCGAGCACGAATACGATCCGAAGTCGAGGCAACCATGCGAGTGGACAGATCATGAGGTTGACCCCGAGCCGGCTCGTGTGCCAAGAGGCCGTCGAGCTCGCGAGTGACTATCTCGAGGGTTCACTCTCTCGTAGGGATCGGCGACGGTTCGAAAAGCACCTCGCGGACTGTGACGGGTGCAGCGCGTACCTCGAGCAACTACGGCTTACGATCGCCGCGAGCGGATTGACTACCCCTGACGAGTTGGCGCCCGAGGTCCTCGATACGCTCACCGATCTCTTTCGAAAGTTTCACGAAGACGAATGACGGGTTCGCCCGATTCTTGAGCCAGTCCTTCGCTCGCGGGCACCCTTTGGTTGGAGCATTCGAAGCCGAAACGGGACTTCTAACGCAGCGCCACCAACGCTTGCCCAAGGACCGCTGGCGTCAGCCTCCCGCTTGCGAAAGAAGACCCTGTATAAGTGACTGGGTGATGATGGTGGGTGTTGGCGGTGCGTCGATGCTAAGGCTTTGGTGGGCAGCGGTGACGGTGAGGCCCACCGTGTCGTTCCCCTGGCCCGAGACCGCGCTTGGCGCCGTGACGTTGATCGATCCTCCGGTGGCGGTGGCGCCAGAAGTCGTGACGTTGAGCGTGTACGTGCCCTGGACTGACTTTGTCGTTATCGTGCTTCCGCTCAGACTCTGCACGGTCGGCAAAACGGCGTTCACGACTGACTGCAGGGTTCCCGTCTGCGAATAGCCGCCGTTGGGCAACGTCGTGTACGGCGTGGCCGCGATGAGTTTGGAGAGGTCGTCGAAGATGGTCCGTGCCGCTGCCGCGTCGTTGGCGGCCTGCGTCGCCTGCGTCGGCGTCGTCGTCGTGGTGACGGAGTCCAAGAGGCTCTTCGGGAGTTCGAACCAGCGCCCGCCCATCAGGAGCTGCAGTGCCGTGACCTCGGTCGCTGGCAACGTGACGCCGGGGACGTTGGCCGCGGCGGAGATGTTGAGCAGTACGTAGAGGTTGGAGTCGATCAGTCGGACGTCGGCCAATGTCTGCGGGCCAGCCTTGACCACAATTTCGGCGTTGGCCGTTCCACCCGACTGCGATAGCGGCGCCGGCGAGGGATTCGAGAAGTTCATATCGATCGACAAGACGCTCAGCGCTGATTGAGCTTGGGCGGTTCCTGGACCGGAGGCGACTCCCGTGAAGTGCAGTTGCAAGTAGGGTGACGCACCCAGTGACGTGACCGCCTGATCGATGGAGGCCTGAGCCCCACAGGACGCCAGTCCCAACGAGGCACCGACCAGACCCACGAGCATCATCTTTCGCACGCTGACCTCCTCGTCATCTCGGCCACTTCGGCGCAACCGACTCGACACTCCAGCCCCGCGGAACTGTTCGATCGTCTTCGATGGATCGGCTCTCACGTGAGAGTACCATCTCCCTCCACTGATGAAGCCGGGGCAGTTGTTCGTCACGGTCACGTGTCGAGGAGCGCCCTCGATCCCGTCGAGTTGTGACCTTCGCCCGCAACCCGGCGTTCGTGCAACGGCTACTCGCCGACTGACGGACGAGACGGGCGGAGCGGAGCCGTCTCGCATCGCAAACGGTCGGTCCGGCGTGGGTCCCGGCGCGACGGTTTCTTCTAAGGTCTCCACATGACCGATCCGCACGAACCAACAGCGCACCTCGCGACGCTGAGCGTCGAGGAAATCACGGGGCGGTTCACGGATGGCTCGCTCACGTCGGTCGATCTCGTCGACAACCTCCTTGAACGCGTCGCGAATCTCGACGTTCTCGGTACCGCCATCGCCCTCAATTCGATCGCCGCGCTGAGTGATGACGCGCGCGACGTGGCCATCGAACGTGACGGCGAACGTTTGAACGGAGTCTCGCGCGGCGCGCTTCACGGCGTGCCGGTATTGATAAAGGACAACATCGAAGCCTTGGGACTTCCCGGCATGGCGGGTTCAACGTCCCTACTCGGTCGAGCAAGTCGTGACGCCACGTTGGTGACGCGACTGCGCGACGCCGGGGCGATCATTCTCGGGAGTACGAATCTGAGCGAGTGGGCGAACATTCGCTCACCACGTTCGACAAGTGGATACTCAGCGACGGGCGGGCTCGTCGCTAACCCGTGGGCCCTCGATCGTTCCGCCGGAGGATCGTCGTCAGGCTCTGGCGCCGCGCTCGCGGCCGGGCTCGCACCACTCGCCGTCGGCACGGAGACGGACGGGTCGATCGTCTGTCCGGCGTCGGTGAATGGGGTCGTTGGTCTCAAACCCACGGTAGGTACCGTGCCCACGAAATATGTAGTGCCAATAAGTTCGAGCCAAGATAGCCCCGGTCCGATGGGACGAAGCGTGAGTGACGTCGCCCTTCTCTACAGTGTTCTCGCGCAAAGTAGCCCGCCACCAGTTGGTGACGCGCCGAGCGTCACGGTGGCGTCGAACTGGCGTACGGGACATCCCCAAACTGACGAGCTCTTCGACGACGTCGTGGAGGCTCTTCGAGTGGACGGCCTCACTGTCGGCGATCGCGATCTCGCGCTTCCCGGAGAGCAAGAAGCTCGTGACGAGGGCGCCGTTCTCTTCGCTGAGCTGTACGACGACTTGAACGCGTACCTCGCCGAGCGACCGGGTAGTGGGGTCACGTCCCTCGAAGACGTGATCGCGTACGAGGACGAGAACCTCGAACGAGAGCAGCGTTACTTCGGGCACGAGAACTTTCTCGCCGCCGTCAAGAGCGGCGGTCGAATGGGACCCGACTACGTCGAAGCCCGACGGAGGAATCTCACGTGGGCGGTCGAGACGTGTCTCACGCCAGGCCTGGACGGCGTCGACGTCGTCATCGCCCCGGCGCTCGGACCGAGCTGGAAGAGCGACCTCTCGGTAGGGGGCCACCCCGGACCGGCGAGTCCCGCCACGATGGCGCCCGCGATCGCCGGTTGGCCCATTCTGTGTCTGCCCTTCGGTCTCATCGAGGGGCTACCGGTTGGGCTTGCGATCATTGGCCGTCCCCACAGTGAGTGGACGATGATCGACGCTGCACGGCGAATCGAAAAGACTATTCATCGTCGGAGTCCGTGGCCCGCTCCTCTTTGGCGGGCGCCGAGTAGGGGTTAACTGGCCCCGGGTCGAAGTCCGCCGCGTTGACGTGGCACCGCTGCGACTCGAGTCATTCCACGTTAATTTGGGGGTTTACTTGGCGCAAGGAGGATTGATGCCCTCCTCAGCGTTCCGCGTCGATGATCGACGAAGCTACGTTTGATGAAGACGTGATTGGAAGTTTGATGAACGCGCTTAACGGTGCCGTCGTCACGAGGGTGGATAACAGGTGTTCGATTTCCAGCCCCAGACCTTCAGCACCGTAGAGGGGACGGCCAGAGGACACTTTGTACCCTGCACGCCTCCCAATCCGTCGTTGTAGACCGTCCAGGTTCTGGTCCCGGCGGCTCTTGTAAACAGGTTGTAGGCGCCGTCATCTTGGGTGCCGACCTGTGCCGCCATCGAAGTACTACTCGGGCGCAGGCCCGCCGCCGCGAAGTACCGGTTCGTCGTTGGATCGTAGGCGTAGTAGGTCGTGCCGGGGTCGAGACCCACGTAGTCCGACGGTGGGAGTTGGTGGTACGCCGCCGCGGCGTCGAGCAGGCTCGATCGAACCGCTGGCGTCACGACGAGATCTCGCGTCACGCTAGCGATGGCGGGCGGCGCGCTCGTCGCGGTCGAGTTCGACGCGGTCGAGGTCGTTGGCGAACCGCACGCCGAGAGCATGAGGGAACCACTAAACAGCACGGGAAGAAAGAGAAGTCTTCGATTCATCAAACAACTCGCTCCGCCGTATTCCACGCCTAAGTGTAAGCACGGTTCTCGGAGTCGCGCGGTCAAACGTGGTGGGCCGGGACGCCGAGCCGTGGCGAGACGCGGAGGCGCTACACGTGGTGGAGTGTCGCCAACTACGTCGAAGTAAAACGCGTGGGCGACCTCGTCGTTATAGTGAAGCCAACTGGGTCCAATCACGAGGGACGATGATGAATTCGACGGAAGTCTGGAGATACATCCACGGTGAGCGTGTCCAAATGGTAGAGACGTGGACCAGTCTTTCTCCTGAACAGTGGGCCACTCCTTCATGGTGTGGGGGCTGGTCGGTCCAAGACGTCGCGGGTCACGTCGTAGCCGCCGCAGAGCAGACACCGCCCAACTTCTTCAAAGATCTGGCAAAGGCCGGATTCAGATTCGACGTTTTCGCCGACCGCGACGCCAAGCGCAACGCCGCCGCTGGTCCCAATGAACTGATTCGCCGTCTTAGCGCTCGAACGACCACGACGAACCGCCCACCCGCTCCTGTCGTGGCGATGCTGGGTGAAATCATCGTGCACGGCGAAGACATTCGTCGACCTCTCGGTATGGCGCGTTCTGCACCAGAGGCAGCGCTCGTCGCGGTGGCCGACAGCTGGAAGAACTCGAATCTTCTCATTGGGGGAAAGCGACGCGTCGCGGGACTTCGCCTGCGAGCAACCGACGGATCGTGGACTCACGGTGACGGACCCGAAGTCTCGGGACCGATGGTTTCGCTGGTCTTGGCCATGGCCGGACGCAAGGGCGCTCTCGCTGATCTATCGGGCGAAGGGGTCGCGACGTTGACCAATCGGCCCTGAGCGAAGTCCATCAACCTCGGGAAGGTGACCAGTTTCAGCCAGGCGTCGTACGACGACTGAGGCGCCACACCATGCGCAGTGCCGTCCACGTTTCGTCGATCGCGCAGACTTTGTTGTCGACCAGCCCAGGCGTCAGCGCGACGTCGCGAACAACGTGATCGGTAAGGTCAGTCGTCACACCGGACGCCCTCTTCGGCCACGCAATCCACAGGGCGCCCGACGGAAAGATCATCTGGCTCATCGCTTCTATCTGTCGTTCGAGAACCGTCGAGCGAGAGAAAAACGCGACGATGACTTCGACACGGCCCGGCGTTCTTCGTCGTACCTCGACACCAGGAGGGATCTCTATCTTGAAGTTTGCCGGGGCGTGGAGGAGTGCCAGTTTCGAATACTCCTTCACACCCAGCTTGAGCGTCAGAGGTGTGTTTGTGTAGTCCGCAACCATCCGTCAGCTCCTCTTCCGATTCGTTACTGCAAACGATCGACGATGTGTGCAGGGCCTACCAGGTCACCAAGATGCTTCCCGCGACTCACGGTGTTTCGCTTACTTTTTCGTGGCGTTTCAGGCTCGAGCTTTCGCCAATGTAACACCGGTAAGCGCGAGGAAGAAATGCTTCTTTTCCCATTCGACGCGTTGTCCATGTCGAGCGACCTCGGTGCGCTAACTGAATTCGTCGTCCACCCTTTCTCGCACTCGGAGTGCGGGTTTCTTGCGGACTTTGGCACCAAGAAGGTTCACGTCTTGAATTTGAAAGACGAAACGGCGCTCCGCAAGAGTGACGTCGAGCAGATGGTTGGTGCGTATGGTGAGTTCGCAAGAGACGGGTATTCTCGCTGTAGCAAGGTAAGAGCGTATGACGAATCGAGACAACATGACCAAGCGACCTCAAAGAATCTCGTACTTTCCCCTCGTGGAAATGGACAGCCAGATGATGGCGGTCATGAATCGATGCGCGGCCGAGGGGACACCTCGACCGGAGAGTTCGGCCGTCCGAGCACATTCGCAGGCCGCCTTCTGGGCCTTCGACCACGCTTGGGATCGGCTCTTTCGAAATGGCGTGGTGGAGCACTCGATCAAAGAACTCTGCCGCGTCTACGTTTCTCGTTCGGTGAAGTGTGAGTACTGCGGAAATCAGCGAAGCGAAGCGGCGCAACTCGCCGGCGTCTCCGAAGGAAAACTCGACGGGCTCCTCAACTTCGAGACGTCGAGTACCTACTCGGAGCGAGAACGAGCCGCCCTCTCGTACGCGGAGGCCATCACGTGGCGTCTCGACCCCGACGAGAGTTTCTGGGAGCGACTGCACTCGCACTTTTCTGAGGAGGAGTTGGTCGAACTCGCGTGCTTCATCTCCTTGACCATGGGTCAGCAGAGTTGGATACGACTGCTCAACATCGACCACCATCAGGTGATGGCGGGTAGCGCGGCCTCAATGGCGCCCGGCTTCGAAGACAAGGACGCGCTGGACGCGTCAAAGCAGAGCTCGGAGTACTGGGGCGCCTCGAAGCGTTCATGACGCCGAGTCTTTTGAGAGCGACGTTGCCCCCCTGTCGCGAAGGGAAGACTCGCCGACTGAGGCGTTCGATTCCGATTGAATGAAACTCAGTGGCCCGGACCGTTGCCGTTGCCGTTCCCGTTCCCGTTCCCGTTCCCGTTACCGTTGGGCGGCGCAGGAGCAGTCGTCGTCGTGGTCGTCGTGCTCGGGGCGCTGACGCCGAGCGCGGCGGCGAGGTTTGCAACATCGTGCAGGAGTGTCGATCCTTCACTCGCGCTGATGAATCCGCTCTGGGTGCCGTTGACCACGGTCGTCGCCGCTTGTTGAAGGTCGTTCGCGGCCTGATTCAAGTTTCCCGACGCGGCGTCGATGAGAGCCTGCTCGGCCTGTTGGGAGATTGTTTGTCCCGAGGCCGCGTCCACGTTCCCAGTCGACTGGCCCGTCGCCAACGCGCTCACCAGGCGCGCCAGCGCGTTAGGACTCGAAGGAACCGTCGTCGTCGTCGTGGTCGTTGTGGTGGCCGGTGGTTTGGTCGTCGTGGGATCAGTGGTCGGCGGCGCGTGACCTGAGGGGATCGCCGCGTACCAGAAGATGAGACCGAGGCACAGTGCGGCAACCGCAATGGCGCCGTACGGCACGAGCCAACGGGGCCGAGCTCGGTGAACCGCGGCGGCGTGGCGAGCGCGCGCCGTGACGACGGTGTCGTCGCCCGCGACGGCGACCGGCACGACCAACCCGGGCATGCGTGCCGTGAGGTCGTTTGGCGCGTCGGACGTGAGCCGTTCGGTCACGTCGGCGTCTAATGGCAGCCACGGCGTGTCGTACGCCGACGTCGCGAGAAAGGCAGCGACCTGGGCACCGCTCAAACGTTGGTCGGCCCGGGTGACGAGCATGCCGCTAAAGAGGAGTGTCCACGGCACGGGTAGGTCCGTCGGGAGAGGCACGGGTCCGGCCAGGCGTCGCGCGACGATCTCGCTCGGCGAGCCTTCGTAGACGCGCCGACCGGTCAAGCACTCGAGTAAGACGATGCCGAGGGACCAGATGTCAGCGCTCGGTCCAACTTGATGACCCTCCAACTGCTCGGGTGCCATGTAGACGACGGTTCCGAGTGTGGTCCCCGCCGCCGTCATCGTCGTCGCGTCGTGGAGCTGCGCGATGCCGAAGTCCCCGATCCACGCCTCACCCTCGGCCGACTGCAGGATGTTGGACGGCTTCACGTCGCGGTGCACGATGCCCCGAGCGTGCACGTAGGCCAGGGCGTCGGCCAGTCTCGCGCCCAGTCTCGCTGTAGCTGGCGCGCCGAGTGGCCCCTTACGCAACGTTTCGGCGAGCGTGGGGCCGTCGATGAACTCCATCACGAGGTACGCGTCATCACCGGTGAGACCAGTGTCGAGAAGTTGGATGAGCCCCGGGTGTTCGAAACTTTCGAGGGCCCGAGCCTCTTGCGTCAGGCGGCGAACGAACTCCGGGTCGCCCGACCGGACGATCTTCACTGCGACGGTGCCACCGCTGTGGTCATCAATCGCCTCGTAGACGTCGGACATGCCCCCTCGACCGAGCAAACGGACGAGGTGGTATCGGCCTCCGAGGACGTCAGCGACTGAAGTCATAGGTGTACGCCAAGGTAATCAAGCGTAATCCGGGCGGGATTTACGTCGTCAAACCTAGGCAGGGATTGAATTCTAAGTCGGACCCCGTTGTTGGCGGACCGCGACAACGTGTTGTGACGAACTTCGCGGAAGGCGACATTGAGTTGTTGGTGGTTCCGCTCAGGATTGGTCACTTTCAACGACCAGCCTGGAAAAGGTGTTCGGTTGGCGGGTCCGGCGTCGATTGGTCGCGAAAGGTGAGACATTGATGACGTTCGCCGTGGCCTAGCCGGGAGATCGCGCGGATCGACCAAAACACCGCCGCGTTGCCAATACTTTGGCAAGTTATCGTTAAGCGCGCGGGTGCGCAGCATCACAAGGTAGGAGACTGACGATCGTGACTTCAAATGAGACGCCGCCCGCCGCGGACATGCCGTCGGCCCAACAACTGCCGCCGCGGTCGCGCGGACCGGGACCGGCCCTGATCGTGTTCATGAGCGCCTTGGTTGTCGCCGCGGGTGTCTTCGCCTTCGTCGCCTATCGGTACCATGATCAAAAGAGCCCGTTGATCCGCGTGTCGGGGATCCCGGCCAGCGTCTCAACGCCGCAAGCAAACCTCATGGGACTTACGCCGGTGCCGGCGAAGACGGCACCCAACTTTCGACTCACTGACCAGTACGGTCACACGCTCTCCCTCAACAGTTTCCGAGGTCGCGCCGTGGTGCTCGAGTTCATGGACACCCACTGCATCGACATCTGCCCGATCGTCTCCCAAGAGTTCGTTGACGCGTACCACGACCTCGGATCGGCGGCGTCGCATGTCGTGTTCCTGGCCGTCAACGTGAATCGCTATCACGCGAGGGTCGCCGACGTGGCGAACTTCTCGAAGGAGCATCGGCTGAACTCGATCCCGTCGTGGCATTTCTTCACGGGTTCGTTCGCCGACCTTCAGGCCGTTTGGAAGAGCTACGGCATCGTCGTTGACGCCCCCAGCCCGACGGCCGACGTGATTCACTCGTCCTTCATCTTCTTCATTGGACCCAATGGAAAAGAGAGCTACCTCGCTAATCCGACCGATGATCACACCTCCAAGGGCATTGCCTTCCTGCCGAGCGGGCAGTTGACGTCGTGGGGCCACGGCATCGCCACCGTCGCGGGCTCACTCACGAAGTAGGGACGTGTTTTTGGGCCACGGGAGGTTCATGGTTCTCACTTCTGCGCGCGCCGACCCACGTGAACGCCTGTTCGGTGCCGCTCGGTGTCAGGTGGGTTTCATGGGCACTCGTCACCAACTCGAACGTGGGGCCCAGGGCGTCGATGAGTTCATGAACGCCGTATCGTCGCACCGGTAGTCCGCTGCAGTACTGCGGTCCATCCGTGGCGAACGTCGCCACGATGACGACACCGTGGGGTGCGAGCGTGCGCAGAAGGAGCGACTGGTAGACGTCGATCTCTCTTTCGCTCAGGAAGTGAAAGACCGCACGGTCATGCCAAACGTCGTAGAGCCGCTCACTCTTCCATGTCAACAGGTCCTGGACCAGCCACGTGACGCGCCGGCCGGAGCCGACTCGTCGACGCGCGGTCGCGATCGCTTCGCTCGAGACGTCGAGAACCGTGACGTCGGAGAAGTTCCTCGCGAGCAAATGGTCGACGAGATTGGACTCACCGCCTCCTACGTCGATGGTCGCGTCGTCGGGGCCAACGCCGAGTTCGTCAAGCAACTTGAGCGTGAGCACGGGCTCGCTCTGGTACCAGCTCCGGGTTTTTTCGTCCCCACCGAGGTGAACGGCGTTCCAATGGCCCTCTCTCCAAGGGGTAGATGCGACACTGTCGTCCATCCCAGAGATGGTACCGACGCCATCGTTCGTCCTCGGAGGGTAGGGACCCGCACACTGGTGACGCGTACTGCCGATGTGGGAGAGAGGCACGTTCTCGGTGCACCGTCCGATTCGAACTCTCTTTCGTTGGCCACGCCGTGGACCGGTTTTACCCTGATGGGACGAGGTGAGTACGTTAGAACCATGCAAATAGAACTGGTGACACTCGTCGTCCGTGACTATGACGAGGCCATTGACTTCTTCGTCAACATTCTCGGGTTCTCGTTGACCGAGGACTCTCCCTCGCTGACCAACGCCGGTGAGGCGAAGCGTTGGGTTGTCGTTCGCCCTCCGAACGGTGAGACGGGGCTAGTGCTAGCCCAGGCTGACGGGGAGGAACAACTCGGTGTTATCGGAAATCAAACCGGCGGTCGAGTGGGGTTCTTCTTGCGGGTTGACGACTTCTCGGTCACGTTCGATCGCCTGAGGGGCGCGGGCGTTGAGTTCCTCTCGTCGCCGCGCGACGAGCCTTACGGAAAAGTGGTGGTCTTTCGTGACCTGTTCGGTAACCGATGGGACCTACTAGGTCCGAAACCCGCGCTCTTCGTTGACGCGCCTTCGCTACATTAGTCAGAACTCTCGTGTTGAGTACCCGGCTGCTAATGGTCGCTCGCGACACCGAGCCAGGACCCCGAGGTCGTACAACTAGAACGGGTGGTAACGAGAATCGACGGGAACGCGCGTGAATACGTATAGAGGCGAACTCTGCCTCACCGACGACGCGACGAAACTCTCGTCCGAGTCAGTTGCCGGGTGGCTCATGAACGATGCCTACTGGGCCGTCGGTCGGAGCCGGAAGGCTGTTGAAGATTCGATAGAGCACTCGTATCTCTACGGCGTCATTGACGGCGACGGGAGAACGGTGGCTTGCGCCCGAGTGGTGACCGACAACGCCGTCTTCGCGTGGATATGCGACGTGTACGTCGAACAGCGCCACCGAGGCCAAGGCATCGCGACGTGGATGGTTGGCGAAGTCGTCAACTTCTGGGCGGAGGCCGGCGTCGTGCGATTCCTGATCGCTACCAGAGACGCGCACCAGCTTTACGCGAGGATTGGCTTTATCCCCGTTGCCAATCCAGACCGGTACATGGAGATCGACCGACGCACAAAGACGTAGTTTTTGCG
>Ga0307372_10004461_pt1 | contig 21554 bp, 19 predicted proteins | sample OX1MG_FD_202533 | JGI IMG/M metagenome (GOLD analysis project Ga0307372, IMG submission 202533) | Soil microbial communities from Risofladan, Vaasa, Finland - OX-1 | ecosystem: Environmental > Terrestrial > Soil > Coastal area > Acid sulfate soil | place: Finland: Risofladan, Vaasa | collected...
CACCATCGCACATCCTCCGTGAGTCACAAGAACATCACCACACGGAGGTTGGTTCTACAGAATCAGAGCGCCGAGCGCAACCTACCTATCTTACCCAGCTACCCCAGAGTGCGCGCTGGCCCTGGGGTCGATCGTAACCGATGGTCATGATGACGTCTCCTTGAGTTTCCGGTAGCGCCGGATCAATGTGTTGGTCGAGGTATCGTGTTTGAATTGAGTCTCTTCATCGCTCTCGACTTCGGGGATGATGCGCTGAGCCAGCACCTTCCCCAGCTCGACCCCCCATTGGTCGAATGAATCAATGCCCCAGATGGTCCCTTGGGTGAAGACGCTCTGCTCGTACAGCGCGACGAGCTTGCCCAGCGCCGCCGGCGTCAGCCGTTCCAGGAGAAGCGTGTTGGAGGGACGGTTGCCCTCGAAGACGCGGTGCGGCGCCAGCCAGGCCGGCGTCCCCTCGGCTTGGACCTGCTGCGTCGTTTTGCCGAAGGCCAGCGCTTCCGCCTGGGCGAAAACGTTGGCCATGAGCAAGTCGTGATGGCGGCCAAGGGGGTTGAGCGGCTGGGCAAACGCGATGAAGTCGCAGGGGATGAGCTTGGTTCCCTGATGAATCAGTTGGTAGAAGGAATGTTGCCCGTTGGTGCCCGGCTCGCCCCAGTAGATCGGCCCGGTCTGGTAGGCGATTTCAACCCCATCAAGCGTGACGTGCTTGCCATTGCTCTCCATCGTCAACTGCTGGAGGTAGGCCGGGAAGCGTTTGAGGTATTGCTCGTAGGGCAACACCGCGACGGTCTGGGCACCGAAGAAGTTGTTGTACCAAACGGCCAGCAGGCCCATGAGCACCGGCAGGTTTCGCTCGAATGGGGAGGTGCGGAAATGCTCGTCCATCTGGTGGAAGCCGTCGAGCATGTCGCGGAAATGCTCGGGGCCGACGGCGAGCATCGTCGAGAGACCGATCGCCGAGTCCATCGAGTAGCGGCCGCCGACCCAATCCCAGAACTCGAACATGTTGGCCGTGTCGATGCCGAACTTCGCCACCTCGCCGGCGTTGGTCGAGACGGCGACGAAATGCCTGGCGACGGCGACGTCTTGTTTGAGGGCCTTGAGGGCCCAGTCGCGCGCCGTGCGCGCGTTGGTCATCGTCTCAAGAGTCGTGAACGTCTTCGACGAAACGATGAACAGCGTCTCCGCGGCGTCGAGGTCGCGCGTGGCCTCGGCGAAGTCGGTGCCGTCGATGTTGGAGACGAAGCGGAAAGTCATGTCGCGGCGGCTGTAGTGCCGCAGCGCCTCGTAGGCCATCACCGGCCCGAGATCCGATCCGCCGATACCGATATTGACGACGTTTCGGATCGGCTTGCCGGTGTGGCCCTTCCACTGGCCGTCGCGCACCCGGTTGCAAAAATCGGCCATTTTGTCGAGCACGGCGTGGACCTTCGGCACCACGTCCTCGCCGTCCACGACGATGGATTGCCCTTTGGGGTCGCGTAAGGCGACGTGCAGAACGGCCCGCTTCTCCGTGACGTTGATCTTCTCGCCTCGAAACATGGCATCGATACGGGACCGCAGGCCGCATTCCTCGGCCAGTCGCAAGAGGAGTCGGAGCGTCTCGTCCGTGATGCGGTTTTTCGAGTAATCGAAGTAGATGCCGACGGCTTCGACCGTCATGCGATGCCCGCGCTGGGGATCGTTCGCGAAGAGGTCCCGGAGGTGCGACTCTCCGACCTTCGAGTGATGGGCCTCGAGGGCCTTCCATGCCGCCCGTTGAGCAAGAGGGATACCGGCTGTCATGCCCGTCTTCTCAAGGTTCGTCTTCCCGCCGGTGCTTGTTTGCTTTTTGGCTGCCGCCGGGAGCTTGGGGGAGCAGCGGCCATTCGGTTCGGCGATCTCCTCCCATAAGCGAAATCCTCCGGTGAACGCGTTCTCGTTTTCGCACTCTCGGCAACCGGGGGGAAGCTCTTTGAGCTTGTGGACGTTGCCTCCGCCGAGGACCACATCGTCGGGCTCGAGCGCGGCGACCAGGCGTGCGACAACGTCGTCGACGTAATGCCGCCATTTCTTGCTCCCTACTCGCTTCAACCCTCGAATCCCAACGTAGTCCTCGTAGGTGCGTTTTCTGTACGGAAGATGGCCCAACTCCATCGGCTCGACGATGCCATCCACGATCATGGCGGAGCCGAGGCCGGTGCCCAGTCCCAGGAAAAGCATCTTCCCCCGCTGATAGCTCCCCAGAGCTTGCATGGCCGCGTCGTTGATGAGTTTGACAGGGCACCCGAAGGCGGCCGCGAAGTCGAAACCAACCCACCCCGATCCGAGATGACGCGGTTCCGATACCGGCTTACCGCGGAGAACCGTACCGGGATAGCCGATCGACACCACGTCGTATTTCCAGCCCTCGGCAGCCTTGCGGACCCCCGCGATCATCTCTTTGGCCGTCATGGAAGGCCCGGAGGCGATCTCACGCCGAGTTTCCTGGCCTGTGGCCAGAATCTTGACGTGGTTCCCGCCCACATCGACGACCAGGACTTGCATAAAAACGCTCCTATAACCTCATTGTGCTTGCGTTCATTGGTGGGCCGGCGCCCGCTCCGCGGGCTTGTCCCACCCTACAATGCTCGCCTGGCCGGCCGCGAGCAAGGCCGCCAGGTCGTACTGGAGCAGGTCGCCGATGCTCTCGATGGTGATGTCCGCGGGCGGATACGTGGCCAGCGCCTTCGGGTCATGGGCGTAGTGCCCCTGGCGCGGAAAAACCGTGGTCAAGCGCGAGCCCCAGACGTTCTTCACCGCGGTCAGGACGCGCAGCTTGTCGTCCACCAAAACGTAATGACGTGCCGGGTAATGCTTCTCGACGTCGTCCAGTTCCCGCTCCTTGTGGATGTAGATGAGCACCCGGTCCTCAACCGCCTCGAACAGCCCGGAACGCTCGATCTTGCGCGGCTGGAAGATCACGTCGCCGTCGGACAGGATCACCGTCGGCCCCCAGGCGCCGAGGCGCTCGATCACGTCCAGAGAGCATGGGAACAGGAGATTGGCAAACGGGTAATCCAACAGGTAAAAGGAGATCTGCACGAAGTGCGGGTCGCGCGGGTTCTCGATCCGATAACGCTGCAGCGCGCCGAGGTAATCCGCGTAGCCGAGTTCAGCGCGCAGCTTTTCGAAGATCGCCCAGTAACGCTCCTGGCGCTCGGCGCCGAACGCTTGTACAAGATGGCGCTTCAGGTCGGCTCCGAGCCGATCGTTGTCGAGGAGCGTGTTATCGACGTCGAGCAGGAAGACGACGGGAGCAAGTTGCGTCATGCCGGCGCCTCCTTGGGCTTGGGGTCGTGCCAGCCTCCTGCGGGCGTGAGTCGCTGATCGACCTCGGGCGGTCCCCAGGTGTTGGGCTCGTACTCGATGGGCGGGGCCGTGTTCCTGAGGATCGGGTCCACGACGCGCCAGGCCGCCTCGACCGCGTCCTCGCGCGCGAAGAGGGTCGCGTCGCCGTTGGCCGCATCGCCCAAGAGGCGCTCGTAAGGCTGCATTTCGTCGGGCGGCTGGTGGTGGGCGACCAACTCGATCCTTTCGCCCGCCATGCGCTCCCCCGGCACCTTGACCTTGGTGCCCAGCGCGAGCACCACCTCGGGACTGACGCGGAAGCGGCAGTAGCAGTCCAGCGGCTGCGCGGCTTCGTCCAGCACGGGCCGCGGCGGACGCTTGAACCGGACCAGCACTTCCGTCGCGGTGACGGGCAGGCACTTGCCCACGCGCACGTAAAACGGCACACCATTCCAACGTTCGTTGTCGATGTGAAAACAGAGCGCCGCGAACGTCTCGACCCGCGAATCCGCGGCCACGCCGGGCTCGCTCCGGTAACCGCGGAACTGGCCGCGCACGGCATCCGCGGGGTCGAGCGTCCGCACCTTCTCGAGCAGCCGGCTGCGCGCGTCGCGCCGGGCTTCATGGCTATTGGCGGCCGGGCATTCCATGGCCAGGCACGCGATGACTTCGAGCATATGGTTCTGTACCACGTCGCGGATCGCCCCCGCATCTTCATAGAACTTGCCGCGGCCCGCCACGCCGAAGCTCTCGGCCATGGTGATCTGCACGCTCTCGATGTGTTGGCGGTCCCAGCAGGCTTCGATCAGCGGGTTGGCGAAGCGGAAGTAGATCATGTTCTGGACCGGCTCCTTGCCGAGGTAGTGGTCGATGCGGAAGATGGCTTGCTCGGGAAAGAAGCGGTGCAGCGTGCCGTTGAGTTCGCGGGCCGAGGCGAGGTCGCGGCCGAACGGTTTCTCCACCACCACGCGAGCGTCCTTGACGCACTCCGACTTCGCCAGGCCTTCCGCGACGGTGGCGAACAGTTTGGGCGGGATGGCAAGGTAGTACAGCGGCCGCTTGGCGCCGCCGAGGACCTTGCGCAGATTCGCGAACGTCGCCGAGTCGCCATAATCGCCGTCGATGTAAGCCAACAGGGAGTAAAGCTTCGCGTACGCCGCCGTGTCGAGGTGCCCGTGCTTCTCGATGCTGTCTTTGGCCCGCGCCTTGAATTGGTCCAAATTCCATTTGGAATTAGCCACGCCGATCACGGGCATGTCGAGGTGGCCGCGCAGGATCAGCGCCTGCAGGGCCGGGAAGATCTGCTTGTACGCCAGGTCGCCGGTGGCGCCGAAGAAAACGAGGGCGTCTGAGCGGGAAGCGGTCATCACACGCCCCCCTTCGGATCGGCGGACTTTTCCTCATGGCCGCCGAACTGGTAACGAAGGGCCGACAGCACCCGGTCGCCGAATTCGGCCTCGCCACGCGAGCTAAAGCGGTCGTACAGCGCCGCGCTGAGGACCGGGGCCGGGACCGATTCGTCGATGGCCGCCGCGATCGTCCAGCGCCCTTCGCCCGAGTCCGACACCCGGCCGGTGAACTTCGCCAGGTCGGGGCTCTTGAGCAACGCGATCGCGGCCAGGTCGAGGAGCCAAGACGCGATCACGCTGCCTCGGCGCCAGACCTCGGCGATGTCGGCCAGGTTCAGGTCGTAGGGGTAGTGCTCGGGATGGCGCAGCGGCGTGGTTTCGGCATCAACGGCGCGCTTCTGTTTGCCGGCGTTTGCGTGGCTCAGGATGTTCAGCCCCTCCGCGTAGGAGGCCATCATGCCGTACTCGATGCCGTTGTGGACCATCTTGACGAAGTGGCCCGCCCCGCTCGGCCCGCAGTGCAGGTAGCCGTGCTCCGCGGTGCCGCCCACCTTCTCTCGACCGGGCGTGCGTGGCGCCGCCTCGACAGGCGGCGCGAGGGCGGCGAAGACGGGGTCGAGGCGCTGGACGACGGCCGCGTCTCCTCCGATCATCAGGCAGTAGCCGCGCTCCGCCCCCCAGACTCCGCCGCTGGTCCCGACGTCCACATAGTGGATGCCCTTTGGTTTCAGTTCGGCGGCGCGGCTGATGTCGTCGTGGTAGTAGGAGTTGCCGCCGTCGATGACAACGTCGTCGCGTTCGAGAAGCGGGACGAGGGCCTTCAGCGTTGGATCGACCGCCGCCGCCGGCACCATCATCCAGACCGCGCGCGGCTTGCTCAACTTTTGCGCGAATTCCTCAAGCGACGTCGCTCCGAGCGCCTTCCCATTGGCGAGTGCCTGCACGGCTTGCGGATGGATATCGTAAACGACGCACTGGTGACCGGCCTTCAGGAGGCGGCGCACCATATTGGTTCCCATCCGGCCAAGTCCGATCATGCCAATTTCCATTTGGTTTTCCTTTCTTGATGGTTCACGAGCGCGAGAATGAGGCATTCCCGGTGGCTTGGGCAGAGACCGTGGGGCATCGCCGAGGCTCTGCCACCAGCCACCACTTCTCTCCTGCCAAAAGCACGTAGGGTGGGACAAGACCGCGGAGCGGGCGCCGACCCACCAGCGCCGACCCATGGTGGGCCGATAGACGCGCCGCGCGGGCGCTCATCTGCGCCAGCTTGTTGCACCCTACGATTACGAATTGGGAAAAAAATGATCTCATGGGCGGCCGTTCGGATTGCGGGAAGACACGGTGTCATACCTCCAGCGCCGCCACTTTAGCCAGGCGCCGCCGGTGTCGCTCGGCGCCGCTGAAGCGGGCGGCCAGGAAGGTTTGGGCCAATTCCCGGGCCAAGGCGGCGCCCACGATGCCGCTGCCCAGGCAAAGCACGTTCATGTCGTCATCCTCCACCCCTTGATGGGCTGAGAAATGGTCGTGGCACAGCCCCGCTCTCGCGCCGTGGATCTTGTTGGCCGCCACACAGGCCCCCACGCCGCTCCCGCACATGGCTATGCCGCGCCGCACTTCTCCGCCGGCCACGGCCTTCGCCAAGGGCGCGACATAATCGGGATAGTCATCTCCGGCGGTCAAAGCGTGCGCGCCAAAGTCCGTCAATTCGTACCCCGCCGCCTTCAAGGAAGCCGCCAATTGCTCTTTAAGAGCAAATGCCTCGTGGTCCGCCGCGATTCCGACTCGCATTACCGCTCCTTCGCTGGTGTGTTCGCGCATTGGCGCAAGAGTTTGATCGCTTCGGCCACCTCATCGCGCGAATTAAAGACCGCTGACCCGGCGACGAGCACATTCGCCCCCGCTCGCACCGCGCAAGGGGCGGTCTCGCGGCGGATACCGCCATCCACCTCCAGTTCGATGTTGAATTGGGCCTTCTCGATCATCTGTCGCATGGCCGCGATTTTCCGCGGCATGGTGGCGATGAACGATTGCCCGCCGTTGCCGGGATTGACCGTCATCACCAAGACCAGATCGACAAACGGCAGAATTTCTTCCAAGGTCCCGATGGGCGTCGCCGGATTGATCGCGACGCCAGCGCGCTTGTTCAGCCCCTTGATTTGCTCGACCACGCGCTGCAAATGCACACAAGCCTCCTGGTGCACCGTAATCAGGTCGGCGCCGGCCTTCGCAAACTCACCAATGAATCGCTCCGGCGACTCAATCATCAAATGCGCCTCGAACGGCAACTGAGTACAGGGTCGGATCGCCTCGACGACGAGGGGACCGATCGTCATGCTGGGGACGAAATGGCCATCCATCACATCGATGTGAATGGTATCCGCGCCCGCGGAATCGGCTTCCTTGACCTGTTGCCCGAGCCGCGCGAAATCCGCGGAAAGAATCGAAGCCGCGATTTTGACGCCTCTGTTCGATGATGGCGTTGGTTCTCTCATGCTGAATGAAATTCGACCGTTAGTAACGAGGGAACTCTTCGGAACGGAGATCGTCGTCATCGAAACCCCTACACGCCCGCAATTTACGTGCCGCGGTCAATCTATACTTCACGCGGTCGAGAATGGGACATTGACGGTGGCTGGGGCAGAGCCCGTGGGGCAGGTTTCCAACCTGCCATAGCGAGGTGTATGGCAGGTTGGAAACCTGCCCCACGAGCCGGGGCATCGCTTAGGCTCTGCCACCAGCCACCAATTTCTCATGACATATCGTCTCATTGCCGGCCGCGTAAAGATGGTCAGATGTTGGCCAATTCTCCGAAATACTCGTGGTCCTCGTTGTAGCCGCCTTCGCCCTGGTTGATCGTTTTGACGTCGGCGACGAACTCGATCGACTGGATCCATTTGACCATCTTGAAACCAAGCTGATTTTCGACGCGCAACCGCAGCGGAGCGCCGTGCAGGTGGCTCAGCGGCCCGTAGTTCATCTCGTAGGCCAGCAGGGTTTGCGAGTGCAGGGCGTTCTCGATGGAGAGGCTGTCGTAAAACTGGCCGCCCTCGCCTCCTTCGCCAAAGGAATAGAAGACGACCGTCCGCGCGCCCGGCTTGGGAATCGCCAGCTTGACCAGTTCCGCCAGCGGCAGCCCGCCCCACTCGGCAATACCCGACCAACCCTGAATACAATGGTGCAGCGTGATCTGCGTCTTCATTTCCATCGTCCGGAGGTCGTCCAGCGACAACTCGAGAGGGCGCTCGACCAGGCCATGCACTTTGAGCCGGTAGTCCTTGAAATCGCCCTCGGCCAGCGCTTTCCACTCGTCGCAGGTTGGAACTTTACCGTTGACCCAGAAAAAGGGCGAAATATCCTCGCCGCCAAACTCGGCCTGAGGCGCGGCGCGGTCGAGCAGGCGCCCCATGACCGGGCTGACGATCGCCCCGGCGACGTGCTGCACCATTCTGGGGCGCTTCCAGGCCGCCCAATTGGCGAAGACATTGAGCATCACGACCACGCCGATCCCCAAGAATCCCAGGTACAGACCGGTTCGATTGGCCTCGTCGTTGCCCAGCACGATGTGGTTCATGTTCCGGGCAAACCCGGTGAGCACGACCATGCTTACGTGAGTGAGAATGAAGCCAAGAAACGCGCACATGATCAGGAAGTGGATCGACCGGCCAACCTGCCGATTGGCGGGCAACTTTGAATACCACTTGAAGCGGGAGGTGAGGGCCGGCGACATCGAAGGCCCGGTTACGATCGCCAAAGGAGCCAGCCCGAACACGGCCCCGAAATAGGCCAACTGCTGCAACGCGTTGTAGCGGTAGAAGCCGTCCGGTTCCGGCGGCAGGTGGAAGGTGGCATAGTGGACGAAGACGGCCCAGGCGTCGGGCAAGATTTGCCAGGAGGTCGGCACCAGACGCTTCCACTGAGGGGTGCAGAACAGCAGGATCGCGAAGACCACTCCGTTGGCCACCCAGAACAACACGCTGGCGAAATGCCAGTGCCGCGCCATGCCCGCCGTGTGCCGATAGCCGGGCAGCCCGATCCAGGGCGAGAGATAGCGGGCATCGTCCTTGGCCGTCCAGACGCGGTCTTTCGGCACCACCACCGGCGTGAGCCGCAGCCATTCGGTGCCCGGAGTACAATGGACGTTCCAGTACAGCCGAGGGTGGTCCATGAGGATCTGCAGTCCGCTGCGGATGAGCAAGACCATGAACAAGAAGTTGACGTAGTGAGTGAGGCGCAGCCACGCCGGGAAACCGTGAGCCTCGACGGCCGTTTCGGGGGTTATCGAGGTGCTGTCCGGCGGCGCCGGGAGCCCCATCGCGCCCCACTGAATGTAAGCGGCGGCGACCAACAAGAGCATCGGCGAGACGAGCAGCAGGAATGTCTTGAATCGAATGCGGATGATCATTTCCCCTGGAGATTCACGCTCGTTTCTACACACGCGGGCTCCCGAGATTTACCCGCTTTCGTCCGAGTCGCCCCGCCGGCTGCCGCCGGCAGCCGGCGGGGCGACTCGGACAAGGGCAATACGGCCGATCTCGATCTAGAGACCAACGTGAAACTCCAGGGGACAAGCCCCTGGCCTCTTGCGAAGAAACCCGTGGTTACCCAATCCCAGTCCACATCCTTCATCCTTTACGCTTTACTCTTCGTTCCGCGGCGTTCGAGGAGCCTCTTCAGGACCAGCGCCTCGTTGTGCTCCTCGTCCCGCGCGCCGTACACCAGCGTGACGACGTGTTCGTTGCTCTTTTCCTTCAGCAACTTGAGGTCGTCCTTCTTCTCTCGGAGCTCCTTCGGGTAGCGGACCTGGAACTGCCTCCATTTGGCCGGGTCGTGGCCGAACCACTTGCGCAGCTCCGTACTCGGGGCCACGTCCTTCAGCCACAGCTTCACCGCCGCGCGCTCTTTGGTCAAACCGCGCGGCCACAGCCGATCGACGAGGATTCGCATGCCGTCGTTTCGGGAAGGCTTTTCGTAAACTCGCTTCAGTGCGATCACTCGTCGACCTCCGCATGGAAGCCGGCCGCGTGGAGCGCCTCGACGAGCGCGACGGCACTGAAGTCGCCGGTAACTTCAAAGCTGGTCTCTTGAGGCGTGGCCGTGTCGCCGGTAACACCGTCCACGCTCTGGATCGCCTTCTGAATGGCCTCGCAGCACCGCTGACAACAGTTGTGGATGCCGGAGAGCTTCAAACTCTTGACCTTGCCCACCGGGACGCTACTCTCGACCACCTTGGCCTCGGTTCGTGTCACCATTCCCATGTTCTTCCTCCCATTTCCATTGGTATTTCTCGATCACAAACGGCAATTCCGACTCGCATTATGGCTCGCCCTTGTTTCCCTTCTCCAGAAGTTCGCGAACCCGTTGGCACACGTTCTCCACGGTGAAGCCGTACTCGCTCATCACGACCTCGCCCGGCGCCGAGGCGCCAAAGCGATCGACGCCAATGACCGCCATGGGCGGACCAACGTAAGAACTCCAGCCGAGGGTCACGCCGGCTTCGATCGCGAGTGTGGGAATTCCCGGTGGCAGCACTTCCTTCCGATACACTTCCGGTTGCGTCTTGAACACACTCCAGCACGGCAAGCTCACGACCCTAGCCCGCACGCCTTCGCAGGCCAACCGGTCGCGGGAGTTCAAGGCCAGGTGTACCTCGGAACCGGTCGCGATCAGCACGACGTCGGGCGGCGCGCCTTCGCCGGCATCGGCGAGGACGTAGCCGCCGCGTGGCACCCCAAGCGGGATGGCGGGATAGCGAGCCAGGTCGAGCACCGGGAGCTTCTGCCGGGTCAACGCCAAGGCGGTTGGGCGGTCCCCGCACTCGATGGCAAGCCGCCAGGCGGCGGCGGTTTCGTTGGCATCCGCCGGCCGGACGACGGTCAGGCCGGGCACGGAGCGTAAGCCCAGCAACTGCTCCACCGGCTGGTGGGTCGGGCCATCTTCTCCCATGGCGATGCTGTCATGGGTGAAGACATAGATCACCGGTAGGCCGTTCATGGCCGCGAGGCGCATCGGCGGCCGCATGTAGTCGCTGAAGATCAAGAACGTGGCGCCATACGGAATGAACCCCCGGTGCAACGCCATACCGTTGAGGATGGCGCCCATGGCATGTTCCCGAACTCCAAAGCGCAGGTTTCGACCGGCCCTGCTGTCGGGCTCGAAGTTGTCGCTGCCTTCGATGAGCGTGTGCGTGCTGGGGGCAAGGTCGGCATCGCCGCCCATCAGCTCGGGCAGGCGCCGCGCCAGGGCGTTGATCACTTTGCCGGAAGCGACTCGGGTGGCCAGGGCACCGTCGTCCGAACGGAAGGCGGGCAGGTCACGATCCCAACCCTCCGGAAGCCGTCGTTGAATGACCCGCTGGAACTCCGCGGCCAGGTCGGGATGGTCGGCCGCGTAGGCCTGGAATTGCGTTTCCCACTCCGCCTGCCGCACCGCTCCCCGATCCGCGAAGTCGTGGAAGTGCTCGAGCGCTTCCCGGGGGACGTGAAACGAGGGCTCTACCGGCCAGCCCAGTCGTTCTTTGGTCAGGCGCACTTCTTCCACGCCCAGGGGTTCGCCATGGGCCTTCGACGAGTCGTGCTTGTGGGGGCTTCCAAAGCCGATGTGCGTGTGAACGTCGATGAACGAAGGGCGGTTTTCCTCCGCCCGCGCGGCCTCGATGGCCGCGGTGACGGCGGCGACGTCGTTGCCATCCACGACCCGCTGCGTGTGCCATCCATAGGCCGCGAAGCGGGCCATACGGTCCTCGGTGAAGATCAACTCGGTGCTGCCCGAGAGGGATACGAGATTGTCAGCATAGAGCGCGATGAGCTTGCCCAGCCGCAGGTGGCCCGCCAGGGAAGCGGCCTCCGAGGCGACACCTTCCATCAGGTCGCCGTCGCTGACGAGGACGTAGGTGTGGTGGTCCACGACGGCATGACCTGGCTGGTTGAAGTGGGCCGCCAGCGCCATTTCGGCGATGGCCATGCCGACGGCATTGCCGACGCCCTGCCCCAGGGGCCCGGTGGTGGCTTCCACGCCGGGCGTCTTGCCGTATTCCGGATGGCCCGGCGTCCGGCTCCCCCACTGGCGAAAACGCTTGAGTTCGGCCAGCGGGAGGTCGAAGCCGGTGACATGCAAGAGCGCGTAGAGCAGGGCGGAGCCGTGACCCGCCGAGAGTACGAAGCGGTCGCGGTCAGGCCAGTGCGGGTCGGAAGGATTCACCTTGAGGAAGCGGTCCCAAAGCGTGTAGGCCATGGAGGCGGAGCCCAAGGGCAGACCCGGATGGCCCGAGTTGGCCTTCTGCACCATGTCAACGGCCAGAAAACGGAGCGTGTTGATACACAGCTCGTCCAGTTCGGGCGGTGCGAGAGTGGTCGAAAGTGTCATGTCTGCTCTGTGCCTCCTGTTGTGGTGAAACTCATCGGGCCGATGCCACCGCGACGAGGCGGGCGTCGTCGTGTGACTGTTTCTTCTTGCGCCGACTTGAACTATGCACTTCCCTTCCTCCCCTAACCACACCGACCTCGAAGTCCCGTCCTTCCCAGTGCCCCACGGTCGTCCAGAAGAAGGTGAAGCGAACGGGCGCCGTCTGCCCCGCCGGCACTGGGATGTCCACGTATTCATGGCCGGTCCCGATGGACGTGGAGTCCGTGTCATGCGCTTGCTTCCACTCGTCGCAGGTCCAGCGCAATCGGAACGGAGCAGCCGCCTGGATCCGCAAGGTTCCCCCTGCAGGCAGCGAGCGCACTTGCCGGTTGAATTTCCAGATTTCCAAGGGCGGCGCCGCGCGGCGGTTGCGGTAGCGGTCGGCGACTTCCGCGATCAGGCTGAAGACCTGGCCATCGGCCGCGGAGCGCACCAGTTGGAGGTACTCGGCATGCGCCCACACGAGTGGCATGGCGCCTCCGGTGGGACGTCCAATCGCCATGTGAGCTTCGGGTTGGTCCGGCAAAGCCCAGACTTGCTCGGGCAGCAATTGGGTCGAAGTGGCGAAGCCCTCCATGGCCCGTATCAAGGGCCGCGCGTCGCGCCCCGCCGCCAACTCGTAATGTCCGCGCTCGCCCGTGAGCACCGGCCAGGCGTGCCCGTATCCCCAACCCTGGTAGGGTCCGCCGTCGGGTCGCTGTCCATAGCCGTCATGGTTGTACCGTCGCCAACAGGGCCCGAAGGGCGTATCCACCTTCAGTAGCGCGTCCACCACGCGGAGAGAATCCTCGATCAGGGGATCGCCCGCCTTGCGAATGCCGTAGCGGACCAGTTCAAGGAACCCCGTGTCCACAATGTCCTTGCTGGGAAACGCATTGGGCGCTCCGGGCGGTTGGTTGCGCATCTCGAGGACGCCGTGGTTGGCGTCTTCATCGGGCTGGGGATCGTTGGCGTCGGCGGGATGAATACGAATGAAGTGGCGGCGAATGTCGGGAACCAGCGATCCTTCCGTGGTCACCGTCCACGATTCAAGGTGCGATTCCAGAAAGTCGGCGTATTCTTCGAGGTATTGCGCCGTGGGTTGCTGGCCTCGCTGGCGCGCGAAGGCGGCGGCGCAGATCAGGGCGGCAATGTGCGCGGCCAACGTCGAGGGCGAGTAGCCGCTGGCCTCTTCCCAGCGTTCCTGGGGAGTGACCGGCCCATGCTGGATGAGATAGCCGGCCGCTTTCAGCACCATGGGATAAGGGTCGAAGTCCTGAAGCCCCTCGGCCTGGCGGAGGCGCCAGGCGAGCAGGATGGGCGAGGCGACCTCATCCAACTGGATACCGCGCCAGTGGGGTTCGCCGTTGATCCAGAAATTCTGGTAGAAACCGCCGTCGTCCTTCTGGGTGCATGCCAGATAGATGAGGGCGCGGAGCGGAACCTCCTTGCCGCAGGCGGCGAGCAAACCGGTGACACTGTGGCACATGTCGCGTGTCCAGACTAGATGGTAGCCGCCCACGTCGTCGTCGCCCATGCACTCACCCCAGGGAATACTCAGCGACGCGATCAAGGCGCCGTCATACGTTTTGTCCTCATGCGCCAGGATGAGGCTGTGGCTGACGTGGTAGAGGCGGCCGTCGTCAGCAGCCGCCTTTTCCTTCCCCGGCGGCAGATGATGGCAAGTGTGCCGCCATTGCTCGATGAAGCGCGCGCGATGAGTGGCGAAGGAAGTACTCAGGGCCTGGGCAACCGTGACCAAAGCGTGGTGAAGACTGTCGCCGAAGGCAAGCGCCAGCACGAACTCCGGGCCCTTTCGGATATCGAGCTCGCCGGTCAAGGCGATATTCCCCTCCGGCGCGCAGTCGAACTCCCAGTCCATCTGGAAGTTGTGAGCCAGGTCGCGCCAGCCGTCGGTCGTTCCCACGTAACCGCAGGAGCAGCGCAAAAACGGCACCGAGGCTGCCAGCACGAGCCAAGTCTCGCCTTTATGGGCCGTCAGCACCTTTCCCCAGTTGGTCTGGACGACGTTCCCGCTGTTGCCGCGGCCGCCGACTTCCAGGTGCGGCGCGAGCAACGCGAACAGCCGAAGTTTGGCGAGCACCTCGGGGTCCGCCTCCAGACGCGTGTGGACGAGCACGCACGGTTGATGCGGATCGGCGATCACTTCCTTGACGACGCGGTAGCGCCGCTGGAGATCGATATTGGTGACCCGATAACCCAGCGTATCCGGGGCCAGGCATTCGTGGGTGCTGTCCAGTTGGCGTTCGTCGCGAAAGAAGGTCTCGCCGTCGGTAACGAGGTATTGCAGGTCGCGGATTTGCGGCCGATCGATGGTCGGGTAGTAGACCTCGTTGATGATGCCCTTGGAGACGGTAAACCAGACCCGGCTCAAAGCCGAGTAAGCGGTCCCTACCCCGTCCTTGTCGCTACGGGTCCAGCGAGGCTCGATCCCAGGACCGCCGCTCGCCGGAGTTTTCTTCAATAAGATCGCCATCATCACTCCAAGTCATTCATTGGTGGGCCGGCGCCCGCTCCGCGGGCTTGTCGCGCCCAACGTCTCCGTTGGGTTGCGGCCGAGCGAAGCGAGGCCGCGCCACGTCTACTTCCTCCGGCGAGAAATCCGCATTCCCCTCGAGGATCAAGAGAGCCGACCGATTGCGAGTGACGTAGTTCCACATCCATTGCGCCAGCACGAGTAGCCGGTTCTGGAACTGAACCAGATACAGCAGATGGACGAATAGCCACAGCAACCAGGCAGGGAAACCGGCGAGGCGTAGCCAGCCCAGGTCGGCCACCGCCGCGTTTCGTCCGATCACGGCCATGCTGCCCCGGTCCTTGTAATGGAAAGCGGGCAAGCTCCGGCCGCGCAGCCGCGCGACGACGGACTCAGCCGCGTAACGCCCCTGTTGCATGGCCACCGACGCCACTCCCGGCAGGGGCTTTCCACCCTGATGGCCGAAGTGGGCCAGGTCGCCAAGGACGAACAGCTCCGGGTGGCTGGGCAACGTCAAATCCGCTTGCACCACGATGCGGCCTTCCTTGTCGACCTCCGCGCCGGTATTCTCCGCCAGCAAGCGCCCCAGCGGCGAAGCTTGCATTCCAGCCGCCCACAGGATCGTGCGCGCGTCGACGCGCTCCGTCCCGTTTTCTCTCTGAATCGTCACACGGCTCGGCTCCACATCGGTCACTTTCGCCCCGGTCTGGATCTCGACGCCTAACCGCTTCAGAGCGACCGCCGCCTTGGCGGAAAGCTTGGGAGGGTAGGAAGGCAACACACGGTCTCCACCTTCCACCAGCACGATGCGGGCGCTGCCGGGGTCGATGTGCCGGAAGTCCCTCTTGAGGGTGTGGTGCGCCAGCTCGCTGAGGCAGCCGGCCAGCTCCACGCCGCCCGTCCCGCCCCCCACGATCATGAAGGTCAGGCAACTCCGGCGGCTGTCGGGATCAGTCGCGACCTCGGCGGCCTCGAACGCCAGGAGAATACGCCGCCGCATCTCGGCTGCGTCCGCAATCGACTTCAACGGCGGCGCCGCCTGTTTCCATTCATCGTGTCCAAAATAGTGAGGGAGCGAGCCGGCGGCGACCATCAGCGTGTCGTAGCCGATCTTCCCGCCGCCGGTGAGCAGCACCTGGCGGTTGACCACATCGATATCGACCACGCCGCCCAGACGCACCTCGGCGTTCTTCTGGCGTTTCAGCAAGTCGCGCAGTGGGGCGGCGATGTTGGCCGGAGAGAGCCCGCCGGTGGCGACCTGATAGAGCAACGGCTGGAACAGGTGGAAGTTCCGCCGGTCGATCAGGGTCACTTTCACCGGAGCGCGTTTCAAGGCACGGGCCGCGAACAGGCCGCCAAAACCGCCCCCGACGATGACAACGCGGTGCCGCGTATCCATACGATAGAGTTCCTCTAACAGATTGGAATGTTCCAGGGGGCGTTGTCGCCGACTGCGACCGTATTGGCCCACCATCGTGGTGAAGACCCGCCGCGCGGCGACGGCGTCCATAAACCGCGACGGCAGCGGGTACAATAATGAAGCTCCTTGCCAGATCCTCCAGGACGTATTTCGGCATAGGCCGCGACCAGGCACAGATCGTGATGGCCGCGGAGCCGGCACGTCAGACGTTGAATCCACATCGAATGATCCGTCGCTTCCGGTTACACGCCGACAGCCGCCGGTTCCCCATGAACCGCCGTGGTCGTCGCTTGAGTGTGGTGCAGGAGATCCCTGGCACGCTCGACCTCGTCGGCCGTACCGTGGGCGACCAGGAGAAGATTGCCGTTCTTCACCTCGGTCTCGTATTGCATGACGCTGTTCTTCGGGATACCGATGCTGAACAACGCGGCGCCCAGAGCGCTAAGTCCGCCGACGACGGCGGCTTCTTCGAGCGCGCCGACGATCCACATGACGAGAGGTCCCGCCACGAGCAGTTGACCAACGCCCGGCACCCAGAAGAACGCGGAGCCCAACAGCAGCCCCCAGAAGCCGCCCCAGAAGGCCCCCAACTTGCCCCAGTACAGCATGCGATCGCCGGTGTTGTAGTAGCCGGTGACGTGCTCTTCCGTGTGGTAATCCTTGCCGACGATCGACAGCTTCTTCATGTCGAAGCCGTCTTTCTGAAGTTCGCGGATGGCGTTTTCAACCAGGTCGTGAGATTCGAAGACGGCGATGACGGAGTTCGTGTTGGACTTCATTTCGGTTCCTTACCTTTATCGTATACAGAATTACCCGATGTGAAACGGCACAAATCAAACCTGTGGAGCAAACCTTATGCCGAAGTGGTAAATTCGGTCGGCCCCCATGCGATTTCATCGACTCCGCCGCCCGGGCCGCGCTGGTTTCAATCCCGTCTGTATACGAATTCGCTGAAATCCGGTTCGTTGCGCTGTGGCGGCCCGAATTTCGGGCGAATGCGGCTCCGGCGTTGGCCGATCATGATTGGTCGCGCTCGTTTCAACCTTGGCACCTACGTTTTGTCCTCATGCGCCAGGATCAGGCCATGGCTACAGTGGTAGAGAACACCGCCGTCAGTCGACGCCTTTTCCTTCCCCGGCGGCAGATGATGGCAAGTGTGCCGCCATTGCTCGATGAAGCGCGCGCGATGAGTGGCGAAGGAAGTACCCAGGGCCTGGGCAACCGTGACCAAAGCGTGGTGAAGACTGTCGCCGCAGGCAATCGCCAGCACGAACTCCGGGCCGTTTCGGATATCGAGCTCGCCGTTCAAGGCGATATTCCCCTCCGGCGCGCAGTCGAACTCCCAGTCCATCCGGAAGTTGTGAGCCAGGTCGCGCCAGCCGTCGGTCGCCCCCACGTAACCGCAGGAGCAGCGCAAAAACGGGACCGAGGCTGCCAGCGCGAGCCAGGTCTCGCCTTTATGGGCCGTCAGCACCTTTCCCCAATTGGTCTGGACGACGTTCCCGCTGTTGCCGCGGCCGCCGACTTCCAGGTGCGGCGCGAGCAACGCGAACAGCCGCAGTTTGGCGAGCACGGCATTGGCCTAAGACGCCCGAGTGAGGTAATTCACTCCAGACCATGCGGATTTCAAATCGAAGGACACGGCCAATTCGGTCGTCGTGCCAACGCACGAAACTGTTCGCGGCCAGGCGGAGTCGAACCACCCGCACCCGTTGACGCCGGCATTAGTTATTAGTTAGAGGCTATCCGAAAACTCGTTCGCGGTGGCAGTATGTCGCCTTTCGCTCCGCGAAAGGGCGTACTTTCGCGGAGCGAAAGGCGACGATACGCGAGTTTTCGGATAGCCTCTTACCGGTCGCTGCATCGGTGCTTCCAAACTGCCCCAGAAACAGAAGCAGCGAGGGGAGTCGAACCCCTACACCCCTTGAACACAGGTCCGGTTTCCGGTCGTGTTCGGGTGGCGCCGTGCGCTGCTGGTTGTACCCCCTTCTTGCTGGAGGGATGCCGAAACGGCTTGAAGCCGATACCATGACGTTTACCGGGTCCGCCGACCCAGGCCCGCAGTAACGCCGGGAGCCCTATCACGCCGCCTTTTTTCTCGGATAGGCGGATCCTTTGCCGGTGTTCGTTACTCGCAGGCGCCAGTGGCATCGTGCGAGGACCGACTATTTGTACGCCGTCGATCTGGCGTAAATGCCCACTACCCTCGGCCCGCGCCGGGCCGGTGCCGGGGCACCGACCAGTCGTGAACGCGGTCGGCGAGCTTTCGCCCGCCAAACCAGAACACGACCTCGCTCAGCGGGTGGCTCACCAGGTTGTGGACCATCCACCAAAACGCCGTGGGGCCGCGGCGTTGCCCGACAACGGGCTTTTCTGCCATACGGGTGAGCAGATCCCCGCGAAGATCCCGAAGGATCTCACGTGCCGGCCCCACCATCTCCTGCGTCAGGTACTTGTCTATTAGCTGGATCGCTTCGTTCATCGCTCTCCCGACCTTAATTGGGTCGGCCTCCTACTTGTGTACCGGCCTTGCGACCGGGTGCGAACAACAGGCCTGGGGCGGAACCTAAAACGGTCCCGTCATGCTATATGCCGTGTCTTGGCCCGGTTCTTTAGGGCGGCTCGGTTGCGTGCCGAATGGCTTTCTCCAGTGCTCTTAACCACCAGACCCGCCCGTGCCCCGCCCAACCTTGGACAAGGCACGGGGCCGGCCAACGGCCCTTCACCGGCGGATGTCGCCGCTACTCACGGCCGCCACCCACAGCACGGCGGCGACGACGAAGAACACGGCCCAGGATCCGGCCAACCCACCGATCAGGCCGGCAACGGCCAGCACGCCGAGCGTGTTGAAGTTGTTGAGTTTCTGTCTGGCTCCCATTTGGATACCTCCTCTCGAAGATTGGTCAGGGCCGGCTAGCTTCCAGCCCACGACCGGCAATGCGTATCGCGGAATTCGCACGCCGCGCACATGAAGCCGGGCCGGAACACGAACCGTCCCGAGTCCAAGTTGTCCAAGTAGGTCCGGATCACGGCGAACAAGCGCCGGAAGTGCCGCTCGCCGGGTAACGATGGAAATGGACCTCTTGACCAGACTGCGGATTTCGAGGCCCGCCTCCACGACGGAGACGCGCGGCGAAACAGGTACGCATAGCAACTCATTGGTCCAGAAGACCGCGGAAATGGGCCCCTCACAGGCGGCCATGCGGCGTGCGTTCCAAGAAGCGGACTTGACAATAGATTTCCGGATCGATCCAGATGGCCGGTTTCTTGGCGCAGGGGACCACGGGTTGCGGGCGCACGCGGGACTGTACGAGTTGAACCAACCGCCGCCTGTCGTCCAGCGAAAAACCGCCGGTGAGTTCCGCCACGTACCGCAGCGTTCCTTGCTCCATGGCGGCCACCAGCAAGCTATGAATCCCCTCACACGACAGCGTGTAACCGATGACGACGCAGGGGATGGACTGGAAGGGCTTGATCTTGCGCCAAGCCTGGACGCGCCGGCCAGGGAGGTAGCGGCTTTGCAGGTGCTTGGCCATCACTCCTTCGTGGCCCTGCTCGACGACCTTTTCAAAGAAGACGCCTCCCGTACCAACAACGCCCTGCGACAGGACTAACCCGTGGCTGGGTGCTGGTCCAAAAGCTCCGCCAGCAGCGCCCGCCGCTCGGCCAGCGGCCGGCCCCACAGTGGCCGGCCGCCGTGGTACACCAGGTCGAACACCATGTAGGTCGCAGGTAGATAGCGGCCAGCCTCCTGGATCTTTCGCGCGCCAACCAACTGGTGCCGGCGCATCAGCGCTTGTAGATCCGCTCGCCCCGATCACAGCAGGACCAGTTCCGTATCCAGCACGGTCCCCGATGGCAACCGCCGCAGCACGTCCAGCTCCGGATACCTCCTCGCGGCTCTCGGGCGGAAAACCGCGAAATCTGAAACGGAGCCGGTCGGAAATACCCGGCAACATGGCCACGAACGCATCCTGCCAAGTGGGTTTGGTGGGTGAGGTACTGTCGGCGAAAACGGTCATCGGAACGATCTCCTGGGTCTGGGGACCGCCCCGACGACCGGGGCGGTCGTGTGGGGTGCAACCGCCCGCTGGGTCGCGGGCGAACAGGCAATGGTGCTGGCTACCCTGACGAGGGAACCACCTTCACGGGAATCTACTTGGAACTGCCGATGACAGCCAGGCACCGCATCAACCGACGCCAATTCGTCCACGGAATGACGGCCCTCGGCCTGGCGACGCCGGCCGTGATGACCCGAAGAGCGCTCGCCGGCGAAGCAGCGGCGCCTGTCCATGTTCTCGTCTGGGACGAACAGCAGCCGGCGCAAAAGGAGGCGTACCAAAACTTCCTTGGTAACGCGATCGCCGAGCACCTGAAATCGTGCGAAGGAATCGACGTTCGATCGGTTCGCTTGAATGACCCCGACCAGGGATTGACGGAAAGGAATTTGGAATGGGCGGACGTAGTCGTGTGGTGGGGCCACGTCCGCCAATCAGAGATCACGCCCGAAACGGCCCGCGCCAAGATCGTCGAGCCAATCAAGGCCGGCAAGCTGTCGCTTCGCTGATCGCCCTGCACTTGGCCCACTGGTCAACGCCGTTCGTGGAGGCGATGAACGAACGGACGCGGCTCGACGCCCGCGGCCGTTACCCCGATCCGGCCAAGGGGCCGCCCGTGCAGTTTGAGTTCGTCGCGCCTACCGGCCGCTTTGCGCCAGCCAGCGATTCAGTTCCTTAGCCGTTCTCGCCGTTACCGCGACCTTGGCACCCTCGCGGGCGAACGCCAGCGCGATGGCCCGGCCAATTCCCCGCCCGGCACCAGTGACCAACGCGACCCGATCTTGAAGCAAAGGCATTTTCTATTCTCCAGGCGGTTCGATTTTCAAAGGTTAGCGCGTCGCAATGACGATTCTAACTTGGCCTCGGCCAACGTCGTGGGGGTGTCACGGATTCCGGCCGTCATTTCGCCGATCCCCCAAAAAAAGCGCGAACCAACCGACACCTTGCCGCGTCCAAACAGGTATAGCCTAGCAGGGACGACCCATCCTGTAGTCCGGTCCTGCCGGTTTTCCCAGAAGATCAACCGCCTTTCAACGCTCCCGACCATGATGCACTTACGGCCAAGTATCACAAACGAACGCAAAGGGACGTGCTATTTTGCTGGTCAACTGTCGGTGACAGGTCAACCGGCGATTTCGCTCCCCGCGCATCCGTTGCGCTTGTGACGCTCGGCCCCCCAAGGCAAAGCAAGGCTCTTTAAGGCCCGGTGTCACAACGACATCGGGCCTTTTTCGTTGGTTTTTTCCGGATCGGTAGCTGAGACGGTTTAGCACCTGGCTGAAAACCAGGAGACGAGGATTCGAGCACCTCCCGATCCACTTGCGGCCCATTCGTCTAGTCCTTAAACAAGCGTACCCGGAATCGCTCGTGACATAGTGAGGTGAAAAAAACTCGAAACCTTCCGCGTTTGTGGGCAAATATGAAGTAGGGGAAATCAAGTCTGCCCAAACATGCACGGAGGGTTTCGAGTGAGTCAGAGCAGTATCACAAAACGGATGCGCGCCCGCAAGGAGCGGTTGCGTCGGCGGCTCGACAAG
>Ga0307372_10004464_pt1 | contig 21549 bp, 31 predicted proteins | sample OX1MG_FD_202533 | JGI IMG/M metagenome (GOLD analysis project Ga0307372, IMG submission 202533) | Soil microbial communities from Risofladan, Vaasa, Finland - OX-1 | ecosystem: Environmental > Terrestrial > Soil > Coastal area > Acid sulfate soil | place: Finland: Risofladan, Vaasa | collected...
GTTTCGTCGTCGCGCACGGGCCCGGCGGCAAGCGGACCATCCCGATCGCTGACTTTGTCACTGGCCCGTTCGAGAACGCGCTGGCGCCGGACGAGGTCGCCGTCGAAGCCGTGATCCCCGCAGCCAAGGGACCGGTGACCGGCGGATACCTCAAGCTTGAGCGCCGGGTGGGTGACTTCGCCACGGTCGGCGTCGCGGTGGCGGTGCAGACCTCGGGTGAGAACGTCGCCAGGGCGGGCATCGCCCTCACCGGCGTCGGCGGGTCCACCATCAACGCCACCGAGGCCGCGCAGGCACTCGTCGGCCGGCCGCTGAGCGCGGAGAGCATCGCGCAGGCAGCCGACCTGGCCGCGGCGGCGGCGCGGCCGCGGACCGATCACCGCGGCAGTGCGGAGTACAAGCGGCACATGGTGCGGACGTTCGTGGTCCGCATCCTCGGCCGCGCGGACGGCACCGCGGAAAGGGCGGCCTGACATGACGATCGTCTATGAGGACCGTGGCGACGAGGCCGCGAGCGAGGTCCCGGTCCGCCGGATCAAGTTCAGCATCAACGGCGAGAAGAAGATCGCCGAGGTAGAACCACGGCTGCTGCTGTCGCACCTGATCAGGCGCGGGGTCGGGCTGACCGGCACGCACATGGGCTGCGACACCACCAACTGCGGTGCCTGCACGGTGCTGGTCGACGGGCGGCCGGTGAAGTCCTGCACCATGCTCGCCGTCCAGGTCGACGGACGCGCGGTCGAGACCGTCGAGGGCCTGTCCGGCGCGAGCGAATTGCACCCCTTGCAGGAAGGGTTCAAGGAGGAGCACGGCTTGCAGTGCGGATTCTGCACGCCCGGGATGATGATGGCCGCCAAGGCGCTGCTCACCGAGAATCCCGATCCGACCGAGGACGAGGTGCGCTGGGCGCTGTCGGGCAACCTGTGCCGCTGTACCGGCTACCAGAACATCGTGAAGTCGGTGCTGTGGGCCGCCGACAAGCTCAGATCACAGTCCGCTGGCTGAGGACAGGACGGGAGGAGCGACGGTGTCGCAAGCACTAGACGAGATCAAGATCGGCGGACTGGGCGCGAGTCGCAAGCGCGTAGAGGACGACCGGTTCATCAGGGGCCGGGGCAACTACACCGACGACATCACCCTGCCGGGAATGTTGCACATGGAGATACTGCGCAGCCCGCTCGCGCACGCGCGGATCAAGTCGATCGACGCGACCAAGGCCTGGGAAATCCCCGGCGTCCATCTGGTCCTGACCGGCGAGATGATGGCCAGCCGCAACCTGGCCTGGATGCCGACCCTGTCCTACGACACCCAGGCCGTGCTCGCCACCGACAAGGTCAGGTTCCAGGGGCAGGAAGTCGCGTGCGTGATCGCCGACGACCCGTACATCGCCAAGGACGCCTGCGAGGCGATCGAGGTCGAGTACGAGCCGCTCCCGGTCATCGTCAACCCGGTCCAGGCGGTCGCGCAGGACGCCCCGGTGATCCGTGACGACAAGGAAAACCAGCCGGACAACATCATCTTCAACTGGGAAGTCGGCGACAAAGCCGGTACCGACCGGGCGTTCGAGCAAGCCGACGTCGTCTCCAAGCTCGAACTGCACTACCCGCGTTCGCACCCGTCGCCGATCGAGTGCTGCGGGTCGATCGCGGATTTCAACCGCGCCACCTCCAAGCTCACCGTCTACATGACGACGCAGGCGCCGCACATCATCAGGGCCGCGGTCGCCCTGGTCGCGGAGTTGCCTGAGCACATGATCAGGATCATCTCGCCCGACCTCGGCGGCGGCTTCGGCAACAAGGTCCCGGTCTATCCCGGCTATGTCTGCTCGATCCTGGCCTCCATCTTGCTCGAGCGCCCGGTGAAGTGGATCGAGGACAAGTCAGGCAACCTGATCTCGACCGGGTTCGCACGGGACATGTACCTGCACGGCGAGATGGCGCTGCGTAAGGACGGCAAGATTCTCGGTGTCCGGATGCACGCGGACAGCGACCACGGCGCGTTCTTCTCCGACGCGCAGCCGAGCAAGTTCAAGATCGGCCTGCTGCATTCCACGTTCGCCTGTTACGACGTGCCGACCGCGCACCTGACCGCCCGGGGTACTTACAGCAACAAGGCGCCCGGCGGAGTCGCGTACCGGTGCTCGTTCCGGGTCACCGAGGCGATGTTCTTCCAGGAGCGGATGATGCAGGCCGCCGCCTCCGATCTGGGCCTCGACCAGGCCGAGTTCCGGCGGATGAACTTCGTGACGGACGAGAAGTTCCCGCACCGGACGCCGTTCGGGTTCCTGCTCGACTCCGGCCAGTACGCCAAGTGCCTGGACGTGGGCCTGAAGGCGGTCGGATACCAGGACTTCAGGGCCAGGCAGGCGGAGGCACGCGACCGGGGCAGGCTGCTCGGCCTGGGCATCTCGACGATGACCGAGCCGCTCGGCGCGGGCAACAGCCGTGAGTACGACATTCTCGGCATCAAGATGTTCGACTCGGCCGAGCTCAAGGTGCATATGACCGGAAAGGCCATCTTGCGCACCGGGGCGAAGTCGCAGGGCCAGGGTCACGAGACCACCTGGGCGCAGATCGTCGCCCACGAGCTCGGCATTCCGGCGCAGGACGTGGTGGTCGAGGAGGGCGACACCGACACCGCTCCGTTCGGCATGGGCACCTATGCGTCCCGGAGCACGCCGGTGGCCGGCGCCGCGGTGGCGATGGTGTCGCGGAAGATCCGTGCCAAGGCCCGCAAGCTGGCGGCCCACCTGCTCGAAGTCTCCGAAGAGGACATCGAGTGGGAGCTTGGCCGGTTCTACGTGCGCAGCGCCCCGGACCGGGGCGTGACCATCCAGGAGTGCGCGATGGCGGCCTACAGCAACATGCCGGACGGCATGGAGCCGGGGCTGGAGAACACCGCTTTCTACGACCCGCCCAACCTGACCTGGCCGTTCGCCGTGTACATCGTGACGGTCGAGGTCGATCCCCAGACCGGGGTCTGGGACGTGACCAACATGGTGGCCGTCGACGACTGCGGAGTCCGGATCAACCCGATGATCGTCGAAGGCCAGATCATGGGCGGTCTGACCGAGGCATACGCGATGGCGAACATGCAGTTCATCACCTTCGACGCCGAGGGCAACTGCGTCGGCTCGAACTACATGGACTATCTGCTGCCGAGTGCCTGGGAGACGCCGGGCTTCGAGTTGCACAGTGAGGTCGTCACCCCGAGCCCGCATCACCCGATCGGCGCCAAGGGCATCGGCGAATGCGCCGCCGTCGGCGGGCCAGCGGCCTTCGTGAACGCGGTGCTTGACGCGATCTCCGATACCGGCGTGCGGAACATCGACATGCCGCTGCTGCCGGACCGGGTCTGGGAGGCGATCACCTATCACCGTGACGTGTCGGGCGCGCCGCCGGTGCGGGCCGACGACTGAGGCGGGGGGTACGGCGCATGGAGGGCTGGAAGGTCATCGAGCACGCCAGTGAGCTGGCTCGCCGAGGCGAGGCGTTCGCGCTGGCGACCGTGGTCTGGCGGCAGGGTCCGTCGTCAGGGCAGCTTGGTTCCCGGGCGATCATCACCGCGTCCGGAGAGCTGCACGGCTGGATCGGCGGTGCGTGCGCGGAGCCGTCCGTGCTGCGCCAGGCACAGCAGGTGATCGCCGCGGGCAAACCCCGGCTGCTGCTGCTCGGGACGCCAGAGCAGCTCGCCGAGACCCTGCGGCTCGGCGGTGCGGAAGGTGATGCGGCGCAGGCTGGCGGCACGGTGAAGGAAGGGATCGCGGTGGTGCCGATCTCCTGCCAGAGCGAGGGCGCCCTCGAGGTCTACATCGAGCCTGTCCTGCCCGCGCCGCACCTGGTCGTGGTCGGCAGCTCGCCGATGGCGCGCACGCTGACCGGGATGGCGCAGGCACTCGGCTGGAACACCGCGCTGTATGACTGGCCCGCCTTCTCCGCCGAGCTGGCCAGCGAGCGGTCGATGATCGTGGTGGCGACCCAGGGTCACGGCGACGAGGAAGCGATCGAGCAGGCGGTGGCCGCGCGGCCGGCCTACCTGGGGCTCGTCGGATCGCGCAAGCGCGGGACGGCGGTGCTCGGTTACCTCGCCGAGCGCGGCGTGGCCGCAGAGCAGCTCGACCGGGTCAAGGTCCCGGCCGGCCTGGATCTGGGACGTACCTCGCACGTCGAGGTCGCGGTGGCCATCCTGGCCGAACTGGTCAGGCTCCGCGCGTCCGGCGACCTCCCGGCCAGTGCTCCGGCGCAGGCCGGTGCGGGACACGCGGAGACTGCGCAGGCGGCCGCCTCGGCGGAGGCCATCGACCCGGTGTGCGGCATGACGGTGACGGTCGGCCCGGCCGGCCGGCCGCTGGAACACGACGGCGTGACCTATTACTTCTGCTGTGCCGGCTGCCGGAGTGCGTTCGAGTCCAGCCCGGCTTCCTACGCCAAGAAAGAGACCCGATGCTGATCAACAACGACTTCGAGGTCGCGCAACCAGTAGCGGAGGTCTGGCAGTTCTTCGGTGATATCCCGCGGGTCGCGACCTGCCTGCCCGGAGCTGAGCTGACGCAGACTCTGGGCGAAGACCGGTACGGCGGCCGGGTAGCCGTGCGGATGGGGCCGGTCAGGCTGCGATTCGCCGGAACCGCCGACATCACCGAACGCGACGAGGCGGCGAAGCGGATCGTGGTGCACGCGGCCGGCGCCGACGAACGGGGCAGAGGCCAGGCGAGCATGGTCGTGTCGGCGACGCTGACCGGATCGGGGCACGGCACCAAGGTCGCGGTGACCCAGGACCTGCAACTCTCTGGCGCCGCCGCTCAGTACGGCAGGGGGATGATCGCAGACGTCACTGCCGTGCTGATGCGTGATTTCTCCGCCAACCTGGCGAGCCAGATCGCGGCGGTCCAGCGCGGTGAGACGGCGCAGGCCGCCGCTGCCCCGGCAGGCGGTTTCACGATCGGACTGCGGGCCGCGCTGATGGCACTGCGGCGGGTCTTCCGCCGGTTCTTCGTCCCGTATCAGACCACGAGCTGAGGAGAACGGACCATGGTCTTGTGGTGGATTGGCAACGCGGTACTGCTGCTCGTGATCCTGCCGGTCGTGATCGCGCTGCTCAACCGCGTGCTCGCGGCGGTGGAGCGGATCAGGGCCGCCACCGACCGGATCCTCGCCGGCGGCGTCGCGCTCGTCGGTGAACTCGACGGTGTCCCCGAGGCGCTGGCGACAACCGACGAGACGGTCGAGGCGGTCTCCGTGGGCGCCGTCCGGTACGCGGGCTCTGTCGCCCGCCTGCTCGGCTGATCAGAAAGGAGCATGAGTCATGCCTGCAGCTGCCTGGGTCACGCTGATCATCTGCGCGCTGATCATCGGCATCACCGCGGTGGGCCTGTTGCGCGTCATATTCCACCTGCGGGCGATCCTGGCGACGCTTCGCCAGGTCACCGGCGGGGTCGGAGCCGTCGCGCAACTGACCAGCACCGTGCCCGACCGGCTTACCTCGGTGAACGCGAGCCTGAAGCCGGTCAGGGATTTCTGCGAGACCGTCTGAGCCGGCGAAGGAGAGAGCGAATGACGCATACCACCAGCGCTTTTGGCTGGATCCTCGGCTACACGATCGGCATCGTGATCGTGCTCGTCGTGGTCGCCCTCGTGGTGCCGATCCTGCTGCTGGCCCGCGCCATCGGCAAGGAGGCACCGCTGATCAACGCCGAACTGACGAAGGCGGCGCACAACACCGCGCCGCTGGCGGCGCTGCGCACCACGATCGAGCACGCGACGATCATCATCGGCGGGCTGCAGCGCGGCCGCGCCAGGCTGGGAGGTTAGTCATGCACAACCTGGCGCTAGCTCCGCTCGCGGCGATGCCGTCCACTGAGCGAACGCTGTGGGTGAGCGCCATCGTCGTCGGCTTCGTCGTCGTCCTGGCCGTCGCCGTGCTGCTGAGCTTGCTCATCTGGCTAGTCAAGATCATCGATCGCAGGGTGGTCGAGGTGCGGGACTCGCTCAAGACGGCAGCGGCGAATACGGCGGACACCGTGCTCATCCCGCAGGTCGCCGACGGCGTGGAGGCGGTCCTTGCCGAAGGCCTGCAGCACCACCTGTTCCTCGGCCGCGTGCTCGGAAAGGTCAAGTCATGACGACGCTGGTGATCCTTACTCTGGTCGACATCGCGGCGCTGGTAGCCGGGCTCGCGCTCTACCTGTTCTGGGCAGGATCGCTGCTGACGCGGATCGCCGGCAACCTGGAGGAGAGCTCGCAGCTTGTGCAGGACGTCGTCGGGCACGCCAAGCTGATCGGCCCGGGAGTCGAGCACATCAACCGGACTGGCGGTGTAGTGGCCGGAGCGTTGCCGCTGCTCTACGGGATGGCCGAGGAGATCGTCACCGACGTTACGCCGGCGGAGCGGCCTTCGGTGCCCGAGCCGGCCCGTCCGGCCTCTGGCCGGCGCCGGTCTCGCCTGCTGGAGGCCGTCGGCTTCAGTTCAGACCAGTAACGCCCGGCCAGCCGGCCGGGCGGGTCAGGCCTGGTCGGGGCCGCGGCGGGTCACCGAGTTGGTCGTCGGTGCGGTGTAGTCGCCGATCCACTCGTCTTTCCAGGTCTTGTCGTACTGCTGAGAGTTGCAGCCCGGCTGGTAGACCGACGTCAGTTCCCGCACGATCTGCTCCCGGTGCGGCCGGCCGCCGCCGGGGACCTCGTAGGTCGCGATGTAGACCTTCCAGCGATCTCCGGCGCGCTTGACCCAGCACGCCGCCCGAGGGTGCCTGAACGGGAAACGCTCGGCGGACAAGTCGTCGCTGTGGTCGACGTAGATGACCGCATACCGGTCCGGCCTGGCCGCGGGTTCAGGCTTGTGCAAGATCGCGTAGACGGCGGCGTGCGGCGGCGGTGTCCAGCCGCCGAGCAGCCGCGGGCCCTCGAAGGGATACCCGGCGGCCGAGCCGAGCCGGATCATCCGGCCCAGCTCTCTTCTTGATCCTCTTCCTCGCTGACCGCCGCCACCCGCACGATCGGTCCCTCGGGAAGCCGCGCCTTGGCCGCCGCCTGGGTGAAGAGCGCGGTGGCGCGCTCGATCGCCTGCTCGCGGCTGCCGGCTCGCACGACCAGCTGAGCGCCGTAGCGACTGGTCCCGATCCCGGTCGCGATACCGCCGAACTCAGCGACCGCGTCCGCCAGCTCGACCACCTCTTCGCGGGTCAGGACGCGGTCGCACTCGGCCTCGACGCCTACACTCCACCGCACTGTCAACGCTCCCTGCTCGGCTAGGTCACTCCGCACGGCCATCGCTAGTTCAGCGTCGGCAGGAGGGCGGCCAGCTCTTCGAGGCTGCCCAGATCGTGGCCGGAAAGCAACAGGTCGATGTGCGGCGCCGCGACCATCATCCCCAGTGTGCTCGGCCGGAACTTCGGATCGGCACCCTTGTGCGGGTTCAGCCAGACGATTCGGTAGCTCAGCCTGGACAACCGTTCCATTGCGCAGGAGAGCATGCTCGGGTCGCCGCGGTCCAGGCCGTCCGAGCAGATCACCACGATGCCGCCGCGGCACAGGCCCCGGCGCCCCCAGTCCCTGACGAAGGCGTCGAGCGAAGCGCCGATCCGCGTGCCGCCCTCCCAGTCGAATACGGCCCTGGCGGCGAGCTCCAGTGCCTCGTCCGGCTTGCGGCGATCGATTGCCCTGGTCACCCTGGTAAGCCTGGTGCCGAAGCAGAAGACCTCCACCTTGGTCGCCGCGCGCTTGGCGGAGTACGCGAATTGCAGCAGGTTCCGCGAGTAGTCGGCCATCGAGCCGGAGACGTCGAGTATCAGGATCAGCGGGCGCAACCGCACCTTGCGCCGCCGCCAGTAGATCTCGGCGGGTTCGCCGTGCATGCGCATCGACTCCCTGACGGTCCGGCGCAGGTCTGGTGCGGTTCCGCGGCTGGCCGGTGTGGTGCGCCTGGTCCGGCGCCGGGGCGGGGTCAGCCGGATCCTGGCCATGATCCGGCGCAGCGCGGCGAGTTCCCCGGGAGTGCACGCCACGAACGACTTGTGCCGCAGGACCTCGGCGTCCGAGGCCATCAGGCCGAGCATGGCTTCCTCGCCCTGCTCGTCGATCCCTGGCTCGGTGGCCGGGATCTCGAGCACGGCCTGGGTCTGGCCGGCAACGGCCGCCTTGAGCTGCGGCAACTCAGCCACCGGATCGTCGGCACCGAGGAAGAACCGCCGGAAGGCCCGGTCATAGGCGCCGAGGTTGTCCCGCTTGGTCACCAGGACGGTGCGGCCGCCCCAGTACAGGTCGACCAGGTCGGACGGATCAAGGTGGGACATCGCCGCGCAGTAGGTCATCAGGTCCCCCGCGCCCACGGCGAGGCCGGCCGACCGGAGCTCGTGCCCGAAGGCGACCAGCATGCGGACGAACGGCGCGCGGTCAGGCACCGGAGGTGATGTCCGCTAGGTTCTCGCGCACGACGTCAAGGTCGTCGCGTTCTTTCACCACGGCACCGAGGGTGTCCTGCGCCACGGCCGGGTCGAGATCGGTCTCGCCGAGGAAGTCCAGGGTCCGCACCCAGTCGATCGTCTCGGCGACACCAGGCGGCTTGGCCAGGTCAAGCTCGCGCAGCCGGTGCACGGCCGCTACGACCTTACGAGTCAGGGCCAGCGACACGCCAGGCTCCCTGATCAGCACAATCTCTACCTCGCGCTCGGCGGGCGGATAGCCGATCCAGTGGTAGAGGCAGCGTCGCTTCAGCGCGTCGTGCAGCTCCCTGGTCCGGTTCGAGGTGAGGATGACCAGCGGCGGGTGCTCGGCCTTGATCGTGCCGATTTCCGGGATGCTGATCTGGAAGTCGGAGAGCACTTCGAGCAGGAATGCCTCGAACTCGTCGTCGGCGCGGTCCACCTCGTCGATCAGGAGCACCGCCTGATCGCCCGCCCTGACCGCCGCGAGCAACGGCCGTTCCTGCAGGAACTTGGGGCCGAAGAGCTGGTCGACCGCGTCCGGATCGGCGACCTGGCGTTCGGACATCGCCCGGATGTGCAGCATCTGCCGTGCGTAGTCCCACTCGTAGAGCGCCTGGAAAGAATCGATGCCCTCATAGCACTGGAGCCGGATCAGCTCTCGGCCCAGGACTGTCGCCAGGACCTTGGCGACTTCGGTCTTGCCGGTACCGACCTCACCCTCCAGCAGGACCGGGCGGTGCAGCGACATGCCGACGAAGAGGGCCGTCGCCAGGCCCCGCTCAGCTAGATACCCGCCCTGTCGCAGTATGTCGGTCAGCTCGCCGACGCTCTTCGGAGCGTCCATTCAGCGGGGCGGCTCGGTGGTACCGAGAACGAGGTCCCTGACGCTGCCGCTCGCGGTGCCAAGCTTGCCCTCACGCTGGAGCTTCGCCCGCCAGGCGGAGCGCAGATCGCCGTCCGGTCCGGCCAGGCCGTCGAAGCCGACATTCTGCATGTTCTTGCATGACTTCTGCGGTTTGAGGACCTCGTCGAGGTCAGTGCTGGCCTGCCCGTGCGCGGTCCAGACCTCGCGGAGTACCTCGACCGCCTCGTCGGCTTGCCGATCCATCCCGGTGCCTATCTCTGCGTCCATCTACCGGCCCACCTCCCGCCGGCCCCGCACCAGCGCCGCGGAGTGGCAGCGCCCGCGCGGCCGCTGGCCGACCGGCAAGGCCGCGGTGCCGAACCTTCTACCTGACTGTAGTTCCTGGTACGCATGCCGGGCGACATCGAATTAAGGCTTCCCTTATGCAGGTGTGCTACCGCTCGCCGGGAGTAATGCGTTTCGTCGTATCGCGCGGCCTGGCGGCGGTGAGCGCGGCCACCGCGTCCTGCGGCGTGCCGACGTGCTGGATCAGCTGGCGGTTGGCTGGCTTGAGCAGTCCGACGTCCACCATCCGGTCGAGTTGCGCGACGAGCGGTTCCCAGAAGCCGTCTACGTCCAGCAGCACGACGGGCTTGGCGTGCAGGCCGAGCTGGGACCAGGTGGTCACCTCGGCGAGCTCTTCCAGGGTGCCCAGGCCGCCGGGAAGCGCGATGAAGCCGTCGGACAGGTCGTACATGAGCTGCTTGCGCTCATGCATGGTGCCGACTTCGTGCAGTTCGGTCAGTCCGGTGTGCCCGACCTCCACGCTGAACAGTCCGGTAGGGATGACGCCGAATACCCGGCCGCCCGCTGCCAGCGCGGCATCCGCCACCTGGCCCATCAGGCCGACCCTGCCACCGCCGTAGACCAGGTCGATGCCCCGGCTGGCGACGAGTCCGCCGAGCGCCCTGGCCGCGTGACTGTACCTGGCATCGGCTGGCGTGGACGAGCCGCAGAACACGCACAACGATCGGATGGCCACCATGGTCTGTCAACCTACCGCCTGGCCCGGCGTGACCTTCGGCCCTACTCGCGCACCGGCCTGGCGACCCACGGTGGACTCAAGGGCAGGTTCAGCTTGGGCAGCAGGACAGGCTGGCGAGAGCGAGGGGGCGCAGCCATGCGGGCTGTGGTGGTCTACGAATCGATGTACGGCAACACGCACCTGGTTGCTGACGCGATCGGCAGCGGGCTGGCCGATGGCTTCGACGTCTCGGTCCTGCCGGTGTCGCAGGCCGATCCGGCGGCGCTCGAAGAAGCGGATCTGGTCGTGGTCGGCGGGCCGACGCATGCCCACGGCATGAGCAGGCAATCCACCCGCCAGGGCGCCGCGACTGCCGCGAAGAAGGACGACAGCGACCTGACGCTGGAGCCGGACGCGATCGGCCCGGGTCTGCGCGACTGGTTCGACTCGCTGGCCAAAGGCCAGCACCATGCCAGCGCCGCCGCCTTCGACACCCGGATGTCAGGACCCTCGGCATTCACCGGACGGGCGTCCAAAGGTGTCAGCCGCGCGCTGCGCCGGCACGGTTTCGACCTGGTGGCCGAGCCGGAAAGCTTCCTTGTGACCAAGGACAATCACCTCGCGCCAGCCGAAGACGAGCGGGCCAAGACCTGGGGTGCCCGGCTAGCGGCGGTTACGGCCGGTTAGTTCGGTTGGTGTACCGGACTGAGCAACTGGCGGAGGTGACCGGCTGCTAGCGTCCTGTCCCATGACTGGCAAGGTCTATGTGGGCTCAGCGGACGCGGACGCCCGCGGTAACCGCGGCTGGCTGCTCGGGCATTTCATGCCAGCCGATGACGTGCGTAACAGCAGCGACGTCGAGATCAAGTGGGGCATGCACCCGCGCGGTGACGAGCGTGCTCAGTGGGTGACAGGTGAGACGCGGACGGCGCTGATCGTCCTGATCAGCGGCAGGTTCCGGCTGGACTTCCCGGACCGGAGCGTGGTGCTCGCCGACCAGGGCGATTACGTGGTCTTCGACGGCGTCGAGCACTCCTGGTACGCCGAGGAGGAGTCGGTCGTCCTCGGGGTCAGGTGGCCGTCCGTTCCTGGCTACGCCGTTCCCGACCTGGCCGTGCTTTCCGCGGAGTGACAAGCGCGGTGCGCGTGGGCGGCGAACTGACAGTCGCGAGTACCTTCGCCGGCTGGGCGGTTGCACGGGTGGCCTCGGCCGACCAGTTCAGGCGCTTCGACGCGCCGGTAGCGTCGCTGCTCTCCTTCACCCCGCAGGTCGCGGTCGGCGCCTGGGCCGGAGCGCTGCTGCTGCGTGACCGGCGGGCTCGAGCCATCACCGCGGTCGCTGCCGGGGCGATGACCACGGTGCTGGCGGCGCGTGCGGTGCCGCGCCGCCAGCCTGCGGTGAGCGGACCGGAGTTGCGGGTCCTGACCGCCAACCTGCTGTTCGGACGGGCCGCCGCCGCGCCCGTCGTGGACCTGGTCCGCCGCACTGCCGCGGACGTCTTCTTCGTGCAGGAACTAACCGAAGCGGCGCTGACCAGGTTGTGCGCGGCGGGCCTGGACGAACTGCTCCCGTATTCGGTCAACGACCTCGGGACGGCCGGTTCGCGCGGGAACGGGATCTACGCCAGGTACCCGCTGAGCGGCCGCACGGCGACCGCCTCGGCGTTCGGTGCCGGGCCGGTGGTCACACTCGGGCTGCCTGCCGGGCCGGCGCGGCTGGTCTGCGTTCATCTTCGGGCGCCGAAGCGGCCGTGGGACAGGCGCCGGCGTCCCGCCGGTCCTGGCTGGCGGGACGAACTGACCGCGCTCCCTGGGCCAGCTACCTCGGGTGATGCGCCGCTGATCATTGCCGGGGACTTCAACAGCACGCTCGATCATGCGCTGTTTCGCCGGCTGCTTGGCCGGGGTTACGCCGACGCCGCAAGCCAGTCAGGCATCGGGCTGGTGCCGACCTGGGGACCAGAGCCAGGAGGCCGGCGGTCGCTGCTGACTCTGGACCACGTGCTCGCGGACTCGCGGTGCGCGGTCACTGGCGCCTCGGTATATTCGCTGCCCGGCACCGACCACCGCGCCGTCTTCGCCGCTCTCCGGCTGCCCGCGGGCGATGCTGGCTTGCGACCAGCTATGCGCCGCTGTAGTGGTAGTAGACCAGGAGAAATTCCTTGAAGTGCGAGGCGAGTATGCAGCCAGCGAACGCGATGGGGACCGCGGCCCAGGGCGCGATCCGCGACCGGCGGGCCAGCAGAGCGGCGGCCACGATCAGGCCGCCGGTGACCCACCAGGTGAGCTGGCTGTAGCGGAGGGCCTCACTCGCCCGGCTGACACAGCCTGGTGTTGCGGTATAAAGCATGAAGCAGACGTCCCGCGCGGTGCTCACCGAGGTGAGCGCGGGCGGGGTGACCGGCCAGATCAGCCAGGCAAACACGGCTGCGGCGACGCCGCCCAGGTGCCACAGCCTGGCCGGCTCGGCTTGCGCGCGCCCGACCTGGAACCACTGCACGATCACGAAGGCGGCGATCAGTGCCACCGGAATCGCCAGCACGACCGTAGCGGTCCCGTCGGACATCTGGTTAGTGACGATGCCAGCGATCAGTTCGAAGATGACGGCACCGAAGACCAGGATCCACCCGATAACGCCGCCCTTCCACGGTTGGGCTAGCGGCGGGGGACGCGATGCTGTCGGCAGGCTAGTGGTCATTGCACTGATTGTAAGAAGAGTCCGTGCCGGATTCGAATGTTTTTCACACGGACGCAGCCCGGTCGTCAGCCGAAGCTGCCGTGACCGTCCCGGTACGGGAAGTTCCTGTGGCAGCTTCCCGATCCCTTTGACCAGGGCCTGCGGACGTGTCCATTCACGGGGCTGGTTGAGCTGGGCGTTTGAAGGTGGCTAAGCGGGTGGGTTCGTAAGTTCGCTGGGGGTTGAGTTGCGGGTCATGGGTCTGGCTCGTGACCGAGTCCGGTGAGGTGAATCGTGCGGGCGGTGTCCAGGGCGTCCTGGGGAGACCCCGGCGAATTTACGGAGGAACCTCTTTAGGTTCCGAAGGTCAGCACGACGCGATCCTCGACCGGCCGGTACCCGAGGCGCGGGTACAAGGCGTTGCTCGTCGGGTTGGCCAGGTCCGTGAACAGGACCACATGCTTCGCGCCGGCGTCCAGCGCCGCCTGGCTCACCGCTGCGGTGACCGCTCCCGCGTAACCTCGCCCCCGCTGCGGCGGCGGGGTGTAAACGGGCGCGACCCGGATGGCTCCGGCGGCGGGCCGGGTGACGCCGGCCAGCGAGACGGCCGGGCCGTCGGCCTCCCACAGGGTCAGGCCGCCGTAGCTGAGCCGGTCATCGACGGCGCCGGGGATACGCCCGGCCATGTCGCCGACCTCACCGGCGAAGGCAGCGAACCATGATTCGAGCAGGTCACGATCGGCGGCGACCGCCACCCGCGCGGTGCCGCGCGGGCACGGCGCCGGAAGCTCGAGTTCCCCCAGACGGAACAGCCTCGACCTCCGGCACACCGTTGCGCTCGCCCCGGTCCGCTCTCCCCAGGCGGCCGCGAACGCCGCCGCGTCGGCCTGCTCTGCATTGACCCCGGCCAGCTGCCCGCGGCTCGCCGAGAGCACCTCGGCCAGCGGCCCTGCGGAGTGCTCTGGCAGGCCCGTGAGCAGAACCGGGTAGGGCGGGGTGTGCAGCAAGGCGGCGGCGACCTCGCCATCCGAAGACCGCCACCAGCCAAACAGCGGCGGGATCTCGCCGAACGCCGAGCCGCCACGTGCGCGGACGGCTTCCACCGCAGCCAGCTGAATGGTGTTCCGCACTGGGCGCGACCGCAGGAAGTCACCGGCAGCCGCGACGTACTCGTCGAGATCCTCTGTGAGAGTCCAGGTCATGCCACATGCTTTCGCTCAGCCCCGGCTCAGCGCATCACCTTTTCCGCGGCGAGATGCCTGCCACGATTCCACCGGTCACCGCCACCCGCCCGGCTGCCTTGCAGCCCAGCCCGATATCGGCTAGTGACCGGCGCAGGCCACCCGCAGGTCCAGTGATCAGCCCCCGGCGAACTTCCGGCGCCACCCGCTAAGGCTGGCGTGGTTTGTGGTGGCGTATCCGCAAAGGCACCGGCCCAGATGGTGCAGCGGTGCCGGGTGCGCCGCACGCGGTGACCATCCGCACCCCCGGTGCGCGGCTGATCTGGTACGCCTCCATGGGATCGCGCTCCGGTGCCGCGATCGCAGGGCTGGGCGCGCTGGACGGATGGCACGGCTACCTGGTCCGCGACGACTATGCCGGCTGGCACCACTTCGATGACCGGCTCGCCGGGGTGCAGCAGTGCGCAGCTCACCTGATCCGCCACTGCACCGGCGTGCTGGAGCCGCACCCGCAGTGGCAGGCCTGGGCCGGGCAGGTCCGCGGCATCTTGCGCGAGGCCGCCGCTGCCGTCCAGGCCGCCAGGAACGACGGCAAGACCCAGCTCGGCCCCGTGCTGCTCGCTGACCTGCGCGCCCGCTACGACGAGCAGGTCGCCCGGGGCATCACCACCAGCCGGCTCCGCGACTGGCACAAAGGCAACATCCCTGGCTGCAACCTGGCCAAACGCCTCCAAGACAAGGCTAGCCAGGCCTGGCTATTCGCCAGCAATTTCAAGATCCCCTGGACGAACAACGCCTCAGAACAGGCACTCAAGGGCACGAAGCGACATCAGGCCGTCTCCGGCTACTGGCACACCCCCGCCACGCTCGCCAGCTACTGCCGGGTGCGCTCCTACCTGGTCAGCGCCCGCGGACACGGCATCCGCGCCACCGACGCCATCCACACCGGCAAACCCTGGCTACCGGTACCCGTAAGCACCTGACATCACGGAACCACACCCGTGAATGGACACCCGCGGACCGCCGGTCGACGAGGCGATCGCCACCACCGCGAACTGCTCAGCGCCGGATCATGGTGACCATTGCCTGGCTGAGTAGTCATTTCGGTGTACTGGCTCCGCGGGGTTCACTTCGCTGGATCCTTCGATGACCGCGACGGCAAGCTCGGGCAGCCGCCGCTGCGTCCTCCTGGCCTGCTTGCGCAGCTGGTGGAATGCCTCGTCCGGCGTCAGCTTCCAGCGCTCGGCGAGGATGCCTTTCGCCTGCTCGATCACGATACGGCTGGTAAGCGCAGACTGGAGATGGGCGATGGTCAACTCCTGCCGGCGGAGCTCACTGCTGACCGCGATGCCTGCTCCGGCCGCGTCGGCTAGCGAGCGGGCCAGTTGGATGTCGGCGAGGTCCGGGATTGCTCGGCCAAGCAGTGCCAGAGCGCCGACTACGGCGGTCTGGGTGCTGACCGGGACCACAGTAACGGCGGCAAACCCGGCATTGATGGCCATATTCGTGAACCAGGGCCACCGGTCGGGCCCGCTTCTCAGGTCGACGGCGATCAGCATGCCGGTCGACATGCACTCGCCCCACGGACTTGGCGATGCGTCCGGTGAACCGCGCGCGAGCTGATGGCTCTGCGCGTCCGAGGAGGCGACGTTGACCGAGGCAGTCTCTGTGGTGGCGGTGTAGGTGATCGCCGCGCCCCGCGAGCGGGTAAGACGCACGCAATGACGGCACACCGAAGTCAGGTATGTGTCGATGTCCAGGTCGCTAGCCAAGGTATCAGCGAGTTCAGCGAAGGCAGCGGCGATCTGGGTGCCGTGTTCCGGCAGTGACATTGCGTCTCACCAGGGATTAATGATGGCGATCATCGTTCAGGCGGCACGTGTGACTCGGTTCCAGCCTAAACTCAGCGCAGGCGCGCCTATGCATGTTCTCCTGCGATGCAAGGTAAATAGATAATGGCGAAAAGGAAAGCATCAGACCGGCTCTAGCCGATCGTGCGGTTCGGGCGGCAATATCACTTCGATCACATCGCCGAGGCGCACGTTCCCCCCGGTTGCCACCACCGCCATGATCCCGGCTCGCCGGACGACCGTTCCGTCTTCGCCGCGTTTCACCGCGATCTTGAGTAGCCCGGACCGGAAGTCGTCGATCTGCCGACAGGGATTTCGGAGCCCGGTGACACGGACGACCGCACGGCGGCCAAGCCGCAGCATTGCGCCGCGGGGCAGCCCGAGCAGGTCGATACCCCTGGTCAGGATGTTCTCGCCGAGATTACCTGCGGCGAGTTCGTAGCCGTGTGCCCTGGCTTCGTCGAAGAACTCCGACGCCAGGAGGTGCACTTGCCGCAGATTCGGCTGGCTAGGGTCTTTCGCTATCCGCGACAGATGCTGGACAGTCAGGCCGGCATGGGCGTCGCCCCGCACTCCGAGATCCCGCACGAGCGTGATCGCCGATCGCGGCATCTTGCTGAACCGGTGCTCCGAGTCTGCGGCTAGCCCGATCACGCTGGCGGTGCATCTGGTCATAAGGTGTCCCACTATAGCCGGATGCGCGGTCCGGTGCCGGCGACCTGGCAGTGCAGCGCGGGATCGACCAGATTCGCAGCTGGAGCACGTAGCAGCTGGGAGTACATAATGGCGTCGTGCCGCAGACCGTTGAGCCCGCTGTCGCACCCGGTAACCTCGCGCGGCTGCGCCAGCCTGTCCTGGAGCTGGACGAGTTCGTGCTGCGCCCCTGGCGAGCATTCGACGCAGCCGGGGTCCAGGCGGCGTATTCCGACCGGAGCATCCAGCACTGGCACGCACGGTCGATGACAGAGGAGGAAGCCCGGGCATGGATCGGCTCCTGGCCGGGCCGGTAGGCGCAGGAGAGCGGAGGCGGCTGGGCGATAGCGAGCGAGTCAGGCCTCCTCGGCCAGATCAGCCTGCGCCGCCTGAACCTGGCGGACGGTATCGGGGAAGTGTCCTACTGGGTTGTGCCCGCGGCCCGCGGCCGCCGGGTGGCGACCCGGGCCCTGTGCGCACTGAGCGTGTAGGCCTTCGATCAACTCAACCTGCACCGAGTCGAGCTGATGCACTCGACGATGAACCCGGCCTCCTGCCGGGTCGCGGGAAATGCGGGCTTCGCCTACGAAGGGACTAAACGGCGCGAGGCACTGCACCGTGACGGCTGGCATGACATGCACCTGCACGCGCGCCTGGCGGACGACGCTCGCCCGGCCATCTGACGGAGCCGATCCCGCCGGGTCCCCGGGTAGTGACGCGTTCTGCCAGGCGCGGGGCAGGACCTAGATGGCCTCGTCGCGGTCACGGGCGGCATTGCGGACGGTCGGCGGGACACGCAGCCGGTCGTCGTCCTGGCAGAGCCGCTGTAGTTCGGTGAAGGCCGCGTCTGGTGCCTGAGTGAGGGCGGCGAGGCGGTCGAACAGGGCGGCAAGGTCGTCGGTGATGGGATCGTCAGGCTTCGGCATCGCGCCCCAGCAGTCCCAGGGCAGCAGTTCGGTATTGCGTAGTGCGGCCGCGTCGCGCATCAGGTTGGCGGCGATCCACCAGTCGTCGGCTTCGTTGACGAGGCTGAGCCCGAACTTAGCGGGGTCTGCAGCGGGCCCGGGCCGGGATGCCCTGGACCCGGAGCATGGCCGTCATCAGGACCGTGAAGTGCCGGCAGTTGCCCGGCAGCCGGGCGGCGGGCGTGCGCGCGACGTGCAGCGGCCGGTCGTCGCTTGCCACGATCTGCTCCAGCAGGTGCTCCACCGGCCGGATATGCACGCTGGCCAGGTCGGCCTCGGAGAAGGTCACCCCATAGGCGTGTGCCATGTGCTCGTGGATCAGCAGCCCCTGCGCGACGGCGGCCAGGCCGGGAATGTCGCGCGGTAGGCTCTGGAGCAGCGGCGCGCAGCGGCCCGGCGATGTCATGGCCGCTGGCTGAGTGTAATAGGCAAGCGTGCGCTGATCGTTGGCCTTCATGTCTCTCCTCGGGCTGTGTGCTGCCGGGCGGGTGGTTCCGCAAGCCTGGGACACTACGCGGAAATCGCTGACACCCCATGTCAGCGGCTCCCGGTTAGCATGCTCTGGTGCGTGCCGACCGGCTGGTGTCCCTGCTACTCCTGCTCCAGGCGCGGGGCCGGATGACTGCACGCGCGCTGGCCGCCGAACTGGGCGTGTCGGTCCGGGCGGTTTACCGGGACCTGGAGGGGCTGAACGCGGCGGGCGTGCCGGTCTTCGCCGAGTCAGGGCCGGGCGGCGGCTGCCAGATCCTGGACGGCTGCCGCTTCCCGCTGCGCGCGCTGCGCCCGGACGAGGCCGAGGCCCTGCTCATCCTCGGGGTACCCAGTGCCCCGCGTGACCTCGGGCTGGATGGCGCCGTCACCGAGGCGCACCGCCAGATCCGCGTCACCGCCGGGCTGGATGGCCAGGCCGGTCGCAGCGGATCGGTTACGGCGCTGGTTCATCTCGACATGCCGCGCTGGTTCCGCAGCCACGAGCAGGTGCCGCACTTGCTCGCCCTGGCGCAGGCGCTTCGGCAGCAGCGGCAGCTCGAGTTCCGGTACCAGCGCGGCGCCGTCGCGGGTCCTGGCCGGGTCGGCCGCCCGGCCCGCCGGCTTCGAGCTCGCCGAATTCTGGGAACAGTGGACGCGGGAGTTCGCGGCCAGCCGGCCGCGAATTCAGGTCAGCCTCCGTGCGGCCCCTCGGGTGGTCGCCGTGCTGCCGGAGATCTTCGGCGACGACGTCCGGCCGGCTATCCGCGCCGCCCTGCCGCCCGACCAGCACGGCTGGCAGCGGCTGACGCTATCGTTCGAGCACGAGCTAGCCGCCGCGCACCGTCTCGCGGGCTTCGGCGATCAGGTCGAGGTACTGTCCCCGCCAGCGGTACGCGACCGGCTCCTGGCCACCGCACACGGAATCCTCGGCCGTTACGCCGCGGGCCATCATTCGTAGTGCGCAGATGGTGTGAGCGGCTCGTCTGCGATGAACGCGTCGGGACGACCATCCAACGCCCCGATCCACCTTGGCTGCTGAGAACGCCCGCGGACGACCATGCGAGACAGCCGGACGTCGCGCCCGCTGCGGCACTAGCGTTCATTCAGTGCCCTGGTGATGCGGGGCTTCAGAACGCGCCCGCGGGGGACGCGGCTTCCCGCTGTCACAGGGCTTTCCCGCTGTCACAGGGCTTTCCCGCTGTCACAGGGCTTTCCCGCTGTCACAGGGCTACAGAGAGAGGCGAGTATGAGCGTCGACAAGCCAGAGGTCGAATTTCCCGGCGGCGAGCCGTCGGCAAAACTGGAGATCACCGACATCTGGGAAGGTGATGGCCCGGTTGCGAGCCCAGGTGACATGGTGAAGGTTCACTATGTCGGGGTCGCGTACTCTACGGGCGAGGAATTTGACGCCAGCTGGGATCGAGGCGACCCGCTGGAGTTCCAGCTCGGTGCCGGGCAGGTCATCGCGGGATGGGACCAGGGCGTGCAGGGCATGAAGGTCGGCGGCCGCCGTCAGCTGATCATCCCCCCGGGACTCGCCTACGGGGACCGCGGTGCCGGGCGCGTGATCGCTCCCGGCGAGACCCTCATCTTTGTGTGTGACCTGGTCTCTACCTGACGGACTCGCCGTGCCACCCCGCGCTGTCAGTGCTGCGCGTGATCGCGCGGGGATCAGTTCAGCCTGGCTTTGGATTCAAGCAGAGCCTTGCGCAGATCGTTGACTGCGTTCTCCAGGCCACTGCGCACCGTGTCCGCCACGCTGGACGCCGTCGCGGTCGCGTCGTCGAACTGCCGCCGGGCATCGACCCACCTGCTGCGCAACTGGTCCATCAGCGCGGCCAGCTTGTCGTTGGTCTCCATCGCACCGAGGTGCATCTGCACCTCAAGATCCTCGATGCGCCCTTGCCACTGGTCGAGCTGTGCTTTCGTCAGCTGCTTACGCAGTTCAGCCTGCTTGACCTGCATTTTGTCGATCTGCTCTTCCAGCTTCGCGATACGCTCATCAGTCGTCATGAATCGAATCTCCCTTCCGGAGTGAGCCCTGGCCAGAGACCAAGGTCCCGCGGTGCGCGGGCCGTACGGGCTCAGTGCTCAGAACCTGCGGCGCAGGGCAAGCGCCTTGTCCAGCCGCGCGTCCGCCATCTGGCCCACGGCAGCGCGCGGAGTCAGCGTGCCGAGCCGGACACGGTCGAGCAACTCGGTCGTGGCGGCACGGATCTTCTCTTCGATTTCGGCGAATGCCTCGGTGCGGCCAGCGCCACGATGTTCGGCCGCCGCGCAGATAACGCCGCCCGCGTTCGCGATCACGTCCGGGATACACAGGACGCCGCGCTCGGCCAGTTCCGCCTCAGCGGCCCAGGTCACGGGGATGTTAGCTCCCTCGATCACCACACGGGCCGAGATCTTCCCCGCATTGTCCGTTGTCACCACGTCCGGCTGCGCCGCGGGGACGAGGATGTCGCAGTCGAAACCGAGAATGTCGTCTCGGGGCACGGCCGAGCCGCCAGGAAAACCGGCAATCGGACTGCCGGACTGCTTATACGCCAGCAAGGCCGCGACATCGAGCCCGCCCGGGTTCCAGGTCGCACCCTGGATGTCCGACACGGCGGTCACGGCCGCGCCACGCTCGCCGAGCGCACGGGCAGCGTTACTGCCCACCGCGCCGAAGCCCTGGATCACCGTGCGCGCCCCGGCAAGATCGATGATCTTCGATTCGCTCAGGACGTCCGCGCACACCGCCAGGCCGAAGCCGGTCGCGCCTAGCTCGTCAAGCGGCACGCCCCCGAGCGCGCCGGGCACCCCCACAGCGCGGCCGATCTCGTCGTAGACGTAAGCCATCGACGTCTCGGTCGTGCCCATGTCCGGCCCAGGGATGTAATCGGTTAGCTGCTCAATCGCACGCGCGAAGGCACGCATCACCCGCTCGTGATCGGCGGGCACCAAATCGGGCGGCGCGGCGATGCCCGCCTTCCCCCCGCCATGCGGCAGCCCGGCCACCGCATTCTTGACCGTCATCGCCCGAGCCAGACGTGCCACCTCACTGGCGGTGATGTCAGGCCTCATTCGCACACCGCCAATCGCAGGGCCGAGCACGACGTTGTCGATGACGACGATCGCGCCAAACCCGGGTCCCAGGCGCAGGAAGATCACCTTTGCCGGACCACGTTCATCTACCGTCCAACTAGCCGACATCTCCGCCACGACCGCCACCTGCCATCCGTTCTAGCGTGCTAAACCGGCCCGCTGTACAGATCCAGGTTGTACCGCCCGCGACAGGCTCCAAAGGGCCGTTAGTCCCGCAGAGCCAAGCCCTATGCCTTAACCCGCGAATTGGCGAACGACCGCAACCGCGATTGCGGATGAGGAGGTATCGCCACCAGCCTCATGACTTTCCCCGGCCGCGGCTGCGAGTACGTTCCTCAAAA
>Ga0307372_10004467_pt1 | contig 21536 bp, 16 predicted proteins | sample OX1MG_FD_202533 | JGI IMG/M metagenome (GOLD analysis project Ga0307372, IMG submission 202533) | Soil microbial communities from Risofladan, Vaasa, Finland - OX-1 | ecosystem: Environmental > Terrestrial > Soil > Coastal area > Acid sulfate soil | place: Finland: Risofladan, Vaasa | collected...
CGGCCGGGGTCTTCACCACGGCGATCAAGCAGTCCGAGGGCCGTGCCAGCGGGGCGGTGACGACGGTCGTGATCGCCGGGCTCGTAGCGCTGTGGAGCGCGACCTCGGGCATGGTCATCGTCCAGGAGGGGCTCGACATGGCCTACGACGTCAGCGCAGACCGGACATTTCTCAACAAGCGCGCCCGTGCGCTGCCACTCCTGCTCGCCGCGGTCGTCCTCGGCGGCGGAGCCTCGGCGCTCGTCGTCTTCGGGCAGGCGATCGGCAGCAGCCTGGAGCACGCCGCGCCGGTCGCGGGCGGCGCGTTCGTCGTCGGCTGGACAGTGCTGCGCTGGGTGGTCGCCATCGCGCTGATCGGCCTGCTCTTCTCGATGCTGTACTACCTGGCCCCGAACCGGCCCGAGGCGCGCTGGCAGTGGCTCAGCCCGGGCGCGGTGGTGGCGACCGCGCTGTGGGCGGTCATCTCGGTGGCGTTCTCCTTCTACACCTCGTTGTCCGGCTCCTACTCCCGGACCTACGGGGCGTTCGCGGGCGTCGCCATCCTCATCTTCTGGCTCTACCTGACCGGCATGGCGATTTTCCTCGGCGGTGAGATCAACGCCGCGTTCGAGCGCCCGGGCGGCTCGTGATCGGGCGCGCCGGGACCGGCACGTCGAGCGGGCGGGCAAGGTCACGCCGCCTGGCGGCACGCCCGCCCCTCGAACCTCTGGCGACCTGACGAAGCGCAGCTAACCTCCGGGCTCGTGGAAGCTGCGCGAGCTCGACGGTGACGCCGGCGGGACCCGGCGCACCCGGAGGAGAGCCGGCGGTGGCCGCCGACCTCGCGGACGAGGAGGCGGAAGAGGAGCTCGAGCGGTTCCGCCGGCTCGCCGAGCGCGGCTACTTGCGCTCGGACGAGCTCGAGAGGCGGCAGACGGCCATCCGGGCCGCGGTCGGGGCCGGGGCCGGGGAGTTCACCGCCGATTCGCTTTCTGCGGCCGACCTCGGCGAGCTGGCCGCTCGCCTCGAGCAGGGGGCGCTTTCCCGCGCGCTGTTCGAGGCCTGCAAGCAGGACTACCTCTGGCAGCCCGCCGACGGCGGCCCGCCGGCTCGGACCGTGTTCGAGCTGCGCGAGTCCGTGCAGGCGGTTCCCGTCACCCTGGCGAAGGGCCTCGCGGTCAATCTCGCGTCGGCGCTCCTCGGCGGGGGGGCCGAGCCGGTCGCTCGCTCGACGAGCCTCGGCATCGTGGAGCGCTCCTCCGGCGCCGTGCTTTGGCGGGTCCGGGGCATCACGCTCCGATCGGAGCTGGAGACGTGGCGCGACCGGATCCAACAAGACCTGCGGGCCCTGTCCGTGGAGGACTTCCGGCGCCGATACCGTCGGCACCGGGGTCCGCAGGCCGACGACGCGGCCGGGTAGGCCCGCCCGGATCCCCGCCCCTCCCCGCCGGCGCGCGCGCCGAGGAAGCGGATCGCCGCCGGCCGGCGCAGCCGCCGGGGCCCGTGGCGCTAGGCGACCGGCGTTCGTCCCATCCGGACAGCGCTGAACCCGGCGCGCCGCGGTGCCGTCAGTGAGTGCATGCCGTCCACCGCGCCGTTGCGACCCACGTCTCTCGTCGAGGACGTGTCGCTCCTCGCGACCCTGGAAGGTCTCTGCGTGCCGGGCGTCATCCGCCCGGTGGTCCAGCCGATCGTGCGCCTCGCCGACCTCGCCATCGTCGGCTACGAGGCGCTCGCCCGAATGCCGACGCGCCCGCGCCTCGGCCCGGACTGGTGGCTCGAGCGCGCGGGCGAGCTCGGCATGAGGCCGCGTCTCGAGATCGCGTGCTGGCGGGCGATCGCCGCCCTCGGGCCGCCACCGGGGGACACCCTCCTCTTCGTGAACGTAAGCCCGGCCGTCCTCGCCGAGCCGGACCTGCTGGGGCTCCGCGGCGCGCTGCCGGACCGGCTCGTGATCGAGGTCACCGAGCAGGAGGCCGTCGCCGACTACCTCCGCCTGCGCCAGGACCTGCTCCCCTGGCTCTCGCGCCGCGCCCACCTGGCGATCGACGACACCGGGGCGGGGCATTCGAGCCTGCGCCACGTCATCGAGCTCTCGCCCGACTTCTTGAAGATCGACCGCTCCCTCGTGCGGGGCATCGCCGACGACCGGAACCGGCGCGCGCTCGTCCACTCCCTCGTCGCGTTCGCTAGGGAGGTGGGCAGCACCGTCGTCGCCGAAGGCGTCGAGACCGCCGACGAGCTCGAGATCCTGCGCGAGGCCCAGGTCCACCTGGCGCAGGGCTACCTCTTCGCCCGCCCGGCGGCGCCGTGGCCGGGACACGCCCTCGAGGAGCCGGCGGCGGGCGCGCCGGAGGTGCGCCGCGCACCGGGTGCGGCGGCGTCGGGGGGATCCGAGTTCGAGGCGCTGGTCCGCAAGGTGGCCCTCGCCGCCGACGCCCGCTGCGCGGCCGAGGCGATCGTCGAGCACCTCCACCGCCGCGGGCTGCTGTCGAGCCTCTACCTCGAGCGCGGCGGGCGGCTCCGCTGCGTCGCCCAGCGGGGGCTCTGGCAGGTGCTCGACGGGATGTCCGGCACCGCCGGCATCACGGGCAGGACCTGGGCGGCACAAGAGGCGGTCGTCATCGAAGACGTCGCCGGCTGCGACGACTACCTCGAGGCGATCCCGGGAGTGATGGCCGAAGCCTGCGTGCCGGTGATGGTCGAGGGCCGCTCGGTCGGCGCGCTCAACGTCGAGTCGTTGAGCTCGCTCCCGCCAGGCACGCTCGAGCTCCTCCACGACTGCGCGGACCTGCTCGGTCGGCGGCTCCGCATCCTCGGCCGGAGGGGGCGCGAGACTCCATGGCGGCGCGCCGCGCAGGCCGCGGTGGCGATCTCGAAGCTGACCCTCGAGCTGCACGCACCAGAACGGGCGCTCGACGCGCTCCGGGAGGCCTCGGGAATGGACTCGGTCTGCCTGGCGCGCCACCAGGGCGACACCCCGGAGGTCGTCTCCGCCCTCGGTGCCCTCGGCGCCGTCATGGCCCGGCTTCCCGTGGACGAGCTCGTGGCGCTGGAGGGCCTCGTCGCCGATGTCAGCTCCTGCTACACCGCGAACGACGCCACCGGGCGGGGCTTCGTCGGGACCGAGTCGCTGCGCGCCTCGGCGCGAGCGGTCGTCGTCCTGCCGCTGCGCTCAGGCGGCGACGACCTCGGGCTCGTCGTGCTGGCGAGCTCCACGCCGCGCGCGCTGAGCGGCGACGAGGTCGAGCCGCTCGAGCTGCTCACCGGTCTGCTTGCCGCGACGCTCAGCGCCTCGGACCTCCTCGACCGCCTGCGACGCCAGGCGGTCGAGGGCAGCGCTGGCCGCCACGGCCGCGAGGGCGCCCCGCCGTCCGGCCCGGGCCCTCGCCGCGAGGTTCGTCGTGGCGAGGCCGCGACGACCTCCCCGTAGGGAGGGCGGCGTCAGGTCGCGCCGGCGCCTCAGGCCCGACCCCAGCTCGAGCCCTCCGCGTCGGCGCGCTCAGTCGCCGGCGAAGGACGCCTTCATCGGATCGAAGTAGCGCTCTTGCCACCCGCCGTTCTCGTAGCCGAGGTGACCGTCGGGGACGTTGCTGTGGCGCAGGGTGATCCTCGTCGCCTGATCGACTGGTTCGAGATCGACCTCGATCCGGGAGTCGTCGTCGTCGGAGAACTCCGCCGTCCTCCACGACTGGACGATCCGGCGCCCGGGATCGAGCGCGCGGGTGACGCCGGTGATGCACCCGTCCCAGGCCGACAAGGCGCCGCGCGCCGCGGGTCGATCTCGGCGGAGCCACCGGTCATCGCGCCGTGCGCCCCGCTGTCCATCCAGGCGTCGACTACGGCGCCCGGCGCGGCCGGCAGCACGTCGGACACGGTGAACTCGTAGGTCATCGCGATCGCCTCCCCGCCCTCGGCCCGACCGGCCGGGGGACCCCGGCGAATCGCCGTGGTCGCTTCCCACCGGTCGACGACCGGCGGCGACCCGGTCCGGCCACGCGCATCGTTCGTTGACTCTTACGAAAGATCTACCTTACACTTCGTCGGTGGATGCCGGGCGGCGCAGGGCATCGCCCGTGACGGAGCGCCGGCAGGCCACCCGAGCCCGAGCGATCGCCACCGCGAGCGATCGGCGGCGACCAACCCCGACGAGAGCGAGACCGACATGACCGAGGCCGTGAAGGCGTGGCAGATGATCCACGCGGAGCGCAGCGCCCTGGCGGACACGCTGGCGGGGCTGTCGCCCGAGCAGTGGTCCGGGCCGTCGCTGTGCGCAGGATGGTCGGTCAAGCTCGCCGCGGCGCACGTCCTGGCCGGCGCGGAGCAGACGCCGTTGGGCTTCTTCGGCGGCATGGCCGCCAGCGGCTTCCGCTTCAACACGATGATGGACCGAGACGCCCACCGCCTCGGCGCGCTTCCCACCGGAGACATCGTGCAACGCCTGCGTGCCCGCACCTCGACGACCAACCGGCCGCCCGCGACCGTCGTGACGCTCCTCGGCGAGGTCGTCGTCCACGGCGCGGACATCCGCGAGCCGCTCGGGCTCGAGACGACGACACCGGCCGACGCCGTGCTCGCCTGCCTCGATCTGTACAAGGCGATGGGCTTCCCGCTCGGATCGAAGAAGCGGATCGAAGGCTTTCGGCTCGTCGCGACCGACGCCGACTGGTCCCACGGCTCGGGCCCGGAGGTCGCCGGCCCGGCGATGTCGCTGATGCTTGCCATGGCCGGTCGCCGGCCCGGCGCCGACCGGCTCGGCGGCGAGGGTGGGGCCGTGCTCCGCGACCGGCTGGCCGCAGCGAACGGCGGCGTCACCTCGGCGTAGCGGGGACGGTCCGCTGCTGGACGAAGGCCGCCGCTGACGCCGTCGCCCAGGACGGCGCGCCCGGTCGATGCTCCGTCTCGCGCTCGGCGCACTCGCCATGCGACGACCTCGCTTCCTCCTCGGTCGTCAGCTTCTCCGCCGCCGACCACACGACCGCCCGGCGTGGACCACGACCTTCGTGCTCATGACGCCCGTCATGGTGCTCGCCCGGATCGTGGTGCTCCGCGTCCGGGACAGCCGGGCTGGCCTCGACCTGCGCGGCGCATCGGTGCTGCCGACCCGGCGCGACCGACGCGATATCGACGCCGGCGGCGCGTCGCCAGCCCGGGGAGCGGGCGAAGCGATCACGGCCGGTACCGTGGCACCCGAAAGCTGTGCCGGGCCGGGCGGCCGGCGCCGGACCTGCCTGCGCTGCGTCCCGGTGGTGCGCCGGGCCCGGCCGTGGGGGACCGGCCCGCGGAGCGATGGCAGCAAGGAGACGGCCGCTGAGGGTCAGGATCGGGATCGGGACCGGCCCGGCGGTGGTGGACGCGGCCGCACTGGCCTCGTTGGGCGACGGCCTCGTCGAGCTGGGCTTCGACTCGCTGTGGCTGCCCGAGGTGCTCACCGCGCCAGGGGTCGACCCGCTCGTCGGCCTGGCGTGGGCCGGGTCGCACAATCCCAGGCTGAAGCTCGGCACCACGATGCTGCTGCCGGGACGCAACCTCGTGCGCCTGGCGAAGCAGACCGCCGTGCTCGACTCGCTCTCAGGGGGGCGCCTCCTCCTGACCTTCGTCCCCGGGCTGGCGCGGGGGCCCGAGCGCACCGCCGTCGGCGTCCCCCCCGATCAGCGCGGGAGCGTCATCGACGAGGCGCTCCCCCTGCTCCGGCGGCTGTGGGCCGGCGAGCGGGTGAGCTACCGGGGTCCGGCCGGGCACTTCGAGGAGGCGACCATCTCGACCCTCCCCGTCCAGCAGCCGCTCGAGGTCTGGCTCGGGGGCACCGCGCCCGGCGCGCTCCGGCGGTGCGGGCAGCTCGCCGACGGCTGGCTCCCCGCGATGTGCACGCCCGAGGAGACCGCCGAAGGGCGCAAGGTGGTCGAGGAGGCCGCCGGGGAGGCCGGGCGGCACATCAGTCCCGAGCACTTCGGGGTGAGCGTCGGCTACGCCCACCACGGGCTCGACGGCACGGCCCGTGAGGCGTTGCGCGCCCGTTCGAAGGGCCGCCCGGTGGACGAGCTCGTCCCGGTCGGCCTTCGCGCCCTTCGCAGCCTGCTCGAGCGCTTCATCGCCGTCGGCTTCTCGAAGTTCGTCCTGCGTCCGCTCGAGCCGCCGGCGGACTGGCTCGACGAGCTCGAAGGCCTGGCTGACGCGGTCGGCGATCTCCAGAGCTGAGGTCCCACGGCTCAGACCGCCGGGACGCCGCCGTCGACGGGCGCGGACGTGCCGGCCGGGACGACGGGCCGGCCGACCTACTCCCAGAAGGCGATCGCGGCCGACGGGTCGGTGGTCGCGCTCCAGAACTCGGTGAGCTTGCCGTCGCGCATGTGGTTCACGTTGGCCACGGGGACCTCGATCGACTTGCCGGCGCGCGAGGCGGACAGCGTGCAGAGCGCCACCACGTGCTCGTCGTTCCCCACCACGTCGTGGAGGTCCAACCGGAAGGTCCCGCCGGTCTCCTGGGCGAGGCGGAGGAAGTACGCGAAGACGGCGTCCCTGCCCACGTAGTCGCCGCTCATCGGGCCTGCGCCCGACACGTGCCAGACGACGTCCTCGGCGATCAGATCGGAGAGCGCTGCGAGGTCGCCCTTCGCAAAGGCTTCATAGCCGCGCCGGGTCAGCTGCGCGTTCGGGTGCTCTGCCATGGCGATCTCCCCCTCGGTAATCGATCCAGCCGTGCAACTTGTACGGACGCTACCGGACGCGTTCGCGCTCCGCTCGGCCGCGACGCCACGCGAGGCGGCGCGGCCCGGCACTGGTCGGCCCGGGGATCGTCACCCTGACCGGGCTTCCGCGTCGCGGCCGGGCACGCTGAGCTCCGTGTGCGCCCGTGGAGCCACACCGGTACGCGCACGCTCGAAGGCGCGCCGGACGACCTCGACGAGGTCGCACTCCACCGTGGCGTCGCTCGCTTCGGCGTCGCGGCGGGCGCGGTGGAAGCGCCGGTCGACGAGATGGTGAAACCGTTTGCGCACCGGGTTGAACAGCGCCGCGGCGACCGGCGTGGTGGCGCCGACCGCGACCGGCGACGGGAGGTCGAACGACCTCGTCGCGCGCGTGATCGCGTACGCGTAGGAGCCGACGACCAGTCCCGTCACGAGCGCGTGGGACATGGTGCGGCAGCCGCCTCAACCGGCTCGTTCCGGCACGTCGGCGAGCTGGTCGCGCCGGAGCACACGCAGCAGCTCCTCGTAGGGGCCGAGCAGGTACGCCTCGTCCCCGCCCGCGAAGCGGGTGCCCCGGCGCGGCGGGTGTCGAGCGTGCCGGGAGCGCTCGCCCGGCTGAGCGCGACGACCCGCGTGCGGGCGGACAGGTCCTGCATCGCGAGTCCCTCCAGACCGCCACCTGGAGCGACCGAGACCCGTCCGACGAGGAAGGGCTGCCGGTCGACGTAGAAGGTCTCGAGCACGTCGAGCCCGAGCGCCGCTCCGACGAACCACGGCGCCGCGAGCGCCGAGGTCGACCGCACGTGCCGGAAGTCGAAGCTGTGCTCCATCATGTGCGCGAGCTTCCGGTCGAAGACGCGCAGCACCACCGGCACCTGCTCCGCGCGTTCGCCGAGCGACTCCCGCACGGCGAGGCCGGTCTCGACGTTGGTGAGATCCGCGCTCGTGAGCACGGCCACCGCCGAGGCGTCGCCCAGGTTGACCATCGCGTGGGTCTGGCGCTCGGTCGCGTCCGCGATCACGACCGGGACCCCGAGGGCGCGCGCCCGCTCAAGGTAGCGGTTGGCTCCGTCGCGTTCCACGACCACCACCCGGCTCCCCCTGGCGAGGAGCCCCTCGACGACGCGGATGCCGACCGAACCGAGGCCGACCACCACCACATGGCCGACCATCCCCGGCACCCGGCGGCGCCCGAGCGACTGCTCGATCCCCCGGCTCACGAGCAAGTTGGTGAAGAGCGCGAAGGCCGTCGTCACGAGCGACATGCCGAGAACGATGAGCACGATCGCGAAGACCTGCAGCCACGGGCCCTGGCCGGCGAAGGAGTAGTCGCCGAAGCCGACGGTCGCCACGGTCTCGACGGTGAAGTACAGGGAGGTCAACAGGTCGGGGCGCGCGTGGGTCGACGGTGCGACGTAGGCGAGGTGGAGGACGATCGTGGACGTCACGACCAGCGCGACGACACCGGCGAGCGCGAGCACCAGCCCCTCGGCGTTCGTCTGCCGGATCGCGACGAGGTGCCGGCGCAGCCTCAGGTGCAGCGGGACGGACGGCGCCGCCGGCCCCGTCGAGCTCGGCACGTCGATCCCGGCCCGCTCGAGCTCCGACGGCGTGCCGAGGACCGCCACCTGGTCGCGCTCGCGCACGGGGTGGTCCCGACCGGGACAGATCACGATGTCGCCCCCGTCGCCGGGCACGATGGCGACGGGGACCAGGTCGCCGAAGTGGCCCCGGAACGTCCGGTTGCCGCCGTCGTCGGCCACAGAGACCTGGACCACCGCGAAGCGCTCGCCGCCGAGCTCGAGCGCGTGGGAGCGCTGGCGCAGGCACGCCTCCACGAACGACGGTGCGGAGAGCGCCGCCACGTCGAGCACGCTGCCCGGTCCGGTCACGCGCTCGAGCGCGCGACCGACGGAGGCGTTGGCCAGCTGGACGACGAGGCGCACGTCGGGACGGGCCTCGCGCACCGACAGGGCGATCTCGAGCGTCGTCAGCTCGTTCGTCTCGGCACAGACGACGGCGATCGCCCGGTCGAGCCCTGCCTCGGCGAGCCCGTCGCCGAGGTGGGCGCTTCGGTGGACGTGGGGAACGCCCCAGCCCTCGACGACGCGGGCGAGGCGGGGGTCGGGGTCGTCGTCGAGGACGACGACCGGCACGCCGCTCAGGTGGAGCTGCTCGATCGTACGCAGACCCGACGCCTTGAGCCCGCAGACGATGACATGCCCGTCGGCATTCCACGCGCGAGGCTCGGTCATCGCCCGACCGCTCGGGCGCCACGGCGCGATCGCCGGGACGGGCAAGCCGCTCCCCCAGCCTCTGTCCTGACACGGCCGCAACGCACCTCGGCGGAGGATAGGGAGGGTTCGTTTCGGCAACGTTGCGAGGGTGAATGCATCACGTGAACGGCCCGGCGACGCCCGGGCGCCCGACGCCTTCGCCGACGCGGCCCACCCGCCACAGGGTGCGGCGGCGTTATCTTGAGGGGCGTGCGAGCCATGGCCGCGGTGGAGCGCGCCCTCGAGGTCGTCGACCGGCTCGAGCCGGCGGTGCGGGCATGGGCGCACCTCGACGCCGGACGCGCCCGCGCGGAGGCGCTCGCGGTCGACGCTCGGGACGGCGCGCCGCTCGCGGGGCTCGTCGTCGGGGTGAAGGACGTCTTCGACACCGCCGACCAGCCGACCTCGTACGGCTCGCCGCTTTTCGCCGGGCACCGTCCTGCTGCGGACGCAGCCGCGGTGGCGCTGCTGCGCGACGCAGGAGCGGTCTGCCTCGGCAAGACGGTCACGACGGAGCTCGCCTGCTGGCACCCCGGACCGACGACGAACCCGCACCGGGCCACCCACACGCCGGGCGGCTCGTCGATGGGCTCGGCCGCGGCGGTCGCGACGGCCATGGCCGACGTCGCGCTCGGCACCCAGACGGCCGGCTCGATCGTACGGCCGGCCAGCTTCTGTGGCGTCTTCGGCTTCAAGCCCTCCTACGCCACGGTGTCGGTGGCGGGCGTGAAGGCCCTCGCCCCGTCCCTCGACACGGTCGGCTGGTTCTCCCGCGACCCGGAGCTGCTCGACCGGGTTCGGGTCTGTCTCACCGGGCGGCCACCCGCGACGGACCGGACGCGACCACCACGCGTCGGTGTCCTGCGCACCGAGCAGTGGGACGAGTGCTCGGACGACTCGCGTCGGGCGCTCGAGGCGACCGCGGAGTCCGCCCGGGCCGCCGGCTGTGCCACCGCCGACCTCGACATGCCGCCGTTCCTCGGGGAACTCGCCGATGAGCACCCCGTGGTCATGGCGTACGAGGCGGCGCGCTCGCTCGCCTGGGAGCACCGCTTCCATGCCGGTGAGCTCTCGGACGAGCTTCGGGGGTTCCTCGACTGGGGCCGCTCGATCGATCCGGCCGACCACGACGCGGTGCTGCTCCGCAGGTCTCTCGGGCTCGCGAGGATCGAGGAGCTCTTCGGTGAGAACGACGTGCTCCTCACACCGGCCGTCGTCGGGGAGGCGCCGAAAGGACTGGCGTCCACCGGCGACCCCCGCTTCGCCCGGCTGTGGACCCTGCTCGGGGTGCCCTGCGTCGCGGTTCCGGCCGGGACGGGGAGCACGGGCCTTCCGGTTGGCGTCCAGCTGGTGGGCCGCCCCGGCCAGGACGCCGAGCTGCTCGCGACCGCCTGCTGGCTCGCCGCTCAGGCCATCTGACGAGGCGGCCGTCCCTTCTCGACCACGGACGGGGGCCGGGCCGACGTCGGAGCTGCGAGCGGTCGGCCGGTGGCCATAGGATCGACCGCCGTGCCCGAACCCTCCACCGCTGCCGAGATCGATCGCGGATCCCGTCCGCCGCGACGGGACGCGCCGCATCCCGCCGCCTACTTCTCGATGGAAGTGGGGCTCAGCGACGAGCTGCCGACGTTCAGCGGCGGGCTCGGCGTGCTGGCCGGCGACTATCTGCGATCGGCGGCCGATCTGCGGCTGCCGATCGTCGCGGTGACCCTTCTCTACCGGCACGGCTACTTCCGCCAGCAGCTCGACGGGTCCGGCCAGCAGATCGAGCACCCGATCGAATGGTCGCCGGCGCGGCTCCTCGAACGCCTCGAGGCGACGACCTCCGTCCTCGTCGGGGGTCGTGAGGTGGTCGTCGGCGCGTGGCGGCTCGTGCTCCGGGGCGTCAGCGGCGGCGAGGTCCCCGTCTACTTCCTCGACACCGATCGCGCCGAGAACCCGCCCGAGGACCGGGCGATCACCGACGTGCTCTACGGTGGCGACAACGAGCACCGGCTCCGGCAGGAAGTCGTGCTCGGCCTCGGCGGTGTCGGGATGCTCCGCCGTCTCGGGCACCTCGACGTCGACACGTTCCACATGAACGAGGGCCATGCGGCGCTATTGACCCTCGCCCTCCTCGACCAGCAGGTCGGCTCGGCCGACCGGGCACTCGAGCCGGGCGACGTCGACGCCGTGCGCGAGCGCTGTGTGTTCACGACGCACACGCCGGTGCCGGCCGGTCACGACCGGTTCGATGCCGCGCTGGCGAAGTCGGTTCTCGGCGACCGGCGGGTCGCGCAGCTCGAACAGCTCGGGCTCTTCGGACAAGGCGAGCTCAACATGAGCGAGCTCGGCATCCGCTGCTCGCGCTACGTCAACGCCGTGTCGAGACGGCACCGTGCGGTCTCTGAGCGCATGTTCCCAGCAGCCCGCGTCGAGTCGATCACCAACGGGGTGCACGTCGCGACCTGGGCGGTGCCGACCACCGTCGATCTCTTCGACACCCACCTGCCGGGCTGGAGGGCCGACAGCGCCCTGTTGCGCTACGCGTCCGTCATCCCGCTCACCGAGATCGGCGGCGCCCACGCCAGCGCCAAGCGCCGGCTGCTCGACGAGGTGGCTCGGAGGACGGGACGCGTCCTCGATCCGTCGGCACTCACGATCGGGCTTGCCCGCCGCGCGGCGCGCTACAAGCAGATCGACCTCCTCTTCAGCGATCTCGGGCGCCTGAGGGACATCGCCGAGCGCACCGGCCCGCTGCAGGTCGTCTGCAGCGGGAAAGCCCACCCACTCGACGAGCAGGGGAAGGCCTTGCTGCGCAAGGTCGTCGCCGCGGCTCAAGAGCTAGGCGACGCCGTGCCGGTCGTCGTCCTCGAGAACTACAACCTCGGACTCGCCACGCTCCTGTGCGCCGGGACCGACGTCTGGCTGAACACCCCGGCACCCCCGAACGAGGCTTCGGGCACGAGCGGGATGAAGGCGGCCCTGAACGGTGTGCCCAGCCTGAGCGTGCCCGACGGCTGGTGGATCGAGGGCTGCGTCGAGGGCGTGACCGGCTGGGCCATCGGCGAGGACCCCGGCGCTGACGGCGCTGACGGCGCGGAGGGCCCCGGACGGCACGACGGGCACGACCACGACGTCCACGTCGAGGCAGGCAAGATCGCCGCATCCCTCTACGACAAGCTCGAGCACGTCGTCGCCCCCCTCTTCCACAAGGACGAAGCCGGTTACCGCTCCGTGATGCGCAACGCCATCGCGCTCAACGGCTCCTTCTTCTCGACCGATCGGATGGTCCGGGAGTACGCGCTGAACGCCTACCGCTGGCCGCCTGCCGCGACCTGCTAGTCCCATCTCGGGGGTTCGCCGAGCGCGAGCCCGGCGATCCGCCCTCTCGCCGGCTCCGGGCCCGGGACGTCACGGCACCCCGCCGCCCCGCAGCAGGGTGCACGACGACGCCTCGCCCCCGTTTGCACCGGATCCTCCGTCGGTCGCCTCCGCTGTCGGGATCGATCGCCTGCCTGACACGTTCGGCGCCGGCGAGGTGATGACCACGTGGAGCAGGTCGAGCCGTCCACACCGCGAGGGCGCGAGATCGCTCTCCCGCCCGATACTCGGGACATTCGTCCCTACCGGAGAACGGCGTGACGTGGCTTGATGTGCGTCGGCGCCGAACCGCCCGGAGGACCAAGATGACCCTGGAACACTCGTGGTTGGCGGCGCCGGCGGACACGGCCCACGCCACCCCGCCGGCCGACCAGGAAGTGGAGGCGAGGCCGACACGCGACGACGGCGCGACGCGCGCCGGCTCGCCCCACGGGCTCCGGCACCTCCACTACGACGTCGGCCGCCGACCGTTCCTCGTGCTGTTCGAGCTGACGCGGGCGTGCGACCTCGCGTGCAGACACTGCCGCGCCGAGGCGAAGCGCGAGCCCGACGCCGACGAGCTGACGACGGCCGAGGTCCGCTCGGTGCTCGACGACCTCGCCGCGCTCGGCTCCCCGCGGCCGATCGTCGTCTTCACCGGCGGCGACCCGCTCACCCGTCCCGACCTGCTGGAGCTCGTCCGGCACGCGACGAGCTCGCAGCTGACGGTGGCGATCTCGCCCGCCGGCACGCCGCGAGCCTCGCTGCCGCTCATGCGGGAGCTGCGCGACGCGGGCGTGGCCACGGTCTCGTTCTCCCTCGACGGAGCGAGCGCCTCGGCGCACGACCACTTCCGCCAGACCCAGGGTTCGTTCGGCTGGACGGTTGCGGCCTGCGCCTCCGCGCGACGGGCTGGCCTGCGGGTCCAGCTCAACACGACCGTGACGGCCAAGACGGTGTTCGAGCTGCCGGAGATCCTCGCCCTGGCCCTCCGGCTCGGCGTCAGCCTCTGGAGCGTGTTCTTCCTCGTGCCGGCCGGGCGCGGCCGCGACCTGCGCGCCCTGTCCGCTGAGGACACCGAGGACGTCCTCGAGTTCCTCTACGAGGCGGCGACGATCATCCCGTTGAAGACGACCGAGGCTCCCCAGTACCGCAGAGTCGTGCTCAGCCGCGCCGTCTCGACGAGCCCGGACCCGGATGGCCGGGGACCCCTCTACTGGGGCCTCCATCGACGCCTCGAGTCGCTCGGCCTCCCCGAGCGGGGCTCGGCCCGGCGCCCGACCACCGACGAGCCGGCCCTCGCGCGCCGCCGCCCGCCGCTCGTGGTCGGGGACGGACGCGGCGTCGTCTTCGTCTCGCACCGCGGCGACGTCCAACCGAGCGGCTTCCTGCCGCTCGTAGCGGGGAACGTGCGGGACCGGCCGCTGTCGGAGATCTACTCCGACTCGGGCCTGCTCCAGTCGCTGCGCGACCCGAGCCGCCTCCACGGGCGTTGCGGGCGTTGCGAGTACCGCGAGCCGTGCGGCGGGTCCCGTTCCCAGGCTTTCGCGGCGGGCGGGGATCCCCTCGGCGAGGACCCGCGCTGCCCCTACGTCGCCTCCGAAGCGTCCGACGATCTCGGAGGTGGCACCCCGACCGGGAGTGGCGCGCTCGCGCGCACCGCTCGGTGAACCGGTAGCGCTTGCCTCGCGGAACCCCGACGGGAGGTCGCGGTCGCTGTCGAGCGCGACGCCCGCCCTCGGCGGTCGGACCGGTCGGATCGACACGGGCAGAGGCCCATGCGGCGGGCGCGCCGGGCCCGAGGTGGCGCCTCGTCCCAGCTGTACGTGCCGCCGCGGGTGCATCGCACACGCATCGCGCATCGGCCACAAGCCCGAGTCCCGGCCTACGCTGCCTCCTCGTCCTCGAGCGGGGGCTCGATCCTCCGCAGGATGGAGGCTGCGGACTTCTGGATGCGCTCACCGGATGCCCTGATCCCGGCGACCGCCGGCTCCCCGCCTCCGGCCCAGGTTGCGACGTAGCCGAAGGAGTAGTCGCCCGTGTCGATCCCGAGCGCCTGGCAGACGACGTACGCCGTGGACTCAGCTTCAAGCTCGGCGACCGCGCGGTCGTCGTACGACTCGTGGAGCAGGGCATGGGCGAGCTCGTGCGCGAGCGTCTTGACCTGTTGGGCCGGGGCGTTCCGGCTCTCGACCCGGATGCGGCGCTCGCGGTGGCAGCAGTCGCCGTTGGCGCCGTTCGCGAACTCGTGCTGCTCGACGGTGAAGCCGATCGACCGGGCGACCGGGAGGAGCCGGTCGTAGAGTCCCCGGGGACCGTCACCGTCGAGCCGGTTGCAGACAGACGGCAGCGCTTCGCCCTCGGTCTGGGCGACATCGAACACCGGTACGAACTTGAAGCCCCGGAGGGTGCGGTCAGCTTCGCCCTCCTCGGCGTCGACGCGCTTGTAGAGCACGGGGGCGATGATCCAGATGGCCTTCTCGCCCTTGCGGACGAAGCGATTGAGCCTTCGCCAGGCATGGAATCCTGCAACCCGACTCGCCCCGGGCCGCTGGGCGCCGATGAGGAGCACGTTGCTGAAGCTGTAGCGATGAAAGCGGCTCTGGAGCTCGAGCTGGCGCTTCCAGTGCTCCGACGAGGTGAGGTTGCTGATCCCCACCGTCAGCTTGGCGATGAGCTCAGCGTGGTTGTCCTTGGCCGTCATGCTCCCTGCCTCATCTGTGGCCGTGCGATGCGCCCGGTAGGAGCCGGGGAAGGCCCGAGCACAGGGCGTCCGTCAGGGCTTGCGGCTCGCAGGAGGCAGCGTCGGCAGAGGACCACCGCGCGCAGGCGCTCACAGCGGCAAGCGGACCGCATCGGCTCGCGCGGAGCACGAGCCCTGACGGCCGAGAAGGGATCGACGACGCGATCCAAGTGACCGATGACGTTACGGGTCGCCTGTGACGGCGCCGGCTGGAAGCCGGAGCCGCCGGGCCGCGCGCCCGGCCCGCCGACCGAGTCCGACGGCGCCACCCGCCACCTGACACGAACCCACTTTCATGCTCCTTCGCCGTCCCTCATCGCGCTCCATCCCGCCGATCGCGGCCACCCCGGCCGAGCAGCTCGAGGAGGCCCTGCGGGCCCGGGGCCATCGGATCAGGGTCGTCGACGAGGCGTTCGGCTCCGGCCAGGCCTCGCCATCGACCGCACCTCAGGAACGAGAATGGCCGCTGCGGACTGGCGTCGCGAATCGGTTGCACTCGCCTATTGACCCGCGTTCAGCTTGGACCGACCGGAGTGCCGGCCCGCACCGTGTCCTCGGAGGTCTCGAACCTCCAGGGTCGACAAGTCGGCCGTGGTGACCTCGCCGCGATGCGAGCCGCGGCTCGACCAGCGCGGGCCCACGGCCGGAGCACCCGCGGCGAGCCGACTGGGAGAAGATGGAGCGATGTTCGACGAACTTCGCGCCGCGAATCTGGCCTATGCGGCCACTTTCGACCTCGGCGGGCTTCCCGGACGAGCGGCAAGGGGACTCGCGCTCGTCACCTGCATCGACACTCGTATCGATCCCCTCGCGGCACTCGGACTTCGCCCGGGTGATGCGAAGATCCTCCGCAACGCCGGAGGTCGCGTCACCGACGATGTCTTGCGATCACTGGTGCTCGCGACGAGCCTCCTCGGTGTCACGCATATCGTGGTCATGCACCACACCGACTGCGCGCTCGCTGGCCGGACTGAGGAGCAACTGCGGTCGGCGCTCGCCGATCGCCAGCTCGCCGCGGCCGCGGCGTGGGACTTCCTTGCAATGCCGGATCCCGATGTCGCACTCGCTCACGACGTGGCTAACGTCCGCCGCTGCTCCGCCCTCCCGGGAGGTTTGGCTGTTGAAGGTTGGCGCTATGACGTTGACACCGGCCTCGTCCAACAGATCGTTCCCGGCGCCTTCGCGGCTGGTGGATAGCGTTGCGGAACCGACGGAACCGACCTGACAGAGGTCGGGCGATGTGGATCGGGTCCAGCTCGTCGGGCATGCGTGGAGCTGCCGCCTTCATCCTTCGTACTGATCAGCATGACGCCGGCGTCGGCCACCGTGATCGCAACAACATCGAGGTGGCTGCAGCCGTTCGACTGCGACAGCCAATGACCCGTGCCCCTAGCCAAACCCGCGTATCGTGGGAAGGATCGACGTCAGCTGGCGAAGATGCCGCTGCCGGATGGCAACGGGTGCCCACCCCGGGACGCCCCGTCTACGGAAGTGCAGACGTGCGGTCGTCGTGGTGAATGGGATCGGGGTCGGCATGCAAAGGCTGAGCTTCTGGCGGATAGCAGTTGGTGCGGGTGTCGTCGGCTTGCTCGCCGTCGGCATCACGGTGTCCGGGCCGGTTGCCGCGCAATCCCGCTCGGCAAGCGCACCACGGTGCGCACCCGCTGCGCTCAGGGTCTGGGGTGGGCCGTCCACCGGTGCCGCTGGATCCATCATTGCCGAATTCGGATTCACCAACCGTTCCACCGGTACCTGCTTCCTCCACGGATACCCACGCGTCCAGATGCTCAAGAAGTCCGGAACGAACCTGTCGTCATCCGACCGGAAGGCTCCGGGGGCCTTCGGCATCCGAGCGAAGACGGTCGTCCTGGCCCCGGACAAGACGGCGTATTTCGGCATCGCCTACGCCAGCCAGACCGGCTACGCCAACTTGACCTGCCCGACGTCGGCCGCGTTGAAGTTCACTCCGCCGCAGGATGCCGGAACGGTCACGTTGCGCGGATCAGCCGCGCATATCCAGCCGTACGGTGGCACGACCCAACACCTGGATTGCGGGATCGTCCACCTCACGGCGGTCACGGCAAGGCGTTTCCAGTAGTGCTGCCGGCGCTCGCGGGCACGTAGTCCGGCAGACCGACCCTCTTCGCCGCCGTCAATCTCGCCGGGCCGCCGTCACACTTCCGCTGGGACCGAGCGACAGACGCGGGCCTCCGCGGCGCGGCGACCGGCGTCTGGCCGCGAGAATGCGAACGTGCGAGAGCTGGTGGTCCTCGGGACCGCGAGTCAGACCCCAACCCGGTACCGGAACCACAACGGCTACCTCCTGCGCTGGGATGGTGACGGGATCCTCTTCGATCCGGGCGAGGGCACTCAGCGCCAGCTCCTGTTGGCCGGCGTGTCGCCCTGGAGCTTCGGTCGCATCTGCATCACCCACCTCCACGGGGACCATTGCCTGGGCCTCCCCGGCGTCGTACAGCGCCTGTCGCTCGACCGAGTGACCCATCCCGTCGAAGTCCTGTACCCGTCGAGTGGCCAGGTGTACATCGATCGACTGATGCACGCGGCGGTGTTCGACGAGCACGTCGACGTGCGACAGCGGCCAGTAGCCGGGCCCGGCATTGTGGACCCGGGGCCACCGTTCGCGCTGGTGGCGAAGCGCCTCGATCACGTCCCGGACACGCTCGGATGGCGTCTCGAGGAGCCGGCGGGCCGCACCATGCTGCACGACCGGCTCGCGGCTGCCGGCGTCGTCGGGCCCGCAGTGGGCGAGCTCCAGCGAGACGGCGTCATCGAGGTCGACGGACGGCGCGTCCGAATCGAGGAGATGAGCGTGGAACGGCCCGGCCAGGTGTTCGCCTTCGTCATGGACACCGGGCTGTGCGATGCCGCCTTCGAACTCGCAGAAGGGGCGGACCTCGTCGTGTGCGAAGCGACGTTCGCATCCTCCGAGGCGGACCTTGCGCGCCGGTACCGTCACCTCACCGCCGCGCAGGCCGGGCGGATCGCGGCCGAGGCGGGAGCCCGGCGACTGGTGATCTCGCACTTCTCCCAGCGGTATCCGGACGAGACCTTCCTGCTCGAGGAGGCCCGAGCCGAATTCGACGATGTCATCGCCGCTCGCGACTTCTTGCGGGTACCGGTCCCGTCACGCCTGGCGCCCGGTCCCAAACAGGGACAGGGCTCTTGCTCGTGAGAACCGAGGTCCCAGGCGTCTCGAGCGGGTGCGAGCTCGAAGACGAGCACCCTGGCAGTGCGAGCCGCGTCCAGGCGGTCAGCGGTGAGAGCCCGCATGACGAGCCGACTCCGCGCCAGAACGTCATCTCTGCTGCGAGCCTGAGCGAGACCGTGCCGCAGGCGTTGAGCGGGGAGGCGGAGCGGCGACGAAGCGACCCTTGGTTCGAAGCCCGGCTGACGACGATCATCGACCAGGGCCGCGAGAGCTCGAGCGCCTCGCGAAGTGACGGTCCGTTGCCCGGACCTCGCCGACGACCTCGCGATCGCCGCCGAGGTCACCGACTCGACGTCAACGTGCTCGCCACGAACTGTGCGTCCGGGCCGCGCTCGGTTATCGTCGGGGCGACCCCCGAAGCGGGGGTTGTGACAGGGGGTGAGCACGTTGAAGACGCAGGCTGCCGTGCTGTGGAAGGCGGGGGAGGACTGGAGCGTCCGGGAGATCGATCTCGACGCGCCCAGGTCGGGCGAGGTGCTCGTCCGGCTCGCGGCGTCGGGGATCTGTCACTCCGACGAGCATCTCGTGACCGGCGACCTGCCCGTCGCGCTGCCGATCATCGGAGGTCACGAGGGCGCGGGCACCGTAGAGACCGTCGGCCCCGGGGTGACCTCGGTGGTGCCAGGCGATCACGTGGTGTTCTCCTTCGTGCCCGCCTGCGGAGTCTGCCCCTCCTGCTCGAGCGGCCACCAGAGCCGCTGCGACCTCGGGCGCTTCTTCCCTGAGGGCCTGCAGGTGTCGGACCAGACCTCTCGCCACCACGCCGACGGAACGGATCTCAGGCTCATGTGCCTCCTCGGCGCCTTCGCCCGCCACACTGTCGTGGCCGAGGCGAGCGTGGTCAAGGTCGACCCGAGCCTGCCACTCGACAAGGTCTGCCTGCTCGGTTGCGGGGTCGCCACCGGCTGGGGCTCCTCCGTCTATGCGGCTGGCGTCCGGGCTGGCGAGACTGCCGTGATCATCGGTCTCGGCGGCGTCGGTAGTAGCGCGGTGCAAGGTGCACGGCTCGCGGGCGCCGAGCTGATCATCGGCATCGACCCGATCGAGTGGAAGCGCGAGAAGGCCAAGGGCTTCGGGGCCACGCACACCGCGGCGAGTATCGACGAGGCGCTCGAGCTCGTGCGCGAGCTCACCTGGGGACGGATGGCCGAGCGGGTCGTCATGGCGATGGGTGTCGGAGACGGCAGGCTTATCGGCCCCGCGATGGGCCTAGCCGCCAAGGGCGGTCGCGTCGTCGTCACGAACATCCACCCCCACGTCGAGAGCCAGATCAGCATCAACATGGGGGAGGTGACCCTGCTCGAGAAGCAGCTCGTCGGCGCGCTCTTCGGGTCGGCAAACCCTCGGGTCGACATTCCGAGGCTGGCACGCCTGTACCAGGCGGGACTGGTCGACCTCGACGGTCTGGTGACGCGCACCTACACCTTGGAGCAGGTGAACGAAGGCTTCGACGACCTCCGCAACGGTCGCGTGCTGCGCGGCGTCATCCGCTTCGAATAGGAACGGGCGCAGCTGGGCAGCCGAGACGAGCGATCCACTTGTCGTCGAGACGTACTCTTCGGCATGAGCCACCAAGTCGCGCCGAACGGTCTGGTGGTGATCCCGAACGAGCTGCGCGACTGACTCGGCATCCGACCTGGAACGAGGTCAGCTTCGATCTTGAGGATTCGACGCTCCGCATCGGGCCGGTACGATCCGAAGACAGCTTGAAGGGCTCGCTCGCCGGAATCGCCCGGACCGCCGAACTCGAGGCGGAGCGGACGCGAGAACGCGACCGGTGACGAACTGCCTCGATTGCTGGGCAATCCTGCAGTGGCTTGAAGGCGTCGAACCTGCAGCCGGTCGGGTCGAGCAGTTTCTACCGAATCGTCCGGCCACGAGTTGGATCAAGCTCCGCGAAGTCGTCGACGTGGTCGAGCGCCTGGCGGGAGTCCACCGAACTCGGCAAGCGCCTGCGCCGGTCCGTGCTCGGACGCCTGGTAGTAGAAGCCCCCGGTGTCGGGTCCGAGACGAACGCCGACAGCTCGGCCCATTCCCGCTCCCGGTCGAATAGGTCGTCCAATGGCGCGGACGAGACTCACGCCGATGAGCTCCGATCTGGCCTTCCCCCGAAGGCGCCAGCCATGCACGCGCATCGGCGCGTCTCTCTTGGCTAGTGCCCTGACCACAAAGGTTCGCGCGCCTTCGTCGCCGTCCCGGTAGCTCGGGGGTGCCTGCCGGGCTGTCGAGGTTGCTCGGGCGAGGTCGTCCCGGTCCGCATGTCGCCCAGGGGCGCGTCGCAGCAGCGGTCGTGCCGCGGAGCCGGCGCCGAGCGCCTCAGGCGGCGCGTGCAGCCGGTCTGCCGAAGCGGCGCTGGCGCTCCGAGCGGATCCGCGCCCGCTCTCTGCGCTGGGCGGCGACGACGACGTCAGGGTGCGTCGCGTGGGCGTTGCGCCAGGCGAGGTAGGCGTGGAGCTTCTTCGCGACGACGAGGTGGCTCGGGTGGTCGGAGTTGTTGAGCACGAACTCGCGAAGCGGTCCGAACTGGCACTCGATCGGATTGGCCCAGGAGGAGTAGGTCGGCGTGAAGCAGAGCTCGACGGCGTTCTTCGCGCACCAGGTCCGGATCCTCTCGCCCTTGTGGGCCGAGAGGTTGTCGAGGATCACGTAGATGGTCTTTCCGTCGGGGCGACGGGCCCGGATCTGCTTCAGCGCGGCGAGGGTGTTCGTCGCCCCCTTCTTCTCGCGCACCGTGCCGAAGAGCAGGTCGTCTCCGACCGAGTAGCAGCCGTGGAACTGCCGCACGCCGGCCGTCTTGTGGAAGTTCGCCCGGAGCCGTTGCGGCTTGGCACGCTTCGACCAGCTCGAGCCGCCGATCGGATGCAAGCCGAGCGGGCCGAACTCGTCGAAGGCGAAGCACCGCTCGAGGTGGTTCGTGAGGACCTCGTCGATGCGGTCGAGCTTCTCGTCGCGAGCCGGGTCGTTCGACTCCTTCCAGGTCTTGGTCCGCTGGAAGGTGATGTCGTTTCGTGCGAGCAGCTCACGCAGGCGCTCGCGGCCGATGACGACACGGCGCAGGTCGTTCTCCGCCAGGTAGCCGGCGAGCTTGCGGAGACTCCGGCGGGTGAAGGGGAGCCCGACCGATTCCGGTCGGGCAGTGGCCGTCGTGACGATGAAGACCTCGTCGTCAGTCGTGATCCGGCGGGGACGGCCACCCGCCCACTTGGGGTCCAAGCTGGCCATGCCTTGCTCGTTGAAGCGGTGGATCATCTCGCGGACCCGGTCCGGGCTCGTCTGGA
>Ga0307372_10004468_pt1 | contig 21534 bp, 15 predicted proteins | sample OX1MG_FD_202533 | JGI IMG/M metagenome (GOLD analysis project Ga0307372, IMG submission 202533) | Soil microbial communities from Risofladan, Vaasa, Finland - OX-1 | ecosystem: Environmental > Terrestrial > Soil > Coastal area > Acid sulfate soil | place: Finland: Risofladan, Vaasa | collected...
GTAAGAATCAGCTTTACATCTTATAGTGCATTTTTCGAACAAAGCAGTGGCTTCGCCGAAAATAAAATCAGTGCTTCCTTCTATATAACAGTCCACAAAGTATTGACGATTATTTTCTCCTGAAAGATATAAAGTGTCCTGGTTGCCTAAAAATTTACAATTAGAAAAAGAACAACGATCTGCGTCAACACTAAGTGCAACAGCTTGTCCCACCGGGCCGGAAGTATTTTCAATCGTTAGATTCTCTGCGTGAAAATCATTCCCCTGAACTAAAAGAGTGGAAGTATAAAATGTACTGTTTCTTCCTTTATCTATTTTCTTAAAATAGTCGTTATAAGAAATAATGGTGCTGTCTTTACTTTCTCCAATTAATGAAATTTTGGTATTCCACGAAGGAATAAAAACCTTTTCATGATACACGCCGTTTTTGATAAATATCCTGATACGATTGTAGGGAAAAGCTTTGCTCGCTTCAATTGCAGCCTGAATGGTTGTAAAATCACCGCTTCCATCTTTTGCTACGACATAATCATATTTATCCGCTGCCCCTTGTTTCGAAAAAGTAAACGATAACAACCCGAAAGAACAACAGAAAAGGATTCCGATAAATAAGGCCTTACTCCAACTACTCTTCAAAGCCTGCCTGAACGGCAGACAGGGAGAGGGAACATAATTTTTTAAAAATCTAAAGAGTTTCCCCATTGGTCATCAATGTTTAAAACGTTTTTCCTAATCCTTTCCAAACGGCATTGGCTATTTCTTTTTGCCCAGCAATATCCGGATGCAAACCATCTGCATAGTTTGGTTTTGAAACAACATGCAAAAGAGATAGAAATCCGGTATGCTCTTCGTTTGCTAATTCTTTGTATCTCTTTTCAAGTTGATAAAGCGATTTCTTAGTGTTTTTGTTATACTCTTTGCTCCTATTGATTTCGTTCATTGTCTTAAGATTAATATCAGATGGCGCCAATATCACAATCTTCGCCGTGCTATTCACTTTCCTTATTTCATTTATCATCCATATCATGTTAAGAACGCAACTGTTTACCATAGAATCATTCCCGTTTTTTAAATCATTAACTCCCAGAAAAATAAGGTAATCATTTGCGTCGGGATATTTTTTTAATACCGGCAATAACTCTGCTTTATCAGAAGTTTTTCTTCCGCTCCTTCCGGCATTTACAAAGTCTATCCCCGAATGTCCCTGTGATAAAAAATAAACCCAGCTATGGCCGTCAACCTTCACTCCGTATGTTATTGAATCCCCAAAACAAACTACCTGCCCATGAATGTTTCTGAACCCTGTTATAAGCATTGCGGTTATCATGGTAATCATCAATAGAGAAAATTCTTTCTTTTTCATTTGTAATAGATTTTATTGTCCGATTTTTTTTAACCAGGCAGGATATTCAAAAGAAATAAGTTTTTGTGGCCAGTAACCGTACCACGCATAACCCGTTCTTCGCTCGCGTAATACATCGGAAAATTGGTAAACTTTTTTCCCATCCCGGTTGGCAAACATAGGCCTGTCTGTTCCTAATTCATAAAATCGTGTCCAGATAGGTGATGCAACAGAATCGTGAATAACAATCCTGTCATAATTAGCTTCATGGAATTTATACACCACATCTTTTGCTGGAATGATTTTAACCCATACATCTTTTATTTCCACTTTTTGAAACCAGGCAACCGCATTTTTAACGGCATTAATAATTTCACTGGCTGGATTTTTTACATGCATCAGTAAACGAACAATTTCTACACTTTCTTCACTTACTTTTGATGACAATTCGAAAGTTCTGGCGCCAACTGGTTTTAGCGTAATGTTATCATGCTGCTGGCACCATACGGTAGCTTTTCCGTTTTCTACAATCTGACATTTTAGAATGCAATCAATTCCTTTTTGATATGCGATTGAAGCTTCGCTTCTCAACTTATTATTTACAAATGAATAGTAAGGTTCATTCTGAACAATGTGTTGTAACACTTCCATAACGCCAATCATAGCATCATCATTAAAGGTGATATATTTCCTGTAACCACTTTTATCAGGGTAAAACTGTGGCCAGCCTCCATTTTCATATTGCGCATTTAAAATGAAATCCAACCCATGCAAGGCCGCTTCTTCATATTTTTTGTCACCAAGCAAAGTATAAGCTTTTGCCAAATATTCTACCTGCGTGTAGGTGGTACCGTTATCAAAGGTAGTGTGCAAAGAATCTTTGTGTTGTGCAAGGATGACTTTTTGTTCATCTGTAAGAATGGCAAGCATGTCGTAATTCTTAGGCCAGCCACCATTTGGTTGTTGATATAATAAAATATTATCGGCAATCTGGCGAACATCAGAAGGCTCATAACGAGATTGATTTTTTGAAGGGAGAATTACCTGTTCATGATCTGTAATATCCATCCAGTGATGGCGGCTGTCCTGGAAACCGGAAACATCTTTTATGTGATAATTATCCTGTTGGGCAAAGAGTGAAGCAGGTGAGGAAATGAAAATTAATAAGCAGCAAATCACCAATGGTCTCTGAAAAAGATTACCTGGGCGCATAGATTTTACTTTAAAACCTGAACTAATTAATTTCCATCTTCTTTCCATTTATCATTGTGTTTTGTATATGAAGGTCTTCGGCATTCTTTACAAAGTTTTCTTTTTTCACATTTCCAAAAACGCAGTTGTCAATATGAATGTCCCTTACCGGTTTGTCATCAAGGCCTTCAATATAAATGGCATATTCACTTTTTTGGCTTATCACATTATTTACAAACACTCCGCTTAATGAAGGCGGATAGTGGCAATCAGGGCCTTTTTCATTGAAATAATGCATGTTTATTTTTATAACCGCTTCATGTACTTGTCCAATTTTTAAATTTCTAAAATAAAAATTTTTCAGAATGCCTCCTCTGCAGGAATTGGATTTTATTCTTATCGCGCGTTCCAAATGCGGGCTGTTCATTACACAATTTTGGGCATATACATTTTCAATACCTCCGGAGGTCTCGCTGCCAATAACTACACCACCGTGACCATCCTTCATCAGGCAATCCTGCACAATAATATTTTTTGAAGGAACATTGATCCTTCTTCCATCCGCATCGCGCCCGCTTTTAATGGCAATGCAATCGTCCCCATCAGTAAATGAACAATTTTTGATCATTACATCACTGCAGGATTCAGGATCGCATCCATCATTATTGGGACCGAGGCTGTTTGTAACAATTCCATCAACAGTTATATTTTGAGAAAGTGTTGGATGAATCAGCCAGAATGGTGCATTGATCAATGTTACTCTCTGGATCAATATATTTTTGCAGTTGTAAAATTCAATCATTGTCGGGCGCATATAATGTCCTTTTCCAAAAACACGATCTTCAACAGGAACTCCCTGCGCGGCCATCAGCATTAATTTGGGTTCATTTTCTTTATCGCTTTGTTTTGGCATCCCTTCTTTCCAGCCAAATTCTTTTTTTCCCACCCAATTCCACCAATGATCATTATCTGCCTGCCCGTCTAAAGTTCCTTTACCGGTTACGGCAATATTCGTTTGACCATAAGCGTAAATAAAGGGTGAATAATTCATCAGTTCTACGCCTTCATAACGAGTCAAAACAAGGGGCAAATAATCGTTATCATTGGTACTGAATTTTATAATTGCGTTTTCATCTAAATGTAAATTAACATTACTAAGTAAATGTATCGGGCCTTTTACAAAATAAGTTCCTGCAGGAATTATCACACTTCCACCTCCGGCTTTGTTACAAGCGTCAATTGCCAATTTTATTGCAGGAAGGCAATCTGTAGAACCGTCAGATTTTGCTCCATAATCAAGTATGGAAAAATCACGATTAACAAAAGCAGGAGGAACTATTTGCTTCACCAGTACCTCATAATTCCCCCAGCCTTCCTGCTGTCGGCTTATTTTATTTTGGGCAGAACATCCATACATCACAAGGGCAGAGAATGAAATGGAGAGTCCGTATTTTATAAAAATTCCTTTTATATTTTTTATAAGATCAATTTTTGGGTTCATCATTTTTACATTTTATTATTTATAATCCACTCAACCAAACCAAGATGCAATCCTTTAATTCCTACAAACACCAATTCTGCTTTTTCCCTTTCGATCAATCCATTACAATTTGTAAAATCTTTGTCCATCAGGAATTTCTGGCAACCTGTGTGCAAACATTTTAAAGGATGCTGCACTTATATATTTTTGAATTTCGGCTTTGATATTCTCTATCGCCGATACTTTAAAAAGATAGGGACAACTTATAAAAAAATAATTACAGCTATTCTATTTTGACCAAAATTCATAACAAATATTTTAATTAAACTGCAAAAAAATTGTGTAACCAATGCACTATTACATTGGTTACACAATAGGTTATATTTTACCACCATCTTGGATCTCCTGCGGTACCCTTACCCGAAAAAGTAGCATCTTTAAAACTGAAGTTTCCATTATCAGGGTCAGTAAACAAGTTGTAGGAAGTACCTGCGTAACTACTTGGTCCCACCAACGGATCGGCAAAAAAGACACAATCTGATGTTTGGTAACAGCCGTTAAATACTGCATTTGAAGTTGACTTAATACCATTGGCAGTTGTAGGATCTAAGGTAGAACCAAAAATGTCATTAGTAAAATTTACCGTTGGTGGAAAAGTGGCTGAATAATTTACAAAATAACCTGATTGATTAATGAAGTTATTAAATGTGCAATTGGTCACATTTAGAGCATTTGCAGTTTTAACTCCGGTTTGTGTAATAAAGTCGTAGATGTAATAGAATGTTGAATTCTGAACATTTATATTAGTAAAAACGGCTGTACTACTTGCATTGGCGTATATAACGGCATATTTAGAGGTTACCCCTACGCTATCGATAATGCAATTAGTAATGTTCAAATTGGTAACCACATCTCTTGCTTTTTTTAAGCGCACAAACGAATTGGTAAAATTGCCTTGTGTAGTGCAATTGGTAAAGTTTATGGAGGTAATATTTACCACATTGCTTACATTCATTACATAACCACTACCATTTGCTTTAAATATCAAATTCTTAAAATTTAAAGAATCTATTGTACCCGATGCATCAAAATTAGCTGCTATGGAAATAATAGCAGGTGTGCCAAATCCAAGACCCGTTTCAATGGTAACATTTTGCGTGAATATATAAGTAGCCGGTGCATCATAGATCATTCCGGGTTGTAACAATACAACACTTCCCGATGGAATCATTGGCAAGGTATCAATAAGTGAATTAGGATCTGTATTTCCCCGAAGGTCAATAATATTGGAACCGGAAACAGATGCGGCTGTAACAAAATTTAACACACCTACTGTTTTGTTACCCTGGTATAAAATTGCCGTGTAGCTGGTATTGGCGGTTAAACCATAAACAGTATCTGCACCTGCAGCATTCGTTGCAGATGATATTGGAACTGTAATGACTGTTCCCGTACCAGGTGTTAATACTATCTGCGTTATGCCTGGAGTTGGTATCCAATTTAAAATTACAGCATTGTCAACAATGTTACCACTCGTCAACGGCTTAAACAATTGTTCGCCAATTAATTTAAAGCTGGAAGGGTTGTTACTTATCCAATTAGAAGCAGCAGAAGTTGCAGTCGCATTGGTTTGCAGTCTAACATAATAGGCGGTTCTATCCTTTAAGGTATCGTCGGTAACAGTTACCTTAGGCAAATTAACGATCAAACTTAAGGCAGGGGGAGTTGTAAACGTTGAATCTGCTGAAATTTGTACGGTGTATTTTTGACCAGTAGTTTCGGTATTTATAGATGGCGGCCAAGTAATGGTTACAGAGGTATCTGTTGTTGTCACAGAAATAGAAACCGGCGTAAACATTTGAGAAGGGATAAAATAACGGACTGGTTTTTTCATACAAGATATGCCAATCACAATTACGAGTACTATTGCAACTGTTGAAGCAAAATTGAGATTTTTATATTTTTTCATATCATTAATCTTTTTATTTTGGGCAAATTTTTTAATAGCCATAATGCTGAACTAAATTGGGATTGGATTGTAAAACAGAAATTGGTATCGGATACAATTCGCTATGGTTGGCAACAAAGCCTGATGCCAGGGATGCTGCGCCATTACTTAAATAGGTAGAAGTAATAGTAGCACTTCCTGCCCAGGGTACACCAGTATATCCGGAAGGTGTAGTAGATGCTGAAGGATTGTAGAACGAATTTCCCCACACCAGACCATTTGTTGAATTGTTCAGATAATACATATTTGAGGCATCATTACTATAAGGCGAAGCACCGCTTGCTATATTGGCAAGTGCCGCTTTTGCATTAGCAAGGTATGTACCTAACAGATTCCATCTAATCAAATCAAATTTTCTAATTCCTTCGTCCCCAAACTCCCAGCCTCTCTCATTAATAATCGCTTGTTGAAATCCAGCCTGATCGCCTGGAGGAGTTCCTATTTGGCTTGCATTAGCCCCAAAAGCTCTTGCTCTTACTCTATCCAAAGCAGCAATAGCACCAGGGGTTGGGCCACTATTAATCATGTTTTCAGCCTCTGCATACATCAATAGAATATCGGAGAAGCGGAGTATTGGCCAATTGATACCCATATATTGGGCATTACTTGTAGGCGTAATTGATGGGTTGGTTGTCCAGTCTCTTCTAAATTTACCGTCTATAATATTGGTGATAGGATGCCCAACATAAGCCGATGCTGAACTTATTTCGTAAGGTGCACATATTACATCTCTCCTGGTATCCAAAGAATCGAATGAATAGAAGTAGGTAGGCAAAATAGTGAGAGAAGAATTTCCTTTACCATTTGTTCTTGGTCCATTATAATATCCCAACTTACTGTCGGTAGCACCTGTACCTCCAGACATAGCTACTTGAAACATTACTTCGCCATAAGGATCCATTTTGTGACCACAAATATAATTTTGCCATAAATCCTGATAATTAGGATCTAACGTATGTTCATCGGGTCTATTCATTATTGCTAAACATTCGGTATCGGCAATTTTATAATAATCCATAAAATCTGCATCTCTTGCCATTTGACTATTAAAAGCTCTAAGTGAATATCCGCCTCTATAAAGAGCTATTCTTGCACGCAAACCTTTAACTGCTCCCTTGGTAATTCTTTCATCATTGGGATCTCCTAAAGCCGATACATCTGTTCTCCATGGCACTAAAGGTTCGGCAATTTGTAAATCATTTAAAATATGGTCATAAATAGAATCTCTATCAGTTTCGGGCAAAGACAAATTGGCAAGTTGTGCAGAAGGCAACCATTGCGCAGGCACATCGCCCCAGTCTCTTACTAATTCAAAATAAAATTGAGCTCTTAAGGTCAATGCTTCTCCATACAATCTTTGTAATTCTCCTATTTGTTGAGCGTTACCGGAGGTATAAAGAGACATTTTCGGTATATAATATATACATTGATTGGCTCTTTCTATTCCTTCGTATAATTGGTTAAAAGGTTTTGCAATCTGCAAATTACCCGATGTATAAGTATATCGTGCCAAATCTCTTCTATCGTTGTCCCCGGATCCTGCCGCACCCATCATTTGATCATTATCGTAAGGATAATACATACTGATACGGCACCCATATCCCTGGTCTCCGGTTAACTCCTGGTAAACACCCAAAACTGCCTTTTGTGCGTTATTTACTGTACCAAATACAGCATTAGGTCCAAAAGAAGATAAGGGATTTTCAGTTAAATATTTTTTACAAGAAGACAATAAAATGATTCCGGTTAATATCGCAGCAAATTGGATATAATTCGACAATTTCATTTTCATAAATTTTTAATTTAATTGTTTTAAAAGGTTACGTTTAAGCCTGCGATAAAAGACCTCGCTCTGGGATAAGCCGAATAGTCAACACCGTTGGTTAAGCCCGTTGAATTGCGTGTACTTACTTCCGGGTCATAACCCGAATAACCTGTAATTACTGCCAGATTATTTACGGTTACGTAGGCCCTTATCTTAGAAATTTTAAGTGCTCTCAATTCATTTTTCAAAAAGGTATAACCTAGGGTAATATTGTTTATTCTAAGAAAAGAACCACTTTCTACTGCATAAGATTGCGGATAAAAAGCTGCAGCATTAGTAACCGGTGTCCACATAGTCGTATTTTTGTTCAAAGCCGCTAATGCCGTAGGATCGGTAACTACTTGCCCCTGGGCGTTTACACTTTTCCAGGCATTATTCATTGTTGAAAGCAAATTAGCTCCTACTGTATAACCACCTGTAAATTCTAACTTATTGTTGTTAAAAATATCGTTGCCTACCACAAAGTTTAGAAATATGCTCATATCAAAATTCTTATACACAAATTGTTGGTTAAAACCTCCAAAGAATTTTGGATTGGCGTGGCCAATTACTGTTTGATCGTTATTCAAACTGAGCAGTGTATCCCCATTCAAACCTTTAAACTTGATAGAACCAGGTTGTGGTGCAGCTCCCGTAATGTTTACATCGTTTACAACGCCCGATTTAAGTGTATAGGTTTGGGTAGTAGAATTATAATTGAAATCACTTATTTGATAATATCTGTCATTAACCAAACCATACATTGTCCCGACTGGTTGTCCCACTTTTACTATAAAATCTGACGGATTGTTTGTAGTCCAGCCTGAACTTTGGAAATAGGATGTTTGATTATTGCCAAGGCTTAATATTTTATTCTGGTTAAATGAAATATTAAAACTTGAGGTCCATCTAAAATTTTTGGTATTAATAATTGTTGCACCTAACTGTGCTTCAAAACCATTATTGGAAGTTGAGCCAACATTTTGAATTTGGGTTAAATATCCTGAAGTGGTAGAAACAGGCACAGCAACCAAAAGATTCCTGGTAACATCTCTGTAATAGTCTAATGTCAAATTCACTCTATCATTAAACAGGCCCAAATCCATTCCTAAGTCTTTGGTGACAATAGATTCCCAGGTTAAATTTGCATTGGCCAAAGATACCGAACCAAAAGCGGTTTGTAATTGGTTGGACAAACCGTAGTAATTATTGGTAGTTCTAAACTGCGTCAGATACAGGTAAGGAGAGATTCTATTGTTTCCTGCTTCACCATAATCCACTCTAAATTTTAAATGGGAAATAACAGGTTTTACACTTTGCATAAAATTTTCTTCAGATGCTCTCCAGGCGAGTGCACCAGCAGGGAAATAACCCCATTGTTTACCCGGTGAAAACAAAGTAGAACCATCTGCACGTAAGCTGGCAGAGGCCAAATATTTATCTTTATACGCATAATTGATTCTTCCAAAGAAAGAAGCTATTCTCTGAACATCCTGATAACTGGTTGGAGACGGCTCGGCAAAACCCGAAGGTGCACTTGCCAAATTCAAATTATTCAAAGCTTCGCTTGCTGTGGTTCCATTTGGAAAATATCTTTGAATGGTTTGGCCACTCAAATTATTTATTTGATGAATAGCTTGTCCAACGATAACGTTTATATTATTATTCTTATTAAAATCTCCACCTAATCTATTGTTAGAAAATGTAAATACATTAGAATTATCAATGGTAATTACCTGTGCATTACTAATAGTAGCAATTGGCATCCCATTGCCGTTTAACATAGAATTAGTCGTAAGACTATCATCGTAATTATTTATTTTTTGATTATTATTATCATAACCAAAAGTGCTTCTAAAGTCTAAAAATTTGGTGAAAGTATAATCGCCGTATCCACTAAAGTTAAAGACGGTTTGATATTGTTTCTGGTATTGATTCCCAATTAATAACAAAGGATTTACTAAATAAAGCCCATTATTATTGGTAGCAGATACTTCTGCGGCATCATAATAATCCAATGATTGCCCTTCAGTCAAATAGGGAGTATATCTTACAACTTGCCTCAGGAAATTAAAACCACTGGTCCCGGGATTGGAAGTACCCTGACCGTTTACAAGTTGGTTATTAAATCGCACGTTGAAACCTATTTTAAATTTATCGCTTACCTGGTGGTTCATTCTAAAATTAACCAATTGCCTGTCGAGATACGAGTTGACCATTACGGCCTGGGTCGCATTATCTGTAAGGCTTAAATCAAATTGAGTTTTTGCATCTCCTCCGCTGACACTTACGTTGTGCGTTTGCATAGGAGCGGCTCTGCCAAAAACCTGATTTTGCCAATCAACTGCGGGAGCATTTTTGTACTGAGCTATATCGGCAAAAGTCCCATAAGTAGAGGCAAATGTTGCTTCATTAGCGGTACTGCCCTGGGCTCTTTCGTATTGGTAAAATACATAATTGTAAGGATCCATCACACTTAACTCTTTAGAAACTTGTTGCACCCCATACAAACCGTTGTAGGTAACAACGGTTCTTCCTATTCTTCCCAATTTGGTCGTGATAATTACCACACCATTAGCACCCCTGGCGCCATATATAGCCGTTGAGGAAGCATCTTTTAACACATCTATCGATTGAATATCCTGTGGCGATATAGTTGATAGTGCATTATCCACAATAATACCATCTACCACGTACAATGGTGCATTGCTTTGCGTTATGGATGCGCCACCGCGTATAATTATATTCACATCAGCCCCGGGTGCGCCTTCGCTTCCTGTAACTTGCACACCGGCCAATTTACCTGCCAAAGCCTCTTCGGCAGAGTTAATGGGAATGTCTTTCAAATCACGGGCTGTAATGGTAGATATAGCACCGGTAAGGTCTTTTCTTTTTACCGTACCATACCCCACTACCACTACATCATTTAATGTGGAAGAAGACTTGGAAAGTGAAACATTGATGACATTACGGCTACCTACTATAACCTCTTTATTTACATTTCCGACATAACTAAATATTAATACCTCTTTGCCGGTTGAAGGAATTGATATTGAATAATTTCCTGAAGCATCTGTTGTAGTAGCGGTTTTTGAATCCTTCAGTGACACGGTTGCATCTGTTAATGGCGCCCCTTCATCGGAAGTTACTTTGCCTGAAACGACTCTATTCTGAGCATTGGCAATCGTAAAAGAAAACAGTAGAAACAGGAAAGGAAAAATTTTTATTTTCATAAACAAGTTTTATTTAGATGTATAAGAATTGGGTTTTAATTAAAAAAGTTTTAAAACACTATTTAAAATAAAATGCTACATACCTCATTGAATGGTTGCTGAGACCGAAACCATATTCACAGTTGTTTTCATTAATTCAAACGAATTACTTTCATTTGCTACCGTTGCAGAAATTTTTAAAAGTCAATCTTGTAAAAAGCTTAAAGTAATCCAGTTATCATCCGTATAAAACATCAATCGAAATCAGTTAGAGTTTTTCCCAAAGTAACACTTAGCAAGAGTAGGTATAAAAAGTACATAAAATTTAAAACAGGTCAAGTATTTTTGCGCAATCGTTCCCGATAACGTTTGCAGTTTTGTATCATAAGAAGCCATAGTAAAAAAAGATTACTTTTATACAGAATTCGGAAATAACGAATTCGGAATATTTTTATACAGAGAAAGGAATTTCCAAATGAGATTTGAAACAGTTACTATAAAAGACATTGCAAAAGCTCTAAATTTTTCAACATCTACCGTTTCAAGAGCATTGAGAGGAAGTTATGAGATAAGTGAAGAAACCAAAAAGGTTGTTCTTGAGTTTGCTGAAAAGATAAACTATCGCCCTAATCCTATTGCATTGAGCTTAAAAGAAAAAAGGAGCCGGTCAATAGGTGTAGTGGTAAGCGAGATTGCCAACAATTTTTTTTCTCAGGCAATTAATGGAATAGAATCAATTGCTTATAACAGAGGATACCATGTTATCATAACCCAAAGCCATGAATCTGAAGAAAGGGAGAAAGTAAATGTTGAACATCATGCTTCAAGATCTGTAGATGGTTTATTAATCTCATTATCCAGCGGAACTACTGATCTTACTTTCTTAAAAAATTTATATAATAAAGGCCTTCCCATTGTTTTTTTTGATAGAATTACTGATGAAATTGAAACGCATAAAGTAACAGCCAATAATTCTTTGGGAGCTTTTCAGGCAACTGAACATTTAATTCAACAAGGCTATAAGAAAATAGCACACATCACCGGTTCGCCTTCCTTGTCCATCACAAAAGAAAGATTAGAGGGTTATAAAAAAGCGCTTGAGAAATATCACATTCCCGTTGATGAATTACTAATAAAATATTGTAATCATGGCGGAATGATAAAAGATGAAGTAGGAGATGCCATTTCAGAATTGTTTAAACTGAAATCCAAACCCGATGCCATTTTTACCACGGGAGATCGCTTTACGATTATTTGTTTGGCAGCATTAAAAAAATTCAATCCCAAAAAAAATATTGCCATGGCAGGTTTCTCCAACAGTAAAGTTGGCGAATTGTTTGATCCACCGTTAACCGTCGTGAGGCAACCGGCATTTGAAATCGGGCAAAATGCTACCGAATTATTAATTCAAATGATAGAAAGTAAAAGACCGGTAGTAGATTTTCAAACTAAGGTTTTAGATCCGGAACTGATTATCAGAGAATCTTCACTTAGAAAAAAAGATAAGAGCACAACTGTTACGAATAAACGAAAATAGAATACTGCTCAAAACGCTTTTGGAATGAATGCTATTTTCCCTAAATATTGATCTGTTTAAAGATACCACAATTTCATTTCCTCAAATCTGTTTCAGTAATATTTACTCCCGTGGTTTTAGAATCTGCTTTATAAAAAATTGCAGAGGCAAGTGGAAAATATCCTTTATTTATTGTGATATTTTTTACATGGTAAAGGCGGTAAACCGGGCCATGTTCCGGAATAATTTTTACATTATCCAAATAAATATCAGAAGCGTCAGTAGCGATAAAACCTTTATCTGAAGTAATGTTCATGTTTTTAAAGTGAATATTAGTAACAGGCATTTGAGGCAAGCCTGTTATAGATATCGCTGTTTTAGCACCTTTACAACTAATGCTATCAAAATAAAAATCAGTGAAAAGAGGGACTTTATCCGACTCTTCATTTATAGTATTTTTCCGGATACTACCTGCAGGTGCGTCTTTATAATGAGTATCAAATAAAATGGCCTCATTCCTGATATCATTCATTAAAATATTTTTTACAAAAATATTTTTTACATTTCCGCCTATCCCCAAATTGCTTTTCACTCTTATACCTACATTAGTTCCTATGAAATGACAATTATCTACAAAGATATTTTGCATACCACCATCTGTATTACTGCCAATAACAAAGCCACCATGTGCCCTGTAAACTATACATTGCGCAATAATTATATTTTCAAGATTAAATCCATCGGTACTGTTTTCTCCACCGCTTGATTTCATACAAATACCATCATCACGGGCATTCACCGTACAATCATAGATCAACACATTCTTACAACGGCTGATATCAATTCCATCGCCATTTTGAGCCCACCAATCATTAAAGATATTTACGTGGTTCATCGTTAAACCGGTACAACTATTAGGATAGAAAACAAATTTGGGTGAATTTCTGATCGTTACATTTTTTATCAGAATATTTTTACAGTTTATTAAATAAAGCATGTAAGGACGCAGATAATCCCTTGCCGGCAAATAATCTTCGGCAGTTAATTTTCTATTTTCCTTTTTCAACTTTTTCAGATATTCTTCTCCTTTCATTGCTTCTACAGATGGCCACCAGATAGATCCATCGGCACTTACTACACCTCCTGAATTTACAAGATCTTCCCATTGTGAAGTTGTGGTTTTTGCTTTTTTTACAGGTCTCCAGCTATCACCTGCTCCATCAATAATTCCCTCGCCGGTAATGGCAATATTTTTTAAGTCATAACTGTAAATGGGTGAGGCAGTAACTATCCTGTTACTTTTTGAAGAAGCTGTAATCATCGGGTATTGGGTATGATCTTTTGTAAATTGAATGATGGCCCCGCTTTCAAGGTGTAAATTCACATTACTCTTTAACTCAATAGGGCCGGTGAGCCAGTTGCCCTTTGGAACGATAACCCTGCCACCTCCCGCTGCTGCACAAGCTGTAATTGCTTTTGTAAATGCATCGGTATTTAAAGTATGGCCATCATTGATGCCACCATAATCTTTTATAGAAAAATCTTTATTTTGAAATTCCGGTATCATTACTTCCTCCATTTTGAATGGAGCATTCATAATGTACCAATTGGGATTATTACTTTGACATTTAACTTCATTAAATAATGAAAAGCCTGTTATGGAAAACAGGAAAATAAATACAGTTTTTATTACTTTTAATTTCATTTGATTCATTTTATTTCAAACATCTTACCCAAAAATAGAAACCATTTATTTCAACTACCGAAATATTTACGGAAACGTTCCCAATGATTTATATTTCCTAAACAGAGAATAAAACCTGTATAGGATAGAATCCTTTATTAAAAGTTGGTTGGTATAAATAATTTTTGCTCATATTCTTTTCTTTACTATTCTTCTCAGATAGGAATGACTTTTCTTACCTTTGCACCTCTAAAAAAATGAAGGAGTATGATAAGTGTAAATAATGTTACGCTGGCATTTGGCAAAAAGGTTTTGTTTGATGAAGTAAATCTCAATTTTGTAAAAGGAAATTGTTACGGAATTGTAGGAGCAAATGGCGCGGGGAAAACTACTTTTCTAAAAATCATCAGTGGCGAAATAGAACCCAATAAGGGAAGTGTAAGCTTTACTCCGGGCGAACGTATGGCAGTACTAAACCAGGATCAGTTTCAGTTTGAAGAAGTCTCTGCTTTAAACACAGTGATGATGGGGCACAAGAAAATGTGGAATACGATGCTGGAAAAAGATGCCATATACATGAAGGAAGATTTTAATGAAGAAGATGGAATGAGAGCCGGCCACCTGGAAGCGGAATTCGGTGAAATGGGCGGCTATACTGCCGAAAGTGATGCAGCTACCTTGTTGGATGAATTAGGCGTTGCCGACGATTTGCATCAATCTTTAATGAAAGATATCGCTGCAAATATTAAAGTGAGGATTTTGCTGGCGCAGGCGCTTTTTGGTAACCCGGATATTTTGTTATTGGATGAACCCACCAATAACCTTGATGTGCATACGATTTCATGGTTGGAAAATTTCCTGGCAGATTATCAAAACATAGTATTGGTAGTAAGCCACGATCGTCACTTCCTGGATGCCGTTTGTACACATGTGGCTGATGTGGACAAGCAAAAAATAAAAATTTATACCGGTAACTATACCTTCTGGTACGAGAGCAGTCAACTTGCCGCACGACAGGCGACTGATAAAAATAAAAAGATGGAGGAAAAGAAAAAAGACCTCCTCGAGTTTATTGCACGATTCAGCGCTAATGCCTCAAAAAGCAAGCAGGCTACATCACGAAAAAAAGCGTTGGATAAATTGGTATTTGAAGATATTACACCGAGCAGCAGAAAATACCCGGGTATTATTTTTAAACCCGAAAGAGATCCTGGAAATCAAATTCTGAATGTTCAAAAATTATCAAAAAGCTTTGAAGAAAAAGCATTATTTCATAATGTAAATTTTGATGTAGTAAAAGGACAAAAAATTGCTTTTCTTAGTAAAGATCCTGTGGCGCTTACTTCCTTTTTTGAAATCATCAATAACAGGATGAAGGCGGATAGTGGGAAATATGAATGGGGAACGACTATAACCACAGCTTATTTACCTAATGATAATTCCGAATTTTTTACCAATAATCTTTCTTTGATGGATTGGCTGAGACAATATGTGCCACTGCATGTTACCGATGTTGACGAAGATTTTCTAAGAGGATTTTTGGGTAAAATGCTTTTTAGCGGTGATGAAGTAAATAAGAAAACCAATGTGCTCAGCGGAGGTGAAAAGGTAAGATGCATGATCAGCAGAATGATGTTGCAAAATCCGAATGTGGTAATTCTTGATGAGCCCACCAACCATCTCGATCTTGAAAGTATTACCGCTTTTAATGATGGAATGATCACTTTTCCCGGAATCGTTTTAATGACTACACACGATCACCAGTTTATGCAAACTGTTGCCAACCGGATTATAGAAATTACGCCTAAGGGAATGATTGACAGGCTTTGCACTTACGATGAATACTTGGAAGATGAAAGGATAGAAGTGTTGCAGGAAGAAATGTATGCTTAAATTCCGGTGATATTCAATCGTGAAATTTTTTTTCTGAAATTTACAGATACTAAGTTATAAAAATCAAAAGAGCTTTTGTGAAAGCCCTTTTGAAAAATATTTTTTATTTCCCCAAAAGAAATTTAAAGCCGATTCCGAAGTTGGATAGCAGGCTGGTATTCAAATTTATATTTCCTGAAAAATTATTCCCATTTACTGTTGAAACTGAATTTGTAATGGAACTTGTAGTTTCGTATTTTGTACCTGCATAAGAAATGGAAGCTATATTTAGCATTGACAACTCTATCTGCATTCTTTTACACACAGAATAGGAAATACCTGGAGTAAAAGAAAGAGTTCCTCCGTTAGAAAGAATTCTTGTAGCATCATTACCAATCTGAAAAGGTCCATATGTTTGATTTGAATGATTATACAAAGCATCTACTTCACCAAAGAAATAAAAATTCTTAGCCAGGGGTTTATATTTTCTATAAAAAACGCCCGCGCTGAATTGATTTGATTTATTTGTCGGACCATTATTAGAAAAACTATATGATGCAATAATTCCTGCAACGGTATTATCTTTAATTACTTTCCCAAATTGAATATTTGAATAAAAAGATTCATTTTTATTAATGCTACCGTTTTGGTTTTTAGAACTATTAAAGCCAATGCTCCCTCCTAACAAATAACTTCCCTCATTAATTTGGGCATGGGCAGTAATTGCGGTGCAAACCAAAATTGAGAATGACAATAAAATTTTTGTTTTCGTAATGATTTAATTTTTAGATAACACAAATGAATAAATAAATCTTTAATAAAAGAAGATGGGCATTTTGTTTAACAACATATTATCTTAACCAAATACTAAATTGAAATGATGACGCAGCGTTTTGCTGTTGTCTATTTTTTCTGTTTCAAAAACTTTTGTTTTTTTACATAGAGTAGTTAATACATAGAGTGGTTACTATGGGTACATTTCAAATTGTTGCCGGTTGGTGGAAACTCCAACCGGGGCCATGCGCCGTGGGCGACGTCTCCTCCGCCCACAAAGCCGGGCTTACTGCTTTTTTTCTCCGACTGAAGTCGGGGTTACAATATCGGCCATGCCTACGGCATTAGAAGGAGCTTTCGGAAAGTTTTTTTGGAAAATCTTTTACAAAAGTAAGCCCAATAACTTTCCAAAAGTTTGACTATAGATTGAAAAGAATACATTTGATTTATAGAAAACGTAATCCATGAACATAAACAATTATAAAAAGGGAACGGCCTCTGTATGGGGCGGTGAAGACGAAGAATTCTACTAGGGAGCGGTAACTTCGCCATTAGTAAAAAGTGTAACTTTTGCTTACAAAGATTTGGATGAATGGCATAAAGTTTCTCTCGGGAAATCAGAAGGCTATATTTACAGCAGGAATACCAATCCTACTGTACATGTACTCGAAGAAAAAATCAGGATATTGGAAGGCGCAGAAGCGGCTACTTCTTTTGCTACAGGAATGGGCGCAATCAGCAATACACTGTTCACCTTTCTTACTCCAGGCAAAAGAGTGGTTTCTATAAAAGACACTTATGGTGGTACGAGCAAAATATTCCTTGATTTTTTGCCAGTGTATAATGTAGGTGTGAAACTCTGTGATGCCACAGATCATGAACAATTAGAAACAGAAATCGCAAAAGGATGTGACCTGGTTTACCTGGAAACTCCCACCAATCCTACCTTAAAGATAATTGATATAAAAAGGATAAGCGCTGTCGCAAAAAAAGTCGGAGCAATAGTAATTGTAGATAATACCTTTGCGAGCCCCATCAATCAAAATCCATTACAACTGGGGGCTGACCTGGTAATTCACAGCGCTACTAAATTTCTTTGCGGCCACTCTGATGCGATGGGCGGCGTACTTGCCGGGAAAAAAGAATTGGTTCAAAAAGTTTTTCAATTCAGAGAAATTAACGGAGCAAGTTTACAAGCTGATCCGGCCTATCTCATTGCGCGCGGAATGAAAACCCTGGAATTGCGTGTAGAACGTCAAAATGCATCAGCTCTGAAAATTGCTCAATATTTAAATTCACATTCTAAAGTGAGCAATGTTTTTTATCCTGGCCTTGAAACACACACCGGGCATTTAATTGCCAAACAGCAGATGCGCGGATTTGGTGGCGTTTTAAGCTTCTCTTTGAATGGGAATTATGATATGGTAAAGAAATTTTTGCCAAAATTAAAATTAGTACATCTCGCCGCCAGTTTAGGTTCTGTAGGTACTTTGGCAGGGCCGCCAAGAACCACAAGCCATGTGGAACTTACCGAAGAGCAAAGAAAATTATTGGGCATTCCTGAAAGCCTCATCCGGTATTCTGTGGGTATAGAAAATGTGGAAGATCTTTTGGAAGATTTGGAAAGGGGATTGGCTTCTTTGTGATTTTTTAAAAAAAAATTCAAATTCCATTTATTTGTTTGTCTGCTGTCAGTGAGGGTTTGTTTAATGTACCATCAATTTATACTCTGCAAGGGCCAAAACCGTGATTGAAAAAACTTTTGGAAAGTTTTTTTTGGAAAGTCTTTTACAAAAGTGAGTTTAATAACTTTCCAAAAGTTATACCCGAGTTTTGTTATAAATAGTTGCTAAATTACATTTCTTTTCAACAAGAAAAATGATTAAGGAGGAATGTAAATGAAGTTTATACATGTTCTGTCATTCATACCATTTATCGGTATGTTAGGTATGTTGCCGTTTGTTAACAAAGTAGAGCCGTATGTTCTTGGTATGCCATTTATTTTGTTTTGGATTGTCATGTGGGTGATCCTTACGTCTGTTATTCTGGCGATAATTTATAGACTCGACCCTTCGAATAAGGAGAAAACTGATATCAAATGAATGCAGCATTGTACATCATATTTGCTTTTCTCCTGCTTGCCATTTTGTTAGGCATACGAGCAAGAAAAGGTAAAAATATGGATTTAGAACAATGGTCTGTTGGCGGACGTGGATTTGGGACTGTCCTTGTTTTTCTTTTATCAGCGGGTGAAATTTATACTACTTTCACCTTTCTCGGCGCCAGTTCCTGGGCTTATGGAAAAGGCGCTCCGGCCTTTTATATTATTGCTTATGTGAGCCTGCAAAGTGTATTATCCTACTGGATATTTCCTGTAATCTGGAAATATGCAAAAGAACATCATTTAATATCACAATCAGATTTTTTTGTCAGTAAATACAAAAGTGCATACCTCGGAATTCTTGTCGCATTCATTGGAGTAATTTCAATCATTCCTTATATTGTTCTTCAAATAGAAGGACTCGGCATCATCGTTTCGGTGGCATCGTATGGTTTGATTTCTTCTAATACTGCAGTGTGGATAGGAGTTATTGCCGTCACGCTCTATGTGATGATTTCAGGTATTCACGGTTCAGCATGGACTGCCGTTATTAAGGATATTATGATCTTCTCTATTGTTGTTTTTATCGGTATTTATATTCCTTTTCATTATTATGGTGGCATGGAGCCTATGTTTAAAGATATCCAAGCTACAAAGCAGGGCTTTTTAACACTTCCCAGCAGTGGCTTGAGTATTTCGTGGTTTATCTCTACGGTACTCATGACCGATTTAGGCGCTATCGTGTGGCCACATATATTCATGGCTAATTATTCTGCTAAAAACGCAAAAGCCATTCGCAAAAATTACATTATAATACCTCTTTATACGCTGATGTTACTTTTCATTTTTTTCGTTGGTTTTGCTGCCGTCGAACAGATTCCAAATCTGAAAGGATCAGAATCCGATCTGGTATTATTGAAACTTTCTATCAAAACATTTAATCCATGGTTTGTTGGGCTCATTGGGGCAACCGGCTTACTAACCGCATTAGTACCTGGTTCGATGCTTTTAATGGCTGCATCAACATCATTGGCAAAAAATGTTTATAAAGTGTTTGTACCCAATGCCAGGGAGAAACAAGTATCGAATCTTGCGAAATATTTAGTTCCGGTCATTTCGCTTGTTTGTGTCTTTTTTACTTTAAATGGAGGGAAAGGGATTGTCCTATTGCTTTTAATGGGCTATAGCTTTATCACGCAACTATTCCCGGCGCTTGTATGTAGCTTTATGAAAAATAATTTTGTTACGAAGCAAGGCGCTGCTGCAGGTATGATTGCCGGTGTCATTACCGTGGCATATATCACCTTCACCAATGAATCTATTGGATATATGTTCCCATCCTGGCCGCAAGTAATTAAAGATTTGAATGTTGGAATTATTGCCTTGATTTTAAATATAATCGTCACCGTTACTGTTAGTTTAATTACTAAAAGAAATATCAAAGTAGCTACACTAAACTGAATACAATGCTCTTACAGATCTGAAATTCAGCTTCCCTGGCCTCATCGGCCCTTATTCCGAAAACTTTGCACAACTGGAGATAGTGCTCGCAAATCTATGTCCGCAAAAAATCAGGAACAATGAAAAAAGATTTATGTTGTAATTTAACTGCCTATCCCTTTCGGTCAAGTTCCTTTTGTAATTTCTTTAAACGGTTGTGGAGGAGTATCTACAGTTTGCTGCATTAGCCGATAAAACAACTTTCCTCTATATGTTGATAGTTTTCTATTAAACCGAAATGCAAATTCATCTAAATAATAAGATAGATATTTTGGAGAAATGCTACCCTGATGAGTTCCATTTACCCACCGTTTTACACGTGAATCGACAAGATGTACATGTGGTAATAGTTCATGTGCCTCTTTTCCACTTCCCCAAAATAGTTTTGATTTCATGCTTATATTTTTCAGATTTAGTCAAAGACTTATACCCTTTCCGGCCATCTGTAATAATTGTACTTCCTTGTTCAATATTTTCTTCAATAAATTGCAAAAGATATTTTCCTGATGCTTCAGGTATGCATTTGAACCGAACTCGACCTATCTGTTTTCCAATACATTCAGTAGCGACAACCACCAAAGTCTTTGTTTCAGCACCTCTTCCTTGCTTCCCTGTGCCGATTTCTTTTCCTCCAATAAAAGTTTCATCAACCTCGACTTCGCCTGAAAGTCTATTTCTTTCTGGTCTTACCATTGCTCTACGAAGCTTTTGTAACCAAGACCAAGCCGTTTCGTATGAACCAAAACCCATAAAATCCATCAAATTATTTGCACTTGCACCTGTCTTTTGTGCAAACTACCCACCACATGATGTGAAACCAAAGTAATAAAGGTTTTCTTGTACCATGAAAAATTGTACCTCCTGCTACTGATGATTGATGTCCACAAAAGGAACAGTGAATCAATTTCTGCTCAGTCAGCCAATATTTATGACCACTACATTTGGGACATACAAAGCCATTTGGCCATCTTATTTGAAATATATAATCCCAACAGTCATTCTCGTTTTTGAATTGTGCAAGGAATTCTTGAAAATGTCTCGGGTATTGCT
>Ga0307372_10004470_pt1 | contig 21531 bp, 24 predicted proteins | sample OX1MG_FD_202533 | JGI IMG/M metagenome (GOLD analysis project Ga0307372, IMG submission 202533) | Soil microbial communities from Risofladan, Vaasa, Finland - OX-1 | ecosystem: Environmental > Terrestrial > Soil > Coastal area > Acid sulfate soil | place: Finland: Risofladan, Vaasa | collected...
TCGGGTGCACCCGAGCTTGGCAACAATGTGAGCGCCTCGCACCAGGCGAGGGCCGCGCGTTCGCGCGGCGAATAGACCGGCGCTTCTGGCCACACGACGACGAGGTGAAGTCGTTGACTCTCCATGCTGATACCTTGGGCATCCTTCGTGTGCATGTCCACGCAGTAGGCGCAGCCGTTCAACTGGGATGCGCGCACCTTCACCAACTCGAGCAACTCCGGATCAAGAGAGCTTGAGTGGACGGCGGCTTCGAGTGTCGCCATGGCGTTGAGCGCGGCGGGAAAGACGGTTCGGTAGTCGATGCGCATTGTCATACCCCTTTCGTTCGGGTCGCTCATTGTCCGGAATGTTGTAGGATTTCCCGGCCGATCAGTGCGCGTTGGTTCTATTTTGGCGTAATCGGATTAACCTTTCTTCTAGTCCATGCTAGTGAAAGGCTCGTCTCGTGGTTCCCCCAATTGACGCCAATGCCACGTCCGCGGCCACGCCCATCGCGCCCGCGCGGACTGTTGGTGACGTCTCGAGCCGCCAACCGGCACGTTGGCAGGACGCCCGGTTGATCGACATCATCCAAGAGACGCCAGACGCCGTGACCTTGCGGCTGCGACTCGTAGATTCTGCCGATTTTCTCCCGGGGCAGTATTACAACGTGCGACTGACGGTACCTGGTCGGACCGGCCCGATTCAACGGGCTTACTCCGTTGCCTCATCACCCGTGCCGGAGACGTCGACTATCGATATTGGTGTGCGCGAGGTACCCGGCGGTCTAATCTCACCGCAACTGGTCCGGGGTCTCAGCGTGGGTGACCAGATCCAAGTGCGAGGTCCGGTTGGGCGTTTCACCTGGACGACGGATCATGGTGGCCCGGTCCTGTTGATCGGAGCGGGCAGCGGTCTGGTCCCGCTCATGAGCATGATCCGCTACGCGGTAGCGGCGGATCTCGACATCCCCATGCGCCTCGTGTGTGCGTCGAGCAGTTTCGATAACGCTTTCTACCATCGTGACTTGGCCAATTTGGCCGAACGGTACCCGTGGTTGGAGGTCGTGCACACGTTCACTCGTGATTTGAGCGATGTTCGAGCAACGCACCATCGCCGGATCGATCACCGTATGGTGGCCGACGCCGTCGCGGGACAGTTCCCGCGACGTGCGTACATCTGTGGCCCGCCAGCGATGGTGGGGGACGTGCAGCGCTGGCTAGGTGAACTTGGCGTCGATCCGCACCGGGTCCGCATAGAGAAGTACGACTGACGATCCGCCACGACTTCGCGCAGTTGGGAATGGCCGAATCGCTCAGTGAACTCGTTTCGCGATTCAGTGCTTCGCGCGATTCGTCGGTGTCTCGCAGAGTTCGTTAAGGGTCCTAGTTTTTTTGACGTGGGCAACGTCACGCGTGGAGTTCGTAGTTGATGCGCCCGCCCTCGATGCCGAGTGCTTGGCAGGCTTGGCGTGCTGACGCCACCATTTCCAGAGGACCGGCGATCAGTAGCGACGGCGGTGCCGGATCCCACGATCTAAGTTTCCCGAGTACCTCGTTGATCATCGGCGCATCGATGCGCCGATGAAAGTGAGCGGAGAGGTCCGGGGGGCTTCGGGTGAAGGTATGGATCACCGACAACTCATCTTGGCAGCGATCGAGTTCTTCCAACGGTTCACGAAAGAGGATCGACGCCCGATCTCGACTCGAACAGAGCAGTGCCATTGGCACCGTTGAATGGCGGGCCGAGGCGAACCGCACGATGGACGCGAAGGGTGCAACACCGCTTCCTGCACCAATCATCAACAGCGGGCCTCCGTCGGCCTCGTTCCACGTCAGAGAGCCAAAGGGTCCGTGCAGGTGGATCTGATCTCCCTCACCGACCTGGCGGGCGAGTAAGGGAGAAGTGCGCCCGCCGGGGATCTCACGAATAGTGATCTCGATCTTCGAAGACGGTGGCCACGGCGACGATGAGACCGAATACGCCTGTTCGACGACCCCGGGAGCACCATCGATTCGCATGCGCACGAGGTAGTACTGTCCGGCTACAAAGTCCGCCGGCTCGGGCAGTTCCAGGAGCAGCGTCGTGGCGTCGGAGCTTTCGCAGCGAACTCCGACGACTGTCGCCACCAGCCACAGCCGGCCCCTGTCTGGGGCGAGCCAGCGTTGGAAGAATTCATTCGAACTCATTGGTTACGAGCCGGGTGGCGTTTGGGTACTAGCGGCGTCGATACCGGCGCCGGGCAATGTTGCGCCGTTGTCCAACTCGGCTCGCAGACTTCGTGCCGCCACCACCAAGTGGGCTAGTGCCGGAAGGACCTGCTCGTAGCGGCGGGTCTTGAGACCACAATCAGGATTTATCCACAACCGGTCGGGTCCGAGACTCTCGAGCGCGCGGCGCAACAACCCCTCGAGCGCGGCGACTTCGGGGACTCGCGGTGAATGCACGTCGTAGACACCCGGTCCCACCCCGCCCTGATACGACGCGCTCTGCACTACGTCGACGGATGCCATGTCAGAGCGCGCCGCCTCGAAGGAGAGGACGTCCACGTCCAACTCGTCCAGAACAATGATGATGTCGTCCAGTTCCGCATAACACATGTGCGTATGCACCTGCGTGGCGCTAGTCGCCGCGGAGGTGACCAGTCGAAAGGCGCGAGTCGCCCACTTGAGATACTCCGGACGTTCATCCATGCGAAGAGGTAGGCCCTCGCGTAAGGCTGGTTCATCGATCTGGATGATGGTAGACCCGGCCGCCTGGAGATCGATGAACTCGTCGCGTAGGGCCAGTGCGAGTTGGTCGGCGGTGTCACGATCGGGCTGGTCATCTCGCACGAAGGACCACCGGAGCATGGTGATCGGTCCGGTGATCATGCCCTTGACCGGCTTGGACGTACGTGACTGGGCGTAGCGAGTCCAGTCCAGCGTCATCGGACCGCGGCGCGCTACGTCGCCGAAGAGAATCGCGGGACGTACGCATCGCGATCCGTAGGACTGCACCCATCCCTCCTCGGGGACCACGAATCCGGTGAGTCGCTCCGCGAAGTAGCGAACCATGTCGTCGCGCTCGGGTTCGCCGTGCACGAGGACGTCCAGCCCGATTTCTTCTTGAACCGCCAGCACGTGATCAATCTCGGCGCGCAGTACGGCGTCGTAGTCGGCGTCATCGAGGTGTCCGGCGCGCCACGCCGCCCGAGCCCGTCGAAGCTCGGGGGTCTGGGGAAACGATCCAAGGGTGGTGATCGGCAAGATCGGCAGCGCCAATTCGGCGCGCTGGATCGCAGCCCGATCGCCCGCGGCCTCGACCCGGCGGGGATCAAATTTAGCAAACGACGCGACCCGCTGACGGACCACCTCGTCGGTCACGCGCGACGAGGCCCGTCGGGCGGACCGAGCGGCTCGATTTGTTTCCAGTTCGTTGGCGACCGCACCGCGACCGCCGGTAATCCCGCGAGACAGTACGGCCAACTCATCGATTTTGTCTTCGGCGAAGGCTAGCCACGGACGTACCTCTTCGTCGACCGTTTCGTCAGCCGCGCGACCCATGGGTACGTGCAACAAAGAGCATGACGTCGAGACGACGACTTCTGTGGTGAGTGACGTGAGCTCATCGAGCAAGTCCAGACTGGCGTCAAGGTCGTTGGACCAGATATTTCGCCCGTCCACGAGCCCCGCGAAGAGCACCATGTCCCCGAGACCACCAAAGGACTTCAGCAACTGAAGGTTTTCCCTTCCGCGACAGAAGTCGAGTCCCACCGCCTCTACCGGTAGGTCCCTAACCACTCCCATGGCCGGGCCTAGATGACCGAAGTACGTCGACAGTGCGATCTTCGGCCGAGTCGGGTGCTCGCCGAGGCGCCGGTAGACGCGACGCAGTGCGGCCAGTTCTTCGGTGTTTCGCTCTTGCACCAGAGCGGGCTCGTCAATACGCACCCACGCGGCGCCACCGCGCTTGAGTTGGGTCAGGACCTCGATGTACGCGGCGACCAGCGGATCGAGCAATTTCAAAAGATCAACGCCGTCGTGCATCAAGGTGCTGCACAGTACCAAGGTCATCGGACCGAGGAGCACGGGGGTGGTGAGGACTCCCAGGTCGGAGGCCTCGGCCAACTCACCGCTCGCTTTGGTCGCGTCGGGGACAAAAATGGTGTCGGAACTGAGTTCGGGTACCAGATGGTGGTAGTTGGTATCGAACCATTTGGTGAGGTCGAGGGGGGCGACAGTTTTTCCGTCGACTTGGCCCCCTCGGGCCATGGCGAAGTAACGTTCACGCTCAACTGTCGCGCCGGCACCGACGAATCGCGGCGCGATGGCACCAACCATGACCGCGGCGTCAAGCACGTGGTCGTACAACGAGAAGTCGTTAGAGGGGACAAAGTCAACCTTGGCGCTCGCCATGCTCTGCCAGTTGCGCCGGCGAATCGATGCCGCGACATCGTCGAGCTGCGCGTCGGTCACCGTGCCCGCCCAGTAGCCTTCGAGCGCCCACTTGAGGGCGCGATCGAACCCAACGCGAGGCATTCCGTGAATCGCGGTTCTCATGTGGTCTCCCTTGGGATGTTGAAATCACAGCGTGTGGCCCGGCCCCGTGCACTGCTCGGCGCGGATTCGATGTACGTATTACATGCATAGTGAAAGTTTCGAGTCATCGTTGGCACGGACAATCTCGACGGCGTGCTTGATCACCAATCAGGATTTGATCTACTCGCAACGGACCAGTAGGCGTGATCCCGCGGCGAAGTGATCGCTTCGGATGGTCGGTGTCACGCGAGTCTCGTCATCACCGAACCCGGAATCCGGCCGCGGCGGCGGCCTCGACATCAATCATCGCTGGGCTCCAGGGCGGGTCCCACACGATGCGCACGTCCACGGGAGTTGAACTGTCCATTACTTCAACGACCGCGGCCCGAGACATCTCGGGGAGCGTCTCGGACGCCGGACAACCGGGCGTGGTGAGGGTCATCTCCACCACGACGGCACCGTCCTCCTCACGAACGTCGTAGACGAGACCTAAGGAGACTATGTCGAGGTAGAGCTCGGGATCGTGGACGGTGCCTAACGCCCCCCAGGCCGCGCTAACTACGTCGTTCACTCGAACCACTGCGCCAACCGGAGCCGTCGGGTCCGGATCGCGCGTTTGGTCGTTGGATGTCATGACGGCCTACGAAAGGTGACTTGCCAGTCACCGCCGCCGATGTCGAGCGCCTCGTAGGAGAATCCCTGTGCACCGAGGACGCCTTCGAGCGGTACCGGCTCGAACGGTGCCAACACCACGAACTCCTCGTCGGGTTCGAGGGCCGCGACCGCGGCCATGATCTGGTCGAACGGTTCGTCACCGGCAGCAATGATCGGACGCGCATCAAACGATGCCATGTGAACCTCCTCAACCGGTCGCAACTTGATCGGTCTAGTTATTCTATTCTCAACTAGAGTTATAGCACGAGTTGTTTATCGCTCTTTCACGCTGCGAAGGGTCGTTTTATTTCTAACGGAAATAGCCACGGTGCTGGCGTCGCCGATTCCACCAACGGCGCGGCGTCCAAGGTTCGCTACGTAGCCACTGGGCACCGTCGTGGCTTCTGAAGTGGCGCCGTCACTGCCCGCGGACGGGTGGCGGGGGCGCCCGCCCGGACTTCCGAGCGCTGTCCCACCTCCGTCGGTGCCATTGAGTTTTCTCGCGGCCGCGTCGCTGGGCCTAGTGGGGTGCGGTGTCACATTAATCTGGTTTCGCTCGTACGGCACTGTCAATCCCACCGACGACCACGTGGTCGCGGCGGCGCACCTGGCCATGCTGGCGACCCTCTCGATGGGGGTACTCGGTGCGATCCACCAGTTCACCCCGGTGATTACCCAACGGCCGTTCCGCTCGCTGGTGCTCTCGCGCGCGACGTTCCTGAGTTGGCTGGCCGGAGCGTGGTTGTTACCATTGGGCTTTGCCACCAGGCAGGAGTCCGTCGTCGAGGCCGGGGGGTTCTTCGCGGGCCTGGCCGTCACGCTACTGATAGTGAACATCTTCCCGGCGTTGTCGGCGCGTGGCAAAGGGCCCCCGGTGACGGGACTACGCTTCGCCGTCGGCGGATTCGTGGTGACCGCCTGCTACGGAGTCGTCTACGTCATCGATCGCCGCGGGCACTGGTTTGATCTGAACGCTCACGTGGTGCTGGCCCACGTGGTCGTCGGGCTGTTCGCCTGGCTCGGGCTCACCTACGTCAGTGTGGCCGAGAAGCTCTGGCCGATGTTCCTGCTCGCCCACGTCCCGGGTCAACGCCGATCGTCGTGGCTCGCGGTGTGGGCGATCCCCTGCGGAGTGCTCTTGCTTTCACCGGGGCTGCTCTTTGGGGTGGTGTGGCTCGCGTGGTGCGGGGCGGCAATTTTGTCCATCGGACTCGGTGCGCACCTCTTCTCGTTGTTGTTGCACATTCGCCATCGCCGACGTAAGGCCGATCTGCATCTGCTCTTCGTAGTCACGGCAGCGGTGTGGTTGGTCATTGGGGTCGGCCTAGCCCTGGCGGGGGAGCTGACGCTTGGACATCACCACCACCTGGGCATCGCTCTAGTGGCGGCGTCGATCGTGGCGATCAGTGGATGGGTGTTGGTAGCTCTGGTGGGCCATGCGCACAAAGTCGTGCCCTTCATTTTGTGGTCGGCGCTACGCGGGCGCGGTGTCAAGGAGAAGGCGGACGGCACCCAACTCATGTTCGCCGATCTCTACGACCACCGCTGGGCCGCCATCGTCTACGGGCTCGTCACGACTGGAGTTGGTGCGGTGTGTCTCGGATTTGCTGCGTCGTTCTCGATTGCTATCGCTATTGGCGGCGGACTTTTCATCGTCACCGGTCTCTGCGTGGCAGCAAACCTATCCCTGACTACACTGCGACTGCCGTCTGGCCCGGGCGCCGAACGACCCGTCGGCGAAGGCGCACCGACGGGCCCCTGATTCCTGGGCCGTGGCGCAAGTTACACCAAAGATGGACCGCGGGATAAACGTGAATCGACGCGCGAGAGTTCGCTGCCGGTTACGTTCCGCCGGCGGCGCTAGGCAGCGACACTTGGTAGATCCCTTCGCCGTTGATCGTTTCGAACTCGCGATGGTGGAGGCGCCGCTCATCGTCGCGCGCCTCTATCGTTCTCAGACCGGTGTCGAAACGGGCGTTCTCCCGACGCGCACCCGCCACAGTTTCGGCCCGGACTCCAGATAATCCCACGTGAATTCATCGGCGTGCTGCGCTTCGAATTGGTAGCGCAATGGTTTCGGGTCGTGGTCGTTGACGATCACGAACCCACCCCCCGGGGGGAGGTGATCGTAGGTGGAAAAGATCAGTTCGTGGCGCTGTCCGTGAGGGAGGACCCGCACGTCGAGCTCTTGAACATTTGTCCCATCACGTGCATCACTCCCAGTGGTGGTGGCGGCGTTAGACAACGTTCTGGTAATCCTCACGCGCCACACCTCGGGTCCGGACTCGATCGCGTCCCAGGTGAAATCTCCCGCGTGCTCGGCTTCGAACTGGTAGCGCAGTGGCTTGGGATCGTGGTCGTTGACGAGTACGTAACCACTTCCGGGCGCGAGGGCGTGGAACTCGGAGAAGATGATTTCGTGGCGTTGCGCCGGGGCCAGTTGACGCACGTCAAGTTCACGAATCGCGGTATCGTCCGAGCCTTTGACGTGCGGGCGCAGCGTGATCGGCTCGCTCTCTACCGTCCGGGCGAGTCGGTGCAGGCTGGCCGTGACCTTGACGGCGAGCGTGGGCCTTGTCGTCCGCAGGGCGGCCCACGCCGAGGCGACCAGTCGGCAGGCTCGGTCGCCGTGGCCGGCTTTGGAGAGTTCATTCGCTGCTTCGAGGAGAAGCGACAGTACGACTGCTTCGGAGTCGGCGCCCGGTGCTTTCTGCGAGGGTGAGTCGTTCGAAGCGGCGGTAGTCAGATGGTGCATCTGCTCCAGCAACTTGACGAGGTCCACGTCGTTATCTTCAAGGAGAGCGGGGAGCAGTAACTCGTTCTCCTTGACGACGTGGGTGGTGAAGAACGCGCCGATCTGCGTGGCCTGAGTGAGTGCCGCTGGGCCATTCGACGCGTTGGCCAGAGATTCGACGGCTGCGGTGAGTACACGGTGTTCGGCGATCATCTCGTTCACCGTGTTGTTCAGGTCCGCACGGGTGGCGGCGGTGCGGTAGATGGAGAGCTCTTCCGCCACTGCGTGGGGGATTACCTCCTCGGCGAGGTAGGTAATGAGCTCGGCTACCGCGGGCTCGTAAGCGATTCCCGAGTTCACGGCTTCTCCCAGCGCAGCAACCCGGTTGTCGACGTCCGCCACGAGCGTGCGGTGGTGCTGAAGCATCGCGTCGAGGGCTTCGATCTGAGTGATTGTCATGACTTCCAACTCCCTGTACCGGTCGGCGAATGATCGAGGATTCGACGCTGATCACCCGGACCTGATTCTCTAGGCTAAACTAGAATAACTTTACCACTCGCGTCAAGGAGTAGCAAGTTGCACGCAACGAGTGCCTTACTGGTAGCTATTGAGTTGATCGCCGTGTCCATCTGGGTTGGGGGCATGGTCTGCCTCGTCGTGGTTGCCAAGGTGGCCCGAGACGTGCTCGACGGATCCTCCCAGATGGTCTTCTTTCGATCCATGGGCCGTCGGTACAGTGTGGTCGGCACGACGTCGTTGCTCGTGGCCATCGCCGCGGGTCTGGTGCTCTCGTGGTCGTCACTGTCGCCGTCGAGAACGATCGACGCCACCGTCGCGCTCGCGGGAGTCCTCGTCGTGGCGACGATTATTGGAATGCGTCAGGCTCGGGCGATGACCTCGCTTCGCCGGATCTTGATCGCGAATCAGTCTGACGGTTCAATGGCGAACTCGTTGCGTCGCGGTCGACGCTTGGCCAACGCCCTCCGCGGGCTCATGGCACTCATCACGTTCGCCATCGTGATTCTCGGAGCATGGATCGTCACTCGCTGATGGGTTCCACCCGGGGCCACGCACCACGCTTCAGACGACGCTTCGAACTCACGGCGACGTTGACGGATCACCAAACCGTTCATTTCCCTCGGGCGTTCGCATGAAACGAACTCGACGCTTGAAGGTGGGACCTCGTCGCAGTGACCGCCGGAAACTATGACGTGTCCGTCGTCGCCCAGTCACCAGTAGCGAGGTCGGTACACCGGAGTCGTGGACGACAGCGCGCCACTCAACCTCGGCGGCACCCGACGCCACCAGCCGATCCACTCGTCTGCTGGCAAACAGGTTTTAGGGACAGTTGAACGATTCGTAGACCACCAATTTCATGTTCGCTCTGCGACTCGACGTTCGTTCCGTGCGTGCCTACGTCGGGCGTGACACGAGGTCACGCTTGAAAACGAGACGACAACCGGCCCGGTGGGGATCTTTGGCGGTGAGACGGTCAACCGTGACGTCGCCGAGGCTTTCGCTGAGACCCTTGGCCAGACCGAGATGGAGTTGACAGACCGTGTCGGGGTCGTCGGCCGCGACCTCTTCGAACGGACAGCGCCCGAGAACGAAGGTCACCTGACGGCCCCGTTCGCTGCGGGTCGGACGAAAGCCACTCTCGATCAACTCGCGCTCGAGGGTCTCGACGGAATCACCCTGCTCGAAATGTTGGCGCCCTCGTTCGAGGCCGGTTTGACGACCGACTTCGTAAGGACTCATCCCGCTCTTCAAGGCTCTACTAAGTAATCCGGCCAGCCACGCGTACAGTCCCGGCGTCCCCCACGTGCCAGCTGCCTCGGGGTGCAGTCGGTAGAGCAGACGGGGACGCCCCGCGACGCTGCGCTTCTCCACCTCTTCACTGATGAGATCGACCTCTTTCAGCACGGCGAGATGCTGGCGCACCGCGTTGTGATTCAGTCCCACGTAGTCGGTCAGTTCCGCCACGCCGACTGGCTCGTCGGAGTCAACGATGTAGCGGAACAGGCTGTAGCGCGTCGGGTCGCCGAGGGCCCGGGCTTCAAGTTGGATGTCGACCGCGTCCATGAATCTCCTCGCGAGGTCACTGGTGCAGAGATTAGATTTCTAGTGTATACCAGAATAATAAAGATGTCCAAGAATAGAGGAGCAACAGAGATGTTCGAATCGTCGCAGTTCCGTCGCCCTTGTTCGTTCACTTGGCCGTATTCGAACTCGGCCCGTGTGCCGCGGCCGCGCTGTCGAACGGTGTGTGTGCCGCAAAGCTGTGCCCAAGTGACGAAGGTCGTGACGAGATGACACGACGACGGACGTTCGTGATCGTCGGTGGTGGCTTGGCCGGTGCCAAAGCGGCTGAAGCCCTGCGCTCCGAGGGTTTCGACGGGCGGGTCGTGCTCATTGGCGACGAGACCGAGCGGCCCTACGACCGCCCTCCGCTATCCAAGGACTACCTGCAAGGTAAAATGGAGAAGGAGAAAATCTACGTTCACTCCGAGCAGTGGTACGTGGACAACGATGTCGAGCTTCGCCTCAACTCCTCGGCCACGGTCCTTGATGTCGCCGCTCACCAACTGACCGTGCAGTCCGGCGAGCAGTTCGATTACGACAAACTACTTCTGACGACTGGCTCGTCCCCTCGTCACTTGAAGGTGCCCGGAGGCGACCTCGACGGAGTGTTGTACCTACGAAGAGTGGCCGACTGCGAGGCGATCAAGACCGCGTTCGCGACCGCTAAGCGTGTTGCGATCATCGGGGCCGGATGGATCGGCCTCGAGACCGCAGCCGCGGCCCGCGCCGCTGGCGTCGAGGTGACCGTATTAGAGACCGCGGAACTGCCGTTGGTGCGCGTACTCGGCCCCGAGGTCGCAGAGATCTTCCTCACCCTGCACGCCCGCCACGGGGTCACGATGCACATGAGCGTCGAAGTAGCCGAGATCACTGGTGTGGACCACCGGGCCACCGGCGTACGTCTCGCGGATGGCCGCCAGATCGATGCTGATGTGGTCGTCGTTGGCGTTGGCATCACCCCGAACACCGAGTTGGCCGAAGGGGCCGGCCTCATGATCGACAATGGGATAGTTGTCAATGGGCACCTGAACAGCTCGGATCCCGACGTGTTCGCGGCTGGCGACGTGGCCAACGCCTGGTACCCGTTGCTCGGACGTCACCTGCGACTAGAGCACTGGTCCGCTGCGCTCAACCAGGGACCCGTGGCGGCGGCCAATATGTTGGGCCGCGCTATCGCCTATGACCGTGTGCCCTACTTCTACTCCGACCAGTACGACCTGGGCATGGAGTACTCAGGCTTCGTCGAGGCCGGCGAGTACGACCAGATCGTTTTTCGCGATGAAGTGGCCGGTGGGAAATATATCGCCTTCTGGCTAGGACAGGGACGCGTGCTCGCGGGCATGAACGTCAACGTGTGGGATGTTGCCGATGCCATTGCCGACCTCGTTCGCTCGGGCGACCAGATCGACGTAACTCGACTACGAGATCCCGAAGTTGCCATGCACGATCTCCTCGACGGTGCCCATCGCGTCTAGTGGAACACGGTGATGGGCGAAGCTGAGCTCAAGTTGGCGGATCTGTTGGCCACCCAGTCGCGGGTGGACTCAATCCGCTGCTCCACGGAGGCGGGGTCGGGTCACTCGACGCTGTCGCCGCCTGTCGCCGACTGGGAGGCGTTCGGCTTCGACGTGTCCGAGGCGTCTGACGGGGGGCGTGCGAACTTTGATGCGTTGGAGGCTGCTATGGCTCTCAGGGATGGATTCACACTCGTGTCAGCCGTCCCCGTACGCGCAACGTTGCACCAGACGACGGCCGCCTGGAGAGACGCAGGGTTCGGTTGCGTCGAAGGCTTGCATTGGCACCAAGCAGGGTTCATCTCCAAAGAAGCTCTCCGGTGGCGGACAAAGAATCACAATGTTTCGTCGGCGATGGCGATACGAGCGAGATACGTCAAGGACAAATGAAGCACACAATGAAGAGAAGAAGGAGAACATCATGACCGAGCCGGTCTTTCCAATCGCAACGGCGGAGATGGGACATCGCCGCCACGAACTCGCACCTGACATCGATGATGCCTTTAAAGCATTCAGTCGAGCGGTCTTCACTAGCGGGGCGTTGCCCGAAGTGACGAAGCAATTGATCGCCGTCGCCGTCGCTCACGTCACCCAGTGCCCATACTGCATTGACGGTCACACCCGGATTGCTCGGCACAAAGGTGCAACGGACGAAGAGATCATGGAGGCGATCTGGGTCGCCGCTGAGATGCGCGCCGGAGGGGCTTTTGCCCACTCCGCGATCGCACTGCGCGCACTGACGGAAGGGCCCGGGAGCAGCGCTCAGTAACTGCGCACGACGGTGCGGCTTTACTGATGTAGAAACCGTTGAGCTTGAACAGCTCGATTGATGTAAATCTTCTTAATTAAGCGATGACACTTTTGGAGAAGGCGAAGGTCACCGCGCCCTGGTAGGTCCTTGGCGGAAAACTTCTCGCGTTAGGGCAGGCGAACGTAGTGAGGCGACGTTGATCTGGGTTCAGTGTTGTGGTTCTGGGTAGGTGACCTGACCATCAGCGACGAACGGCTCCGGCCCCCACTGACCGAGTCGGTGCTCGGTCACCTTCCCCACGCTGATGAGGTGGTGTACAGCCCAGTCGCGCGCGGCGAGGCTGTCGGCGATGAGCGAGCGGTGACATCGCCACGGAAGCGCTTCGGAGCACATAAACGCGACGCGTGAGGTTTGCGCCGCGGTGGTTAAGTTGGCCAGCGCTGTTTGGTAAGCGTCGCCCAGTGTGTAATCGGCGTAGTTCCTAAAGCTCGCGTTCTGCCACGCCGCGTTAATGGCCGGGTCAACGTCGTGTTGTCGATTACGCCTACCACCAAGGTCCCTGGCGTGTTGATAGGTGATGGCGTCATTTGCCAGCCACGTACTCATCGTCTCGCGCCCGAACTGCGGGCACCGGCGAGAACCGGGATAGGAGCGCACGTCCACGAGCGAGCTAATGGCGTGATCGTGCAGCAATGCGAGAAACTCTTCGGTCGAGCGGGTGGAGTGACCAATGGTCCAGATCTCTCCAACGTTTGACACACTGCGGTCATTAAAAGTCAGGGTTTCAGTCGTGTTCAAGAAAAACTGCTCGTTCATCTGATGGGCCTGCCAAGTGTGTCATCTCATTCAGAGAATTGAACTTCTAAGCTAAAACGGGTAGGTCAAGTAGAAACCTTCCTAATACCGGGCTTCATTAAAACAAGGTGCCCACTATCGATGTCTAATTACGACATTACATGCGGGCCACCGAGCTCGAGCTGGGGTGTGGACCAACCACAGAGAAACGTTTCACACCACAGAGGTGATGGGCGTGCTGGATTAGTGAACTTTGTTATGGGTTACGAGCGGTGTCGCCCTCATTCACCGCCCAGCGTCGGGCTGAGGCTCCAGGAAAGTTCTTCTCGGCACTTGCGGCGGGTGGCGCAATTCGGACACCCTCTCAGTGCGCCACCGTTCGCCAGTCTGCGGGGAGAAGTGAACAACCTCTAGTTGCCTCAAGTGTTCGAGGGTCACCGGTACGATTGCTCGGTGGGTAACTTTGACGGACTGAGCAGCACGAGTCGTAGTTTCTTTGCTCGCGACGTACTCGAAGTCGCCCCAGCCCTTCTCGGCTGCGTACTTCAACGCACCGATGTCGAAGCGACGATTTCCCTCCGCATCACCGAGGTCGAGGCGTACGCCGGTGAACGAGATCCCGGGGCACACTCTTATCGGGGCATGACCAACCGGAACAAAACCTTGTTCGGCCCGCCCGGTCACCTCTACTGCTATTTCACGTATGGGTTGCATCACGCCATTAACGTCGTCGTCGGGCAGTTGGGCCAGCCGTACGGGTGTCTGATTCGAGCCGGAGACGTTATTGAAGGCGCCGAAACGGCACGAAGGCGCCGAGAGCAAAAGCCACGGAAAGTTACCCTGTCCGAACATGGATTGGCGCGCGGTCCAGGGTGCGTTGCCCAAAGCTTCGGTGTGAATTTGACGAATGACGGTGACGACCTCTTCTCTAGTCAGTGGCGTTTCTTCGTTCCGCGAGATGGCGCGGTATTACCTCACGAGGTGGGGCCGCGAGTTGGCGTCAGCGGACCCGGTGGGGACTCCGCGGCCTTTTCTTGGCGATACTGGTTGGCTAACGCCTCATCGGTTTCGACGTACAAGCCGGCGCGCGCCTAACCTGCTCCTCCCCATGGCCGCTGCGGTTTTCACGGGGAGTGCGGTTCCAACCCAAAAGGTGCGTCATGTCAACTCGGTGCCAGACGAACGGTCGGTTTGCTTAAATGGTGATACGCACTCTTGGTCGACGTTCACCGTTGACCTGACCGAAGGCGGAGGTCGGGCCATTACCAAGAAATCAGATGTGCGAGTTCGCAGGGTGTACGAGGAGGCCAAGGACGACGATGGTCTTCGAGTTCTGGTCGATCGCATTTGGCCGCGCGGAGTGACCAAGGTGAAGGCGGCATTAGACGAATGGTGCAAGGACGTGGCGCCGTCGACACGATTGCTTAAATGGTACGGCCACGATCCCGCCAAGTTTAGTGAATTCACCCGTCGCTACAGTGTCGAACTTAAGCAAGTCAAGCGCGGTCGGGCGCTGGAGCACCTACGCCAAATGGCGGACGCCCGTCGTCTTACTTTGCTCACCGGTACGACGGATCCCGAAATCAGTGAAGCTGCGGTGCTCGCGCGCATCCTGAACCAATGAAGTAGGACCGACACTCGTAGCGTTACGGTGGTAGTGAATTAGCCCCAGAGGGTGGGACTCCAACTTACAGAGACGATTCAAACTGGCGGTTTCGGGGGGTCGGCGCAACGCACTATCTAAGGACACCTTCGAGGGCTGCCGAACCAAATGCCCGTACCTAAATCTCTTACACGATTTCGGCAGTGAAGTCTGCTGTCCCATTAGTTGACCCGTGTCGATCCACGGCTCATCTTGGTGTACTCGTTCTTTCGCGGCGTCGGCGAGTACGCCGCCTCACCGTCGTTGCTCAAGTCACAGATCTCGAGCAGGCGTCCGACACCGTGGTCGAAAACTGAGGAGACAGTGTTGAATGGTGTCCGTCATGTTGCCCAGATCCCGTATCAACGGCTCCACTTCACTGCGGGCCGGGCCATCGTAGGCGTCGTTAACTGGGTATCGCTGTGCCCCGCTCTTCACGTGCCCTCGCGCGCGTGGGCGCCCGTACGCGAACAGGCGTCGAAAACAACAACGCCCGCGCCTCGAAAACAACAACACGTTGTTGACTGACAGCGTGTCCGAAAATGGCCCGTGTGCCGCTCCTGGGATGATGGTAAAACGGTTGTACTGCGGTCAGTTGCTGGGCGACGCCGTTTCCCGGAAAGAGGAGGTACCACATGCAAGTACTCGTGGCTTACGAAAGTCGGGGGGGCCGGACCCGTCGTGCGGCCGAGGCGGTGGCCGACGCCGTGCGGGCTCGCGGGTCCGAGGTCACGCTCAAGGCCCTGAAAGATACCACCGCAGAGGATGTCGTACGCAGCGACGCGATCGCTCTCGGCTCGTGGGTGGAAGGCTTGATCTTCTTCAAGGTTGGGCCGGCTAAGGCGGCGTTGGCGGGAGTGAAACGGCTGCCCGCGCTTGGAGGTAAGCCGGTTGCGGTGTTCTGTACCTACGGCTTCAACCCTCGCGCCACGCTTGCCACACTGCGCCAGTCGCTCGAAGCCAAAGGGGCCAAGGTGGTGGCCGAGAACGCGAGTCCTCGCTCACACCCCGACCGGGGCGCTGATGAACTGGCGAAGCGTCTCTGTGCACCGGCGGGAGAGTCCTGACGCTCCCAGTCATTCGCGGCCACTCATTTCCCGTTGTCGACGATGAAACTTATCAACGAGGTTTTTTCATCCGAATTGTCCATCGGAACTGGGCCGTTGACCGATTCCAACCCACGCTCCGGGCACCTTTTCAGCTAGTTGCCGGTCTTGCGAGTACCGCGAATCTTGTGATTGATGCCGTGAACTGGGTCCGCGTGGGCTTCGTCGATGACCGGTGGAACGATGCCGAAAAGAAGGGCGGGAGGTAATGCGACGCCACTATCGGAGCTTGAGCAGAAAATTCTCACGGACTTGGAAGAGTCGCTTTCCCAACAAGATCCTCGGTTTGCTAAGCGTGAATCGCGACGGGATTCGTGTAGACGAGATTCTTCACAAAGCTCGGAGATTTAGTTCTAGTTCGTAAAGTTGCGACCGTTGGGATCCACGAGGTCGGTCGATGACTTCTCTCTAGTGGGCCGCCCGGGTCTCAATCCCGACACCTTGGGATTGGAAGGAGCTTTCTAACTGTTGCGTGGCGTCGGTTTTGTTGCGCGTATCGATTGTTTTCGAAGAAATGTGTTGTTCTGTGTCGGTCTCGTCTCGTGGTGTTGGAGAAATATGCGGCCCAAAAATTAGGCCGTGAAGACCCAGCGGTCCTCAAGATGTCCGGCTATCTTCAACTTCAGATTGTTGCGGTTCGCGTGCGGGTTCGCGTCGGGCCTCCGACACAGGGCCTCCGACACCGCTGTATCTGGCCGCAGCGATATTCAACATTGCCCAGTCCAGCTTCAAATCCCTCGAGAACCACTGGCCTCGGGTCCAATTCCCATTTGACGCGTCTGAAACCTAAGTGTACGGTTGGATAAATTCTGATGGAGGTGAAAGTTATGATAAAGAACAGTTTTGACAATAGTGATTCGGTACCTTCCAGATTCAGAACGCTCAACACCAAACGACTCGTCGGGGGAATAGTATCCGGCTTGGTCATCGTCGGGATGACAGTTATTCCTGCGTCGGCGGCCGTTAATTCGGGGAATGGAACCGTGTTTGAGACGGGCACTGCGACGAGCACAACGCTTGACGCCTGCAGCGCCTTCAGCGGGACGCAGACGTCGAGTCAATCGCACTCCGTAACGACCCCAGACGGAACTTTGAATTATTCCGAGCGTGGAACTTGGACCGGTTTAACGCAAAACTGGGGCGCTACCCCTCTTGGTGGTCTCCCCACGAACGTCTCTGGTACTTACACATTGGAATACCGCTACACAGCAGCGAGCGGTTCATTAACTGGAACCGAAGAATTTCAGTCAAGTGCAGGCAACATTGCTCAGCAGTACAGTTACAGTGCTTCGACCGGGTGGACAGTGAACGTTGTTGCGACGGGGTCGCTCTCGTTTCTCACGAGTAACACGAATGGAAATTGTTACTAAGAACTGTAAAGAACAACAAGCTAAGGCGTCGACCTTAAACGTTCTCTTGAGTGGAGTCGTCGGACGGACCTCTCAATCACTCTGTGGTCCTTTAGTTCCATTTAGCAATTCGCCAGTTGGAGATTGTTGACGTTGGCTCTCCGACACCAGTGATGACACGGTTCATTGACATCTCATAGGCGCAATGATCATGGTGTGCAAAGTCCGCTCGGATGATCGTGTCCGAGCGCAAAGAATTATTCCAGTTCTTTCCAGTGCTCTCGACCGAAGAGACGCCCGTATCGAGCAGTGAGGGAGGGACCCTCATCGCGGGCACTATCAGGATGTAGAACGAGGGTACCCTCAGGTGCCGGTAGCGCCGCTGCTTGCTCGTCGCTCAACGCACAACGGATCAATGTCGTTGTGATTTCCGTGATTTGATCTCGATCTACAAATCGCACTCCGTGCTTGGTCTTAACGGCAATACCGTCGAAGATGTCTAGCTCCGGGATCTCCAAGACATGTTCGACTGTTCCGAACTGGGTATCCGTGGAACTGAGTAAGGGTGTGCCAACTGGCACCCCTCGATACGAAATCGGCTCTCCTTCGTCCATGGGCTTCCTCTCCTAATTCATTCGAATGTACCTGAGGTGTTGGATCCAAGAGTGGAGTCGCCCGCCCGCGCGCATGAGATGGCGCCCGTAGTGGTCGGCAGTCGACGGGAATCGACGGTTCGTCAAGAAGCGGGTGGTTCAAGTCTCCAGTGCCTGGTTGCAGCAACTCAGAGTCAGGCTGACTGGCCGTGACCAGGCAAGATTGTTTATCTTGGCGTCAGATCTGTGGTGTCGGGTCGCCGACACTGGGCGATTAGTCGGATGCTTCGCGAAAAGCGCTGGCATGTTGCGATTCTCTTTGTAGTCTTCCTAAGGCTGCACGACGGAGTGAAGCTCGAAGTACTCAGTGGACATGGCATTCGGATCCGGCAGGTTGGGCTTCACGAATTTGTTAAACCAGGTTTCTTGTTGGGCTTTGCTCTCCCAGACTTCGCCGATGGCGAATCCACCGGGAATCGGATACGCGACGTGCACGATGAAGCCGGGTTGCTTCTTCAGAAGTGGGAGGTGTCCAGGGGCCATCTGGTCGTAGGTCGCTTGATCCATTCCGGTGCTGGAAATTCTGACAAGTACGGCCATTGGGTCTCCCTCTGCAATTGTTGTGTGGAGGGAGGCTACACCTGTTTCCGTGTAAATCCAAACGATGGAATGGGAAAGTGTTTTTGTCAGCGTCGAAGAAAGTCCGGATCACCCGTATGCCTGGCAGCAACAGCCCACGTGCCACGCCGTGGAGGGCGGTCACTCACGTCGCCAATGCAACGTTGCATTTTTGTCGCGTCGGGTCGCCGAAACCACAATCTCGGACCCATGCGACCGATTCCGCCGAACAGTACGTCAATCGACGGCGCCGCGCGCGGGCGTCGCGCCTCAATTTGAGTTGGCGACGGTCTTATCCTTCTCACCGAATGCCGTGACGACAGACCTTTAGAGTGATTGGCGTGAGAGTCTTCGACGATTCGTCTAATAGTAATTTGCGCAGACTACAAGTCACCTCTGTCATTTTCGTCACGTTCATCGTTGGTGTGACGTCTATTCTGGCGGGGCACGCCAAAGCAACTGACATCAACGTTACGCACCGAGTGCCACAAATGGTCGCAAGGGCGGGCTCGTCGGGTTCGGTGTACGTTTTGTGGTCGGCGACGTGCGGCGCTTCTCGGTGTTACCAGTTGGCGCGAACTAACAACGGCGGGCGAAAATTCGTCGTCGTAACCGCGCCACCGATTAGCGCTGAGCCCAAGAGTTTGGGCTCGTCAACTGGTTCACTCGATCGCCTCGTGTTTGCCAATGCCTTGGACGGATACGCGACCGAGGCGTACTGGTCAGCGCAGAATACTCTCTACGCCACCTTTGATGGTGGTTACAAGTGGCAAAAGGAACCGACCAAGCGCGGCGAAGTTATCGAGGCGCTCAATGCTTCGCCGAACGCCTTCTACGAAGTCACCGCACGGTGCGACGCCTCTCACCACACATGCTCACATTGGGAGTTGCGACACACGCCGCTAACCTCTGCCCACTGGACCAGCGTGCCCCTAGCCAAAAACGTGGCGGGCGGCTCGCCGTCACCGGGTGTGACGATCACCGCGTACGGCCCGGACGTGTGGATTCGCGTCGATACGGTCAGCGGCGTCCCGCGACTCGCCACGTCCACCGACGGAGGTCGAACATTCACCGTGAAGTCCGAGGCCGTCCTCGGCGCCGCCGCGGCCTGTGTTCCGACGGCGACGTCAGCGACCACCCTGTGGGCCACTTGTGCCGAGGGGAACATGCTCGGTGAACTTCTTTATTCCAGCGACGGCGGCGCCCGATGGAACTTAACCAGTCAGGACCTACGTGGGCACCTGTCGTTTGGAATCTTCGACCCGATATCTAGAGGCGTGGCGTACGCCACCGATGGTTTCGACACGCCAAATACTCGAAGGATTTACCGAATAGTTAACAACTCCGAGAAACCGACCTTGATCGGCACGGCACCTGACGGTTACCTGTACTCACTGACCTTCATCAACGCAAAACAGGGGCTGGCGTGGGGGCCGACGCCCGGAGACGTCGAACCGTACTGGCTATGGAGTACTCAAGACGGAGGTCGTTACTGGAGTCGGATCTCTTCGCCGTGAACTGTTGTTGTCTCATTGGCCGAGCGCTCTTTGGCTGAGTCAACATTTCTGAAAGTCAATTCCATAATCGCTGAATCGTCTTTCAAGGATCACTAGCTCCTTGATTTTGATCGTCAGTCGGAGGTTCTTAACTCAGTCCTCGAGCACGCGACCAACTGACGGACGAGCTTCAATGCCTGGTATCAGACCTGTTTCGTCGAGACAGCGACTCAATACTCATAGGAGCAACAGGAATCGCACCCGAGTGCGCGTTGGGCCGAGCTTCGCCACTTTCCTTCAGGAAGGACGGCGCGTCGAAGGTGTTGCGCGCGGAGCGCCCGAGGACCGAAGTAGAAACGGGTGGGCGTCCTGTCGTTAAGTCGAATAGCACGTCGTGGCATCACCGCGATTCGCGTTTGAGCACGAGCGCCAGGCTTGGCACAACGAACGACAGGAGAAAGAGCGGCAACAACCTCTTTCCAGTGCATCGAAAAGCGATGACTCGGTCCTTGGCCACGTCGAAGGTCTGAGGTCGGCTCGAGTTGCGACCACCGCGTATCTGCAAAGCGTGATGTCCAGTTTCGACTGGGAACTCGGTGGTTTCGTTCATTTCGACTGACCCGACGGGTTTAGCGTCGACCAAGACTTCGTACGGGCCACGACGGACCTCCGCACCGATTGCACTGTGGGTCAGTTTGAGAGTCGCTGCCATTATCTGCCTCGAATCTCGTGTTTTCGATTTCACGTCTGTTCTCAAGATATCGCGGAGCCCGTGGTCCCTTCTCGGCAACGTCATCGCTCTCTTCAATACCGCTCGACGCTTCGACGTACTTCTTTAGAGCGTTCACTAGAGCGGGTATCGATGGCGCGTTCGCCCAGAAGGTCGGTACTGGATAATCACTGTCGGAATAGTGTGCCCGTTATTCAGCCGTGATCGGCAGTACTCCTAGCGTGGCGAGCTTGCGCCAGGACCGCTCGACGATCTGAGGATAGGAGTGTAAGTAGTACGGCAAGGCCGCACAGGCTTGCTGGATGGCTGCGCCTCGACTACGGGCGAGGGTCGCACTATCGACACGTAGCGCATCGAGAAATGCCCGGCGAGAGTCGTTGGTGAAGAGCGGCGACCAAACGACCTGTACGTCGACGGCGGGATCGCCCGCGCACGTCGATCCCCAATCGACGATGCCGCACAGTCGCCCGTCTCGTACGAGGCAGTTACCTTCCAAGTCACCTTGGACCCAGACCGGAGGGCCCTCGTGGGGCGCCGCCGCCAGTGCCTCTTCCCAGACCCGGAGAGCTGCGGGAGCATCGATCAAGTTGCTGGCACGATCGATCATCTCTCGAGCCGCTTGGTCATACTCTGCCAAAGGACGAGCGCGATTCGTCGCCGGTGGAGCATCCTTCGTCGACACTGTTTGCAGCATCTGCACTACGTGTGCCAGTTCGAGTGCGAACGTGACCGGATCATTGATTCGATTGAGTGCCGCGCCCACACCCGGTATCCAACGGTGAAGGGCCCATGGAAATGGGTACTCGCCATTCGCCTTGCCCATCGCGACGGGCTCGGGTATGGCAATCGGGAGATGCGGAGCGAGTCTCGGTAACCAATGTCCTTCAAGCTCAACTTGTCCCGCCGCCCAGTGAATGCGAGGGAGACGGACCACATAATCGGATCCGAGTCGCCAGATGGCATTATCG
>Ga0307372_10004471_pt1 | contig 21531 bp, 24 predicted proteins | sample OX1MG_FD_202533 | JGI IMG/M metagenome (GOLD analysis project Ga0307372, IMG submission 202533) | Soil microbial communities from Risofladan, Vaasa, Finland - OX-1 | ecosystem: Environmental > Terrestrial > Soil > Coastal area > Acid sulfate soil | place: Finland: Risofladan, Vaasa | collected...
TGGCCTGGTGCACTCTTCAACGGACGACTTCCCCCTCTTGCAGTACGCAGACCTAGTGGCGTGGGGCTACTTACGGATGGAGCGGTTCAGGACGCTGGCGGTGGAGCCGGACAAATACGAGACTCAGTTTCTTGAGCTACTGATTGAGATGAGCGGGCAGTGGAAGACCCTCGGCATAGATGCCGATGGGCAACCATATTTCAAGACTCTCAGCGAGCTGGATTGGCCATAACCACCAGGTATTCGACCCCAAACGTTATTCAACGGGACATCTGACCAGGTCGGATGCGCCCGGAAGTGTCGCAGTTAAGCGCGGCTCACACGATCACAAATCCACGGTGATACACGGCGGTCGTACCATCCTCCCATGACCGTACGTGGATTGGCTCCGGGCAGTTGGGCGGAATGGGTTGGTGGGGTGGGTACGGCCCTCGCTTTCGGCGCGACGTCACTGGCTATCTGGCAAGGGCATCGGCTCACCTGATTGAGCACGACGAGGCGATGTACGACCAGGCGCTCTTGGTCACAGCGAGTCTCGGCATGGGCACTGAATACGTCACCAGGGTGATGCCGGACGGCACAAAGGAGTCCCACCCCACGACCAAGGTTCGGGCGGAAGTTCATAACCGCAGCCGTCGCCCGATTCACAACGTTCTCGTGACTGCCACGACCGAGAGCGGGGATCTCGTCGGCAAAGGACGGGCCGAGTTCGTTCAGGCCGGGTGGGACGAATCCTGGGAATTCGACCCGGCCGAGAAGTCCTGGGGTCGAAGGGGTCCGTCGTCCGCGATCACTGGCCAAGTCGCACTCAGTTACAAGGACATCGACGAGACGGCCTGGGTTCTCTTTCCCGATGGTCGATTGATCCGCTCTCGGCGCCCCAGAGGATGGCTCCGGCAAGTCGGAGCTGGACTCCGGGGGGATCCGACCATCGTGACCAAACTGTGACCATTGGGCCGTTTTCGGGAGGTTGATAGCCGCACTGACCAGCGAAAACAGCGTGCCCGGGGCGAGACTTGAACTCAGGCCCAGTGCCCGTCAACTCGCATGACCCGGGTTGTCAAGAAGTCGTCCAGTTTGCCGTCCACCGGATTCATCAGACCCGGCGCGCCAGCGGTCTCTGGGTCCAGTCCATCTTCCATAGACCAAAACCCGGAGGGGCTGTGGCTGAGAACTAACTCGTCGAATGGGGTCGGTCTGTTGAAGCGGAAGCGGATCTGCAGGCGGTGCGTACGGTTGACCTTGTGTATTGCGGACCAGAGTTCGAATAACTACCCGGCGTCCAACAATGGCACGATCGTTTGTGTTCAGTGCCACATCGAGAAGAGCGTCCTTGATTTCCACGCCAACCGACGCCTGAGAACCGGACGGTCGACGCTGTGCAAGACCTGCACCAAGGGTCGGTGGTTGAGCCTGTATCGCTCCTCGCCGTAGGGGACCTCCACGGGGGATTCTTCATCGCACCCGTCACATTCTTAATCAATTTGGAACACGGGTCTTCTTGATTTCATTGGCAGAAAGAATACGATGAAGTTCCCGAGGAAAGCGCCGAAAGGCGGAGGACCTCAGTGGCGATGACCCGAGGTGCCGAAAGGTTCCTCGGGTCTGTCGCGTGGAGCGAGTGTCGATCAGCCCGCCCCCATCGGCTTATCAACAACCGCCGCAGAAATCCGCCCGTGACCTTGTTTGGTACGGCGCAGCACGTTCCGACGCATCGTCTCGCTTTCAGTACCTACAGGCACTATCGCGTCGCGGTGATCGTCTATGAGCATTCCGAATTCACGTGAAAGTAAGTCTCCACTCGTCCCCCCTGATCAATTGTCGGACAGGGAGCGCGGCTTACGAAGCAGATCTGCAGGGATTCGGTTTGTCGTAAGGCGCCGCAGTTGCGTTTGACGGTGCCGAAACCATTACCACTCCAGTTGTACTCAACGAAATGGCATAGTGGGCGCCGTTGCTCGGCCACGAATTCAGAAATGGGCCGCCATTTGCCGTACTCATCAGAGATTTGGGGGTTACGGGCAAATTGGGATTGAGCGTTTGAAATGCTGCAATCGCCGTCTGAACCGCCTCGGCATCTGCGTTACACGCGGCGATGGCACTCTTTCCCGTGACTCCACCAAGACTGAACATGGTCACCACGGCCAATCCGGCAACCACGACGAATGCCGAAATCCTTTTTGCCACCTTGACGCCCATGATCAACCCATAGTGGTAGATCGCATGCTGCATAACCAGGGGCAAAGTGCCCTATCCAAATGGCAACCCCCGGTTGAGGTGAACCGCTGACGCGCCGCTTGGCCGTCACGCCATCCGATCGACCACAAGCGTGGCCTGGCACCCAGGGCGGCCGGGACTTCGCTCTCGGTCGACCTCTTGACCCCCAGGCTCCCCCGGTTCGTGTGGCGCTCTGTGGTCAAGAATGGTTAGAGCAGGTCATCTCATGTTTCCGGCCTCACTTGCTTTGGCCCCTTATGGTCTGGATTGGCGGGTCACGGTCAAGTCCACAAAAGTTGAATGCGAAGGCAGAACGGGCTTTGGCAAAGAAGAAACGGTCGTGATGAGTCTGGTGGCCTTTCAGCCCGACGAGTCATTCACTAACAATCGCCCTTGCTCACGGAAACCTGATTCCCGCAGAAACTCGTCTCTTTCGTCCAGCAAACTGAGGCGGTCGCCATACAGATAATCGGTGGCGTGGGAAATGTCCATGCTTTTGAAGCGTTCTCCATACTTGGCTCGCAGCAACGGCATAATACGCTTGAGCGGTTCAATCGACTCGTAGAAGCCTGGCTCATGATGGACCACCTGATTGTTGAGCGATAGCTTCAGTTGTGTGTCTGACTGTGGATCGTCGAGGTCATCGAGGCAGTTATGACTTCGGCATCTATGTCAGAGAGCTGTTCCACTAGGGTGAGCCGCTCTGCATCCCATCTGTCCCGACGCGCCTCGCGCTCTTCAACGTCCTTGAGCATGGAAAACGCCCCGGGTTGCTCGCCGCCGCTGCGGCACGAATCTCTTCGTTGGTCGGAAATGAAACGACGAGAAGCCGCGAGCCGCACTGCGGACAGTCGCGCTCGTAGAGATCTCGGAACAACTCGCCCATTGCAGTACCCGATCCAATGCCACGCCATTCGCAGCTATCGCAGGCGGTCTCACGGTCTTGCCATCCGTCGAAATAGTTGACGTAGCCGGGCATCAGTATCGACCTCTCATGGTCTTCCAACGGGTCAAACGAGCCCCCCTTGCTGGGCTCTCAGCAGCTGAAGAACTCGACTTTGATGTCGCTCTCCCGCAGCCTTTTCTCAAGCTCGCCTGACGCATCACCGGTGTAGCGAGCCTCCAACAGGTCGAGCACGTCGCCCCCAGTGCTACCTCCCAGGAGAGTCACCACTTTGGGCACGTGCTCGGCCATGATGGTCTTGAACCACTCATACTCGCCGTCACCCGTCATTGCTGCCGTCCCGCGACCTAGATCTTGACCATCTATATGCAGATTCCCGATCTCGTCCACATACGCCCACAGACTTCGTGAACCATCGCTGCTGTGCTCGTCTCGAAGCTGAATTCTTCTGAGTTCAGTCACTCCATTTCACGTTCCTTCTGTTCTGAAGAACTTCGACCAGGGACCGCCAGTTGCCGTCCGGCCGGAGCTCGGCCACTGCTACTTGACGCTTCTTGGGGTTGGTCCACCAATCGGCGTGAGCGATTCGGCCGGGCAATATCATCTCGCAATGATCGCAGGAAGGTGTGCTTCTGACGTCATTCGTGGACTGCATTGTTGATATTTGGGTCTTTCGCCCCTAGAGAAAGTTGATCACTCGCGGCAAGCTGATTGTGGATTGCTCTCGCACATAACGGCACGGCGAAATAACTCGCACAGCTAAGACATCGACCGTAACGCTTACCCGGGGAGGAGCTGTGACGGACCCGCATCAACTTATGCGCGGAGGGGCGTGGACCATAGTGTCGATCCTAAAGGTTGCTGCGCTCATGGCATCACGGCCCGACGGCGGCCTCCTGGCGGCTCCGGTGCGAGTTAGTCACGGCTGGACGGTAAGCCTATGCCGGTTGATGAAAGGGAATCCCTAGCAGCATTCAGAAGCGATCGGCTGACGAAGCTGATCGAATCCACCACAGTGGAAACCAAGAAGGACAAGCGCATAGGAGGAAAGTAAAATGGGATTCATCCGAAAGGCAACATTCGTCGCCACTGGCGGGGCAAGTGGGTTGGTGATCAAAGCCAATTCCAAGAAGGCCCGTTCAGCGAAGGCGCTGGAAAAAATGGCGAAGTTGCAGAAGCAGCAAGCCAAGAAGAGGTAGTCCCGTCTGATGAGAGCTGGATGCACCCCCGTACGAGGATCATGAAGCCATCTGAGCAACTTGGGGTGTCGGTAGGACTGGTGTCACCAGGTACACGCGAATTGCGGGGGATCACTTGCTGAAGTACGCGGCCATGGTTGCGGCGCTGAAAGGCTTCTCGGCTACGCCCGCGACCCGAACAGGTTATCGAAAGCTTGGGAATACTGTAGAGACGCGGCGCAGACTGCGGGACAAAGACGTACCGGGGCGAGGCCGACACTACATGGAGGAAGTGCAGAAGTTCGCCCAATTCTTCAAAAGGTACGGGGAATTGGCCGCCGGCGAACGGATTTTGGAACTCGGTACCGGCTGGCACTGGCAAAGTGTCGTCATCCGTCTCTTCGCCGACGTCGAGGTAACGATGTTCGACGTTGTCGACGACCGGCTATGGCGAGTGTTTCTCGTGTACATGGCTCAGTTGCGGCGCGAATTGCCGCATTTGAATTTCCCCGCCGACCGACTATCCGAAGCCGAGCGATTGTTGGACTCGCTGTCCGCTGCCAAGTCTTTCGACGAAGTCTACGACCTTCTGGGCGCCCAGTACGTGCTCGAGGCCGACGGCGACCTGTCGGCCCTCCAATCGGATTCGTATGCCTTGATCGTCAGCCTCGCGGTGCTCGAGCACGTTCATCGCGACATCGTCCCGAAGTTCATGTCCGAAACCCGGCGGCTGCTTCAGCCAGGCGGATATGTTGTGCACCAGTTCGATCTGTCAGATCATTACTGGTACTTTGACAAAGCGATGTCGCGTAAGAACTACCTCCGTTTCTCCCCGGAAACATGGGAGCGATGGCTTAGTAGCCGCGTCATGTACATCAACCGCATTCAGCGTCCGGAGTGGGACGAAATAATCAACGCAGCGGGCTTGGAGATCGTAGACTGCGAAGTCGTACGCGAATCAATTGGCGGTATCCCGATCCATGTTTCTTACCAACTCGACGTCGACGAAGCACTGGCCATGTCCATTCGCTACTTGTTGCGCCGCCGCGCCTAGCCGCGCACGTGCGGTCAACCGTGATCTTGGACAGACTGAATCGCCGCGGGATTGTTGACTGCTCCTTCCTTTGAGAGGATTGAGCAATGTCAGAGCGAAAGAGGAATCCTCGGCCGCCGTATCCGCCCGAGGTTCGGGAGCTGAGTAGTGCGGATGGTCTTCGACCATCAAGACGAGTACTCCTCGCAGTGGAGGCCATCGAGTCGATAGCGGCCAAGCTGTCGATCAACCACGAGACGCTGCGCATCTGGGTCAGGCGAGCGGAGACTGATGCCGGCCAGCGGCCCGGGCTGTGCGCGACGAGTTCCTCAAAGGAGAGATCGCCCGGGTGCACGCCGAGAACCTCGACGCCTATGGGGCGGACAAGGTGTGGACCCAGCTCAACCGCGAAGGCACCAAGGTGGCCCGCTGCACCCTTGAGCGGCTGATGCGGGACCTGGGCCTTTCTGGCGTTAAGCGGGGTGGGAGCTTCAAGGTGACCACCCGTTCGGACGAGCGCATGCACCGGCCCGGTGACCTGGTCGAGCGCAAGTTCGTCGCACCGGCGCCCAACCGGCTCTGGGTGGCCGACCTGACCTACGTGAAGACGCACGCCGGCTGGGTCTACGCTGCCTTCATCCTCGACGTGTACTCGCGCATGGTGGTCGGCTGGCAGTGATTCGCCCTGGGTTTGATTGAGGCTCGGTTTATTGGTTTCCAAGAGTGCCCGTAAGGGTTGATTCTCCCGGCACTGTGATACCACTTGCTGTCGTTGCGGGGCTCTGAGAGGAACTGAGGGGCTGAGTTTCGCGCCGGTGTGCTTCGAACTCAACCGGCGGCACGTCGCGCAGGTAGCCGTGCAGCCGCGCCGTGTTGTACCAGTGGACCCAGCCAAGGGTGGCTAGTTCGACATCGTCGACGTTCTTCCACGGACCCTGACCGGGTCCGCGGATCAGCTCGGTCTTGTAAAGGCTGTTGGTCGCCTCAGCGAGAGCGTTGTCGAACGAATCCCCGATGCTGCCAATTGAGGGCACCGCCTCGAGCTCGGCCAGTCGCTCCCCGAAACGGATAGACGTAAATTGACTGCCGGCGTCGGAGTGGGCGATCAGACCCTCGAGGATCGTGCCGCGCGACCAGCGGGCCATTTCGAGCGCATCGAGGACCATGTCAGTGCGCATGTTGGTCGCCACCCGCCAGCCGACGATCATCCTGGAAAAGGCGTCGACGATGAAGCAGACGTAGGCGACGCCGGCCCACGTTGGCACTTGGTCAGGTCGGTCACCCACAAGGCGTTGGGCCGCTCGGCGGTGAAGTTGCGCTTCACCAGGTTCGGCGAGCGGGGAGCCGTGTCATCGCGCCGGGTGGTGACGACCCGTCGGCCCCGTTTGACGCCGCGGATGCCGGCCTGGCGCATCAGGCGGGCCACTTGGTCCCGGCCGATGTCGTGGCCGGCCCGGCGCGCCGCCTTCCACAGCTTGTAGGTCCCATAGACCGAGTAGTTGGCCTTCCACAGCGCTACCAAGATGGGCAGCATCACCGCGTCGCGTAGCGCCCGGGCCGAGAGCGGCCGGGTCTTTGCCGCGTAGTAGGTTCTCGGGGCCACCTGCAGCTCTTTGCAGATGGGCTCGACTCCGAGTTCTTTGCGGTTCTCGTCGATGAAGCCGACGATCACTTCAGTGGGCGGTCGAGCTCCGGAGTGGGCACGCTCCGAAGAGGACATACCTGTGTGGACAGGACTCGGCGCCATTCTGGGGGACCGTCTCGGCTGGTACTTCGCACCTCCGCATGGGACGCACGGCGAGGCCATGTGGTGCTTCGGCCTGGCCGGCGAGGCTCGCCTCGTCGCCACTGCCGTCGAGGGCGAGTGCTGTCTCCATGACCACGACAGCGACACCGATCTGCTCTTCGACCATCCCATCGACTTCGAGGTCTGGCTTGCCGAGCATGAGCGCGAACACGATGGGCTGTCGCGACTTGGCGAGGTCGGGGGAGCTCTTGGCGCGCCAGCTCGAGGAGTGGAGGAGGGCCCAGGAGGATGAGCAGTGACCCCCTACTGCAATCCTGGTGGCGACCGTGCCTCCTCCTCCCGGCTGGCAGACGATTATTCGGCCCAACTTGAACTCGCAGTAGCCATTTCTCCGAGAACGCCCTTGCTTACTGGGCGGCAGGGATCCTTACCGAACCGGTATACCAACGGCGTGGCCGCTGGTATGGCGAGGTCGATCAAGGCCTCGGGGGCAATCTCTTCGAGGTGGTGCATCAAGGAGCGAATGGTATTGGTATGAGCCACGACGAGCACGGTGCGGTCTTGGACGAGATGGCCTATCACCCGATGATGCCAGACATCCAGTACGCGCGCGACGACGTCTCGGAGCGACTCCGAAGTGGGCAGCAATCCGGGTGAAACGTCACGATACCGGCTGTCTCGGCCCGGATGGCGCGGGTCGAGCGGGTTCACCGGCGGAGGCCGCGCGTCGATATCACGCCTCCAGTGACGGGCCAGACGGTTGCCGAAATGATCGGCCGCGCTGACCCGATTGTGGCCTTGAAGGACCCCGTAGTGCCGCTCGTTGAGGCGCCAGTCGGAGGCGATCTCGCCCGGCCGCGGCCCGAAAGCCTCGAGGAGGATCGTGGACGTGTGCATGGCACGCTGCAACATGCTGGTGAATACGACGTCGAAAACCAGACCGGCCGCGGCGAGAGCCCTACCTGTCGCCGCGGCCTGAGTGATCCCACAATCGTTGAGGCGCTGGTCGTCCCATCCCGTCAGCCGCCCCTCCCGGTTCCATTCGGTCTCGCCGTGGCGGACGAGGACCAGTGTTCCCTGCGATCGGCGGTTGGTGGGCAAGGACAAGGGAGTGCCCACGACGATGTTCGCGGTCATGGGGGCATCAGCCGGTAGCCCGCACCCCGCACCGTCTGGATGAGCGGGCGGGCGCCGGACACATTGATCTTTCTGCGCAGATATCCCACGTACACGTCAACCACGTTTGACCCCGGATCGAAGGTGTAGCTCCACGCGTGGCTGAGGATCTGAGACCGAGACAGGATCTGGTGGGGGTGGCGCATGAATAGCTCGAGGATGGCCCACTCCCGGGGCGCCAGATCAACTCGCCTTCCCGCCCGTTGGGCGACCTTGGTGAGCAGATCCAGCCGGAGATCGTCGACGACAAGTTCGGTTGCCGTGGGCTGAGCGGTGTTACGAAATACGGCGCGGATCCGCGCCAGGAGCTCGTCGAAGGCAAAGGGTTTGGTGATGTAGTCGTTGGCCCCGGCGTCGAGGCCTGCGACCTTGTCGCGAACCTCTGTCTTGGCGGTGAGGATAATTATTGGAACTTCGAGCCCTTGGGTTCGGATCCATTTCAAAAGCGCCTCTCCGGTCCCATCCGGCAGCGTCAGGTCGAGAAGGACCAAGTCGATACCGGTTCCGTGCACTTCGAGCCACCCGCGAGCCTCCTCGATGGTGGCTGCGACGGTGACGGCATGGCCTTCGGCGCACAGGCCTTTGTGTAGGAACGAGGCGATACCGGGATCGTCTTCAACGACGAGCATTTGCATCTTCCTACGGCCCCTGTTCGAATGCCCGGAATCGGTCAGCCGACAGCGGCATCCGGATGATCACCCGGCAGCCACCGAGAGGGGAATGACCCACAATGGCGCGTCCCCCGTGCGCGCGAGCCACCGCCTCGACGATGGCCAGGCCGAGCCCGGTACCAGAGCTGTCCGTCGCCGATGGCCGGGAGAATCTCCCCAGAACTGACTCGCGCTCATCGAGCGGGATGCCAGGTCCAGAGTCGTCGACCATGATGTCGACGAACGTCGGCTTCGCTCCACCTTGGAGGATGGCGGACAATGCGATGGTGTCGCTTGGCTGGGTCGCATTGACGGCATTGTCGATTAAATTAAGCACCGCTCCGCGCAATTTATCGAGGTCGGCCGGTAGGACCACGTCGGGGACCGCTCCCACCTCCCAGTGGCGAGGCGCAAGCACTTGGGCGGCGTCGGCGATGTCGGCGAGCAGGGAGCGCAGGTCGACGGGCACCACTTCGGCGAAGTCCGTTTCGAGCGACCGCCCGAGGAGCAGCATGCGCTCGACCAGCCCTCGCATGTGGTCCAGCTGGCGGACGACGACGCCGACGGCCGTACGGATTTCCGCCGGATCGTCGAGCGGCCCACGGCTCATGACCTCTAGATGACCGCGCATCACCGTGAGCGGGGTTCTCAGCTGATGAGAGACATCTGCCAACAGTCGGCGTCGCACCGCGACGGCGGCATCGATCTTGTCGATCATTGCGTCGAAGGTGGCCGCCATCTCTCCCACTTCGTCGCCGGCTCGTTGGTCACCAAGGCGAACGTCGAGATCACCGCGCAGTCCGATATCTCGTGCGGTGCGGGTGAGCCGGTAGACCGAGCCTAACAGTCTTCGTAACAGGAAATAGATGCTGAGTGTTGCCGCCAACAAGGTGATCAAGCCTTCGCCGATGGCGAGCTGAAGCCCCCGAGTGCGGGCACGTTCGTAACCGGCCAGGCTGCCCGCGGTGACGAACGTACCGACGACCTTGCCGCCCTCGACGATAGGGGCGGCCAACACCTCTTGGGGCGTCTTGTGCAGCGTGACGTCGCTGAGCACCGTTGCTCGGGGCGGCCGGCGCAAGAGTGTCGCGACTTGTGGCGCTGCAGCCAGGGCTCCCGCTCCGCCGATACCCAAGGCCAGATGCTGGGAGGGTACCGAGATGATCATGACATCTCCAGCTACCGCGCCGTGGCTGGCCAAGAAGCTGCGGGAGAACGCCGCCAGTGACTGTGTCGCGGGTCGCCCGGCCGCTCCCTCAGAAAAGGCGCGCACGTTTTCGCTCAGGTCATTGGTGATGGTCGTCTCGTACCGGCTGGCAAAGGCCTGGGTGAACTGGACGACGACGATGGCGAGAACCGCGGCGATGACCAGGGCGTGAAACAAGGCCAGCCGGCCGGCCGTGCCGAGTCGGATGCGTCGGGGCCTGCCCGTCCCGTGTTCCCCTGCACCCACCGACCGTGGCTCGGGTGGGTGCTCATCGTCTGTCCCCACCGAAGGGGCCCCCTTCCCGGATCGACGGTTGCCTTCCATCTCCTCGGACGAGTCGCCCCACCCCACGGGTGCGGAGCCTGCCTCTCGCAGGCGGCCCACGAGTTAGCTACCGCTCGCCGAAGTGGTAGTGGTGGTCGAATCGCTTGAAGATGACGACGAGCTGTCCGCGGACGGCGACGGCGACGTGACGTCGGAACCGGGGATGACCTCTACTACGGTGCCATTCGGAGAGACCGTTTGCGGCTGGATCGCTTTGGGAACGGTGGTTGGAGCAGTCAGGGTTGTGGGAGTCGACGGCCGGTACGTCGGTGCAGAGGTCGGGGGGGGCGAAATGATCGCCGGTGGTGCCGCGGTTTGGACCGGAGACGACGGAACCACTGTGGATGTCGAGATCGGATGAGGAGCGGTTCGATCGACGTTTGCCGCTCGCGGCACCGGTTGCGACCCATTGGTCTTCAACCCGATGGTCACCAGCCCCGCCACGACGATGGCGCAGCCTACGACCCCGGCGTACAGCAGGAGTGACGAAACCGCCCATCTGTGCCGGTTCAGTCGAATCATCAAGGGTCCTCCTTCGCTGTGGGCCGTCCGTTCAAGGATTTCTTGCGGTCGCCTCTACCAGTCTGCCCGTTCACCGGGTCATACCCGCATCGACGGGATGCGCCCAGCGCAGCGGTGGCCATACGATCGCGTGGAAGTCCGTAGGTGCCCCACGGCCGATACCGTAAACGGTGAGGCCGACGGCGGTGCAGGCGGGGAGATCGAAGATCCCTGCCGCATCGATGACCACGTTACCCCGCATCGCCGCGGCGAGCGCCCCAGGGTCGATGGCGGCGAACTCGTCGGACGAGATCGTGACCACGACAACGTCGGCACCGGTGACGGCGTCGTTGACGCTCGTCGCTCGGGTACCGGCGCCCTGGTCGAGGTCAGCTAAAGGGTCGTAGCAGCGGACGTCAGCGCCTGCCGCGCCAAGTTGCCGGGCGATGTGGAGCCCGGGAGAATCCCTTGTGTCGTCGGTGCCCGCTTTGAAGGCGAGGCCGAGCACACAGACTCGTTTGCCGGCCAGGGATCCCATGACCAGTTGGAGTTTGGCGACCACCGCCTGACGGGCATGGGTGTTCTCCTTCTCGGCGGCGTCAGCGAGGCCGGTTTCGCAACCGAGGGCGTGCCCGACGGCCCGGAACCCGGCGACGTCTTTGGGCAAGCAGGATCCACCGTAGCCAGGTCCGGGCCGTAGAAACGCCGTTCCGATCCGGCGGTCCAGCCCGACACCGGCCAGTACCGCGTCCGCGTCAGTGCCGAGCGCTTCGCACAGCCGAGCTACCTCGTTGGCGAAGGAGATCTTGATGGCCAGGAATGTGTTGGCGGCGTACTTGACCAGTTCCGCACCCCGCCGGTCGCAGTGGACAACGGTGCTGCCGGGGGGGTAGAGGCTGGCCACCGTCTCCGCCACGTCTTGGTGGTCGGCGCCAACCACCACTCGGTCGGGGGCCAGGAAGTCCTCGACGGCCCGGGACTCTCGGAGGAACTCGGGACTAGAGGCCACCCGGATGAGGATTCCCGGCGGTGCCTCTTCGGCGCAGACCAGTTCGAGGGCTTCGCAGGTCCCGGGAGGTACAGTGCTCTTGACCACCACGATCATGTCGCTCGTGGCCGCAGCGGCCAGCTGGCGGGCGGCGCGTGCGAGGTCGCCCAGGTCGGGCTCCCCACTCCGCTGGGGTGGCGTGCCGACGCACAGCAGCGCCACTTCGGCGCCCTCGATCGCCGGAGCCACATCGGCCAAGAACTCCAGTCGGCCCTCGGCCGAGCCTTCGGCAACGAGCTCGTCGAGTCCCGGCTCGTGGATGGGGATGCGGCCGGCATGGAGTTGCTGGAGCCGCATCGGGTCGGATTCGACGCAGCGCACCTGATGGCCGAGGCGCGACAGGCAGGCAGCCGCGGTCAGACCGACGTAGCCGGCCCCGACGACACATACCCGCCGCGGGACGGCGGTGGTCGTGCTGACGGTGCCTACAGGGCTGAAGGTACCTGGATTCATAGTTGCTCCTTAGGGTTTCGATGCGATAGAAGCGCGATGCCTAGCGGCGCGCCCGGGCCCGGTTGGTATTGTTGGATTCAGCCAATCTCTGGGATGCTCCGAGCACGTGGCGTCCTAGCGTGATAGGGGCCCGACGACCCGCTCCCGCCTCGTAGCGTGCTCCAGCCGAGCGATGTAAATGCGAATAGGCGTTGCCGGCTTCGAGGAGGTCGGCATGGGTGCCCTGTTCGACGATCCGGCCCTGCGCCAAGACGGTGATCGCGTCGGCTCCGTAGACCGCGTTCAGCTGGTGGCTGACCATCAAGGTGGTGCGGCCCTCACAGAGCCGGCTGAGCGCCTCTATGACCACGGATTCGGTGGCGCCGTCCAGACCGGTCGTCGGCTCGTCGAGGAGCAGGATCGGGGCGTCGCGCACCATCGCCCTGGCCATGGCCACACACTGGCGTTGGCCACCCGACAACCCGCCGCCACGTTCGCCGACCTCGGTGTCGTAGCCGTCGCGCAGATCGGCCAGCACCGCGTGCACCCCGACGGTTCGGGCCGCGGCCACCGCGTCCGCCCGCGACGCTCGGGGCGAACCGTAGGCGATGTTCTCCCACACCGTCGGGCGCAGGAGCGCCATTTCCTGCGGTACGAAGGCCATCTGGCGCCGCAACCAGTCGAGCTCCAGATCGCGCAGGTCGACCCCGTCGAGGAGCACGCTGCCCGCGTCGGGGTCGGCAAAGCGGGCCACCAACCGCACGAGGGTGCTCTTACCCGAACCGGTGGCGCCCACCAGAGCGTGCTGGTGGCCGGCCGCGACCGTAAGGCAGATGTCGTCGAGGACCAAATCCGAGCCGGTGTGCGAGAACGAGACGTGGTCGAAGGCGATCGAGCCGCCCACGTAGCGTGGCGAGCGGGCGTGGAGCCGTTGGGGTACGTGGTCCTGGGTGGCCAGCAACTCCGTGACACGCTCGGCGGAGGCGTGGCCGCGGCCCATCATCCCGGCCAGCTTGGACAACTGGCGGGCCGGGCTGTACATCCCTCGGAAATAGGCGCTGAAGACCAACAGGTCCCCCGCCGTCAGACGACCGCCCATCACTTGGCGGGCGCCGAAGAACATCACCAGGGCGGTCGAGAGGGTCATGAGAACCGTGACCAGTGGTGTGAAGCGTGACTGGAGCAAGACCGAGCGCCGGTTGGCGCTGAGACCTTGCTGGGCCAGTGCGGCGTAGCGGTCGGCCTCGGTGTCTTCGGTCCCGAAGGCCTGCACCACCGGGAGAGCCACCAAGGTCTGCTGCGCTGCTGCGGTCGCCAGGCCTTCGTTGCGTCGGGCGCCACGCTGGGCAGTCTTGATGGCCGACATGTAGTGGCGGATCACCCCGTAGAGTCCGGGGAGGAGGGCCAGGGCAAGGAGGCTGAACTGCCAGTCCAGCACCACCATGATGACGATCATGCCGGCCACGGTCAGGCTGTTTTCAGCTGCCACCGGGAGGACGTTGACCACGACGCTCTGCATCGCCTGGACGTCCCCGCCCAGCCGGGAGAGAAGATCACCGACGGGCCGGCTCTGGTGGAACCTGGCTGACTGGGACTCGAGGTGCCGGAACAGCCGGCAGCGCAGGTCGTAGACCACCCGCTGGCCCGCCCCGGCCAATAACGCGTTGGCGCCGTAGGCGGTCAGGCCGAGGAGAACCGCTATGACAACCATGGCTCCGCTGAAGGCGTACAGCCGAGCCGTATGGCTGGCTGGAAGCCACGCCAGCACGCGGGGCAACCGGTGATTGCTCAAGACATTGTCGAAGATCAGTTTGAGCGGCAACGGGGCGACCCACTGGAGCACCGCGCGCAGCAGGGAGAAGGTCATCCCGCCGATGATGGCCAGCCGCACCGGTCGCAGGTCGAGGCCCCAGTTGAGGAAGCCGATCCGTCGGCGCAGCAGCCGCCCGATGAAGGCGCTCATCGGGCGCCCAGAGGCGCGGCGACCGACCGCGGCGAGTCCAGGGCGAACGCCATTACCCGCGCCGCCACCATTTCCCAGTCGAGGTGACCAACGGCCCGGGCTCTGGCCAATGCACCAAACCGGGCGCGGGCGTCGGGGTCAGCGACCAGTTGCGCGATCGACGCGCCGAGCTCGATCGGGTCACCGGGCGTCACCAGCACGCCGGTCGAACCGAGCAGCTCTCTGACCGGGGGGAAGTCCGAGGCAACGACGACACGACCGGCAGCCATCCCTTCGGCAACCTTCAACGGAGAGAAGTAAAACGTGTCGGCCGGGAGGTAGGGCGCCACCGCAATGTCCATGGCAGCCAGGTAGCCCGGTACCTGAGCGGAGGGGACCGCACCGGTGAGTTCGGGGATCACCGAGACAGGCAATCTCTGCACCGCCTGCTCGATGGCCGACCGACCCGGGCCGTCGCCGACGAGAAGCAGACCGATCGGGTGGTCGCTCGAGGTGGTGGCGAGGGCCTCGAGCAGCAGCTCGACACCGTGCCACGGCTTGAGACTGCCGACGAAGCCCACCACCACCCGGCCCCCGAAGCCAAACCGGCGACGAAGTTGGACCCCCCGCTGTGCCCAGGCGTCGGGATCGAACCCGGCGGTGTCGGCGCCGTTGGGCACCACCACCGTCTCGGACGCTCCGGTGGCCAGGGCCCACTCGGCCAGGGGCGGGGAGACTGCCATCGCCCGGGCACCCGACAGGGCGGCCCGTTCGGCGTCGTGGGCCTCCGCAGCCAGTTCGAGCCCGAAGTGACGCAACCGCTCGTCGGCCACCGGAGCGTTGACCTCGACCACCCGACCGAGGTCCCGAGCCGCACAGAGCGCACCGCCGCCGCCAGCGAAAAGGCTCAACCGCTCATGGACCCAGTCGGGTCGATCCGCATCGAGGTGCCTCCCGACGGCTTCGAAGAAGCGACCGGCAGCGGCGATCCGGGTTGCGGCCGCGCCGGGTCCGCGACGGACCTCGCCGACGTCGACCGGAACCACCTGGACCGCTGCCGAACCGGCCGCTCGGAGCGGTCCGGTGACCTTGGCTGCGTAGAGCACCACCTGGGCACCCGCCCGGGCCATGGCGGCACACAGCGACTCCACGTGGACCGACGCCCCCTTTGTCCCCCCAACGGGGATGCCGGGATCGGGGAGCAGGTAAGCCAACTTTCGGCCCTCACCGGTGGTCATCTCAGCCCACCTCGGCCAACGCGACCACGGCAGCAGCTGACGGGTTCGGCTGCCGGTGGACCGTCGCCAGAAGCAGGGCGGCGACGGGTTCGATGCAGGCTCGACGTGACAGGTGCTCGACGGCGTAGCGGCGGGCTTCGGCCCCCAGCCGCTGTCGGAGGGTGGGGTCTTCGGCCAAGGATCGCAGGGCCGTGGCCAAGGCCACCGAGTCGCCGGGCGCCACCAACAAGCCCGTCAATCCATCACGGACCACCTCGGGGATGCCCGCCACCGCGCTGGCCGTGACGGCCAGACCGCTGGCCATGGCTTCCATCACCGAATTGGGGATCCCGTCGCGGTCGCCGTCGGGTGTGATCACGCTGGCCTGCACGAAGACGTCGGCCCACCGGTAGTGCGCGACGATCTCGGGCTGGGCGAGTGCGCCGAGGAATCGCACCGATCCGGCCAGCCCCAGCTGCACCGCCAGGTCGGAAAGCTCGGCCCGCAGCTCTCCGCCGCCGACGATGCGGCACTCGAAGTCCACGCCGGCCGCATCCAGCTCGGCCAATGCACCGAGCAGGACCGGGATTCCCTTTTTCGGGACCAGCCGGCCAACAGCCACGATGCGCAGCGGCGCCGGGCCGGGCCGCCTCCTCGCGGCCGGATCCGGTGCGAAGCGGTCGGTGTCCACCCCGTGTGGAGCCAGGATTATTTTGGACGCATGGGTGCGGACCGTCGGGTCCGGGTGGGCTTCGACCACCCGGACCAGTTCGGCGGCTGCACTGGAGGAGCAGACCAACACGAACGACGAGGCGGCGACTTTACGGGCCAAGATGTCGGGGCTGGAGAGGTAGAGGTCCTTGGCATGGGCGGCGAAACTGAAGGGCATACCGGTGAGAAGGTGGACGAAATGAGCGATGCTGGCCGGGCCATGGGCGAACGCCGCATGGACGTGCTCGCCGCCGGCGCGCTCGAGCTCCACGGCGAGCGCGCCGGCTTGCAAGAAGTGCTTGACGGTCGACACATGTCGGCGGAACAGGGCGATATGCCCGACCACGGCACACCAGCGCAGTGGTCGGCGCCGCAACAGCGTCAAATGCGCACGGAGGAACCGGAGGTACTCGTGCCCCGTGGCCCATTGTCCACCACCGGAGTGGAGGTACCCGACGGCGCTGGCCACCTTGGAGACATCCGGTTGGACAATGGCTTCGCCGGGGTCGGCAATGGAGAACAGTTGCAAGGGGACGCCGGCAGCCTCCAGCCCGAGGATCTCGTCGAGGATGAAGGTCTCCGAGAGCCGAGGGAACCGTTTGGTGAGATAGCCGACCACCGCGGCGCGCTCAGCCGGTCGTACCTGAGTGGTGGTCACGCCGGAATCATCCTCGTGAGGTCGTCCCAGACGGCGAAGTTGGCCACTCGGGGTTGGTAGACAGAGCGAGTCAACGACGCCACCACCCGCCGAGCGCCGTCGAGATCCAGCTCGTGACGGACCCCACCGGCTGAACTGATCGCGTCGGCAACGGCAGCAGTCACCGCGGGAATGAGTGCTTCGTCGTTGGGCTCGACGAGGCGTACAAGGCCCCGTTCGGCGAAGGCGCGAGATCGCAGGAGCTGCTCTTGGCGGGGCCACACCCGGGGCACCACAACCGTCGGTACCGCCAGGTTGATCAGCTCGCACAGGGTGTTGTAGCCGCCGCGGGTCACGACGCAGCGGGCCCCGTTCGCCACTGCCGCCAGATCGGTGAGGTGTTCGACCACCATGATGCCCGGCCGTCCCTCGGTGACGTCATGGAGAAGCCGGCGGTCCGAGTCGGACATGAGGGGGCCGGTGCAGAGCACCGCTTCGAGACCGGCGGCGATGGCGGCGTGCACGGTGGCGATCAATACGTCGACTCCGTCACCCCCGCCCCCTACCGTCCCGAGTACGAAGTCGCCGTCGGCCGAGAGGCCGGTCGGTCGGATCGTCCGCTCGGGGCGCCCCCCGGTGACATAGCCGCAATACTCGACGCGAGACGCCAGGGGCTCGGGGATACCGTAGGAACGCGCCAGATCGAACACGTTCCGGTCGCCGTAAACGACGACCCGGTCGTACACCGTGTTGAGTGTGTCGTAGATCCCCTCCGCCTCCCAGGTCGCCCGCACCTGGGCCGGCTCGTCGAGGATATCGCGCAAGCCGAGGACCACTTTGGTCTGCGGGCTACGTGAGCGAAGGGTGTCGAAGACCGCGAGCAGTTCACCTTTCATACCATGGGGGGCATGGTCGACCAGGAGGGCATCGGGTTGCCAACGGATGACGATGTCGGACAAGACCGCGCTTCGGGCCCGGCCCACCAGCGACAGGCTGACATTGTTCTCCAAAGAGCGGTACTCGTCGCAGCCGGTCTTAACCACCGGCGGCAGCTGTACACAGACCAGCCCGGCTGGGCGGGCGACCCGGTCGAGGACAGGGGAGCCCGTGGCGAGGACGACGCGGGTTCCGGCAGGGCCCTCGAGAAGCTGGCGGGCAATAGCGAGATTGCGGCGAAGGTGGCCCATCCCGTAGGTGTCGTGGGAGTACAGCAGAACCTTCGAGAGCGGCCGAGTACGCTTCATGCGGACTGCACTTCCGTGGTCTCGACACGGTTGCGTACCCAGGCGACTTCGCGCTCGAAGCCAACCTCGAACGGCACCTGGGCGGAGAAACCGAGCAATTCGTGTGCCCGGCTGAGATCAGCGGAGGTGACCCGCACGTCACCTCGAGCGAACGGTTGGATGTCCACCTGCAACTTGTGAGCGATGAAGGTCCGAAGCAGCGCGATCACGTCGAGGAGGCTGACACTGCTGCCGCCACCGACGTTGATCGCCATACCCGACACCGGGGCGTCGGCCGCTGCCGCGGTAGCGGCGACGATATCCGCGACATAGGTGAAGTCCCGGCACTGCGACCCATCGCCGAACAAGGTGATAGGTCGGCCCGCCAGCGCAGCCTCGGCGAAGATCCGGAGTCCCATGTCGGGCCGTTGCCCTGGGCCGTAAACGGTGAAGTATCGCAATGCCACCGCTTCGATCCCTTGGTTTGCGGCCGCGAGGCAGATGCGTTCGGCATCGAGCTTCGTCCGTCCATAGGGGGAGATCGGGGCTGGAACCGCGTCCTCCCGGAAGGGCGTCTCGCCATCGCCGTACACCGAAGAGGAGGAGGCGTAGACGAGTCGACGAACCCCCGCATCCCGGCTAGCCGACACCACACACTCAGTGGCCGTCACATTGTCGTGGATGTAGCGATCCACGAGAGAGAAGCTGGACCGGACGCCCGCCCGGCCGGCTAGGTGGAACACTACGTCCGCCCCTTCCAGCACTGGCTTCAGGTCCAGGTCGACCAGATCTCCCAGAACAAGCGAAATACGGTGCAGTCGCGCCAGTCGAGCGGCTCGCAGAAGCTTCTCTGTGGGGTCATAACTGTCGGTGAAGCCGTCGACAGCGACCACTGACCACCCATCCCGCACGAGCCGCTCACACAGCTGCGAACCGATGAAACCGGCGGCACCGGTCACCACGCACCGGCGAGAGCTCTCAGCTGCTCGGGTAATGAAGGGGGTACATAACTCCATTTGCGTTCCTTCCTCAGTCGAGGTCTCGCTCCGTTTGCCGTCCGCTATTTGCCGGCTGGTGGTAACCATGGGGACAGGAGATGAATGGGGCATGAGTCGCGTGTGAGACTTCTCTCATCTACTGCCGAGACCAGCACGCCCCGTTACCTTGTTGGTAGGCCCGTATCGAGCATGATGCGGGTGGGAAGTCCGGCGGTGCCGGTATGGTTCATTGCACCCTGACGCGGTTGATTGCCTGGGGGGTGTTACCGCCGGCATGGTCGGTGCGTGAACCTCTGATGGGGACATGCGGCTCGATCGCTGATTCGTAAAGTGGGTGACGGCGGGCGCACCGTGGACGGCCTTCCCGGGCCGGAACGGACTTGAGACGAGGAGGAGGGACGATAAGTTGGCTGCCCCGGGGCAGGTCGATGTATGGATTGGGCTCGACATTGGCAAAGAAGAGCCTCATTGTCCACACAAGGTGGTGGCTTCGATGGCGGCATTGGTACTAACACAGGACCAGGCCCCACGTCCGCCAACTGGACTCTTTGTGTAATGGGCGCAAGGGGTTGGCCCAAGAGTTTGGGTCTGTAGCCACAAGAATTGCGACGTGGCTACGGCTACTACGGGATGCGCACCGAATGGGCCCGATCGCGACGGAACGGTGAGAGCTCCGTCCACGTTCGGGACGCAGTCGCTCGCGGCGTTTTACCAGCGCATCGGGGTAGAACACTTCTTCGATGGTTCGATCGGGCCTGAAGCCTTTATCAACCCGAAGGGCTTCAAGCGGGCGGTCCGGTTGGGCGCAGCCCACCTAACAAAACATGAGGAGTACGGAAGGCGAGGATGACTACCCCACGCATCACCACAGGAAGCGATTCGCTCAAGAAGCGGCTCCGCGATCCTGCGATTCGCCAGGCGTGGGAGCGCACGGCCTTTGCACGAGCTGTTGCGCTCCGTCTTGTTGAATACCGGGCAGACAATGGCCTCTCACAAAGCGCACTGGCCCGGAAGATCCAGATGCGGCAACCCGCCATCGAACGACTGGAAGCAGGCGATCACAATCCCAGCGTGGACGCGCTCATACGGCTCTCCCAAGGGCTTGGCATCGACTTTTACATCGACATCACCCCTGAGCACGTCGAAGTTCAGCTGACGGCATAGGAACGGACAGTGAGCGGAGCCAATGAGCCAGCCGACACGTGATGGAGGGCCTCGAGCCAATGACCTAGTGGCGCGCTACTCGGCCGGCAAGTTGAAGAGCCAGCGAGCAGCACGAAGTACTCGGACCGCGAGGTGTCGAGCTTCGTCACCAGCGGGTGGTGCGGCCGTCAGCCGGTTAGGCCGGCTAGCGGCGAGGATCAGCAGGCCGGTGCCTTTGGGGGCTGCGCTATGCAGAAGAACCGGCAATGCTCCAGGTCACGCCGACGGAGCACAGCCTCGATCTGGACCTTCAATGTTCCCGATTGACATCTGATCCGCAACACGTCACGTTGCCCATATGCGCGTGCTCATCACGCAATGTCGAGCAGCGGGAGAGGCACGGACATCTCGAACGAGAAGTTGTCCTTTCCGACCAAGCGCTCAAGCGTTCGGAGGTTCCGAGCAGCATCGTCATACGGGCCCTCGACATAGAACGGCTTTCCATCCTTGCCGAACCTGATTGCACTCGGGCCCTGAAGTGGTTCGATATGACCAGCGGCAGCCCACAGATCGCGGTGGGGCTCAAATCCCAACCCGCGTGCATACTCGACAGCGCCCCAGACCAGGTGTCGCACCAGTTCGATCGGTGCTTGCACGGGATCGGCGTCGAAAGCGGCGAAGAACCTCTCCCTGAATTCTGGGAGTCGTCGGTCGTTCATCAGCCGGGGCCCGAGAGCGTTCTTGACGCCGAGGCACCAAGTGTCGACCAAGTACCCGCATGCTGACACTCTTCCGGGGCGATCGCGGCGAGCCACCAGAGCACCCACGATTCCACCGCGCCCTGGTCCGCAATCGTCCGGTGCGGGCCAATCACCGAACTCCTCCACGCCGAGCCCAATATGCCACCCCGGGCTTATCCAGCACCCGAGAACCGAATGCACAGGGGCATCCGCCGAAGACTCCCTGGCGATCTGTCGGATCACAGGCGAAACCATTGCGGGAGGGAGTCCGAGGGCTCGGGCGATTTCCTTGGGAGAACGACCCTCCCCGCGCAGTTGGCGGACCCGCTCCAGAAGTTGGGCATCTGTCATGAAGCCTTCGTACCATTTGCACAACTTGGGATGGTGGATGCCTATCGAAAACGTCGGTCCGAGTGAAGTCCCAAATCGGGAAGACACGGGCGGAGTTGGCGACATTTGATTTCATCCCCAGAGTGCACAGCGAGGTATGGCGTAAATGCGGT
>Ga0307372_10004472_pt1 | contig 21517 bp, 21 predicted proteins | sample OX1MG_FD_202533 | JGI IMG/M metagenome (GOLD analysis project Ga0307372, IMG submission 202533) | Soil microbial communities from Risofladan, Vaasa, Finland - OX-1 | ecosystem: Environmental > Terrestrial > Soil > Coastal area > Acid sulfate soil | place: Finland: Risofladan, Vaasa | collected...
GTTTGAGAGCATTGAGTTCTTTGTGCAAGTCGATAGCGGACGGAACCTTTTCACCTGCCTTGTACGTGGCTATCTTACGAGTCAGTCCCCAATTGTAGGCAAACCTTGCACATCCAGCATGTTTGAGGAGCAAGGTACGTTGTGCATTATTGGGGTCAAGTTCGGTTTTGTAGCCACGTATTACGTTCATCGTGTCTCTTCCTCTTCCTGCATCGTTTGCTCAACACACTGCTTAATCTTCTCTGCACGGCGTTTACTGTGCCTACGCCCATAGATGCGGGCGGCCATACTGGTGATCACACGCACAAAATCATCCACCAATTCATCACCCGTATCACTCTGAAAAATTATCTCAAGATGTCTGCCTTGCGCTTCCAAAAGCGTCTCGATGTAGTGGCTGCCGAAACGAGTGAGACGGTCACGGCTCTCAATGACAATCGTTCCGATGCTCGTATCCGCTAACAGCTTTTCAAGTTTGGGCCGCCTGTCATTGAGTCCTGATGCAATCTCAGTCACTTCTTTTGCCACCTGATAGCCTTTGGCGGCTGCGTAATCTTTGAGGCGCTCAAGTTGCCGTTCTACGTCTTCCTTTTGACCGATAGAAGCTACTCGCGCATACAAGGCGATACGTCCCGTAAGCGGATTCTCATCATGCGTATCGCGCACAATGATGATACCTGTTGCGGTTTTGTCGGCGTCTAAGGTACCGGCCCGATACCAACGATAGGCGGTTTTATAGCTGACCCCTACTTTTTTTGCGTACTGGCTTAATTTCATGTCCCTAGTTTACCACGGTCTGACCAACGCTGTCAACACTATTTGAAACTAACTACGTCCCTCAAAAGCGAGTATTTCTCTGTTCTTATTGTATTATGGATGAGGAACCAATTGTTGTCAAACGTGCCTTCGTAGGTGTGAGGAGATGGCGACCACAAGAGATGGCGACTCTTGTGGTCGCCATCTGAGTTGTCAAACATGTCGTGTTCTGCGTGAAAATCCTATAATTGTAATCACTGCCAGTAATGCTACCACGAGGAGGCCGATGATAAGATCACGGAACGTATTCGATGTACCAGGGGATGAGTCCGGTTGTGATTTTGTAGTCGGCGTTGTAGATGGTGCTTGCACACCTGGATTTGTATCAGGTACAGGCAAGGTGATAGCGTGATTGACGGGTGGCACGCCATTAGAGGGATACTGAGCAAACAGGTTGTTAAACGGTGTTGACTTGCTTACCACGTTAATGGTTTTGAAGACGGTGCGTGAACCTGTTGCAGCACTGGCGGTCAGGGAGAGCGTATAGGTGCCTGTTTTTGTGTATATGTGGTTCACAGACAAGCCTTTTGCTGTGCCGCCATCGCCGAAATTCCAGCTATATGCCCATGGGTTGCTGGTATTGCTTGAAGGAAGTGGTTGTGCGCTTAATGAGAGATTCTTGTTGACAACAGTTTGCCCGATATCGCTGATAGCTACGACAGGTACATCTTTCATCTTAACAGGTGGTGTTATTGAACCGAGTACATCTGGCTGGTTGAGCATCCACGTGGTGAACATGCCGGGGATTGCCAGCGCAAGGGTGAGCGCCTCCGATTTTTGCGCACTGCCACTGGCGAAGGTATTCATCAGTTGGATGGTGTCCTGCGGCTGGTCAAAGGGATACGACCACTTCGGCGGCGGCGGATTCTGGTCGTAATACGTGGAATTGCCCACGAACGTGGCGCTGGGGAGCCCTGCCTGTATAAAGGGATTTTCGTCGCTACCCCCAATGTTGTCCTCCATCTGCTGAATATTGCTCTGTTGGTCAGCCGTAAAGACAGGCTGAGAAGTGCTTTGATTATTGCTGTTATAGTAGGGAAGCGATGTATAGCCCAGCGCCTGAAATTGTTGGAAGACGGGTGTCACCGCCTGTTGCAATAACGAATCAAAATGCAAGATGTTCTGGCGTTGCTGTGCGGTTAGCCTGTCTTGATTGGGATAAAAAAAATTATTCTTGAGCGGCGAGGTTAAAATGTAAAATGGCAACAATGGATTTGACATCTGACCGAGGAAGCGCAGGGGATAGGCGATGCCGTTCTGCTCCTCATTGAACATGGCGACAATATTGTTGATATCGCCGTTGATGGTCTGGTTCAGATAGTGGTACGAACCAAAAAGCCCCTGTTCCTCTGCGTCAAAGATAACAAAGCGCAGAGTACGTGCTGGATAAAGATTGTGGCTATGCCAGTATTCGCCCAGAGCTTTCGCCACGCCAAGTTCAATTGCGCACCCACTGGCATCATCATTAGCAGATTGCGTGGAGATCGCTTCACCATCGTAGTGGCAGCCAATCACTACCACCTGTTCGGGATGCAAAAAGCCCGGTACTGTGACTTCTACATTGAAGGCTGGAACAGTGGCGGGACGCCCGATCCATCCCTGCACCGGAAACTTATCAATCGTTGTTTGCGGTCCAAATCCCTGTAAATCTTTCGTAATCTCTTGTGTCCAGTATTGCGCAAACTCATCATGGCCGTTGACATTGACGGGCAGGTTATTATCATAGCCCGCCTCGCGGCGCTGGTAATGAGTTGCCATATAAAAAAGCTGGTCATAGATGTAGTTGGGGTCAACAGTAGGGAAGTCTGCCAGTGCTGAACCTGGCCGTACTGTTTTACCGCTCTGCGCCTGAGCCATCGTAGTAACAGGCAACAGAAAGCTGCTGATAAGTGCAATCAGACAACAAAGAGTGAGTACACGACGAAACATGGCAAATCTCCTGTTTAGCGTATGTCTGTGATGAATATAACATAAGATATGCGTCTATTAGGTGGGGAAATGTCACAAACGGTCGTACTTCCAGCAGTCATGATGGGAAATAGCACAAGTCACACGGCAAGCTTGCCGTGTGACTTGTGCTATTTCCCATCATAACTGCCCATTTATCCTTTCACCGCTTCTTCCACGAAATGTACCATGATGTTCATGTCCTCAATGGCCCGGACGGCCTGTGGATTGACGGCATAGGGTACGCTGGCTAGCGCCTCATAGGCGAGGTGGCATTGCTCGGCGAGGAAGGCGCGACAATAGGTCTGAGTATGGGTACGCTCGAAGATGGCTAAGACGGCTTCAACCTGTGCATTAGTGATGGGTGTCTCTTGCTGGTAGACAGTAAGCAAGAATTGTTGGTCATGGCTGTTGGCATTTTCAAGTGCATGCAGGATGGGCAGGCTTTTCTTGCGGCGATAAACATCTCCAGCAGGCGTTTTGCCTAGCTCGGTCGTAGTAGCCCAGACGCCGAGCAGGTCGTCGCGCACCTGAAAGGCAATACCCATCGCATTGCCAAAATCACGCAAACGGCGAATGGTCTCCATGTCACGAGTACCGAGATATGCGCCCATTTCTGCTGCACAGGCCATGAGAGCGGCAGTTTTGCGGCGAATCATGTCCAGGTACATAGCGACGGAGATATCCTGGCGACCTTCAAAGCTGATATCAAGATATTGCCCTTCGGCGATAACGAGGCAGGTATGGTCAAGTAAAGCTCCCAGCCGAGCAGCAATGTCACCTTCGACCCCTTCCGCCAGCACATCCCATAGTACGAGGCGACTCAAGGCGAACAGGCCATCGCCGGTATTAATGGCCTGTGGAATGCCCCAGCGTTTCCAGAGTGTCGGACGGTGGCGGCGTTCCGCATCGCCATCTTCGATATCGTCATGGATGAGTGTAAAATTGTGCGTCAGTTCAATTGCGGCGGCAGCGGGCAATGCACGATGCAAATATGTCTTGCTTTCGGTCAGACCCCATGCACCGGAAGCTTCATAGGCGAGCAGCAGCAAGGTAGGGCGCAAGAGCTTGCCAGGATTGCTATGCGTTGGCACGAAATCTGCATTGACCCAGCCGAGATGATACTGAATTTGCCCATAGAAGGCTTGCAGGTCGTTCGTTTCTGTATCAGTAGATGCTGCTTGCACTTTCATGAAAGCGTTGTGCATAGCTTCTTGTATCGTTGCTTGATGCCGCTGCAGGGCTGATTGTATCGTTGATGATAAAGCCATGATCTTTCTCGTGTCGCCTCTTTCCGCTATATGTTAGTGATGGATATAGAAAAAGGCTGTTGCCGCAACGGTACCTATGACGGCGATCCAGCGTGCCAGGCCCCGAATGCCGCCAAAACGATAGATCGGCGAGCAGAGGTCACAGTAGCGGGTCGTGTACTGGTAGCGATGACCACGCAGACCTTCGCGGGCAATAAAAACATCGTCAATTTTGCGCTGGGTGTGCAATTCGTCGCAAACGTGACGCCCGCAGCCTTTACACTGATACTGGTCAATGTAGTGTGAGGTGCGTGAGGTAGACCACTGATCGGGGTAGACCTGTGCGCTGCATACATAACATACTTGTGTCTGAGCCAGTTTCATCTGTTTCTCAGCGCATGGCGAATGTTGTTGCTTGGGAAAATGTTCCTGACAGAAACTATTGTGGCAATCGGGACAACGCCCCAGGGCTTCTTCCGGGCATTCGTGACAACGGCGTGCCGCATTAATCGTATGTTGGCGTTTGGCCGTATCGGTTGTGCTGGTCGTTGACATTGTTTTCTTGTATCCCCTCATTGGAAATAAGGATTATGAACTCCAGGATAGATACGAATGAAAAGCGAACTACGTTTAGTATAGCACCGTTGTTGATATTCAGGCAACGAAATGGACTGATGGAAATTGATTTGCCCTGAAAGAATCCTATGGATAAAGAGTAGGAGAGGTTAGGATAGAGGACGGCGAATATCAATCATTGACTCTGTAAGTATGGTTAAAGCTCCTTGAAGCTCGACCTGTCGCATGACATATTCTACCCGATGGCCTCCAGCACGAAGCTGCGCCACTACTTGTTGTGGAATATTCTCATCAACAAAGAGGTTCATGATGCTGCTTGGTCAAGGGGATAAGTAACCTCTGCACGAAGCGTGTCGGCAGCAAACGTAAGTGTGGCAAAAATTGCTTCGCGAGTAAGACGAGGGTATGCTTCGATAAGCTCGTCAATTGTGGTTCCACCAGCCAACTCATCAAGAATTTGTTCCACAGCGATACGTGTTCCCTTTATGACTGGTTTCCCGAAAAGCACATTTGGATTCGCTGTGATCCATTTTCGATACTCTGGCATAGTTTGCTCCTTTGATGCCAGTGGAGAGATTCATACTTTCAAAAACATCGAAACAAGTGAAACCACTGACTATCAAGATATATGTCTGACAGAAGCAATAATAGCATACACGATGAGCAAAATCAACCGGAAACGCGAGATATCTTTCATGATTTACAATGTATTTTGTTGTCCCAGCGTTATCCAGAAATATTTGGAAGTTGCAACAACATCTGTAGTATCTTATGATTGGATACGAATCAAATTATCTAAAGGACAGGTATATCATTCATGCCAGCAGAATCATTCTTATCGCCGACTATCTGGGGCAACCATCGGTTAGAATGGGGAAAGCGCACCCATGTGATGGGTATTGTCAATGTGACCCCTGACTCTTTTTCGGGCGATGGCATTATCCACGAAACCATGCCGACGGAGGCCGTTGTTGCGCAGGCCGTCGCACTGGCCCGGCAATTTGTTGCGGAAGGCGCTACCATGATAGATGTCGGTGGCGAATCAACGCGCCCACGTACACAGGCGGATTCTCTCGCTATTGAGCAGGAACTAGCGCGTGTATTGCCAGTAATCGCGGCGCTGTATAAGGCATTGCCTGAAGATGTGATGATATCGGTTGATACTTATCATGCAGAGGTGGCGCGGCAGGCGCTTGACGTGGGTGCGTGTATTATCAATGATATTTGGGGTCTGCAACGCGATGCCGCTATGGCAAGGCTTGCCAGTGAGCGTGGCGTACCGGTCATACTGATGGCAAATATGCGTGGCTTCCAGAAACACGAAATTGTCAGCGATGTGATGCGCTTCCTGGCGAGCAGTATTGAACTTGCTCTATCGGCAGGGGTGGCATGGGAACGTATTATTATTGACCCTGGTATCGGTTTTGGCACCACGCCGGAAGAGAATTTGATTTTGCTGCGCCGGCTGGGCGAGTTGCGTGCGCTGGGTCGCCCGCTTCTGCTGGGAACGTCGCGCAAATCAACTATCGGGTTAGTGCTGGGTGGTTTGCCGCCTTCAGAGCGTATCGAGGGAACGGCGGCGACAGTGGCTCTCGGTATCGCGCAGGGGGCTGATATCGTGCGTGTGCATGATGTGCGTGAAATGATGCGTGTCGTGAAGATGAGTGATGCGATTGTTCGCGGAACATATACGTTGCCGTGATGAAATCTTTTGAAAGGTATATATATGAACTATGCAGAGTCTCTGGCCTATCTCTATAGCCTGAGCGATTTTGAACGTGGCGGAGCGTTTACGCATAACCCGGAGGAAAATTTACCGCGTGAGGAGCGGTTATTGGCGGCGCTTGGCAATCCACACTTATGTTATAGCAACACACTGATTGCAGGTACGAAAGGCAAAGGTTCGACTGCGGCGTTCATAGAGCGAGTATTGCGTGAGGCTGGAGTGCGGACAGGACTCTATACACAACCCGACTTGCACACGTTTCGCGAGCGCATCCGCGTCAACGGGCGATTAATCAGCGAGCAGGAGACTGCGCAACTGCTGACCGAGATACGAATCGCCGTTGAGCGAATACAGGCAACGGAAAAATTTGGCCCGTTTATTACCTATGAAGTGGCAACTGCTCTGGCCTTGCTCTATTTCTGTCGTCAACAGGTGCAACACGCTGTTGTGGAAGTGGGATTGGGTGGACGCCTGGATGCGACCAATGTCACCAGTCCCCTGGTCTCGGTCATTACCTCGATTAGCTACGACCACATGCAGATTCTGGGTAACACGCTCACCGAAATAGCGACCGAGAAAGCTGGTATCATTAAACCGCACGGTGTGGTTGTTACATCGGCGCAAGCACCAGAGGCTTTGCTGGCTATTGCCGCCAGGTGCCTTCGGCAACAGGCCCGTCTTGTGCGGATTGGCTCTGCCGATGATGACCCGGCGCAGGCCGAAGTCGAGGCGGGTTTGCTGCCACCGCTTACCTATCGCTATCGCCTGGAACGACGCACGGAGGAGCAACAACAATGCACTATCTGGACGCCGACGCACACGTATAGCGGATTGACGATACCGCTTGCCGGACAGCATCAACTCGAAAATGCGACCTGTGCGCTGGCAACACTTGAGGTGTTGGGCGAAAAGGGGATTACCTGGGACGAATCCGCACTGCGGACAGGTTTTTACGCCGTGCATTGGCCTGCGCGTATGCAGGTTATTGGGCATAATCCCACGATTGTGGTAGATGGTGCGCACAATGCAGACTCCATGCGCAAGTTGATGCAAGCATTACACGCCTCGTTTTCACTACACCGGTTAATTATCGTGTTAAGCGTGAGCGCGGATAAAGACCTTGTAGGAATTGTTAAGGCATTGTCGGACACCGATACAGTAGTACTGACACACATGCTGAATCCACGTGCCGCGACAATTGCGCAACTGGAAGCATTGTTCGCCGAAAACGCTCCTCATGTGCAACGCTATACTGCCGCGAATACCAGCGCTGCAATGGATAGAGCGCTCGACCTTGCGGAGAGCAGTGACCTGATATGCGTGACTGGTTCGTTATACACTGCGGCGGAGGCGTTGCGCTGGTCGGCAGCGCGAGGCAATGCGACAACGGCAAAAGAGATTGAGGGCATTGACCATTGAAGAGAAAAAGAGTAAGCGCTATGAGCTATGCACTTCGTGTGCATAGCTCATAGCGCTTACTCTTTTTCTCTTCAATATGATGTATGCTTGAAATAAGGGTCTGAAACTTGTATTTCAGACTATCCAACCTACCTGATTTCTTCTTCGCGGCGGCGAGCGTAACGTGCACTGCCTTTTTTGCCGGCGGCGGAAGCTTCTTCAGGTGTCCACTGATGCGCAGTGCCTCGTGCCTGTGAGGTGCGTCCACCTTTGCTTGCAATTTCGCGACGCCGTTCTGGACTCATTGCTGCCAGACCTCTTGCTTGCCCTGTGCCTTGACGTATGATCATTTTGAACCCCTTTCTACCAGAGGATGCGAATGGGCGGTCAATAGTGTACCGCCAGATAAAGATTAGGTACGTAGATAAGCATAACAGAAGAAATATATAACCTACAAGGAAAGCTTAGGATTTCGCCCAAACTCTCAGCGTTCTTTAAGGTAGGGTTTATATTTCCAAAACCTGCTGTGTATAACACGCTTCAGTTGAGCATAAAGATACAGGTAATAGTGTCTGCGCACGTTGGCATGTGCAACAAGAGTGTATAATAGGCATACACTATCTCCATGCAATTTTGCAGCATATGGCTTTGGGCGCGATAAATCCCTTGAGTTCCCTGGAAATTGCGTGTACAATAAGCAAAATTGCGGCCACTATTCATTGTCGTTTGAGAGTGAAATGGTTATCACTTCATCGAGGAGGTCAGTATCAACATGCAAGGCTTAATGATGGATTTCCCATTGACGTTGCAGCATGCGTACAATCGTGCGGTAAGTCTGTACGCACGCAAAGAAGTTGCGACGCGCACCGATTATGGCATGCATCGCTACACTTATAAAGAGTGGGGCGCTCGTACCGCTCAACTTGCCAACGCTCTGCATCAAGCAGGGGTTGTCGAAGGAGAACGTATTGCCACGTTTGGCTGGAACACGTACCGGCACCTGGAGTTGTACTATGCTATTCCCTGTATGGGCTCTGTGCTGCACACGCTCAATATTCGCCTCTTTGCGGAGCAACTTGTTTTCATAGTCAACAACGCGGAAGACAAGATTATTTTTGTAGATGGCGATCTTGTCCCGTTGTTGGAAAACATCGCGGATCAGTTGCCCACGGTGAAACAATACGTCATCATGGGTGAGCCTCCCTATTCGCCCACGAAGTTGCAACCCGCCGTTGATTATGAGGAATTTATCGCAGGACAACCTGAAACATATGCTTGGCCCGAACTGGATGAGAATACCGCTGCCGCCATGTGCTATACCTCTGGTACGACCGGCAATCCCAAAGGCGTTGTCTACAGCCACCGCTCCGTTTTCCTGCACTCGATGAGTGTTGGCATGACAAGCGCCATTGGCATGTCCGAGCCCGATGTCGTGTTGCCAGTCGTGCCAATGTTCCATGCCAACGCGTGGGGTCTGGCGCACGCAGGTGTGATGTTGGGGGCAAATTTAGTGCTGCCGGGCCGCTTTATGGACCCGCTGAAGATTGCGCAATTGATGCAAGATGAGCGCGTTACCATTGCCGCCGGTGTGCCAACCATCTGGATTGGTCTTGTGGCCTTGCTAGACCGCGAGACATTCGATCTCTCCACTGTGCGTTCGATTATCTGTGGTGGATCTGCTGTGCCGGAAGGATTGATACGAGGGCTACAACGGCACAATCTCACGATTGTTCAGGCATGGGGTATGACTGAAACCTCACCTCTGGCATCCGTCAGTAGATTGCGCCGCTACCAGCAAGACCTCCCGTTCGACGAGCAAGTACGTATTCGGGGCAAGCAGGGAACAGTTGTGCCGGGCGTTGAGTTCCGGGTCACGGACCTGGAAAGTGGGAAGGAAGTTCCCTGGGATAACCAGAGTTATGGCGAGTTGCAGGTGCGTGGCCCCTGGATTGCGCGGGCCTACTATCGCGATAGTGAGTCGAGCGCGAAGTTTGCCGAGGGCTGGCTGCGTACTGGTGATGTGGCCGTTGTTGACGAAGATGGCATCATTCAGCTTGTAGATCGCACGAAAGACCTGGTCAAATCTGGTGGCGAGTGGATTTCTTCGGTTGAGCTTGAAGGCCTCATTATGGGCCATCCGAAAGTGCTGGAAGCCTGTGTCGTGGGTATTCCGCATCCCAAGTGGGATGAGCGCCCGGTTGCCTATGTGGTGGAGAAGCCCGAATATGTTGGCAAAGTTACCAAAGAGGAGATAATGGAATATCTGACGCCGCGTGTTGCCAAATGGTGGTTGCCCGATGATATTCTCTTCATCGAAGCCGTGCCCAAGACCAGTGTGGGCAAATTTGACAAAAAGGTGCTGCGTGCCCAATTTGTAGGGCAAGCATAACCTCAGTGCTTAAAAAGGGGTAATGGATAGCAGGCACGCGGATTTCCGCGTGCCTGCTATCCATTACCCCTTTTTAAGCACTGAAACCTTAACCTGCTTCTGGTACTTTCATACCAAAAATCAGCGATGTATGCAAATGCACAGATTTTCTGGCGTACAATTGCGGATATGCAATGATATGCGAATATGTTCCAGTGTGTTTCATTGCAATGCGTTCGGCTGGTTGTAAGTTAAGGGGAAGTACGTAATGAATAATAAAGTTGCTCCTATCGTGGGTCGGCAATTAACGCAGGTGGCGGAATATGCGGATATTGTTATTGTCGGTAATGGCATCGCAGGACTGACTGCCGCTATGGAAGCCCGTCGTCTTGCCCCACAGGTGAGCATTGTGATGGTGACAGACCAGCCCCATCCGACGATTCATACGCCGGCTCTCAAACAGTTTGCGGTTGGGAAAATAGCACAGGATCAACTATTGGCTTATCCAGCCGGTACGGAACGTTTGCAGCGTATCCATGTAGTCAATGCGCGGGTAGAGGCTATCAACGCGCAAGGCAAATACCTTCAATTACAAGGTGGATACGGATTTGGCTACGGTTCACTACTTATCGCCACTGGCAGTAAAGCGAATAGCCTTCCACTCGACTTTCCGGGCCGCGATTTTGATGGTGTGTTGACGCTGCACCGTTTACATGACTATCTTAACCTGCGTAGAAGGCTCCCTGAAGTAGATTCCGCCGTGGTTATTGGTGGGGGAGTTCATGCTATTGAAACGGTGATGGCCTTGCTTCATCATGGAATTGAGCCTCACTGGCTGATTCGTGGCGCAACGTTTCTCTCGAAAGTGCTTGATCGTCCCGCTTCTGAGCTGGTTTTGGAACATACGCGGCATGCGGGAGCAAAAATCTATACAAATACCGAAGCGGTAGGGGTGGTGGGAAGGCTCGGTTCTGCTATCGGAGTTGTGACAAATCAGAATGAGATGCTTCCTTGCCAGATGGTGCTGGTATGTACAGGAACGTCACCTGATGTCACGCTGGCGAAACAATGCTCTCTGCCTATGCTGCACCAGCAAGGTATTCTGGTGGATGAGCAGCTACGTACCAGTGTACGAGATATTTACGCAGTTGGCGATGTCGCAGCGCTCAAAAATTTCCAGACGGGTGTGTATGAGACCCATGCACAATGGTACGCCGCCGTAGAACAGGGACGTGTCGTAGCCGCGGCAATGACGGGCCAGTATGATCGCGTCCAGCATGCTATGGGTGTTCCCTGGCATGCGACGAATGTGGGGGAACTTTACATGCTCGCGGTAGGTACGTCGCCAGGTGCAATAAAAGGGGCGACCACGCTGACGGATCAAGGGAAAAAGAGGTATCGCCGTATGTCTATAATTGGTGATAGACTGGTCGGCTATCTTTCTCTCGGTGCTGTGCAACCCGATAGTCTTGCGATCAAACGCATTATTGATGAGGGGCTTTCTATCAGCAGCGTGAAAAAAGCCTTGCTAAAAGGCAATTTTGATGCACGCAAGTATTTTTCACAAAGGCAGTCGCGCAGCATGCGCGAGATGGTCACATCCGGCAAATTACCTGTTGTTATGCCGAATCAGCATTTTACACCATTACCTGCTGCACAATCTTTGCCGGTAATGCAACCGGCGGCTCTGCCATTTATGCAACAGCCAAACAAAGTGACGCAGCAATCTGCACCAGTATTGCCAATATTGCCGACAGTACAACCATCAGTTCCCATCATGACGGCCCGTGCAGCGCAACTGGCGGTACAGCCAACCGCGCCAATATTGCCAGTAAAAAGAGAGATGCAACCGGAACCTCAACGGAATACACGCCCGTTATTCGCGTCAATTTACCATCAGGCTACGATTCATGTATGGGAAGAGACTCCACGAACAACGACAGATGCGCTAGCATCATCCTGCAATAATGGTACAAAAGTGGTTGAGTCAATGCTGGTGCCTTTGCCGGCTCGTCCTGTCACCCACAACCTCTGGACTTATAGCCAGAAGATACCAGCAGTACCCGCACGAAAACCCGACAGTCTTGAGCCGGAGAGAACGGGTGGGGCAAAAGGCGAGGGTAAGGGGGCGATCAATTTTTTACTGTAGTCACTATTTTGAAGGGATAAGCATTGTTGAAATCTGCTCTTCTACATAAAACGGGGCCTCAGGTGGCGCAAGAAATTCATGCTTGCATCGGGTGCAATGAATGCCTGTTGGCGTGTCCAGCCGTGGCCTCGCCTATCACTATAGATGTTCTCAACCGGGAAACGTTGTCGGGGCCGATTTCGGCCCCGGTTGCACGCTTTGCTCGCGCCTGTTACCAGTGCGGCGCGTGTGTATCGCCATGTCCGGTTGGACTTCACCGTGACGCGATGATGATGTGGATAAAAGTACGTCTTCTTCGCCTGGAAAGAGAGAAATAACTGAACCATATGCATGTTCCTGACTTTCCCTATGCTGATGATAATGAGCATCCTCGGACGCAGAGTTCACCCGAAATGCGCGGCGAAAAAGGCTATTCCTGGCTTTATCTGTATATAACGCGCTCGTGGAGTATTGCTTTGCTTGTGACGCTGCTGGTTATTGCAATTGGCGGTGCTTTTTATCTGTGGTACGATCATCCCGGCAATGTTACAACTCCAGATGGTACGGCAGGCCTGGTGTATGCTTTTATTGGCACGGGATTTTTCATTCTCGCTGCTATCCTGTACAGCTTACGCCGTCGCTCGCATAAGCGTAATACAGGTCAACTCCATAGTGCTCTGAACTGGCATGTATTCCTGGCACTTACTGCCGTGGCGCTGCTCTATATGCACGCTTTTGGGCATTTCGCGCCCATTTCCGGCACATTTGCCCTCTATGGGCTGATCGCTTTGTCCGTCTGTGGCGTCATCGGGCGTATGCTTGACCGTGTGATGCCCAGGATGATTGCCAGAGAAGTTAATAAAGCCCTGACCGCGCAAGGGAATGACCGGGTCGAAGTTGTTTCACAGAAGTTACAGGCAATTGTGGTACACAACACGCAGAAACTTCGTAGCTTTCAAATTTCTCCTACGCAATCCATACCCGCGTCCACAACGACTCAACCGTCAACAGCTAGCGGGTTGCCGGTCGTTTCCAGCAAACAATCGCTGCATGTTCCGTGGGATTTAGCGTATATTTCACTGGAACCCACACAGCAAGAGCTAGACCGGGATGCGCCTCGTTATCGGTTCATTCCCGATAAAAAAAGTACGCTCAATCAGTCTGGGACGCTCATGCCGGGAACAGATGAACATGTAGCCGAATTGCAAGCTATCCATTCCGCGATGCAGCGTGAGCAGTTGTACCGCTATATTATTCGTTACTGGCGTGTGTTTCACATTTGCCTTGCTTTCATCACCGTAGGGCTGGTAATCTGGCATATTATTTTTGCCAGTACGCTGCTTATTCCCCGATTTATGCATTAGCCCATGATCTCAGGTGTGAAGAAGTAGGTCTCACAACAGCAAGAGCGTGGGCGACATTTGCTGTTGTGAGACCTACTTCTTCACACTATGCACTACTGTCCAGGTAATTTCGCCGGGCAGGTAACGTTCACTTGAGCGGCATTCTTGTCAAACATAAAGGAGCAGGTCTGACCGTTGATCGTGGTTGTGCCGGTACAGCCAGCCAGGACTGTTCCATTGATGGAGCAATTGACGGGTTGCTTCACATGCGAGCCGTCAATTGTGGCTGAAATAGCTACTCCATTGCCATCTCTTTTCACCGATACGGGATCGGGTTGACCAAGCAGTTTGGGACAGTTCAGCTCGTTAGGGCCGTAAGTTGTAACAAAGCGCTGGGCCAGGAAGGTGAAGAGCGAGTTCGCGGCACCTGCGTCTGGTGTGGCGAAAACCTTAGTAAAGCGAGAGCCAAGCAGCATACGCTGCGGCGAGATTGCGAGCAAATTCGTGCAGTAGATACGGGTGCTGGCATCATTCAGGTTCTGTGCTGGCCTCTGGTCTACACCTGCTCGATAGGCATTGATTTTATTCAGGTTGGGGTTGCCGTTGAGTAGTACCATCGGATCTCCGGCAGGTACGAGAGCAACGGGTGCGGCTTGATGCGCTGCTGCTTGTAGTTCATCAAGTGGGAGACCTGTTGCCGGGTTGCCAGCGTCGGCCAGATTCGGGGCCATCCAGGGCGAGCAGCCAAGCGCGGGATCAACAAAGCCATCAAGTAGCCCATTGTCACTGCCATTGAATAACTTTTGCGCATTTGGCATAGTTTTGATATTCTTCTGCGTCATCTGCGCAAGCTGGCCGTTTGCGTTTACCAGGTAGACCGTTGTCACATTGTCGCTCTGATCCTGGTCAACAAGCGAGAAATCACGCACCGTGGGGCAAGGAAGGCCATCTCTGGCTTTTTGTATTGTCGGGGGTACGAGTTTGCCTGCTTGAATGGCCCTGTTCGCAACCTGGAAGTAGGCGGGCGCGTTACAATAGGAAACCTGACCGAAGATAGAGCCATTGACTCCATTGACACAGTTACCTGCTTGCAGGCTGCCATTGGAGTCTTGCAATGTTAAAGTACTGCCATTAAAGCCAAACCAGATACCGATAACTGCTCCCTGTGGTAGTCTGGGGACAATCGGCGCTATCGCAGGCTGTGTTCCCTGATCAATGACAAGCGGGTCGTAAATCGAAATTGAGCCCGTGACGGGATCAAGAATAGATGCTTGCACAAAGGCCGTTTGCATCGCATTTGTCTCATTGCAAGGGCCATTTCCCGCGTCAAGCGCGGTTAACTGATACGGTGTTGCCAACCCCTTTGCGGTTAGTGGCTGAGGTGGCACAATCAAAGCGCAATTGCCATTGAGAGCAGGTGCAGCATGAGACTTCAGCCCGGGTAAGATAAAAATTCCCGCCACAACAAGAGCCAGGATAACAGGAACAAGCATCCCTGTGATTATTAGCGGTAGCAACTTTCTCCGCCGGCTTCCCCGGTGAAGTAATGTGCTGGATGATCGTCTACGCATGACCTTTCAACTCCTTCTTTTAGCTTCGCAAATGTTTTGCGATAGCCAGTTACAAATGGGTATGACATCTCTATGTACGGTTATCCGTATGAGCATGCCGCATTATTACGGCATGGAAACTAAATATGACGTTCTGAGTTATATTGATTTCTCCTGACACACCACATTTCTGATTGTACTTTATCGTAATCCATACATTTGCATACATGTGGCCTTTTTGGCATGAAAGTACCAGAGAGTGGTTAAGGTTATTGGGGGTTCAAGAACAAACCAGTGGCATAAAGCTTTTGACCCGGCGCATGTGCGGGTCAAAAGCTTTATGCCACTGGTTTGTTCCTGGTTTGTTGGAGTGTTATTTGTTTTCCAGCTTCTTGATGATATCCTCTGCTGACAGCACAGTAGCAAATTGGGTCATTACAGCAAGCGTTGTCTCGTGAATGATGCGGTGTGAAACTGTTTGACCGTTTAAGGTCAGGTCGCGGGCGGCTGTGGCGTCGGAGGCAAATAATGTGGCGAGACCGCGTTCGTCTGCCTGACGGGTTGTGGTATCGCAGCACATTTGTGTCATGAAACCAGAGATGATTACTGTATCAACGTTGTGCTGGCGTAGATATGCCTCCAACGGCGTCTGGGTGAATGAGCCAGGGAAATGCTTTTTAATCAGCTTTTCTTCAGGCCGCACCTCGATTGCCGGGTGCATGTCTACGGCGATCGACCCTGCGCGAAAGATGGAAGAGCCAGGGTCAAGTTCTTCGTGGGTAATATGAACAATGGGTATCTGGGCGTCGCGTGCCGCAGCGAGCAAAGCCTGAATGTGTGGTAAAGCTTTTTCCCCATCGGGTAGCACCCACTGTCCATGTGGGGCAAAATATTCGTTTTGTACGTCAATGACAAGTAAGGCCGGTTTCATGTCTGAGCAACCTTTCGTGGTGGTCAAAAAAGTTAATTGTTCCTGTCTTTGCGCCAAGGGGCATCCGAGCGGCGCATCCAGCGATCGTTGAAATTGATGAAGCTATCCTCGCGGTTGAAAAAAGAATCTGTCAATTCAGCCTCTTCCCAGAGCGCACCTTGCTCGGTTACAAGATTGGCTGTGAGATAGTTGAGGACGGCGCGACCATCTCCCAGGTCTACGTCGGGGAACGTTTCTTCATCAATGTCGCCCTCAAGCTCTACTGGCTTATCCGAACGGGTGCCGCGCAAGACGTAATAAATATACATTGTCTATCCTCACTTACTGAAATTTTGTGTAGTAAATACAAATATGGTTTCGTTAGTAGTACCATTATAGCATGTCTGAGCAGGAGCATTCACTTAGAATCTCGCCAAGGGAGTGCGACCCAAAGTTTTGCGCAGCCCGGGTACCTGCAAGAGGATACCCCTACCATACCCGGATATCTGGATATTCGTCCCAGGTATATAGTAATAGTATCTTCTGGCAAGTACCCGGGCCTCCTGACTTTTGGGGGATTTTTTCTTGCAAACCATGATACGTAATGGTATACTTTGCCTTGTACAAATGTTTGTGACTGTTGTGGAAGTAGTTCTTTGAGAAGCATAGCAGTGCTGACTTCTCAACTGGGATGGAATCAGGAGCCTATATCACATGAGTACTCTCCTGCTCACGATACTTGCCGTCTCCCTTGTCGTTACGCTCGTTGGATTTTTCCTCTCCTCGAAACCGCAGGGACGTCGTGAGCAAACCCCGTATAGAGCCGTTCGCTATGACGAGCGACAGATGAGCAGGCGTATGCGTGTTGTTGAGCCGCCTTTGCGTTCACGTCGTATCTCGGCATATACAGAACAGCGTACAGGGTGGAATTGGGCAGTTGCCTGGCAACCGTCACAGATTGGACGTGTGCTTGGCAAGCCGACGAGTGACCCGACCTCCTGGATTGGCATTATTCTCGTTCTCGTCTCTGTTTTTCTGCTGGGATTGTTTATGCTGCGCACGCTATTACCCAGTGCTGGATTGAGCGCGATGGGGTGGTCAGGCAATCTTACCGAGCCAGCTTCTATCAGCAGCAATAATTCGAGTACACAGATACAGGCGCATTATCAGGCTTCCCAGGCTCTGGTGCGTGTAGGTCAGGTTGATCCAGCACAATACAACAGTACGCAAGATTTCAATACCTGGGCCTACTCAGCGTGTTCTACCGCAGCCATGACCGAAGTGATTAATGCCTATGGTTATCACTATCGTATAGCGGATATCCTGAAGGTGGAGGCACAGATAGGTGCCATTACGCCGCAACAGGGACTGCTGGATGGTTCAGGTATTCAACAAACAGCAGCCCATTTTGGTTTTAAGACCACATACATGCAGAATGAGACGTTGAATGATGTGATTAAGGTTGCCAATGCTGGTACGCCAGTGATTGTTGGTTTCCCGCCTGCTAAATACGCGGGTGGTCACTTACTTGTCGTGACGGGTGGCAATGCTGCCTATGTCTATCTCGCAGATTCTTCGCTTTATAACCGCCATAGCCTCACTCACGCACAGTTTATGAACTGGTGGGCAGGTTTCGCCGCGATCGTTACTCCTGAATAGCAGAAAAGCATAAAAAGTGCCGCGAACACACAACATGTTCGCGGCACTTTTTATGCTCATCTGCTATTCAGCAGCCTCTTCCTGTTTTTTCGGAATGTACAGCTTGATCCTGCGGAAGGACTCGGCATATTGCATGTCGAGGCCCTTTTTCTCTTTGGCCTCTTTAGCGACTGCGGCGGCACGCTCGCGCAGACGGTCAAACATGTTCGTCTCCGGGCCAAACTGGGTGACATGGCATTGCAATGCTTTACCTTTGAGGTCAATGGTTTCAGTAACATCAATGTACGTGTTCTCTGTGCCGGTAAAGAACAGGTACAGTTCGTGGACGCGGTAGGGCAATAATCCTTCTGCCAGCAGTTCGCGATAGGAGCGGGGGTTGCCAACGGCGGGAAATATGGCGTCCAGGACGATGTTGCCGGTAGCGCGATGGTCTGGATGGTTCAGGTACGCGGTATCATCGGGCTTCGTGTCGGGGTCGGGTGCGAAGATGTGCGAAGATGGGTCATGCGTAAAGACGACGCGCGGACGATACTGGCGAATGAGGCGCACAACGGCTTTACGGGCCGCTTCGCTATTGGTGAGATGTCCGTCGGGGAAACGCAAGAACTCTACAGCCTGAACGCCCAGCACTTCACAGGCCATACGCTGCTCTCGCTCGCGTTCGAGCATGAATTCAGTATCATTCAGGCTGGGAACTTCGCTGCCCTCGGTGCCGTCGGTCATGACGACCCAGACAACCTTCTTGCCCTGTTTTGCCCAGAGAGCGCTGGTTGCCGCGGCGCCGAAATCGTCGTCATCGGGATGTGCGCCAATGACCATTGCCTCATAATCGGGTGTTGTGACGACTGGTAATGCGCCCGGCGCGGTAGTATATGCCATAATACAAACCTTTCGTTCCATGTTTTTTCAGCGTTTGAAGGGTATGTCCCTTACAGATTTCCGGCTTCCGAATCCTGTACGAAATCCAGATTATAATGGTTGTGCATCACCTTTTCAAACGTGGTGATGAGTTCCTCTGCTGTTATAACACGCCCTGCCAATGTATCAATTCCCACGGCCCGTTCTTGTAATCCTGTGCGTAAAAGTGCCTGTTCCTCCGGTGTATGCCCCAGCAGTTTTGCCAGCGTTCCGGTTTCCCAGTGGAGCAGCACTCCTGCTTGCAGCAGGCTGCCAGCGCGGCGGCGAATCATATCCAGCCCGACAACTTTACGTTGGCCTGCGACAACTTCATACGAGGAATATGAACCATAGCAGGCTCGATGCAAGAGCATTTCATAATCGTGGGTTGCCGGCAATTTCAACAGCGCACGTTGTGCGTGTGCTTCTGTGGGCAATACAGAACGCGACTGTATGCCCAATTGTTGCAGCGTTTCTACCCATGCTTCGCCAAACCAGCGATAGGATTCCACCACATCAGCTAAAACCAGCGGATGATTGGCGGGTAATACGACATCAAGGCTGAGCATGTGGGGGCCGACAAGCACGGCTGTTCCGCCGGCCCTGCGGTGGTAGATGGGGATGCCACTTGCCAGCACTGCCTCTGCATTGAGCATCTCCGGTTTCTGCGAGAAGCCAAGCACCAAACTTTCGCGGTTCGCCATTGACCAGTACAGAGTCGCCGGGCCATCTGGTGCGATAGTTGCCAGCAATCGCTCACTTTGTTCAATGTGCAGTTGCTGGTCGGCGATGTTTAGCGGAATGACCCGCCAATTATTCATAAACCTTGTTGGCCTCCGCGAGACTTTTTATTGCCGGCTTACGGTACACCCAACCGGCAATCGCTGCCGCAAGGCTCAGGATAGCACCGGCAAAGAGTGCAACAGGTACTCCGAGCAAGACTGCAAATCCGCCAATGAACAGATTGCCAATCGGAGTGCTTCCGGCGAAAACAACCATATACACACTCATTACTCTACCACGTAAATGGTTCGGAGTGACAGTCTGCAACGTCGTATTGGCGATTGCGGAGAAGGCAATTTGCGTAAAGCCCACTGCGGCGATCAGTAGCAGCGATACGTAGTAGTTTCCCGAGAGGGCAAACAAGCCCAGGATAACGCAGAAAATGGTTGCTTCAACAAGCAGGTGAATAATGCTCGGCTTTTTGTTGTCCCAGGCAAGCCAGAGCGCGGCTACCAGCGAACCAAGCCCGAACGCGGATGAGATGAAGCCAAACCCAGTTGCTCCCACGTGCAGAACCTCGGTTGCGAACAGTGGCAGTACCACGTTAAAGTTGATGCCGAATAGAGAGATGACGCCGACTACGGCGATAATGAGAAAGACCGATGGCGTCCGAGCAATGTAAGTCAAGCCTTCGCGTAAGCTCTGAAGGGTACTCTGCTTTGGTCCATCGCGCAAAGTGGCGGCGCGTTTTGGTTGATCATAGAGCGTTTTCATATCAATCATGGCTAACCCGATGAGTACCGCGATAAAGCTCAGGGCGTTGAGCAGGAATAGCGGTGCGACGCCCAGCGTGGCAATAATCAGTCCGCCGATGCCAGGGCCGACGATACGAGCCATATTGAAGACAGAAGAGTTGAGCGCGATAGCGTTGGTCAAACTCTCATGTCCGACCATCTCGACCACAAAGGCCTGGCGGGTAGGCATATCAATTGAGTTGGTGAGGCCGAGCAGTGTTGCCAGTACCAAAATGTGCCAGATTTGGACTGTGCCAGTAAAAACCAGGACTGCGAGGATAAATGCCTGAATCATCGCGGATGTTTGGGTAAAGAGCAGTACTTTGCGCTTGGGCCATCTATCGGCGAGTACGCCGCCAAACAGAGCAAAGAGTAAGATCGGTAAGAATTGTAATGCTCCAACCAGACCAAGCAGGAAGGCACTGTGTGTCAGTTCAAGCACCAACCAGGCTTGCCCGATAGATTGCATCCAGGTACCAATCAGCGAAATAAGCTGACCGAACCAGAAGAGACGAAAATTGCGGTGTTGCAAGGCAACAAAAGCCCGCAGCAGCCCCTTTGTCGGCTGCTGCTCATGTGCATGTGGCGTTGGCTCCGTGATAGGTAGCTCACCTTGAGCATGTGGAAGTGTTTGCATACGGGTAATAAATCCAGTCTAGTGTTCTTTATCAGGTAATATTTGTGCGTCAGTTAATAATTTTTTGCGTGTCTCTGCATGATGTTGGAGCTTTGTCAGCAAGGTTGAGCGCATTTGCTCCAATCCAGAGATTTTTTGTTCAATTAAATGCAGTTGTATGCGTATTAAGTCATCAGAACGGTCAAGTTGCACCAATTTCCCACTCGCGTCGGTTTCCTGTTGGTAGGCAGCTTTAATTTGCCCTCGCTCGTCTTCTGTACTGAGCAACTGACGAATATCGGTCAGCGAGAAGCCGAGCAGGTCGCGTAATTCTTTGATGCGGTCTATGCGTTGCAAGTCGGCTTCGCAGTAGCGCCGGTAATTGCCTTCGGTGCGATCCGTTGGCGGCAACAATCCAACTTCTTCATAGTAGCGCAGCGTGCGTTTTGTCAGCCCTGTGCGGGTCGCGACTTGCTCAATCGTATAACAAGATGAATTATCCACAGGTATTTGAGAGAGTTGATTAGTTTCAACCATAAAAGGTACCCTCCATTGTCAGAGCATAACAGCATAAGAGATAATAATTTTATTGAGGACACAGATATATTATAGCATAAGATTAACGTTTACGTCAATGTTATCACTTACCCATTCAGGATTGTAGCAGGTTACCTGGGGAACGTTTTGCAGGGAGATGGCGACCCTTGTGGTCAATACATCTCACTTAAGGACAAATGGGGGAAAGAGAAGACAAGAGAGCTCCTGATCTGGCACAATACCAGCAAGCAAAAAAAGAAGGAGCTTTCTGATGTACAG
>Ga0307372_10004473_pt1 | contig 21513 bp, 18 predicted proteins | sample OX1MG_FD_202533 | JGI IMG/M metagenome (GOLD analysis project Ga0307372, IMG submission 202533) | Soil microbial communities from Risofladan, Vaasa, Finland - OX-1 | ecosystem: Environmental > Terrestrial > Soil > Coastal area > Acid sulfate soil | place: Finland: Risofladan, Vaasa | collected...
GGCCATTCCCTAAACACCGTGAAACATCCGCCATGAAGCACCCGCCGCAAGGCGAAACAATCACCCTTGACTGGTCCAACCATATCAGGGAACGCCCTCCGTGGCGTTCCGTACACCTGGTGTTCACCGTCTATCGCGGCCTCACGGAACGCCACGGAGGGCGCTGCCTACAGAAAGTCTCCTTTACATTCGGTCAAATGGTATCACTACCCGCCGCCGCGCTGAAAAAGCTCGGCACAGGCGACCTGCAAACCGCCTCCGCCGGACGGCCCGCCGACGTTTCGCCGGCGCTATTGGCCGAGATCGAACGGCGGTCGCCCCTAGGCGGCCTGCGGGCCGCCGATGACTTGCACCGCTTGCGCCGAGCATGACCTGCGAATCGGCGCCGGGCCACTTGCAACGCGCACGCGCGTCGGCCCGAGTCGCCGCAGCAAGGTTACCTGCGTCGGTCGATGTGACGTGACCCACACGCGTTGGACGCACCGCGAGTCCGGCGGATCCGTTATGCTTAAGTTGCCCCGCGGACCATGGGTTCGTCGCAAGGTTCGCCCCAGGCTTCGTAAAGCTGCACCAGCCGCTCGCGGGCCTCGGTGAGCCGTATATTTTTCCCTCCGGCGGTATAGCCGCGTCGAGGGACAACCTCTTCCCGGCACGACCGCGTGCTAAATATTTAGCACAGCGCTATCGACAGCCTTCCACATGGCTGCTAATATTTTAGCATCTATGAGCCGCACACCCGCTTACACGCTGAGCCGCCGCGAACGACAGATTATGGACATCGTGTACGCGCAGGGCGAGGCCTCGGCGGCCGACGTCCGCGCCGCTCTGCCCGACCCGCCCAGCTACTCCGCCGTGCGAGCCCTGCTGGCGATCCTCGTCGACAAGGGGCACCTCAAGTACCGCTCCCAGCAGGGGCGTTATATCTACGTCCCCACCCGCCGCCGCGCCCATGCCGGTCGTTCGGCGCTGCGTCGCGTGCTGGATACGTTCTTCGAGGGCTCGCTCGAAAAAGCCGTCGCCGCATTGTTGCAAGGGTCCGACGCCAATCTTTCCAAACCAGATCTCCAGCGCCTGGGGCAACTCATCCAGCAAGCTCAAAAGGAGGGACGCTGACATGTCCTCGCTGTTGACGCTCGTTTCTGTGTCCGCATTGTTGGACGCGGTACTCAGGAGCGCGGCCGTCGTGCTCCTGGCCGTGGTCGTTGCCTCGCTCCTGCGCCGCGCCTCAGCCGCCTGGCGGCACCTGGTTTGGTGCCTGAGCGCGGCGGGTTTGCTGCTCTTGCCGGTCCTGTCGCTGGCGCTGCCAGACTGGCGAGTGGCCTGGCTGCCGCAGTGGACCGCCCAATCAACGCAGCTCGCCGCAACGCGTCAGACCGACCTCGCCCAGGCAGATGGCGCCGAGCCGCTGGATGACGCGACGATCGTCATGCAGCCGTCCGCCGCTACTGCGGAAGCAGAGCCGCGCAAAGAGCCGCACGGTTTGCCGCGCGCTACAATCGAAACGACCAGTCCGCCGCGTTCGGCGATGCCTTGGCTGGCGATCGCATGGCCAGCGGGCGGATTGCTGTCGCTCGTTCCGCTGGCGATCGGGATGTGGCAACTGGCTGGCTTGCGGTGCCGCTCGAATGTCATCGGCGATCTTCGCTGGCTGACCCTGCTCGACGAGTTGCGCCGGCAATTGGCCGTGCGCCGCAATGTGCAACTCCGCCAAAGCGAAGCGGCACTGGCGCCGTTGACTTGGGGCGCCCTGCGGCCCGTGCTGCTGTTGCCTTTCGAGGCCGGCGCTTGGCCCGACGAGCGGCGGCGGTTGGTGCTGCTGCATGAATTGGCTCACGTCGGCCGCTGGGACTGGCTTACGCAACTGGTCGCCCACGTCGCCTGCGCCGTGTATTGGTTCAACCCGCTCGTCTGGTTGGCCGCAAAGCAAATGCGGATCGAGCGCGAGCGGGCCTGCGACGACATGGTGCTGGCCTCGGGCGCCCGGGCCAGCGACTATGCCCGCGAGCTGCTCGCGCTGGCGGCGGGCCTGTCCAATTCGCGCGCGTCGACGCTGGCGGCCGTGCCGATGGCTCGCCGAGGCGAACTGGAAGATCGCCTCCACGGGATTCTCGACGGCCGCCGCAGTCGGGCGGGGCTCACCCGTCGGACGGTCTGCCTGGGGGCGGCGTTCGCGGCCGCCGCCATGGTTCCGCTGGCCATGCTCCGGGCCGCTCCTCCCGATTCGACGGAGTCGGAGACGGCGGCGCCGCCGAAGCAGGCACCGTCCCCCGCGCCCGTCGTGGATTTGGGCTCGGCCGAACGTCAAGTGAAAGAGGCCGACGACAGCCACGCACTGGTCGCGCTCGGCAATCCCGATACCAGAGAGCTTTGGGACCTCAAGTTGGAAGAGGCCGTACGGGCCGCATTGACGAACTCCAAAGTGATGCGAAACATGTGCGGCGTCTTGTTTACGGCTGTTACGCCGCAATCGGACCTGTCCCATGTCGCCAGGCAGCGCGCCAAGGGTCCGGTCGAGGCCGCGGAGGCAACTCGCGGCGAAAAAGTCCGATTCGTCTTGGCGCGGACCAACAACGACGTCGCACTGACCGACTTCGAGGACGGCGTGCGGAACCTGGTCTATGACGTCGAGCGGGCCTATTGGGACCTCTATTACAACTATCGCAACCTGGCGGCCGTGCAGTCCGGCCGCGACAGCGCCTTGCATACCTGGCGCACGGTCTACGCTCTGCATCTCGCCGGCAACAAGGGCGGCGAAGCCGAGAAAGAAGCCCAGGCCCGCGAGCAGTATTTTCTGTTCCGCGCGCAGGTTGAGAATTCGCTGGGCCTGCTCTACACGGCCCAGAGCCGCTTGCGATACATGATGGGCCAGGCCCCGACCGACGGCCGCCTGATCCGCCCGGCCGACGAGCCGACCACGACGGAGGTGCAGTTCGACTTGAATGAAATCCTGCCCGAAGCGTTGACTCGCAGCGTTGAAACTCGTCGGAAGCGCGAGGTTGTCGAGCAAATCGTGCGCAACGCCGAACAGTTGGCGAAATCGCAAGCCTTGCTTGAGGAGCAAGAACTGGAATTGGTGCACGTGCTGACCAATTCCGTGCGCGACCTCGACCGCAACTATCAAGTGAGCGTAACGACGTTCAACCGTCGCGCGGCCGCCGCCAAGCAGGTGGAAGCCGTCAAGGCGGGCTTCAACGCCGGCACGGTGACGCTCGACATGCTGCTCGACGCCCAGCGCCGCTTGGCCGACGCCGAAATCGCATACTACCGCGCCTTGGTCGATTATAACGTGGCGATCTTGCATGTTCACTTCCGCAAGGGCTCGTTGTTGGAACGCAACGGCATCCTGCTGGTCGAAGAAACCCGTGTCGATTTCGACCTCCGCAAGTAGTGATGACGCCTTGTGATTGCGGGCGGAGGCTGAAGGGGCCAGACGATGTTTGCTGACCGCAAAGCTCGCGGAGTTAGCCAATCTACAGGCCGAGGTCGACCAGATCCGCGGCGGGTCGGCGGCGCCGGCGTCGAACGCTGAATTCCGTGCCGAGCGCGCGGGCTATGAGTCGCCTGCCGCTCCATCGAGTCGCCGCGAGTCGCGCTGGCCGCGACCGTTCTTGGTGCGGTCGCACCCGACGCCCAGGCAATGCCTCGGAGGTGGGAAATGCGTGGGTGATCGGCAGCACTGGGAGCGCCGCCTTCGATCTGAGAGAGTATCCGTGTCAAGTCGGTCATTCTGGCCATGATACCTACTGGACGAACGGAATTCACAAGTCCCAGTCCCGCGTTTGGCCGCGTATGCAGCATCAATGTGGTCGGCGACGCTTCTTCGGCCGAGTCGCTCGAAATGGCAACTCGCGGTGCTCAGATAGGCAACCTTTCGTGCGTCACGAGGGCGCGTCATGTGCGCGCAATCGACTGGCAGCAACCCGCCTCGGCCCGACACGCCGGGTGCGCCGTAGCCGAAAACGAGGTCGTGAGGGGCAAGGCGGCCCTGGAATCGGGTGAAACGTCATCGCGAGTCGGCCAACGGCGGCGACATCTTGAGCGTCGCCGCTATGCGTCCTTCACGTCGAGCTTGGCGCCTCGGCGCCTGCCCGAGGAACCGGGGGGCGCCGTTTTGCCGCTCGATCGGCTGGCGATGCCCCTTCAGCGTCAGCTCGGCCACTTTCCGGCGACGCTCTTCGATCTGCACTTTACGCTTCAGGCTGACAGGCAGGGGCGGCAAAGGCGCCGGTACGTAGGTCAGGCTTTCCAGCCTGACGGGCATCAGGCGAGCCTGAGCGGCGACGGGTTGCGTCAGGCTGGAAAGCCAGGGCTGCGACAGGTTGCGTCAGGCTGGAAAGCCTGACCTACGGCGGGTTGCGTTCGGGGTTCCTAGGCGGACCTCCGTCATCATACCCGCGCGCCGGCTTGGGCTTGAGCGCAGACCGCGCAAGATTTAACTTCGAGCGCCGCCAGGCCGGCGCGGGCGGCGAAAAGAGGCTGAAGTCAGGATTTATAGCCCAGGCCGAAAACCGGCTTGGCCCAAGCCGCCGCGCGAGGAGTTTTTCGAGAATGGATCGCCTCACTGCGAAGAATGAAGCGGCGGAAAGGCCGATTATAAGCTCTGAAATGGGCCATTTTCGCCGCGCCGAGACGGCCCTCGGCGCACGAAACGCCGCGATTTCTCGGCCAACGTCGCCGCCGCCAGCCCGGCAAAACGCAACACGGCTCGGCCGTATAAGGACTCATGAGTATCGGGGATTTCTCGGCGGAACGCCGGGCGAGGGCGCCCGGGCCTCCAGCAGAGCGGGCGAGGGCGCCCGACCCTCCAACAAATCGGGCGAGGGCGCCCGGGCCTCCAGGAAATCGGGCGAGGGCGCCCGGGCCTCCAGGAAATCGGGCGAGGGCGCCCGGGCCTCCAGGAAATCGGGCGAGGGCGCCCGGGCCTCCATTCGCTCCCCTACTCCTTCGGCCCGTCGCTGCCCGGCACGATCGCCGACAAATCGCGGCCGAGAATCGAAGGGCACCAGTATATTTCGATGTGCTCGACGACCAGTTCGGCGCCGCGGGCGTGGCTGACGTAGGGCGGCTGGCGGGGGTCGTACATGGCGTCGGTCAGGTCGCGGACCAAGACGACGTTTATCCCCAGCCGCGTCAGTTGGCGGATGCCGAACGAACGCCCGAGCACGCACATGTTGGTATGCACGCCCATGATCGCAATGTTCTTGATCCCTTCCTGCCGGCAGAAGTTGTAAATCTCCTTGCCGTCGTCGCTCACCCCGTCGAAGGCCACGATGTCAAGCGCTGGGTGCTCGCGGTTGTAGCGGCGGACCCGCTCGGGCGGAACCGGATCGTCGCAAGGGTTCGAAACGTCCAAGGGCAGCGGCGGCTCGCGGTCGGGATCGACGTAGCACCAGCCGGCGATCGGTACAGGCGGCTCGACCGGCTTGGCCTGCTGCATGCGGCGGCGGTAGGGCGTGTCGGCGTAGACGTCCATCGTGCCGCTAGGGGCGTGGATGACCATCACGCCGCGCTCGCGGGCGGCGCTGACCGCGCGGTTCATCACCGGCGCCATCACGCCGATCCGCTGGGCCGCCAGCTTGCAATAAATGTCGTCCCAAACGTCGCAGATGATGATCGCCGTTTCCGAGGCCTTCCAGATCGCCTCGCGCTCGACCGCTTCATAGCGGCCGCTGCCCTGCGCCGTCTCGCGCCGCTCGCGCAACACCAGCCGCAAATCGCCGGGAACCTTGGGGCGATTCGCTTCACGGGCGGGCTCAGGTTCGGCGGCGAACAGCGCGGCGCCAAAACAAACCCCAAGCGTGCAGCTCACAAGCAGGCGAATGCAAACGTTCATCTTTGACCTCGCGTTTACGGCGTCGGATGGTGCTTGAGAAAAGAGACCGACATTTGCCGGCGGATCTGCCGCACCAGCTCGGCCGTCAGCAGATTGCCGTGATCCTTGCCGGCGACGACGGAAACTTCGGCGTCGCTGCCCAAGGCTTTGAGCGATTCGCCCAGCAGCCGCACGGCGCCTTCCAGGTAGAACGTGTCGACTTCGCCGGTGATCACATGCAGCTTGCCGCGCAGCTTGGGCGCCAGTTCGTCCCAGTGCCGCTCGAGATACAACCGAATGTCGTGAGCCTCCCAAGCCTTGACCACTTCTGGATCGACGCGGCCGGTGGTGCGGTCCCACATTTGCCGCGGCTCGCCGGCTGCGTCCAACGGGCTGAACGCCGCCTCGAACGAACGCAATTGGCAGCCCCGGCCCAAGACGTCGTCCATCTTGGCGAAGTCTCCGTACCAGAGCACCGGCTTGCCTGCCATCCGCGCAATCGGTCGCCGCTCGCTGCGCTGGTCGACGTACAGGCTTAATCGCGGCCTGGCATAAAGGTCGACCTGCTGCCAATCGCGAAAGTCGACCGGATCGGGCGCCGTGCTCCACACTCCGCCGAACACGTCGGGATAACGCACTTGCACCCACAAACTCGACCAACCGCCGGAACTATGTCCGGTGACGAACCGCGCCGTGGGCGCCGCCACGGTGCGGAAGTGGGCGTCGATGTAAGGAATCAGTTCGTTCACCAAGGCTTCGCCGCGCGGGCCGTTGGTGGCGCTGTCGGCGAACACGTGGTGACCCCAGCCACAATCGGCGCTGAGCATCACGCGGATGAAATCGGTCTCGCCTTCCTGGGCCGCGGGCGGCTGCTTGGAAAAGCCGCGCATCGCGTCGTAGTGCGTGCCGCCGAAGCCGGGAATGGTGTAGATCGCCGGATAGCGCCGCTCGGGCTGGCGATCGTAGCCCGCCGGCAGCACGACCGCGGCCAGGTGCAACACCTCGCGGCCGTGGAATTCCGAGAGCGACTTGCTCTTGAAACGGATTTCCTTGAGCCACGGCTTTTCGACGAACTTGCGCGGCGGAACGATTTGGTCGAGCGTCAAACGCAACGGTTCGGGCGAGGCCGGATCGTGCCGCCAGTCCAGAACCTGGCTGTAAAGATTGCCCCCGCTTTGAGCATAGTGCTGCGAATCGGGATCGTGATCCAACAATGCCTGCACGCGATAGGCGCCCGCGGGCAGCTTGGAAAGCGGTTTGGGAAAGCCGGCCGCCGAATCGTCGATCCGCCGCACGTCGCCCGGCTCGATCGCCTCGACGTCGAGCCGGAAGAACGGCTCGGGCTTGAACCAGTTCGGTCCGAACCGCGGCTCGCGCTCTTTACCGTGCGAGAAAAACAAGAAGATGCGGCCGGTGAGCGGCTTGTCGCCGGCCGCGGAAACGGCGGCCGATTTGTCGAGCGTGACTTCGGCGTAAAGGACGTCTTGGGCGGCGGCGGGCGCAACGCAGGACGCAACGCAGGACGCAATCGCGAGGATGAACGACAAGGCTCGCAGTTCGAAAGGCGCCAGCACGCCGCGAGGGAGGGCGCCACGGAGGCACGGAGAGGCGAAGCCGCGATCAAAGTAGCAGGCACACTCCGTGTGCCGTAGCAAACCTGGTTGATCGCTCTGCTGCTGGCCCAGCGACGGCATACGGAGTATGCCTGCTACTTTGGCGCAACGAGCGGGTGCGCCCGGATTCCGGCGCGGTCTGCAGATCGAGAGCAAGCGTTTCTTCAGCATGCCAGGCTCCTGGGGCGGCGGCGATGGTTCGATTGTAACTCAAGCCATCGCGAGTTGCAGGCTGGCGAGGCGAAGTGTAGCTTTAGAATCGGAACCGCAGGAAGCCGGCGGCCGGCGAAAAGCCGGACCGCCCGCGAAAGCTTTAAGGAGAAAGTACGCTTGTCCAAGCCGTTTTCGACGATGCCCTTTTCGACCCTTCATCCGCTCCGCGACGTGCGTCGCGTCTATTGTGCCGGCCCGCTGTTCAACGAGCCGGAACGCCAAGAGATTTCGCAAATCGCCGATCACCTGCGCGCTTCGGGCTTCGAGCCGTTCGTGCCGCACGCCGACGGCCTGGAATTCGCTCGGGTGCAGCCCTTTCTGGCCGACGAGGGCTACGATCCGGCGGCGGCCGGCCGGTTGCTGCACGAGGCGATCTTCGCGCTCGACGTCTACCAGGTAGTGATCGGCTGCGGCTCGCTGGTCTTGGATATGAACGGCCGCGTGCCCGACGAGGGCGCCGTGTCGGAAGCGGCCATGGCCTGGATGCTCGGCAAGCCGCTGGTAATCTTCAAGGCCGATGCCCGCTCGAAAGTCGCCGGCCGCGACAACCCGCTGGTCGTCGGCCTGACCGGGTTTCACACGGTCTCGGAGATCGAAGCCATCGGACCGGCCTTGGCGGCGCGCGTGGCGGAATTGGCCCCCGATCCCGATTGGGCCGCGAACTGCCCCGCACATCTGCGCGAAACGCTAGCCTCGGGCGAGCGGCTCTGGCGCCGGCTGCTGGCGATGGGCGCCGCGCGGCCGGATGATCTGGTCGCGGCGGCCGTGATGGAAGAATTTGGGGCGCCGGCGCGAGCCTGATTGAAGTTTTTGAGAAAGGGGATGTGGGGATGAGGAGGAGATTAGGGGGATAAGAGAGGCAATTGGGTTGTGGCGTCTCCGAATCCCTCCGCGCCTCCGCGTGAGTTCTACGCGTTGAATCAGCTCACGCGGAGCCGCGGAGGAAGAGGGGGGAGTTTCTTCCTGTTTCTGCTGGAAAAGGACAAGCCATGTCGCACGGTTCCCATCCGACTGCCAGTTCGTCGGTTAACGCTCAGATTCGTTTGTCGGCGTATCGCGCTCAACGGATACTCGGCCCGATATTGATGGTATTGGGTGTGGTTATTGCCATTGGCGGCTGTTTCGGCGACGGGCCGATCATGGCTGCTTTGAATGCCGGTCTCGTCCAATTTATGGCGGGCATACTGTTCTATACGTTGGGCGACCGCGGCGAGCGAATCATCGAACTAAAACGCCGCATCGCCGAACTCGAATCGGAAAAGCGCGAATGATCGCGTCGCACGTATCGGCGGAAATGCCGCGGATTACCCGTCGAAAGCTCGGTCCAAACGCGCGGTACTCGATTTCTTTTCCGTGTTTCATCCATGCCTCATCCGTGGCTAAATGTCCGTCGGACATCGCAAGTCGACGCGCAAGCGCCAACCGCAATACGGAGCTCTGATAGGACGTAAGTCTAGGCGAAGCCCCAGCGGCGTTATGGATTGCCGGGCTGAAACTCCCAGGGCTGGAATTGCTCTTGCGAGTGTGCCAGAATCCGTTTATTCTCCCGCTCCTTTCCCGCACTGAATCGTGACTCAAACCGACGACTTGGCGTCCGGGCGGCTTTCCGTTCGACTGCGGCTCGCATTGGCCGCGGCGGCGACGTGCTTGCTCGCGCCCTTGGCGACGGCAGCCTGTTTGCAGCCCGACCCGGCAGGGCTGGGCACCCATCGCCAATTGGGCTTGCCGCCGTGTACGTTCGTGTATTTGTTCGAAACGCGCTGCCCGTCGTGCGGCATGACAACCTCCTGGGCGCACGCCGTGCGAGGAGAATGGCTGGGCGCCGGCCGCTCGAACGCGGGCGGCGCCGCGCTGGCCGCGATCGCCCTGCTGGCCGCGCCGTGGCTGGCGATTTCGGCCGCACGCGGTCGCTGGTGGATCGGCGCGCCGAGCGAGCGGAGTATGGCGGGCGCGGCGCTCGGCGTCGTGGCGCTGACGCTGGCGGACTGGATGTATCGTTTGTGGAGCGGCTGAGGACTACGTTCGAAAGGAAACGCCATGGATCGGTTCTTCCGGAGGTCGAGTTTGCGTTGGGCGGCGCTGGCGGCGTCGCTGGCGCTGGCGGCCCCGCTCGTCGGGTGTACGAAACTTCTCACGACGGTCGTTTATCTGGCGCGAGGCACCGACACGCCGGCCGAATCCAATGACCTCAAGGACAAAAAGGTCGTCGTGGTTTGCCGCCCCTTGACCGAATTGACCTATGGTTGCAGCAGCGCGCCGAACGAGCTGGCCGCCGAAGTCGGCCGCCAGTTGAAGGCGCACCTGAAGCGGAAGATCAAAATCGTCGATCCGGACGATCTGGCCGACTGGACCGACGAACACGGCGTGGACGATTACGTGGAGATCGGCCGCAACCTGGAAGCCGACATGGTCCTGGGCATCGACATGATGAGTTTCAACACGCTGCTAGGCCAGACGCTGCTGCAAGGCAAGGCGCAGGTCAAAGTGGCGGTTTACGACATCAAGCAAGACGGCGAAATCGTGTTTCAGAAATCGCTGCCGCAGGTGATCTTTCCCGAGAACAACGGCATTCCGACGCAAGACAAGCCGGAAGAAGAATTCCGCCAACAATACATTCGCGTGCTGGCCGACGAGATCGGCCGACTGTTCTATTCGCACGATCATTTCGCGCGCTACGCCCGCAACAACTCGACGATGAGCGACTGAGCTACAGCTAAGCTACAGCTTCACTGGGGGCGGCTTCGGCTTGGGCTTTTCGAGCTTCTTGAGCCGATCCTTCGGATTGCCGGCGTTGCCGCCGCCAGGCATCCGCTGCTGCCGCTTGACGTCCGATTCCTTCTCAGTCCACTTCCAGCCGATCGGCTCCTCCAATTCGGCCGCCGCCAACAGGCCCCAGGGGGTGCCGGCGTGTTGCTGCTTGACGCGAGCGAGCAGTTCGCGCGCCTGCTTGGCCATTTTTTCCAGTGTGCTGCCGACGCTGATTTCGTCGGCCGGCTGGAGCACGAAGGTGTCGCTTTCCGGTTTCTCGAATTTCAAGCCACCCTTGGCCTTGGCCAGCATGGCATTGTAGGCCTCGGTGCGAACCTTGATTGCCAGAATGCGGCCCAGGGCCAGGTCGTAGCCGGCTTGCCAACGCGGCTCGAAAAGCTTGGCGCGGTCTTTTTCCCCCTCTTTCAAGATCTGGTACAAAACGTCCAGCTTCGGCCCGATCTTGGCCGCCTGCTTCTGGGCATCGTCCAGAATGCGCTTGAAGCTGCCTTCGTCGGCCTTGGGGAACTCCAAGCGGGGATTCTCCATCGGATCGACGATCGACATCTGCGCGGCCCTGACCAGCGCGGCGCGGGCCTTGTTGCGCTGCAGCTTCTGTTCGTATTCCTTGATCGTGACGTACTCCGGCTGGTAGGTTCGCATGATGGCCGGATCGAAGAAGTAATCCAGCCGGGCCGACATCGGCGCCGTCGCGCCCGCGCGCTTGCCCTCGCGGACCCGGTTCGGATGGACGGCGATGAACATGCCGCCGGTTTCATAACACAGCCGCGTCAGGGCGAACGGCCCGAAGCCGGAATCCAATCGCTGCAAATCCTCGTGACGGCGACCAGCAAAGGCCAATTGCAGTTCTTCGGGATACAGCGATTCCGGGCCCTGCCGGACCGGCACCATTTGCACCGACTGATCGAACTTCGGATCGGGGTGGACGTAAGCGATTTCGATCTCGCGCCGCCCGAACGGCGCCGGCGTGCCGACGACGTAGACTGGAATGGCGTGCCGCTGGCAGAGCGCCACGGCGTTTTCCATCTTGTTCTCGTCGTCGCCGACCTCGTCCGTAAAGATGATCAGCATCACGTTGCGACGCGGGGCCTGAGTGCGGAACGTCTTGAATTTCTCGGCCGCCAAGCCCACCGCTTCGAACACAGCCTCCTCGCCCGAAGGATCGTTCTCGATGCCCAAGATCGATTTCTTGATCTGTTCCACGTCGTCGGTCGGGGCTTCGGTGCGGAAGCTGACCTTCTTGCCGAAGGCCATCACCGAGGTCAACAACGGAGCGTCGGCCCGCTTGCCGCCCGGCTCCTTTTCGCCGGTCGCCTTGGCGCCGGTTGCCTTGACGCCCAGTTCCTTGTAAATGCGGTCGAGCCGGTCGACGATCGCCTGGCGTTGAGGCTGCATGCTCAGCGATTGATCGAGAATCCAGACCACCAACGTGCGCCGCTCTTCGAGCGAGGCCGCAATCTGCTCGCTCAGTTGATCGACGGCGCCGATCGCCCCGGTGGCGCCCACCCCGGCCGACCCTTTGATCGTCAGGTTTTCCTGCACGGTCGGCGCGGTGGCGAATTCGACCAGTTCCGGGGCCACGACCGAAGCCAGATCCGAGGGCAAGGGATCGTTCTCGGCCTGAGCGATCTCGCTTTCCATCGGGGCAATGGCCATCGCCGAACTGGACGCCGCCAGGCTGTCCGATCCGGCTTCGTCCGAGGCCTGGTCGGAAACGTCGAACGTGTCGGGCAACTGCTCGACTTCCTGGCTGTCGAGCGAATTGACGGTGAGCATGAAGTCGTGCGGCGGCCGGGGTTGCTTCATGAGCGCCAGAATCACCAACACCCCGAGCAACACCACCAGGCTGACGAGCCAAGCCGGCGTATCGCCATCGAGAGGGGTCTCTTCTTCGCCGGTCCACTCCTGCCACTTATGCCGCAACATGTCGATCGGGTTCACGATGAACTCCTGCTTCGCGTCCTCGGCGCCGGGTATTCTGTTCCGCAGTCAGGCCGTACTCCTGCACCTTTATTTTCCAAAATCGGCCGAAGGCATGCAAGAGAATGCACTTGAGATGCGAAAAAAAGGCTGCCCAGGGGGTCGAATTACGTCGAATGGCGTAGCGGGCTTTTACGTAGCCCAGGCATTCATGCCTGGGATCCATACGACGCGCACCCGTTTTTTGGCTGATTGGCGCCTCGCGGCTGCCTTCGGCGGCCGCGAGGCGCCAATCAGCACACGGGATTCAAACGGCTTGCGGATCCCAGGCATGAATGCCTGGGCTAAGTAAAAAGGCCCTCAGCGGACGCGACGCAGCGCTCGTCCGCCGTCGACGTTACTTGAGACCTTTTCTCAACTCGTCGGTCAAGATGTTCTCTTTCCCCTCGCTGGCCTCGGTGTCGCTCCCCTCCTTGCCGGTTTCGCCGGCGGGCGGAGTCTTCTTTTGCACGATCGCGTCGCGGCCGAGATGGATCTTCTGGTAGGTGGCGTCCGAAATCACGTAATACCAGTCGGCGAAGCGGTCGCTGAGCTCCTTGTTCCGCTCTTCGCCTTTCTTCACCTTGGCTTCATGATCGTCCAGCAGCCGCTTGTTTTCCTTTTCGATCCGCTCGCGCTCCGCTTTTTTCTTGGCATCGTCGGCTTTGGCGTCGGCCTGGGCCTTGTCGCTGGCCTTTTTCTCCTCGCCGTTACCTTCGCCTTCGCCCGCCTCTTCGGTGGCCGGCTGTTCATCGGGCAATGGCTGAAGCTCGGGCGGGGGAAGCAATTCGGGATTGAACTGCGCCGTGACCATGATGTAGCGATTGGCGCCGGTCGCCGCTTTGGCTTCGCCTTCTTCGCCCTCTTCCTTCTCCTCGGCCTCGTCGCCCGTCGGCCCGGCGGCGATGCGGCCGAAGCGCAGCGTGTACTCGACGCCGTCCTTCATGCCGACGCGGACTTCGCCCTCGTTGGAATAGATTTCGGTCGGGCCGTCTTTGACGCGGGCCAGGTGGAACCCGCGAGCCGCGAGCGCGTTGATGACTTCTTTCTTGGCGGCCAACTCCTCGCCCGCCTTCAGGTCGGCGGCTAGGCCGGCAGGCTTGCGCCGCACGTCGACGATCTTCAGGTCGTCGACCGCGGTTTTCAGGTCGTTCAGCTTTTGCGAATTCAACTCCTCGTCGTCCGCCAACTTGACCGGCTCGAACTCCTCGCCGGTGAACTCGGCCAGTTCCAGCAGGCGCCACTTCAATTCCTTGTCGTCATACTCCACGCTGACCTGACTGCGGGGATTGATGGCGCCGCGCAATTCGTCGATCGAATAGTCGTTGATTGCGACCTGCTTCAGCTCGAGCGGGTTCAGCTTGAGCAGATCTTTCTCGATCCAGTCCTCGAACTTGGTCGAAAACTTGTCGGTCTTGATCGAGGCGACGTAGACCGGAGTCTGGTCGGGAATCCGCACGTAGTGTTGGTCCGCCTGCCCTTCCACTTGTTTCCCGATAATCAGATCGGCCAGCGTTTTGTTGGACTTGTCTTGCATCGTGATCCGCTTGCCGACGCCCGTCGAACCGACTTCGAGCGTTTTCGCGTTTGGTTCGACGACGCCGTACTCCTCGTAGGTCGACGGATCCTCGCTGGCCACGTTGAGCCGCTTGGCCTCGATCATGTTCGCCGCGGCTTCGCCCAGTTGCTTGGCGGCATCGGCGGGGTAACCCTCGTGCGAAGGAATCGACCAGCGGCCTTTGACCTGCGCCACCTTGAACGGGGTCAAGGTGGCGGTGTCCTGGTCGAAGGAGATGATTTCCAGCGACTTAGCCGTCAGCGGATCCTCGAAGTTTGGGAATAACGGTCCGGTTCCGACGGCTTCCGTCTCGTAGCTCGACGAGGCGAAGTTCGCCCAACCGCCGATCGCCACCGCGACGACAGCCACGCCTACAAAGGTCAAGGTTTTGACGTTTTCGTTCATCGTTCTTGCTTTCCCACTTGAATCGATTGGCTATCGCAACCGGGCCTTCGAAACGCCCTCGCGCTCGCGAGCGCGGCGGTTGAAGTAGACGCCCAGTCCGACCAACAACGGCGGAATCGGCGGCAGTAGGACGGCCCACATCTTGTAAGAGTCCTGCACGCGGCTGATCTGCCGGTTCAGCTCGCGTTCGCTGGCCGCGACGTTCTTGTCGTAGGCCTTTTTCAACTGGCTGATCTTGGTTTGCAAGCGGCGCGAACCCGCCTCTTGCTTCATCGCGAGTATCTGGGCGAGCGAAATCTCGTCGAGATCCTTGCTCTTCTTCCGCAAGTCGTCGAGCTCCTTGTCGAAATCCTTTTGCGCTTTCGCTTTTTCGGTTTCGAAGTCGTCGGAGAACCGCTGCGTTTGCTCGATGTTTTCCTTGCGAGCCTTCTGCGTCAGGTCTTCGATCCGCTCGAGGATGCGATGCTTCGGCCGGCGGTTGCGGACCTCGATAAATCGCTCATCGCCCGCCAAATCGTCGAGCACGTTGAGCACGAAGGTGACGTTGTCGAGATTCAGTTGGATCTCTTGTTCGGGATTGTCGCCGCTGGCCCGCAAGGCGAAGAAGTCCGAATAGAACAGATCGATATCGCTGACCAGGATCACGTTGACGCCTTCTCGCTCGGGCTTGGCTTCCTCCGCCTCGGCGTCTTTTTCCTGATCGGCGTCGCCGGCATCGCCGGACTTGTCGCCGGACGCTTTTTCTTCCGACTGATCTTCCGCCGGTTCGGCGGGAGCATCGGACATCAACTCCTCTTCCTCTTTGGGTTTGCCAGTAATTCGCGCCGCGACGGTGTAATAGCGACTCGTTTCTTTGAAGGGGCGATCGGGGTTCAGCCCGCCCCCCTGGCCGAACATGGCTGGCCGGATGATTTGGTCGGCGGGCACCGTGCCGGTCTCGTCGCCCGTCTTGACGAGCGATTTGAACTTGAGCCGCGAGGCGTTTTGGTGCGCCAGCGAGCCCGGGAACAGGAACAGCAACTCCTGCAACCGGGCGGAGACCCGATCTTCAGGGTTGAACACCCAGTCGGCGCTGGCGCCGGAATCGACCCACACCCATTCTCGCGAGGAAAAGGCGCGCAGCTTCGGCTCCGGGTTGTACATTTGCCAGATGACGTCCGAGCCCATGAATTCGACGCCCAGCAAGCTCCACAACTCGTTGATGTTGCCCTTGGGCGTCGGGGGCGGGCCGCCGCCGAACGGGTTCATCTGCTGCTGCCGGCGCGGCATCGAGGTGCCGGGCACCTCGCCAAAGCGAATGTACGGGAACGGATCCTCGAAAATCGCCGTCGGCATTCCGTTTTTCACCGCCGCCACGAAGTTCTTCATCGGCTCGACGCCCAGCGACGAAGGCTGCGGGGCCAGCAGCACGTCGAGATTTTCCTCGATCGGGCTGTCGGCGTTGACCTGCACCACGTCGTATTGCTTTTCCAGTTCGTCGATCAGCAATTCATTGCGAGTCGCCGACATCGTCTGCATGTTGAAGCCGCCGAACAGCTTGGCGTCGGTGACCAGCACGCCCAGCTTCTTGCGCTTTTGCTGGGCGACCGTGCAGATCGATCGCACCAATTCATATTCGACCGGAATGCCGCGATCGAAGAACGGAACCACGACCTTGTTCAGGCCGGACTGGATGGCGACGCCCAGGAACACCTGCTCGCGGCTGATCGCGCCGCGGCTGCGCGAGACGACTTGCTGGCCCGTGATGCCGTACTGCTGCTCCGCTTGTTCGGACTCTTCGCTGAGCGGCTTGGTCGAATGGACGACGACCTTGACCGTGTTGCCGCCGAGCGAATCGATCTCGCGCAAGGTCGAGAGCAGGTCGAGCCGGGTCTGGACGTACGACTCGGGCGCGTCGGGGCTGACATAAGCGTCGATCTTGACGGGGCGTTTCGCGTCGAGTTCCTTGATCAATTTGCGGGTCTGGCTCGACAGCGAACTGAGCCGCTCGCTGGTCACGTCGGCCCGCGAGTCGAAGCGATGGAAAGTCATCGTGACGCCGACGGAGATCGCGACCAGAGCCAGCGTGCGCGCCAGGTAGTGGCCGCCCATCGAATACCCGTCGCGGCCACCTTGCCAGTGGCGGCGGCCGATCAGCACCATGCACAGATAGAGCATGGCGGCCACGATGGCCAGGAAGTAGGCCACCCCCGAAAGGCTGATCACGCCGCGGCCGAAGTCTCGGAACTGCTCTTCCAGGCTCCAACTCTTGACTTCCAAGGCCCAACTCGCCGGCATGATGACGTCGGCGTTTTCAGCGAAGGCCAAGGGAGCGTTGAACATGGCCCCCAGCACGAAACCGACCGTCAGATTGCCCGTCAGGAATGAAGCCGCCATGCCGATCGACAGCATGGCCGCTCCGACCAGCCAGTAGCCGAAATACGTGCCGACGAACAGCCCGATGTCGGGATTGCCCAGCCAGGAGAGGATGGCGAAATTGCAGACCCCGGAAAACGCCAGCGCTACGCTGTAAATGGCCACGGCCGCGAGATACTTGCCCAGCACCACGTCGAAATCGCCGGCCGGAATCGTCAGCAGCAGCTCGTCGGTGCCTTGGCGACGCTCTTCGGCCCAAACGCTCATCGTGATGGCCGGAATGAAGACCAGCAGGATGAAGGGCAGATACTTGTTCAACTGGTCCAAGTTGGCCAGGTTGTCGTTGAAGAATTCGTTGGGCCAGAAGGCCGCGAAGGAACTGAGCAGCACGTAAACGCAAATGAACACGTAACCCGTCGGATTGCTGAAGTAGCTGTTGAAATTCCGGCGGAAAATAGCGCTGACGACGTTCGGATTCATGGCGTTCGGTCGGATGGTTTACGGATGAAATTGACTGAAACCTTCACCGGGCGTTTCACTACGGCGGCTCAGGCCGCACTGCTGGTCAAGCTGCGCTGCTGGTCAAGCGGCACTGTGGTCAAGCCGTACTGCTGGTCAATTCGTGGAAGTGCGTTTCCAAGCTCTTGCCGTCCTTGACCAACTCGGCCGGCGCGCCGTCGAATCGCAAGCGGCCCTCGTTGATGAACAGCACGCGGCTGGCCATCGCTTCGACTTCTTGCAGAATGTGGGTCGAGAGCAGAATCGTCTTGCTCTGACCCAGCCGGCGGACCGTGTCGCGGACTTCGCGAATCTGGTTGGGATCGAGCCCGGCGGTCGGCTCGTCGAGAATCAGCACGTCGGGTTCGTGCAACAGCACCTGGGCCATGCCGACGCGCTGGCGATAGCCTTTCGAGAGCTTGCCGATGGCTTTGCCGATCACGCTGCCCAGCGCGCACTGCTCGACCACGGCGCCGATTCGCTCTTGCCGATACGAGCCGGTCAGCCCGCGGGCATCGGCGAAGAATTCCAACAGGCTGCGGGGGGTCATGTCGGGATAAAGAGGGCCGTTTTCGGGCAGATAGCCCAGCTTCTGGGCGCCGGCCAGGCGGTCGCTGGCCATGTCGTGCCCGGCAATGCGGGCCACGCCGGCCGAGGGGGACAGGTAGCCGGTGAGCAGCTTCATGGTGGTGCTCTTGCCCGCCCCGTTGGGGCCGAGGAAGGCGACGACTTCGCCTTGTCGAATTCTGAAGCTCACGTCTTGGATGGCGGTGAAATCGCCATAGTATTTCGACAGTCCGTCGGCCTCGATCATGGCCGGACGCGATTCGTCAGTCATCGTCGACAGACTCCCTAATGTCTCTTGGCCTCGATGAACGAGGGCCTCGTTCGACCGGGGATGGCGCCGGCCGTAAAATCGCTTCCCCCAGTTAGGAGAGGCGCCGCCGGTAACCCCAGACCATAATGTCTAACTAGGCCCCCTGTCCATACCTACGCGCGACGGCGGCTGGCAGTTCAGCGAAGTTTCGGAAAAATTTCGAACCTCGAGACGCCGGCGCACGTCTCGTGCACTCTCGCAATTCCGATGCGCGCCGCCGAAGCAACACGCCGCAGCAAGATTCTAGCCCGTGACGAAAGGACCGCAAGTTCGGCTTTTCCCGTTCCTCAGCCTTCGCGGCGGAACTCGGCCCGATAGATCGGTTCGCCGCCCAGCCGCATGCGGCGCTCGAAGTGGGTGCGGTAGTCGAGATCGTGCTCGGCCTCCCGCTCGGCCACTTCGAACGGACCGGCAAGGGCGACCGTCGTTCGGATCAACTCCAACGTGGTTTGAAAATATTCCTCGACGTCGGTCCAGAAGTGCAGCACGCCGCCCGTTTGCAGCACCCGCTCGACGTCTTTCGAAAAGCCCTCGTTCATCACGCGGCGTTTTTTATGCCGGGCTTTCCACCACGGGTCGGGAAAATAGACGTGGACCGCGGCCAGCGAAGCATCGGGCAGCAACTCGCGGAAAATCCGCAGTCCGTCGCCGTGAACCATCACCGCGTTCGTCCGGTTCAGCCGGGCCAGCTTCGCCGCTGCGTGCTTGGCGTATTTATGGGCGATCTCGATGCCGAGAAAGTCGCGTTCCGGCCGGGCCGCCGACGCCGAAGCGATAAACAGCCCCTTGCCGCTGCCGACTTCCACCTCCAGCGGCGCCGCGCGGCCGAACAGAGCCTCGGCGTTCCAAGGCTGTGGCAGGGTCTCGAAGGTGCGCAGCCAGCGTGATAAATCGAGCGACGGGTCGACTTTGCGGAGAGCGCGACGGGGCATGGGCAGCTTGATTCCGGCCGTAAGCGGGGCAAAGCTTCAGTGTGCGCCGAGCCCCGCCCGGCGGTCAACCCAGGCGCGATGTCGGTAGTGATACCATTTGCGAACATGTCAAGGAAAAAGGGCGAATTGCTTGGCCCCATCCGTGTTTGCCACCAGCTTTAGCTGGTGGGGACCGGCAACTATTCTCTCTCTTTGGGAGCCGGCTTTAGCCGGCTTTTTCAGCCCTCGGGAAGCCGGCTAAAGCCGGCTCAAAAAGAAGGTCGATGTTGTTTCGCTACCACCAGCTAAAGCTGGTGGCAGACAAAGCCATAAGTTTTTCTTGACACCAGTTCGAATGGTATCACTACCGCGATGTCGCGTTTTTCACAAGCCAGGCGCCTGGCGGCAGAGCGAAGCGATGCCCCAGCACACTGGGGCTTCGCCAGGGCTCAGCCGCCAGCCACCCGACCGCGTTTCTGCCGCACGTCCAACGCTTGCCGCAATCTCGCCGCTCGGCGATGATAGACTTCGCCCGGAGCGAGCCGGGGGGAGCCATTGCCATGAGCGAATTGCACGCCAGCGCCGAACAAGCTTCGAGCGACGATGGGGAGCTTGAAGCCGGGTTCGAGGAAGCCTCGTTCGCTGCGTTGGCCGACTACCTCGAAGACTTGCAGCAGGGCCGGGCGGTCGACGCCGCCGCGCTCGTGCGCGAGCGCCCGGAGCTGAAATCGGCATTGCGCTGCCTGGAAGCTCTGGAGCGGTTCGCCCAAACGCCGGGCCTCGACGAGGCGGCGCCGCCCGCCGACGAAACCCCGACCGTCACGCTATCCGACACTACGCCGGCCAAGCCCCCGGCCCGTGAAGCGCCACGCACCTTTGGGCAATACGAACTGCTCGCCGAGTTAGGACGCGGCGGGATGGGCGTCGTCTACCAGGCGCGGCAGAAACACCTGGGCCGCACCGTGGCGCTGAAGATGGTGCTGGCCAGCCATCTGGCTTCCGCACAGCAACTCCGCCGTTTCGAGGCCGAAGGCCGCGCCGCCGCCAGCTTGCGGCACGCGAACATCGTTCGGCTGCTCGACTCGGGGCAGGTCGAGGGTCAGCCCTATTTGGCGATGGACTATATCGCCGGCGAGAATCTTGCCCGCCGTTTGCAGCGCGGGCCACTGGATATGGACGCGGCCGTGCGACTGGTCTGCGACGTGGCGCGAGCCGTCGATTATCTGCACAAGCAGGGCATCGTGCATCGCGACGTCAAGCCGTCGAACATCTTGCTCGACGAAGACGGCCAGCCTTACCTGACCGATTTCGGCCTGGCCAAGTTGCTGGCGACCGACTCGCACCTGACCGGCACGGGCGTCGCCGCCGGCACGCCCAGTTACATGGCGCCCGAGCAAGCCGCCGGCCAGCCGGCCGACGTCACGCCGCTGTGCGACGTTTACAGTCTCGGCGCCGTACTCTACGAACTGCTCGCCGGCCGGCCGCCGTTCCAAGCCGCCAGCGCCATCGACGTGCTGATCCAGGTCTTGGAAAGCGAGCCGGTCAGCCCGCGGCACTTGAACCCGGCCGTTCCCCGCTCGCTGGCCACGATCTGCCTGAAGTGCCTGGAAAAGCAGCCGGCGGCGCGCTACGCCTCGGCCGGCGCGCTGGCCGACGATCTGGAGCGGTATCTGAAAGGCGAAGAGGTCGAAGCCCGCTCGGGCGGCGCGGTGCAGCGCGTGCGACGCTGGATGCGGCGCGAGCCGGCCCTGGCCAGCCGGCTGGGCGTGTTCACGCTGTTTTACCTGGTTGAAGCGACGTATTATCTGCTCGGCCGCTTCGACGGCAAGTTTCACTATTCGGTGACCGCCATTCTTTCGCTCTGGGTGGCCGCCTCGTTCGTCTGCCAGAAGCTGATGAACCGCAACATCCGGCCGTTGGCCGTGCCGTTCGTGTGGGGCCTGATCGATGCCGGCGCCTTGCTGTATCTGCTGTTGATCGCCGACGGCGCCGCCAGCCCGCTGTTGATCGGCTATCCGCTGTTGGTCGTCGCGGCCGGACTCTGGTTCCGCGTGCGGCTGGTGTGGTTCATGACGGCGCTCTCGGTGCTCTCGTATCTGGTGCTGGTGGTCGACTGCTTCACGCGGCGGCCCGAGTTGAAGACCGGTTCCGACCTGCACAGCGACGACTTCATCTATTTCGTCGTCGGGCTGATCGCGATGGGCGCCGCCGTGGCCTATCAGGTCGAGCGCGTGCGGGCCCTCAGCCGCTATTACGAACGCCGCCGGCCGACGTCTTATTAGCGGCGGATCGTTGGCGACGACGCCATTTGCCGAAGATTCACTGTAGGGCACGCCCTCTGTGGCGTTCCGCGAACCCGGCAAGGACCGTCGAGTCTCAACCTTTCGGAACGCCGCGGAGGGCGTTCCCTACAGAATCCCCAACGCCGCGGAGGGCGTTCCCTGATATGGTTGGACCAGTCAAGGGTGATTGTTTCGCCTTGCGGCGGGTGCTTCATGGCGGATGTTTCACGGTGTTTAGGGAATGGCCAGGAGACGGAACGC